>Ga0105248_10010013_pt1 | contig 10436 bp, 8 predicted proteins | sample KBSS34metaG_FD_81524 | JGI IMG/M metagenome (GOLD analysis project Ga0105248, IMG submission 81524) | Switchgrass rhizosphere microbial communities from Kellogg Biological Station, Michigan, USA - KBS S3-4 metaG | ecosystem: Host-associated > Plants > Roots > Rhizosphere > Soil | place... | reverse complement strand
CGGCATCATCGGCACCAACAAGCCCGACTCGGCGGAAACGGCCGATCACCTGCTAGAGGATGTCGCGCATGGGAACCTCATCCCGCGTGCACGCGGGAGCCGTACCGCCGTGGATCAGATGTTGCAGGCCCGAGGCGTGCAGGTCGTGAGCTTTGCCGACTGGCAGAAGCTCGACCGGCTGGAACAGGCCGCCGGCAAGACTCGCGGCGCACCGCGCGAGAAATTCACCCGGATCCCGGACATGCTGGAAGCGCTGAAGTGAAGATCTACACGAAAACCGGCGATTCGGGTTCCACTGCCCTCTTCGGCGGCGGACGGGTCTCCAAGGACCATGTTCGCGTAGCCGCCTATGGCGATGTCGACGAACTCAACTCGGTCATCGGGCTAGCGCGCGCCACCACGCCGGTCGACTTCGAGGATGCGCTGCTCGAGTCCATCCAGCGCGACCTCTTCAGCATCGGCGGTCATCTCGCCACGCCCGATCCTGACAAGGTCAGGAAGGCGCTGGAGAAGGCCAGCCTCTCCGCCGACCGGGTCGCCGAGTTCGAGCGTGTCATCGATGCCGCCGATCGCGAACTGCCGGCGCTCACGGCATTCGTGCTTCCCGCTGGTACTCCGAAGGCGGCGACGCTGCATGTCGCCCGCACCGTCTGCCGCCGCGCCGAGCGACTGGTCGTGCATCTCGCCGCGCAGGAAACGGTACCAGACCTGTTCCTCGTCTATCTCAATCGACTGTCAGACCTGCTGTTCACGCTGGCACGGCTCGCAAACCACCGTGCCGGCACCGGTGACGTGACCTGGTAGCATGGCTCAGCCCATACTCGTTCGCCATGCACTCGGCACCTATCCTGTGTACATCGCATCTGGTGCCCTGGCGGATCTCCCCGAGATCGTCGCGGCGCACTGCGGTTCGCGTGCGGTGGCACTCATCACCGATGCTGCCGTCGGCCGGCAGTACGAGGCGTGGGAAAGCGGCCACAACCCAGCCTGGTCGAATGGCGGGAACGGCGAGAGCACGACGCAGGAGTGGGCCACGCGCCTCAGCGTGCCACCGGGCGAGAAGTTCAAGACTCGTGATACCTGGGCCAACCTCACCGACGCGCTGCTGAATGCCGGCTTCGGCCGCGACTCGGCACTCATTGGCCTGGGCGGTGGCGTCATCGGCGACCTCACGGGCTTCGTCGCCGCGACGTACCATCGCGGCATCCCCTTCGTGCTCGTGCCCACCACCCTCCTCGCGATGCTCGATGCCTCCGTGGGGGGCAAGACTGGCGTCGATACCTCGCACGGCAAGAACCTGATCGGCGCGTTCCACCCGCCGGTCGCGGTGGTGGCCGACCCCGCCACGCTGCGGAGCCTCGCCGAGGCCGAGTACCGGAGCGGGTTCACGGAGGCGGTAAAGCACGGGCTGATCACCGATGCCGGATATCTCGCGTGGATCGAGGCGAATAGTGCGGCCCTCCTCGCGCGTGATCTCCCCGCGCTCGAGATCCTCATTCGCCGAAGTGTCGAGATCAAGGCGGGGGTCGTGGCGAGCGATGAGCGCGAGTCCGGTCCCCGCGCCATGCTGAACGCGGGTCACACCGTGGCACACGCCCTGGAGCAGGTCTCGGGTTATCAGTTGCCGCACGGCCAGGCCGTCGGCCTCGGCTTGCTTGCCGAGTGCGCCATGGCCGAGCGCGCCGGCATCCTCCCGGCCGGCACCGGTGCGCGCGTCGCGGCATTGCTCGGACAGCTCGGTCTCCCGGTCCGCGTCGACTTCCGTACCAACGCCGAACGTATTCGCCACGCCATGGCCCGCGACAAGAAGAATGTCGCCGGCGAGCTCCGGTTCGCCGTGCCGCTCGAAGTCGGCCGTATGGGCGAGCGGCGAGGCACCTGGACGGTGGGCTTCGACGAAGTCACTATCGATGCCGGGCTCGGTACGATTTTGTAGTCACAAATCGATGAATCATGCATGCTATAGGTCGTTTGACCCATACCCTCAGTGACTCTTCGCTGTCGCTTGTGGAGAAGTGGATAACTGTATAACTCCCACAAGCTTATGTCCTGATAATATTTGTGATGTGGAGAAGTATTATTGCTTGACCGCGTAAAATGGCCTTCCTATATTGCCTCGCTTCCCGCACCGCTGTTCTGTGTTTATCCAAACAACTCGACCGTTCCCCTGAAGGGGGTATGAATGGCTCGCACCCGCGCTAGCCTTGTTCGTCCTGTCGCTCGCAAGGCCGCTCGCACCGGCACGCGCAACGTAGGCCGCGCAGTGGCCCAAGGGTCCTTCGACCAGTACCTGGTCGACATTCAACGACTCCCGATGATCACCGACCCCGCTGAGGAACGAGCACTGGCCCGGCGCGCACTCAGCGGTGACCAGACGGCGGCCGAGCGACTCGTCACCGCGAACCTTCGTTTCGTGATCGCCTACGTGAAGAAGTACCAGGGGCACGGACTCGACCTCGGCGAACTGGTGGCGATCGGCAACGAAGGTCTCCTCAAGGCAGTGCGGAAGTTCGATCCCGATCACGGCGTCAAGTTCATCAGCTATGCGGTGTGGTGGGTCCGTCAGGCAGTCCTCAAGGCTCTCGCAGAACAGACACGCAGTGTTCGCATTCCCCTCAACCAGAACTCCTCACTCATCAAGATGAGCCGCGTGCAGGCGCTCCTCGCACAGGAGCTCGGCCGCGCCCCCACTGATGGTGAGCTTGCCCGCGCGCTCGGTGAACAGATCGAGACGATCCGCGAAGCCCGCCAGATGTCCACGATCGAGATGTCGCTCGATGCTCCCGTCGACGGTCGCGACCGGCATGGCGCCACCGTGGGTGAGCGGGTTGCCGGCAACTCCGACTCCGAGATCGAGTCGCTGACCGATCAGCACCTCACCCGCGAGTTTGTCGACCGGCTCTTCCGTCTGCACCTCACGCCGCGCGAGCGTGCGATTCTCTCCATGTACTACGGGCTGGAGGAAGGCTCCGAGGCGCTGACGCTCGAGGCCATTGGCGAGCGCCTCGGCGTGACCCGCGAACGGATTCGCCAGATCCGGGAGCGGGCCTTCGAGAAGCTCCGCCACTGCCCCGACATCCAGCACCTGAAGGGCCGTTGGGTGGCCGCCTGAAGTCCCCGGCACTGGTGCTCGTGGTCCTTGCGCTGGCCGGCTGCGATCGCAGCCGGCCTTCGTCACAACCAGGCGCGCCTCTGGCACCCACCGTCCAGTACATCCCGCGCCCTCCCGACGGTGGCCCACCGCGTCCCTTCGCCGCCGCAGTCCGGGTCGGCGATATGCTCTATCTTTCCGGCCAGATCGGCACCGACAGCACCGGCAAGGTGGTGTCCGGTGGCATCGAGGCCGAGACGCGGCAAACCCTCGAGAATATCAAGGCCACACTCGAGCGAAACGGATCGTCCCTCGACAACGTCGTGAAGTGCACCGCGATGCTCGCTGACATGAGCGAGTGGCCGGTCATGAACACAGTGTATGCCACCTACTTTACGAAGCACTTCCCGGCGCGCAGCGCCTTCGGTACCAACGGACTGGCGCTCGGCGCACGAATGGAACTCGAATGCATGGCAACGGTGGACGCCCCGCGGTAACCCGGATCTTCGTTCCCCTCACGGACGCCCTGCGGGAGCACTGGCGCACCGCCACCTGCTCGGCCTCGCCGCCATCGCCGCCATCGCCACCCTCTCACCGGTCCTCTCGCTCAACCACACCGGTGCACCCGTCCTCCAGCCCGACTCGATCCGCAACGCCGACCTCGTCCTGCCGCTTACCGGGAGCGCGCAGTCGCCGGCCACGCTGCAGGCCGATTCGCTCACGCAGCTGCTCTCCCTACTCATCATCATCGCCGCGGCTGCCTGTGCGGTTGCCGCGGTCACCGCGCTGACCATCCAGTGGACCCGTTCCGGCGTTCGTGATGTCGAGACCGGGGTGCGCCGCGCAATGGGTGCCTCCCGTCGCGACCTGGCGCTGAGCTTCGCGGGTGAAGGGTTCGTGATCGCCCTCGTGGCGGTGCCACTCGGGCTTCTCATCGGGTACGCGGCACTTCGCGCAGCCCTGCATTCCTGGCCCGACTCGCTCGGCCCGTGGCATTACGCTCCCATCGGCGTCGCGATCGCTACCGCTAGCGTGCTGCTGTTGGGCGCCCTGCTCCCGCTGCGCTACGTCCGCGGCAAGCGACTGGTCAATCTCCCGGCCAACCCGCTCTCGCTCTTCCCACCGGTCATCCAGGTCGGCGCGAGCCTCGCGATCCTCCTCGCCGCGACGCTCGTCAGCAAGCAAGCGGCGCTGCTCCTGGGCCACGGCAATGCGGCCGCCGACGGCACGGTCTATCAGCTCGTCGACAGCGACGCCGATCCCGCCGCCCGCTCGGCGCAGTACCTCGACATGCTGAGCGACCTGGCCGCGACCGAGGGCATCGACAAGGTCAGCTTGACGAGCCCCGGTGCACTCGTTGGCCTGGGGACGGTGGACTGGGTGGAAACGGACTGTGGGCAGTGCTTCACGGGCGGCATGTACGTCAGGTTCCAGGACGAGCGGGCAGCCCATCAGGTCGTGAGCCCCGACACCTTCGCGGTATTCGGGATTCCCGTCGTCGCAGGCCGCGCCTTTACCCTCGAGGACAGCTATTCGTCGGCCCGCGTTGCGATCGTGAACCTGCAGTTGGCGGCCCGGCACTTCGAGAACGGCCAGGCGGTCGGCCGAACCATCTTCATGGGTACGACGCGTGTGCCCTATACCGTTGTTGGCGTCGTCGATGACGGAAAAGCACCGGGACGGAGTGGTGGCATCCAGCCTCGCTTCGCCGTCTACCTGAGTGCCCTCCAGCATCCGATTGCTGCCGCCGACCTCATCATCCGTGGCAGCGCTGTCGCCGCGGCCAATGCCGAGGTCACGATTGCGAGGCAGGGGGCCATCAAGCACACACGGGGCACCAGCGAGTCAGCGATTCGCCTTGCATTCACCCTTCCCATGCGCTGGTTCGCGCGTTGGTTTCGCGTCGAGGCCGTCGCAGCACTTCTGCTCGGCGCACTTGGTACCATGGTCAGCGTACAGCTCTGGACAAGTGCACTGCTACCGGAGCTTGTCATCCACCGCGCTCTCGGTGCCACCCGTCGTCGCATTTCGGCATGGGTGCTTGGCCGCACCGTGCTGATCATTGCTGCCGGGATCTTTGTTGCGCTCACCGCAGTGGGGCCGTCGCTGAGGGCGGTGCTCTCAGGGATCCTGGGCGATCTCCCATCGCTGCCACTCTCCGACCTCCTCCTGCCCGGAATACTGCTGTCGCTCGCCGCGATGCTCGGGGCGCTCCGGCCGCTCCATCGCGCCGTCAGCGCCCAGCCTGCGGAGCTCCTCGCAGAATAGCCGCCGCAGGAGGCCGGCTGACGGCATTTCGCCCACCCCGGTATCCGCGATGTAGGTTCTCCTCGATGACTCGAACACCATGACTGCAGCGGCGACGATGCCCCCAGGCGTACCGGCGACCGGCGAGCGGGTTGCCTCCATCGATCTCATCCGCGGCGCGATCATGGCGCTCATGGCGCTCGATCATGTGCGGGTCTATTCGGGCCTCCCCGCCGGCGGCCCGACACCCGGAATCTTCTTCACCCGCTGGGTCACTCATTTCTGTGCTCCCGGGTTCGTGTTCCTCGCCGGCACCAGCGCCTTTTTCTATGGCCGCCGGCATCCTGACCTGGCTCGCTTTCTCGCAACGCGCGGCGCCTGGCTGATCGTCCTGGAACTTACGTTCCTGCGGTGGGCCTGGACTTTCAACTTCGATTTCGCTCACGAGATGGCGGGAGTGATCTGGGCCATCGGCTGGTGCATGATCCTGCTCGCCTTGCTGATTCGCCTTCCCGTCGCGGCCGTCGGCACCGTCGGCGTCGTCATCATGGCCGGGCACAACCTGCTGGATCCACTGCTACCGACACTCGCCGAGCGCCCGTTCGGCTCGCTGTGGACGATCCTGTACGTCGGCCCCTTTGCCGGGCCGATCGCATTTGGTGCCGAAGGACCGTGGCTCGTCGTGCTCTACTCGATCATTCCCTGGATCGGGGTGATGGCGGCGGGCTACGCCTTCGGCACGGTTCTCATCGCCGAGCCAGCGCGACGCCGGCGCCTGTGCCTGCAACTCGGCCTGGGTGCCATCGCGCTCTTCCTGGTCCTTCGCGGGTTCAACCTCTACGGCAATCCGCAGCCGTGGACCACCGGTGGCGGGGATGGTGATGGGCCCGCAATGCCGGCGCCCCTCTCCTTCCTGAACACGACGAAGTACCCGGCGTCGCTGGACTTCCTGCTCATGACGCTCGGCCCCATCATCGCATGCATTCCCCTGCTCGACGCGGCTCGAGGCTCGCTCGCACGACGGCTTACGGTGTTCGGTCGCGTCCCGTTCTTCTTCTACCTGCTGCACATCCCTCTCATTCACGCCCTTGCTTTGGTGGTCTCGAAGGTTCGCCTCGGCGAGGTGAGTCCCTGGCTCTTCACCAATCACCCCATGGGAAATCCCCCCGCACCCGCGGGATACACGTGGAGCCTGCCGCTCCTGTACCTGGTTTGGGCCGCATCCCTCGTTTTGCTCTACCAACCGTGCCGCTGGTACGCTGATCTCAAGGCAAGGAGGACCGCCTGGTGGCTCCGCTATCTCTGAGGGCCGCTCCAGCCCCCTCTCCGTCTTATGTTTAACCATGACGTTCCGCCTGCCCATCTTTCCCCTTGGCGTCGTCCTCTTCCCCGGCGCGCTCCTCCCGCTGCACATCTTCGAGCCCCGCTACCGCCGGATGCTCGCCGACTGCATTGCGGGCGACGAGCGCTTCGGCCTTGCCCTCCCCGGCATCGCCCATGAAGCTCCGTCCCTGGGCGCCGTGGGCTGTGTCGCCGAGATCCGGGGAGCCCAGTCCCTCGCCGACGGCCGCTCCAACATCGTCGTCCAGGGCACCACCCGGTTCCTCGTTACCCGCTACCTCGATGACCCGGCCCCGTACCTTGTCGCCATGGTCGAGGCCTTCGAGGACCGCGAGGATAGTATTCCGCCCGCCGACAAGTGCACCGCGCTCGCCGATTCGTTCGCCCACTATCTCCCGGCACTCCGGGAGTTGAACGACCTCGAACCCGACAACCGGACGCTTCCCACCGAGGCCGCCGCTCTCTCGTTTCACGTCGCTGCGGCCCTGGACACCGGCGCCGCTGAAAAGCAGGCGCTGCTCGAGATCCGGTCCACTGCCGAGCGGGTGGATCTCCTCCTGGAGATGCTGCCACCGCTCTCGAGTGCCATCGATGCCGGGCTCCGCACCCGCAAGAAGGCCCACGGCAATGGGAAGGGACATCACCCGCCCGACCTGGCCGGCTCATGAACGAGGCGCTGCTCACCGGCCTCGCCACGATCGTCGGCCCCCGCTGGCTTCGGCAGCGCCGGGCCGAGCTCGCCACCTATACCATGGATGGCCTGCCCACGCACGAGTCCTATCCCGGGGTTGTCGTGCTGCCGGGTTCACGTGACGAGCTCATCGCGGTGATGAAGGAGCTTCACGCGACGAGGACACCCTTCGTCGCCCGCGGCGCAGGCACCGGCCTGAGTGGCGGGGCGCTCGCGGGAGGTGACGCGGTCCTCATTGCACTCACCCGCCTGAACCGCATTCTCAGAGTCGACCCGAAAACCCGTCGCGCGGTCGTCGAGCCTGGCGTCGTCAACGCGCGCCTCTCCGAGGCGGTCCTGCCTCACGGCCTGCAGTACGTACCCGACCCGTCGAGCCAGACCGCCTGTACCATCGGGGGCAATGTCGCCGAGAACGCCGGGGGACCCCATTGCCTCAAGGCAGGCGTCACCACCAATCACGTCACCGAGCTGGAAGTCATCCTGCCCGATGGTTCGCTGGCCCGGCTCGGCTCGGCGCACGGCGATGCATGGGGACCCGACCTCGTGGGCCTCTTCGTCGGCAGTGAGGGGATGTTCGGCATCGCCAGCAGCATTACCGTGCGACTCGAGCCGGTTCCGGCGACCGTTCACACTTTGCTCGCGGACTTTCCAAGCATCCGGAGTGCCAGTGAAGCCGTCTCGGCGATCATCGCGTCCGGCATCGTGCCTGCCGCGCTCGAGATGATGGACCAGGCCTGCGTCCAGGCAGTGGAAGCATCGATTTACGCGGCGGGGTATCCCACGGATGCGGCCGCCGTTCTGCTGGTAGAACTCGACGGGCAGCCCGAAAGCGTCGCCGCCGAGCATGCCGTGGTTGAACCACTCCTCCGCGCGCATCACGCCCGCAGCGTCCTCGCCGCCGAGACGGCTGCCGACCGCGCGCGCCTCTGGCAGGGGCGCAAGAAGGCGTTCGGGGCGATGGGCCGCATCGCCCCCGACCTGGTCGTGCAGGACGCGGTGGTACCGCGATCGGCGCTTCCCGATGTGCTCGACCAGATCAGCGACATTCGGGACCGCTACGGCCTGCACATCAGCAATGTCTTCCACGCGGGCGACGGGAACCTGCACCCGAACATCAGTTTCGACCGTCGCAACGTGGCCCTCGCCGACCGCGTGCGGAACGCGAGCCGCGAGATCATGACCGCCTGCGTCGCCGCCGGTGGCAGCATCACCGGTGAGCACGGGGTAGGGAACGACAAGCTCGACTACATGCCACTCATTTTTGACGCCGAGACCCTCGGCGCCATGCAGGCCACTCGCCGGGTTTTCGACCCCGGTGAGCGTTCGAATCCCGGGAAGGTCGTACCCGTCCATGCCTGCCGAGAGTGGTGCGCGACTCCAGCCGCTCGCACCCACGGCGCGCACGGACGCCCGCTGGCGGAGGTGGCCCATGACTGACGGCATGCTGGCCCGGCTTCGCGAGATCGTCGGCGCGTCCGGCGTAGAGCGCGACCCTGCCGGACTTCCCCGCGTCGTTCCCGATACCACCGAGGCGATGGGTCGGCTCTTTGCCCTCGCGCACGCCCGGAGCTGGCGCGCACGAATCGAGGGACAGGGCACCTGGCTCTCCTCCGACGCGCCGGCTGACTTCGCGGTGAGCACTCGCGGGCTCGATCGCGTGGTCTCCGTGAGCCCGGCAGACCTCGTGGCAACCGTGGACGCAGGCGTCGCCATCGGCAACCTTCGTCGCCGACTTGCCGACGACGGCATGTGGCTGGCCATCGATCCTCCCGGACGCCCCGAGCGGAGTATCGGGTCCATCATTGCCGCCGGCACCGCGGGGCCGCTGCGCCAGGGCTTCGGACCGGTGCGCGACCATGTGCTCGGCTTGAGCGTGGTGACGGGAGACGGGCGCCTCGTTCGCGCCGGTGGCCGCGTGGTCAAGAACGTCGCTGGATACGACCTCGGCAAGCTGCAGATCGGAGGCTTTGGCGGTTTCGGCGTCGTCACCGAGCTCAACCTGCGCCTCCGGGCCCTGCCGCGCGCCGACCAGACGTTCATCGCACGCGCCGGAAGGGATCACCTCACCAGCGTGGCGCGCGACCTGACCGATGCGCGGCTGTCGCTGCAGGCCCTCGAGCTGTTCTCCCCGGCAATCGCAGCCGAGCCCGACTGGATCCTCGCGGCCCGGATCATGGGCACCGAGGACGGAGTTGCCGCGGAAGCACGCCGGCTCACGTCGGCCAATTCGCTCGTCTGGCAGCAGTTGCCTGTCGAGCGCGCCAGTTCCTTCTGGCATCTCTCGGCGCGGGCTGTGCTCGGGGGCGCCGTGACACTCCGCCTCGGCGTGCTTCAACCCGGGCTCGATGACTCACTCGACATGCTGGCGGCCACGCTCGACGAGGGCCTCATTACGGCCGGGGCCGGGAGCGCTGGCGGTATCCGCTGGAGCGGGGAAGCCCGGATCGATGCGTTGCGATCGCTCCGTCGCACGGCCGCTTCACGCGAGATTCCGATGACGCTCGAGCGCGCACCCTGGGCCATTCGCCAGCAGCTCGGGCACTTCGGCGCCTATCGTGAGGGCGTTGGCGCCCTGGTCAGTCGCCTGCGGGAGACATTCGATCCCGGACTGTTGCTGAGCGTTGCGCTCGAGGGTGATGATGGCCGCTAGTACCGAGATGCGATTCACCGCGCTGGACCCGTGCGTCCACTGCGGCTTCTGTCTCCCCGCCTGCCCGACGTACCTCGCCACCGGAGATGAGGCCGACAGTCCGCGTGGGCGTATCGTGCTCATGCGCGCCCTCGAGCGCCGGGAAATCGCGGCCGATGATCCGGCCCTCACCCAGCACATCGATGCCTGCCTCGGCTGCCGCGGCTGTGAGCCAGCGTGCCCTTCGGGTGTGGGTTATGGCCAGGGCCTGGAGGCTGCGCGCGAGATCATTGCGAAGAGGCGCGGTATCGCCCCGGCGGCGAAAGCGATCCTGACCGTTTTCTCCTGGCGGCCGCTCTGGCGGACGTTGCTCACGGCCGCGCGGTGGTTCCGCGCCACCGGGCTTCCCGCGCGGCTGGCGAACGAAAGTCGCTTCG
>Ga0105248_10010010_pt1 | contig 10438 bp, 10 predicted proteins | sample KBSS34metaG_FD_81524 | JGI IMG/M metagenome (GOLD analysis project Ga0105248, IMG submission 81524) | Switchgrass rhizosphere microbial communities from Kellogg Biological Station, Michigan, USA - KBS S3-4 metaG | ecosystem: Host-associated > Plants > Roots > Rhizosphere > Soil | place... | reverse complement strand
CGCTGGGCTCGACCAAGGAATACACGGTCTCTGGCGCCCATCGCGACAAGGCGGGCCAGGTAGAGGTTCACGAAAAAGAGACTGACATCTTATACGTCACCGATGGCGACGCGACGTTTGTCACGGGCGGCACCATGGTCGGCGGGAAGATGAGCAAAGCCGGCCAGTGGCTCGGCACCGACATTACCGGCGGTCAGACGCACCATCTGGTGAAGGGCGACGTCGTGATGGTCCCCGCGGGTATGCCGCATTGGTTCAAAGAGGTCCCCAAGTCAGTGAGCTACTTTGTGGTGAAGGTTTTGAAGGAGTAGTTTATGTTCCGCAAGACACTCGGACTCGCGGTCATCGCCGCGCTGGCGTTACCCGCGGCCAACCTGGATTTCAATAATCCAACGGGAACGCAGGGCTTGATTATGATCGACAAATTGGGCGGATTTGTGCGCTTCTTCGATCCGGCGAGCCTTAAGGAACTGTCGAGCTTCGCCATCCCGGACGGGCCTCCGCATGAACTAGCCATCTCGCCCGATCATGAGACCGCGTATATCCCGATTTACGGCGACGGCGTGTATGGATGGAATTCACACCCCGGACACGTGATCGCAATCGTCGATCTGGCGTCAAAGAAAATGACGGGAACCATTGATATTTCTCCTTACATCGCTCCGCATGGCCTGCAAGTGGATGCTAATGGCGTTCTCTACGCCACCTGCGACTTGAGCCGTAAATTTCTGGTGATCGATCCCAAGACACGAGCCATTACCGCCGCGATCGACACCGAGGGCACCGGTCACTGGATTGCCGTACTGCCGGATGGCAGCAAAGCTTACGTCGCGAATAAGAACGACCGGCCGTTCGTGAGTGTGATCGATATCAAAGCTCGCAAGATGACTGGCAAAGTTTCCATGCCGAACGGGACGCAGGGAATCACCGTTTCACCGGACGAGAAGAGCGTGCTGGCGGTAGATTACAAAGATCCCAAGTTCTTCGTCATCGACACGAAAACGGATCAGGTGGTGGATACGGTCGCGGTGGAGAAGAACGCTCGCGGACCATTCCGTGTGAAGTATTCGCCGGACGGATTGAAGCTAGTGACTTGCGACGATCAGCAGGGCTTGGCGAATATCATAAGCACCAAGAATTTGCACGGTGCGCAGCAGGTGGTGACGGTCGGGAAGACTCCGTTTGGGATCGCATTCAGCGCGGATTCGAAGACGGCACTGGTTTCGAATCATGGCGACGGGACTATTTCGGTGATCGACTTGACTACCTCGAAGGTGGTAAACACGTTCAAGGCCGGCACGGGAATCGAGACACTGTCGTATTACTAGCCAGCTCCGGTCCCGCGGCGAAACCTGGCGTGCTGCAATTTGCCTTGTTCCGCAGTTGCCGGACGGCGCTGGATGCCTGTAGTGCTGACGCCGGGTGAATCGGCATGTACGATCACCAGGCCTGAGTCGGTTACCGTGTGACCCTCGCGGCGGTTCGTTTCCGGATCTACGCCAATGACGGCGTGTTCGGCAATCCGGAGATTGTGATCGACAATGGCATGCTGAACGCGCGCGTGAGCGCCGATTTGTACCCCAGAGAACAACAGGCAGTCTTCCACCGACGCCTGACAATCGACGCGCACCCCGGGTGAAAGAACACTGCGGAGCACCCGGCCTCCGGAGATGATGCACCCGTGGGACACGATGGAATCGAGGGCCAGGCCCATGCCCTTGCCTTCCTGGGCGAATACGAATTTTGCAGGAGGCAGAGGCGGCATTGAGGTCCGCAGTGGCCATTCCTGATCGTACAGATTGAACTCCGGAGTAACCGCGACCAGATCCATATTGGCTTCGAAGTAGGTTTCGAGGGTTCCTACATCGCGCCAGTAGACCATGTCCTTCTTGTTCTCGTCTTTCTCGTTCACGAAATCGTACGCGACTACGCGACGGCGTCCAATCAGTATGGGCAGGACATCCTGTCCGAAATCATGCGAGGAGCTTTCATCGGCAGCATCTTGCACCAGCGCTTCCAGCAATACCGGAGTCGAGAATAAATACACGCCCATGGATGCGCTGCAGGTGTCCCGGTTGAAGCGCGAGCGGGCCGCGCGCTCCTGGGGCGGCTTCTCGTCAAAGTCCTGAATCCGATATTCCTCATCCGTGCTGACGATGCCAAACCTGGCGGACTCCGATGGATCGATCCGCGTGGTGGCGACGGTAACATCGGCGCCCCGCTCCACATGCCACTTGAGCATGTGAGCGTAGTTCATTTTGTACACGTGATCCGCGGAAAGAATAAGAACGTACGGCAAACGTTCTTCCACGATGCTTTGGATGTTCTGGTAGACCGCGTCGGCGGTACCCAGATACCAGGTATTGCGCAGGCGCTGCGTCGGCGGCACAGCTTCAATAAACTGCCCCAGCTCGGGCGAAAGAATATTCCAGACGTGCCGGATGTGACGGTTCAGGCTCAGCGCTTTGTACTGCGTCAAGACGTAAATCTTGTTCAGCCCGGAGTTCAGACAATTGGAAAGTGTCAGATCGATTAGGCGGTAGATACCGCCAAACGGCATCATCGGCTTGGGCTCATCGCGCGTCAGAGGCGAAAGCCGTTCGCCAGCACCTCCGGCTAACAGAATTGTGAGGATACCTTCCACTGAATTCCCTTCTTGGATGCTAAAGACGGGTTACAGGCTGCAGTCAGGAACGTGTGCGGATTTCCTGTTCTGCACGATACCAATCTTCTTCGGCCGATCCGCCGTAACCGCCACGCGCTTCCCACAGGGCATAGGCGAGTTTGGCTATGTCCTCGGTCGAAGGAGGTGTGCCTGGAGGTATTGTCGCGGAAGAACCCGCTGCGGACTCGGAGGTTTTCTTAGGTTTTGACCGAGTGGTTCCTACTCGAGGAACCGGCGGATCCATGCTCGCGCTCTTCCGGCTAGCGCTTTTCCCTGTTCCGCTCTTTGGATTCGTCCTCACGCGCTATATGCCTCCCGTACCATTCAGGTTGGTCTAGCGCCCGCTCTCGTAGAGGGCAATGCAGAGTGCAAACATGCCACTCTATGCGGCAATTGTCCTCCCAATTTAGGCTGCTGTCAAGAACTTAGATTCGTTACAAACGAATAAGTTTCAGCACTATTTTGCGGGTGCCGGCGCTGATCGAAACGTTATTCGTTCTTCTTGAAACCGCAACACAATTCGTTTGCGAAGTTCGTGTTGGACCAGGAACTGGTCCGCATACTGTGCCACGTGGCAGGCGAGAGTAAAATCCATCGACGTTTCTGCAAAGCCGGGGATCATGCGCACCGATGGGGCAGGATCCTTCAATAAGCCGGGAACCTGATCGGTGGCAGCCGAGGCGATCTCCGTAAGGATCCGCTCCACCTGACTCGGGTCCGACGTGAACGCGACAGGAACGGTGATCGCAACAGCCATGCTCCGTTTTGGAAGATTGTAATTCGTAACAATGCTCTGCGACAGTTTGCTGTTGGGAATGAAGATGAGGTTGCCGGCGGTTTCCTCGAGCGTGGTGCTTCGCCAGCCGATATCCTGCACATAGCCGCTTTGTCCGGCGTCGATCTTGATGAAATCGCCAATACGAATCTGCCGGGCCACGCTCACGTAGAAGCCCGCGAACAGATTGGACAAGGTATCCTGAAGAGCCAACGCGACCGCTAGGCCGCCTACGCCCAAGGCCGCCAGAATCGCCTTGATATCGACTTCGAAAACTTGCTGCAGCAGCGTCAGGGCGCCCAGGATGCCGATGATGAGGGTGGCCAACACCTCGGTGAGAGTTCCTACCGGCAGCGCTCCTTCCAGCTTCGACGAGTAGACCCGAATCATTCGTCCGCTGAGGCGGGCCAAAACCATGGTCAGCGAAATAATCCACAGCGCCAACAACAGCTTGCCTGACCAGCGCGTTACCTCGCGCGGAAGCGACGAATATTCCGTGGCCAAGTGAATCGCCAGAATCAGGATCCACAACATGAACGGGCCGTGGAAAGAGTCGATCAGGATGTCGTCTATGCGGGTTTTGGTGGACGCCGCCCAACGCCGCAGCCGGCCGAAGACGATGTGATGGAACAGCCACCCCAAGATCAGTACAACGGCGAAGAGAACTGCCGGGCGCACCAGTTCCTTCCAGTTCGCCAGTATGTAGTCCGCGATCTGCTGAATCATCCGATTGACGTACCGATGCACTGCATGTTATTTCAGATTACGATGAAACCGGAGGTTCTATACAAGATGCGACGCACAATCCTTAATGTAGCCGTATGCGGCGTTTGGATGGCCCTCCTGGCCGGACTCGCGCTCGCGCATCACGGATGGACCGGATACGACGAAACCAAAACCATCACGTTGTCGGGCGTCATTCGCGAAGCCAGCTATGAGAATCCGCACGCCCTAATCAAACTCCAGGTGGATGAGGGCAAGGGCAAGATCTGGCTGGCGTATCTCGCGCCGCCCTCGCGGATGGATTCGCGCGGTTTCCCCAAGGAGGCTCTGAAAGTGGGAGCCACGGCGACGCTTGTGGGTTATCCGCATCGCACGAACGCAGATGAAATGCGCGCCGAGCGGATCACGATGGGCGGAAAGACCATCGAGCTGCGCTGACTCTGTAGTTCTTGCTAGAGTTCGTTCTTGCGCATCTGCTCGGCCAAGTATTCCGATGCGCGCATGGATAGCGACAGGATCGTCATGGTCGGGTTCTGCGATCCGGCCGTGACAAAACTGCTGCCATCCACCACGAACAGATTCTTGATGTCCCAGCTTTGGTTCCACTTGTTGAGCACGCTGGTTTTGGGACTATCGCCCATCCGGCACGTGCCCACCTCGTGAATGCTGTAACCCGGAGGAAGGGGCTGATCGTGCCGGGCCAGCACTTCCCATCCGCAGGCTCGGCATAGCTCCGCCATCGTGTTGATGGCGTCCTTCGCCATGTTGAATTCGTTGCTGCCGTAGCGCGCCTGGATATGGAGCACCGGAATGCCCCAGGCGTCCGTCACATCTTTATTGATCCGCACGTGGTTTTCGAAACGCGGTAGCACCGAGCCCATACAGGTGCCGGAGAAGCCCGTCCCACGATGGGCCTCGAGCGCGTCGTCTAGGGCCTTGCCATACAGCGGGAAAAACTTGGCATCGGGTGTGCTGCCGGCGCTGAAATCGAACGCATACCCGCGCAGAAAATCCTTTTCTTTGGTCTGCAGGTTGCGGAACCGGGGAATGTACCCGCCGCCCGACGCATAGCCTGCGGGCGCGGTTTTATCTCGAACCTCCGGCATCACTGCCTGCACGCACTGCGTGATGTAAAACTGATCGTGCAGATAGTGGCCCAGCGCGCCGCTCGAATTGGCGATCCCTGAATTCAGCAGGATGCGCGTGCTTTCCAGACACGATGCGCCTAGCACCACTACCTTGGCTTTCGCGTGCATCTCGCGGCTGGAATGGCGATCCAGGAAATTCGCGCCATTCACCCGGCCGGTGTTCTTATCAACCGTGATGTCGCGAACCACCGCATCGGGGATGATGGTCAGGTTCCCTGTCGCCAACGCATCCGGCAGCAGAAGATTGAGCGAGCTGGCTAGCTGCCCACGCCCGAGGGAGCTGCGCATCTTCGTCACCGCGATGTTGCGCTTACTAGCTTCGCCGATGAATTTCTGGACCGCCGGACTCCACGACGTCGTGTCCTCAATGAAGTTGCCGTCGGGAAGCTGCTTCAAGCCTTCCTTGCGGCCGCGCACGCGAAAGATCGGCTCAACCTGATCGTAGTAGGGAGCCAGATCCGCCAGGCTGATCGGCCAATTGTCACCGAATCCATCGTAGTCCTTGGCCTTGAATTCGTAATCGCTCAGGCGGAACGACATCCGCGACCAAAAAAGCGACTTGCCTCCGACGTAACGGACGCGTACCCAATTAAAGGGCGAGTTGGGATCGTGAGTATAGGGAACCTGCTTTTCATCTACCCACTGATTGGCGTTGTACTCGTTGGCTTGGACGACGTGCGGCAGTCGCGCGGGATTTCCCAAACCCCGATACGGCAGCTCCCAGGCCGGTTTGCTGACCTGGTTGTTCTGGACATCGACGGGAGGACCGGCGTCGAGCATCAGGCATTTGATGCCCTTCTTGGTGAGCGTGTACGCGGCCATGCCTCCGGAAGCGCCGGAGCCGATGATGAGAACGTCGTAATTGGTGGCCGCCATGATTACTCTACGGGCAGCCAGTACAGCCCGCCTCCGCCGCGGGGGCGTTTCCCTCCGGATGCGGCCATGTTGCGCTCGAACGAGTTGAAAGTCGCCGTGCGGACGTCCTGCTTGGCGGCGGCCAGCAGCCGCGCGCCTGGATCGTTGGGAGGTTCGAAACTCCAAGGCTGGCGCAGTGGCGCGAGGAGGGTATCGGCCTGGGTCGCATCGGTATCCGCGAAAGCTTTGCGGAAGCGCGTTTGCGATTGATATTCGAGCCCGTCGAGTCCGCTCAGCCAAAGTTGCTGGCGCTGGACAGGAGCATCGCCAATCAGGAAATCCATGAACTCCGGCACGCGTGCTTCGAGTGCCCCGGGAGAGCCCGGCGCCGCGGGCATCAGAAGGTCGCATAGCCGCTTCAAGGTGGCGAACTGCCGGGCGCTGAAAAACTTAGAGACGGGATCGGCCCCCTCATCGGCGATCGAGAAATCCAGTGGCGCTGCTTCGGGAGCCTCGGGAGCTGGTGCCGGAGCAGGCTGCTGCGCCAACAAGGCCGGAGCTGCCGGGGCAGCCGCGAGTGCCTGAATGAAGCGTCGCCGTCTCATACGAGTCTCATACGATGGGGATCATATCATTCTTATGCGATCACGGTTTGCCGGAGGCTAAAGCCGCCGCAACCACTGGATCCTTCACGCGGGCACTGAACCAATGCGGATACAGCGGCGCGGGCGCGGTCAGTTCGTCGAGCTGCGTCATCTGTTCGTCCGAAAGCGCGACGTTGATCGCACCCAGATTGTCGTCCAGCTGCGCGATCTTATTCGCACCGATCAGAATCGACGCAACGCTCGGCTTGCGCAGCAGCCACGCCAGCGCGATCTGCGCAGGCGACGCGTTATGCACTTTGGCAATCTCGCGAAGCTTATCCACCACCGTGTGCCCCTTCTCGCGATCGTAGGGGAGCATGTCGAAACCTGTCAGGCGGCCGCCGTCACCCTGGGGATTCTCGCGCGTATATTTTCCAGTGAGGAAGCCGCCCGCCAGCGGGCTCCAGACCATCATGCCAATGCCGGCATCTTCGAGGAAGGGCACAACATCGTATTCCACGTCGCGGCCGACCAGAGAATAATACATCTCGGCCGCGCGGAATCGCGCCCCACCGTGCCGCTTCTGGATTCCCACGGCCTTGGCCGCCATCCACGCCGGCCAGTTCGAAAATCCAACATAGCGAACCTTACCTTGCCGCACCAGATCATTCAGCGTGTCCACCGTTTCTTCAACCGGCGTGTGGATATCCACGCGATGAACCAGGTACACGTCGATGTAATCCGTGCCTAGCCGCTTGAGGCTGCCTTCCGCCGATGCGAAGATGTGCTGGCGCGAGAGGCCCTGATGAATCATGGCTTCGCCCGTGCGGAATGCGACCTTGGTTGCGATCGCCACATCCTTGCGCCGGGCGCCCAGCGCCTTCCCGAGCATCTCCTCGGACTGTCCGCCGGTGTAGCCGTCGGCTGTATTGAAAAAGTTAATTCCTGCGTCAAGAGTCTTGCCGATGATCTGATCGGCCAGCTCGGGGCCGACCTTGGAAACGGCCGCAAACGGTCCTTTGCCGGTGCCGAAGGTCATGGCGCCGAAAGCCAAGCGGGAAACTATGAGTCCGGTATCGCCTAAGCGTGCATATTGCATGCTTTCCAGTTTCGCACGCGCCTTTTAGAGGCTCAGAATCTCGTTACCGGCTTCTGCCGCGATCTCGATCTCGGGATGCGCGGCAAGAATGCGGCGCAGTTCGGCGCGGGCCAGTCGTTCGTCGTCGATGATGACTGCCTTCACGCGGTCATCGGAATTCTAACCGTCGCCGCCACCACTCCGTCGCCGTTCTTGAGCGACAGACTGGCGCGATCTCCGTAGAGAAGACGTAGACGCTCGCGGATATTGTTGATTCCGATTTGCGTGTCCCCATCGCGCGCGGGACGGGCTGGGGAGAGCTCCCCGCTGTTTTCCACTTCCAGAACCAGCGCACCGTCGTGGGTGGGCGTGGATTTTGACATCGCCACCTTTGCGATGCCATGCTTGAGCGCATTCTCCACCAGAGCCTGCAGAATCATTGGAGGAACCTGCAGCGATTCGCCCGCTGGATCCACGCTGCGGCAGCTCCCTGGTGTGGAAATGTACATCGGTACGCTCATATGGACCGTGATTTACACGCGAGTCACAGAGCGACGGATTCAGGAGGAGCGGGAGTCCCACATGCAGCGAGCCGTGCACACAGCGGAGCTGCGCGCTCTGGAAGCGCAAATCAATCCGCACTTCCTGTTCAACAGTCTTAATTCCATCCGTGGCCTGGTGGTTGAAGATCCCCAGAAAGTGCAGGACATGATCACGCCGAAAACTGCACTCGGAGGCGGCCCTCGAATCGGACGGATTCCAGCGCGAGGTAATCCTCAACCACCTCGGCCTCTTGCGCCAGCGGAACCGTGTGCTGCCGGTCGTGGTTCAAGTTGTATCGAAGCAGCGCCGCAAAACGCGCCACGCGTCCAACTGCTCGTCCGCGCCCCGTTTAGGGCCGTATCGATGGAGATCACCAGCATCGTTTGGAGGAAGCTCGTCGCCAGGACTCCGCCGCCCAGAAACAGCCGCATGCGGACGAAGGTTGGTCGGCGCGCTCGCCTCCACTCTATTGCCTGGCGAAACAGGTGGGTCAATCCGATGCTGTAGGCGAAGAAAAGGATATGGCTGATGATCAGGAGTCGAAGGGTTCCCCCGTTAAGGGCGTTGATCGCCAGGCCGATCGCCGAGTAGAATCCCCACCACGCCGTCTGATAAATCCAGTAGCCGGATTTGCTGCGCATGCAGGCCTCCGTTGAATGATCCCAAACTCTTACATTTCGATTTTGCGGCCCGCCGCCGAGGCCGCGCCGGAATTTGTGATGAGCGGTCTATTACTGCGGTTCGAAGTGTTATCGTCGTGAGCATGACCATGTCGCGTCGAACATTTGTGGCGCTATCAGGGGTGGTTCCAATGGCTCTCGCCGCGGAAAAGAAAATCCCCATTGGACTGGAGCTTTTCTCCGTGCGCGACGCGCTCACGAAAGATCTGATGGGGACAGTGACGGCAGTAGCAAAGATGGGTTACGAAGTGGTCGAGTTCTACGCCCCATACTTCGATTGGATTCCTCAACAGGCCAAGGACGTCCGAAAGCTGCTCGACAATCTCGGCGTTCGCTGCAACTCGACGCACAACGACTTTCGATCGTTCACCGCCGAAGGTCTGCGCAAGGCGATTGAGCTGAATCAGATCATCGGAAGCAAGAACATCATCATGGCGACCGCAGGAATTGTGGATGGAATTGCCGGTTGGAAAGCGCTGGGCGACCGGATGACTAAGGTCAGCGAAACACTTAAGCCTCTCGGGATGGCAACGGGATTCCATAATCATCAGACGGAATGGGGCGGGGCAGTGGGCCAGCGTCCCATGGACGTTCTGGCGGCCAATACGCCTAAAGAATTTACACTGCAGCTCGACGTCGGCACAGTGATGGAGGCCGGAGCCGATCCCGTCGCCTGGATCCATGCAAATCCCGGACGCATCCGCAGCATCCATTGCAAAGACTGGGGAGGTCGCGATCGAGATTATCGCGTTCTGTTCGCCGAAGGCGACTCGCCCTGGGCGAAGATCTTCGAAGCGGCCGAAAGCGTGGGTGGTGTTGAGTACTATCTGATAGAGCAGGAAGGCAGCCGTTTCCCTGAGCTCGAAACCGCGGAGCGGTGCCTGGCTACCTGGAAAAAGATGCGGGCCTAGTTTCACGGTAGTGTGAACGTATACAACATGTCGCCCGCGCCGACGACGAAATACTGCCGGCCGTCCAGCTCGAACGTGATGGGCCCGTTGCTCACCGCCGCGTGAAGACCCGCATGCCACAGGATCTTACCGTTGGCCGGATCCATGGCGAATACGTTGCTGGTGGGATCGCCGCCGAACAGTAATCTGCCCGCGGTGCTCAGCAGACCCGAACGATTGCCTCCCTGATTCGGGTAGCGATGGCTCCAGACCACCTTGCCCGTCTTATAATCGAGTGCCTGCAAAAGGTTCTGCATCCAGATGGTCTGATTACGTCCCCCATATCCTTCGGGCGTCTTCGAAAGATCGGTCTTCCAATCCAATCCGTACGATTCGGACGCGTGTGTGTAGAACAGCCCCGTCAGCGGACTGAATGAGGGTGCAAACCAATTTGCCGCTCCGCCTTCGGTGGGCGAAACCAATGTTCCATCGGGCTT
>Ga0105248_10010009_pt1 | contig 10438 bp, 8 predicted proteins | sample KBSS34metaG_FD_81524 | JGI IMG/M metagenome (GOLD analysis project Ga0105248, IMG submission 81524) | Switchgrass rhizosphere microbial communities from Kellogg Biological Station, Michigan, USA - KBS S3-4 metaG | ecosystem: Host-associated > Plants > Roots > Rhizosphere > Soil | place... | reverse complement strand
CTCCGCCGCCTCAATCCTGACGCCGGGATCTTCTGTGCGCACGTCGAACCGCAGGCCTGGGTGGACAATTTGTCGGGTCGCGAGTACCCCGTTGCCAAGCCTCCGTTCCTTCGTGCAGGAGGCTTTTGTGGACTGGGCAATCCGCAATCCTTTTGCCGCACAATCGCGAATTTGGGAATCGATCTCGTGGAGTGGACGGAGTTCAGCGACCATCACCGCTATCGTCCTCACGAAGTTCGCCGCCTCGCGCAGAATGCCCTCTCCCGCAAAGCGGACGGCCTGCTCACCAGCCAAAAGGATGTCATCAATCTCTGCGATGGCTGGGAAGAACTAGTCGATCGACTCCCTGTCTACTGGCTGAAGATTCGCCTCAAGATCGAGGACGAGGATAGCTTCGTCGCCGCCATCCAGAAGCTGCTCCGCCACTCCGCCAGATAGAGAAGTTCCTTACGGCGTCCGCCGTCCTATGGACATTGCATAGGAGTCTTGATATCTTATTTGCAATGTCCAAAGGAACGCTTCGCATACCGCGACTGGAGGGTTAAAGGTAATGGGGAGGAGTCTTAAGAATCTCTGGAAGCGGATGCGTGCGACGGTTGGGAATGAGCCCCCTGACTCGGAGTTCCAGGCGGAGATCGAGGAGCACGTCCGGGCACTGGCGGAACGATATCGCCGGCAAGGGATGGCGCCGGAAGCCTCGATGCTGGCAGCACGAAGGCAGTTTGGCAACACCGCTCTGTTGCAGGAAGATCGAAGGGCCGTGCTGACCCTACCCACGATCGAAACGATGCGACGCGATCTGGTTTACGCCGGACGCATGCTGCGGCAGAATCCGGGGTTCGCGGCTGCAGCCATCATCACGCTGGCGCTCGGGATCGGCGCGAATACGGCCATTTTTTCCATTTGTGATGCGGTGCTTTTTCAGCCGCTGCCCTATGCGGAACCGGACCGCGTCGTGACCCTTTGGGAACGGATGAGCAATGGCAAACTCAGCACGGTAGCGCCGGCGAACTTCGTCGATTGGCGGGAAGTGTGTCGGTCGTTCAGCGATGTCGCGGCCGTGAACTCGTCCAGTTTCATCCTTGGCGAGCAACTCGATCCGGCGCGATTGATTGGAGCGGGCGCATCCTCGAATTTCTTTTCGCTATTGGGGGTCCGATTCGCGCTTGGCCGCAATTTTCTTCCGGAGGAAGATCGGCCCGGGCGGAACCGCGTAGCGATTTTAAGCCATCGGATTTGGCAGCAACGTTTCGGTGCCGACGGGGACATCGCCGGACGGCAGATCAGGCTGAACGACAGCAGCTACACGGTGGTTGGTGTGTTGCCGGCCGGTTTTCAATTCGCGACGAACGCGTCCGATTTTCGGGCGACAAGCCAGCCCGACATCTGGGTGCCGATCGCACTCGATCTGCAGAAACTGCAGCGCGGCACGCACCCGCTGCGCGTTGTCGCGAAGCTCAAGGCGGATGTGGATCTGGCAAAAGGGCAGGCCGAGTTGGATCTGGTTGCTGCAAACCTGGCGCGACTGTATCCCGAGGACAACCGGGATAAGGGGATCGCTGCGGTTCCCCTGGCCGACCAAGTGACCGCGAATGTTCGTGCCGCACTCGAGACGCTTCTCGGAGCGGTCGGACTCGTACTGCTGATTGCTTGCGCGAACGTCGCCAACCTTCTGCTCAGCAGGGCCGCATCACGCCAGCGAGAAATGGCGGTTCGAGTTGCGCTTGGCGCAACCCGCGGGCGGTTGGCACAGCAACTTCTCACAGAGAGTCTGCTTCTGGCGATCATCGGCGGGGCCGCTGGCTTCCTCCTTGCGATCGCGGCGATGGCACTCGTGTCGCCGCATTTACCCGCCGACCTCTCACGGGCAGCGGGGATCGGGGTCGATGCGCGAATCATCGGTTTCAGCGCGTTGATTTCCCTGCTGACGGGAGTTTTCTTCGGATTGGGCCCGCTCCTTGGGACGCGGCGCGTCGGTGCGGGCGAATCATTGAAGCGGAGCAATCGCATAGCAGGCGGAACTCACTCGCATTTACGAAACGGCCTCGCGGTAACACAGATTGCTATCGCCATCATCCTCCTGATTGGCGCCGGACTGATGGCGAAGAGCTTTTGGGCGCTGGCGCATACGGCCCCGGGGTTTCGCTCGGAGCAGATTTTGACGGCGCGCCTGTCGCTGCCGCGGTCCCGCTATTCCGATAATCGTAAGATCGCCGCTTTCGAACAGGAACTGCTCGAAAGCTTGCGCAACAAGCCAGGGATCCAGTCCGCGGGCTTCACGTCGTACTTGCCGCTCAGCGGATCGGATAACGGATGGTCGTTCTTCGTCGAAGGTCGCCCGCCACTACCCGTTGGAGTCTACAATATGGCGAAATACCGGCCAGTCAGCCCGGGTTACTTCGAGACGATCGGTATTCCCTTGCTAAAAGGGAGGTGGTTCACGCCGGCAGACACGATCGAATCACCCTGGGTCATGGTGATCAACGCATCGATGGCCCGCGACTTCTGGGGATCGGAAAACCCGGTCGGGAAGCGGATGCATTTTGCGGGACCGGCCTGGCGCACGGTGGTCGGGGTAGTGGGAGATGTGCTGCACGAGGGGTTGGATGGCGAAGCAAAGGCGGAGATGTACATGCCCGTCACGCAGGCGGCCAATACCGAGAGCAGCCCCACCATCGTGGTGCGGACGTCACTCGATCCGGGTGCGGCTGCTACCGAGTTACGAGCGGCAGTTTCAGCGGTGGATCGCACGGCGCCCGTGGACCGGATCGAAACAATGGAGCAACTTATATCGGCATCGGTGGCGCAACCGCGCTTCCGCACCCTGATTCTCCTGGCTTTTTCGATGCTGGCTTTGGTGATGGCATCGATTGGAATTTACGGGGTGATGAACTACCTGGTCACGCAGCGCACACGCGAGTTCGGAATCCGGATAAGCGTGGGAGCTACTCAAGGCGACGTACTGAGACTGGTACTCGGCCGCGCAGCAGAGTTGATTGGGGCGGGTACGTGTCTGGGGCTCGCGGGATCGGCCTTCCTGGTGCGATTGATCGCGAAGCTGCTTTTTGGAACGGCGCCGCTCGATCCGCTCACGTTCGCGGCAGTGCCAATCTTGCTCGCGACTGTCGCATTCATAGCTAGCTATCTTCCCGCCCGGCGGGCGACGCGCGTCGACCCCATGATTGCTCTGCGCTGCGAGTGAGTCGCGCCATCACCCGCGACCGGACACCTTCAACCTCGACCAGCAAGGCCGATGACCTGATCGTGAACCCAAGCGACGTCTATCGCTTGGTGCTCTTCGAGTCGAAGCTGGTTTACAGTTCTGGCATCAAGTTCTCGAGATCGATCGCATCGCACCTTCCCGCAATCGCGAGTTGAATCTCCTCGGGCTGCGACATATCGAACTAACGCAAAGGGTGCTCCTTCGCGTGGGGCGTCTCGTCAGACAATGTGAGTATCCAAGGATTTCGATGTCCGCTGCCTCTGTAACGACTACGGCAAGGCGCGCCGCTTCGCGTAGCGATCCGACCCTTGCTCACTCATGCTCGCACTCCCGTTATGCGGGACTCCTCTGTTCTTGGCCGACGATTTTCGAGCGGCCCATTCCGCAGGTCTAATACACCTGGAAACAGAACACCTGGTTGGGACCCTCCGGACTCAGCGCGTACTCGCCCGGCTCGAGACTTTCGTCCACTTCGATCCGGTATATGTTGCCGTTCAGATGAGTGACCACCACGCGAATTCCCTTCAGTGGTTTCTTCGGCGAGGCTAAGACCTCGCGATGCCCGTTCTTCACCTCGAGCTTGTACAAGCCCAAGTGGTCGGGCACAAGCTTATCCGCCTGAATGATAAAGATGGGTGAAGCTAGCGGCGTCCGTACCGGCGACGCCGCCCCCGCAACCACGTAGAGGATGTCATCCTTCTTCTTTTCCTCCTTCGCCTCCGTCGCTTCGGTGGCCACCAGTTCGGAGGCGTGCTTGAGATAAGGGACGTCAGGCTTGGGCGGGACAGGCCCCGTGTACTTTTGTGCCGATGCCACGAATGCCGCGGCGCACAGGATGGGCAATAGGCGGAGCATCATGATGGTGATTGTAGCGAAATGACAGCGCGTTAGAATGTGGGATCTATGGCTCGACAACTGGTGGAGTGCGTTCCCAACTTTTCCGAAGGCCGCGATCCGGCCAAGATCGATGCGATTGTCGCCAGCATTCTGGCCGTTCCCGACGTGGCACTCCTCGATCGGGAATCCGATGCCGATCACAATCGCAGCGTGCTCACCTTCGTCGGCCCGCCCGCAGCGGTCGCGACGGCCGCATTCCGTGCCGTTGAGAAAGCTGTCGATCTGATCGACCTCACCGCCCATCAGGGCGCTCATCCTCGAATCGGAGCGGCTGACGTTGTTCCCTTCATCCCCATCGAAGGCGTGACGCTCGAAGAGTGCGTGCGCCTCGCAGAGCGTGTCGGCCAGGAGATCTGGCAGAAACTGAAGCTGCCCGTGTACTTTTACGAAGCCGCGGCCAAGCGCCCCGACCGCGTCAACCTCGAGAACATCCGGCGCGGTCAGTTCGAAGCGCTGGTGAAAGAGATGGGCGTGGTTCCCGAACGCGTTCCCGATTGCGGCGATCCAACTTGCCACCCCACAGCCGGCGCCGTGGTCGTCGGCGCGCGCAAATTCCTGATCGCCTACAACGTCAATCTCGGCACACCCGATCTGAGTATCGCGAAGAAGATCGCCAAGACCATTCGCTTCTCCACCGGCGGTTTCCGGTTTGTCAAATCGATGGGCGTGATGCTGGCGTCCCGCAATCTCGCGCAGGTGTCCATCAACCTGACGGACTTCGAACAGACCCCCATGCACCTCGTCTACGATACGGTCCGTCGCGAAGCGGAGCGGTACGGCGTCCCGGTGGTCGGCAGCGAAATCGTAGGGCTCATCCCCAAGAAGTCGCTCGAACTCTCCGCTGAGTACTTCCTTCGCTTCGAGAACTTTAGTCCTGAGTTGGTGCTGGAACATCGAATTGCGGAAGCAATGACATCGCGCGGAGGTTTGCCGGAATTCCTCGACGCGCTCGCGGCTCCCACCGCCACACCCGGAGGAGGCAGCGCCTCCGCTGCCGCCGCGGCGATGTCGGCTGCCTTAGGCTCGATGGTGTCGAGGCTCGCAAAGCTTGACTCCGAAGCTTTCGAAGCGGATCGACAGTTCTTCACCGAAGCTGTTGACCGCGATTCCGAAGCCTTCCAAAAAGTGATGGCTGCCTACAAGCGTCCCAAGGACGAGCGCGGGCCGTTCGTCGAAGAGGCGCTGCACGGCGCCGCCGAAGTGCCCTTGCAAGTCTACGAGCGCGCCAGTCTGATGGAGGCCCGCCTCAACGCACTCCGGATCCCCGCGAAATTCGGCTCCGACCTCGCCGTCGCGAAAGCCCTAATCGTCGCCGCCAAAACCGGAGTCCTCGAGAACGTCAAGATCAATCTCGACTCCATCAAGGACGACGCTTTCCGCGCCGCCGTAGAGCAGCGCCTTCATGTGGCGCACGCCCTTCCGCCTGCGCACCCTTAGCGCAGCAGTGCCGCGTAAGTATCGAATGCCGCCTTGCCGTACAAGACAAAGATTACTTCGCGTAACTTCGTCTCGGGCTTTGCGAGGTGCTCCTTTACTTCGCGCAGTGCAATGCGGGCGGCATCTTTAATGGGATAGCCGTAAACACCAGTGCTGATCGCCGGGAAGCTGATCGTCTCCACATCCCGTTCGTCCGCCAGCGTCAAACAGCTCTGGTACGCCGCGGCAAGCTCCGCTGGCTCGCCCTGGTCGCCATCCTCGTAGATTGGACCCACGGCATGGAAAATGTACTTCGCCTGCAAACGTCCCGCACCCGTCGCTACGGCGTTACCCGTAGGGCAACCAAGCGGATACTGGCGCAACTCCTGCATCACTTCCGGGCCGGCGGCGTGATGAATCGCGCCATCGACACCGCCGCCACCAGCGAGTGAGGAGTTAGCGGCATTAACCACTGCGTCCACAGGCACCCTGGTGATGTCGCCTTCCAGCACAGTGATCCTGCGTCCCAACTCATTCGACCATTCCATAGTTTCCATTACAATCGATTTATGACACGGAGAGAACTTCTGGCGGCAGGGGCAGCTTGCGCCTCCACTTCGCTGTGGGCGCGCGGGCATATGGACAAAACGCGCATCAGCGCGATCACTGATGAAATCGGATTGACGACAGCCGAATCGATTGCGTTCGCCCATCATTACGGGCTGCAATTCGTCGAGATCCGAAACCCTCCCAAGAACGAGCCGAATGGCAAGAGGGAGTATTTCGCGCTCACGGAAGCCGAGATCAAAGCGGATGCCGTCCGGTTCTCCACCGAGGGCTTGAAGGTCTCCTTCGTCAACACCAGCCTGATGAAGTTCACCTGGCCGGGAACGGAAGCCGCTCGCAAACGCACCGAGGACGCGGCAGCGCGCGAGAAGCGTCTGGCCGCCGAAAAAGCCCGTTGGGACAATCGCCTGGAAGATCTGAAGAAGTCCATTCGCTGCGCCCAGATGATGGGCTGCGACAAGCTGCGCGTCTTCGCGGGAACCCGTGTCGACGATCCCAAGAGCATGTACTCGCGCATCGCCGAGACCATCGGCGGCGAGATGGCAGCAGTCGCGGAAAAGGAAAAGGTTTACCTGCTGCTCGAGAACGAAGGTTCGCAGAACATCGCCACCTCCGCCGAACTCGCCGATGTGATGAAGCTGATGCCTTCCAAGTGGGTCGGCTTCAACTGGGATCCGCATAATGCCTACGGCAAGGAAACGTCCTTTCCCGACGGCTACAATCTGCTGCCCAAAAAGCGCATGCTCAACGTGCAGGTGAAGGGTAAAGGCATCATGCCCGCCAGCCCGGAGAAGGAAGATTGGAAGGCGATTATGACGGCCCTCGACAAGGACGGCTACAAAGGTAAAATCGGCCTCGAGACTCACCTCTTCGACGGGACATTGATCGCCGCCGCCCACACTTCAATGGAAGAAATGATTCACATCGTCGGGGAGATCTAGGAATGCGAAGCCAGTTCGCAGTCGCGTTCGGCGTGGGCCTCGCTCTCATCGGACTGGTGGTCGCTGGAGTGCTATTTATGCAACGCGGGGCGCGCGTCGGGCTTACCGGCAATGTCCTGAAGGTTCGCACCGCACCCTTCGATGATGGCGGCTGCGTAGCAGTTCTCGATTTCCGTTTTACGAACCCTGGGAACGTTCTCTTCATGGTGCGCGGCGTCACTGTTGTCATGGAAGAGAAGGATGGGAAGCAGTACGACGGCATCACGGTCGCAGAGGTGGATGCCCAGCGGCTCTTTGAAGCGGTGCCGCTGTTGGGGCAGAAGTTCACTCCCACCCTGGTGGAACGGGACAAGATCCCGGGCCATACGTTTCAAGACCGCATGATCGCCGCCAGGTTCAACGCACCGGAATCCCGAATCGAAGCGCGTAGACGCTTCTTGATTCGTATCGAGGAAGTAGATGGCACCGTTTCCGAGATTTCTGAGAGGTAGCATTCTGGCAGCGCTCGTGCTGCCGGCGCTCTTTGGGCTGGATTTGCCTGTCGGCACCGAAATCCAGATTCGGCTCAAAACGAAAGTATCGACGCAGAGTTCCAGGCCGCAGGATGCCGTCGAAGCCTTCGTGATCGCACCGGTCATGCAGACCGGCCAGTTGGCGATTCCAATGGGTGCCACCGTTCGCGGAACGGTGGCCAAAGCGTCGCAGTCGTCGAAGGGCGACGAGCGGTCGGTGCTCGCGTTCAGCTTCACCGAACTCGAGTTCGACTCGACGAAACTGAAGATCGAGACTCAACTGGCCGGTATCGACAACGCGCGCGAAAAGTTGAGCGATACGGGAGAAATCAACGGCATCCTTGCCTCCGAAACCATGTCAGGGAAGATCGACTCCGGCATCAACAAAGTTGCGGAGCGATACTCCGGCTTCGCAGGAATTCTGGGAACCGTCAAGAAGGCGGTCTTCGCAACACCCGAGGGAGACGTCACCTATGACGTGGGTGTCGAGATGACTCTAAAGTTGACCGCGGCTTTGACCATCAAGGGCCCCGTGGGCCGTGGCCTGGAAACGAAGCTACAACCGATGCCCGATCCTGGCAAACTGGCGGTACTCGTGCGCCGCGAGCCGTTTCAGACGACTGCGGAAAATCCGCCCAAGCCTTCCGACATCACCAACCTGATGCTGGTTGGTGACCTGGAGCAGGTGAAATCTGCTTTCAAAGAGGCGGGATGGGCAAGCGCCGCAAGCCTGGATGGCTGGTCGAAGTTTCAAACGGTGCGCGCGCTGGCGGAAGATCGCGGTTATAACGAGGCTCCCGTCTCGGTACTTCTGCTGGAAGGCAAGCCACCCGAAATCGTCTTCGAAAAACTCACCAACACTTTCGCGATGCGCCATCATCTCCGCGTGTGGCGGCGTGACGTGACCTTCCAGGGAAGACCCGTTTGGGCTGTCGCCGCGACTCACGACACCGGGATCAGTTTTTCGGAAGAGAATCGAACCTTCATTCACAAAATCGAGTCGCAGATCGACCGCGAACGTAGCAAGGTCGTCAACGATCTGGTATTCACCGGTCACGTGACTTCGGTAGAAATGGTCGAGCGGAATAACATTCCGAAGAATGCGCAAAATGCCACCGGCGATAACCTGGAAACCGATGGTAAGATCGCAGTGCTGCTTTTGAATTAGGGATCCACCAACATGACGCGACGCGCACTGACACTGCTTTTTCTCGGCTCTGCTTTTCTATACGCACAGGGCAATCCCGATTGGCACCGGGCGATTCCCGCCTTCAAGATCGCCGGTAACTTATACTACGTTGGCACCGCCGATCTGGCGGTGTACCTGATCCACACCCCTCAAGGAAACATCGTCATCAATTCCAATTTCGAGGAAGATGTTCCGACGATTCGCAAGGGCATCGAGCAGCTCGGCTTCGCCTACAAAGACACGAAGATTTTGCTGATCAGCCACGCTCACGGCGACCACGATGCGGGCATTGGCATCATGCAGAAGGATACCGGCGCGAAGCTGATGGTGATGGAGCAGGACGTCGCAGAAGTGCAGAGCAAGGCCAAGGGCCGTCCCGGAGCACACGTGGATCGCGTGCTGCACGATGGCGACGTCGTCGAACTGGGTGGAAGCAAACTGACGGCGCACCTGACCGCCGGGCACACGCCGGGCTGCACCACGTGGACGATGCAGGTGCCGGAGGGCGGTAAGACGCTGAACGCCGTGATCGTCGGGAGTCCGAACGTGAACGCCGGTTATTTTCTGGTGGGCAACAAAAAATACCCGCAGATCGCCGAGGACTACAATCGGACTTTTCCTGCGTTGAAGAAACTGCCGTGCGACCTATTCCTGGGCGCGCACGGCGCGTATTTCGGCATGCTCGCCAAGATCGACAAGATGAAGGCCGGCGGAGCGAATCCGTTCATCGATCCGGCCGGCTATCAGGCTTATATTACGGAACGCGAGAGTGCATTTCGCACGGAATGGGACCGGCAGAAGGCCCATCCGGGCTCGCCGAAACAGTAGCGGGAACCGCAGGGCGGAATGCGTCCGCTCCCTTGGTGGTCGCGGCTCAGTAGGTTCCGCTGTACTACGCCAGCAATTCGCCGGTCATCACCGTGACGGCCTGACCGCCGAGGATGACGCGATCGCCTTCCAAGCGGATCCGCACCACACCGCCACGGGCCGAGGCTTGCAGCGCAGTGAATTCGGTCTTACCCAGCTTTTCCGCCCAATATGGTCCGAGCGCGGTGTGTGCCGATCCCGTTACCGGATCCTCGTCGATTCCGGAGCCTGGCGCAAAGAAGCGCGAGATGAAATCAAATTCGGGGCTGGACGACTTCGCTGTCACGATCACGCCACGGACGGGCAATTTTCGCAACACGCTATGGTCGGGTGAAAGCGCCCGCAGTTCAGTATCAGACTCGATCTCCACCAGGTAGTCGAACGCGTTGCGACCGACGAAGTTCGCGCGCGGCACACCGAGCGCGGAGAGCAGATTGGGAGGCGCGTCCACCGGCGCAGCCAGTTTCGCCGGAAAATTCAGCTCAATCCATTCGCCATTCCGATCGGCGGTGAGCAACCCGCTGCGCGTATGAAAGCGTGCCTGTTTGCCTTCGGGCAGATGACCGTCCTGCCACAAAACGTGCGCGCTCGCTACGGTGGCGTGCCCGCAGAGATCTACTTCGATCGCGGGCGTGAGCCAGCGCAGATCGTATTCCCCGCCCCGTTCCACAAGGAATGCCGTCTCCGACAAATTCATTTCTCGGGCTAAATCCTTCATCCATTGTTCGGGGGCTGCCTGCTTGAGGACGACCACCGCCGCAGGATTCCCCGCGAACGGCTGATTCGTGAAAGCATCCACCTGTACGATTCGAATGGCCATATTTAG
>Ga0105248_10010008_pt1 | contig 10438 bp, 10 predicted proteins | sample KBSS34metaG_FD_81524 | JGI IMG/M metagenome (GOLD analysis project Ga0105248, IMG submission 81524) | Switchgrass rhizosphere microbial communities from Kellogg Biological Station, Michigan, USA - KBS S3-4 metaG | ecosystem: Host-associated > Plants > Roots > Rhizosphere > Soil | place... | reverse complement strand
GTTAGCGAGAAAATTTGGATCACACGGCATGGGGTTCCTCTCTAGAGAGCAGTTGCCAGGTTTTAGAGCGAGCGCATTATATTCCAACGTGGGCCTCTTTTAGACGCCATTGTGTTGCTTAGCACTAATGACTTCAGCCGTCGGTGCTATTTGAAGTCATAGGCGAAGCCGACTTGGAAACCGACGCGTGGGCTAGGGCGGAAGCGCCCGCCAAGTACACCAAAGGTGAAGATGAAGTTATCACGCACTGCATAGTCGCCTCCGAGCTGAGCTTCCAGTTGCCCACGGCTTAGATTGAAATTGTTGGTCACTCCGCCAAATAGTTCTACGCCTAGTTTTAACTTTGGCGTAAAGTCCCGAATTAGAGATCCGTTGCCGGTATAAACCTGTCCTCTGGTTCCCTCAATTCCGATGAGTCCAGTCGAGTCATTACCAGCAAAAAGAATTCCGCCATTTAGGCGGCCTACGATCCGCTTAGACAACGATTTTTGAAGCACCGCGTACAACCAGTAGTCTACTAAGCCAGAGCCAGTTTGCTTTTTAATGCTGCCTGTCGGAGCTTCGACATAAAAGACGACCGCAATCGCGGGAACCTTCGAACCTTCACTTTCATCCCGCAACTTCACCTTCGCTCCAAATTGAGTATCTCCTTGCCCGAATGGACTCCCAAGCAATGATACCCGGGTGTTGTAAATCTTGAGGAGAGGAGCATTGATCCCAAGTTCAATTCGATCGGTGAGCCCATAGTTGAGAGTGAAATTTGTTGTGTTCTGTCTTATCCCGGGAATTGAAGACTTTTGCAGCCAGTCATGCTCATTAAAGAACTCGAAGTGGAACTTCCCCTTTTCAGTGGTGTCAGCATCGTCGGTATAGAAAGGTATCTGAGCGTCGACCTGGGATGACAACAAGAATCCAAACGCGACAATGAAAATAATCCGGTGGGGTCTCTTCATAGAGTTACAGTCTATAACATTAACTTAAACGCTAGCGGCCAGGATGCCGGGGGCGACGTGGCGGCGACCAGTGGGCCTTAGTAAAGATCCTACGCATTTCGGATTACCGGTCCTTTACCAGAGTATACCCACGCCGCGACCATTATTAGGCTTAAGCCATTCACTCTTGGGCTACAATTTGTCGGTTTTCCGCAAAACATCTTAAGGGAGCTTCGGCGCATGCAACTGACTCCGACTGTAATTTCGGCCCAGCCACTGGAGAAAGCGATTCGTGAGTATTTAGTACGCGATGACCATGTGGGTCTGGAGCACTTCCTCTCCACCCAACGACCACCGGACATCGCTGACGTTGTTGATCGCCTTCCCGAGGAGAGCCGAGATGAGGTGTTCTCGATCTTGCCCGCGCCCGTCAAAGCCGCGGTCCTTTCTGAAGTAGGTGTAGAAACCAAACGCTCGCTGCTTCAAGCCCTGGCCCGACAGCAAAAGAGAGAATTAATCACCCATCTGCCGATGGATGATCTGATGCGGCTATTGATCGCTGTGCCGGAACAACGAGACGAATTGCTGGAAGAAACAAACCTGCAGGTGGCCCAACAGGTTCGGAGACTCCTGGACTTTCCTAAAGAGAGCGCCGGGAGGTTGATGACCGAGAAGTATGTTCAGACAAGGCCAGTGATGACCGCGGGCGAGGCCCTGGATCATATGCGCAAAGTTCATGGTGAAACCGAAACATTCACCGACATCTACGTTACAGACGACGATGGTCATCTCGAAGGTGTCGCCTCGCTGCGTGATGTTGTTCTGGCGCAACCAAACCAGCAATTGCGCGAGTTCATGACTAAGGACATTGTTTCAGTTTCACCAATGGAGGATCAGGAAATCGCAGCACGGCTGATTGCGCATTACAACTTCCTGGCTCTGCCTGTCGTCGAGAATGGACGAATTTTAGGCATCATCACTGTCGACGACATAATCGATGTATTGATTGCAGAGGGCACCGAAGATCAGTTGCGCTTCGGCGCCGTTGAACCAGGCGTGCTCAACCAACCTTATTTCACTACTCCGATTTGGCGAGTAGTGCGTAGCCGTGTTGGCTGGCTGGTCCTGCTATTCGTCGCCGAGACTGCAACAGGTACAGTCCTTCGTCACTTTGAAGATGAGTTGGCAAAAGTAGTGGCATTGTCGTTTTTTATCCCGTTGCTGATTGGAACTGGCGGAAACACCGGCGCGCAAACTGTATCTACAATCATTCGTGGGCTGGCACTCAAAGAAATTCGAGTCCGCGATACAGTGCGTGTCATCATTCGGGAATTTTGGAGCGGCTTATTGCTCGGCGTGACGTTAGGAGTGATTGCTTTTGGACGCGCTGAACTATGGGGTAGCGGTACACAGCTTTCATTGGTTGTGGCGCTGGCGATACTTGCAATTTGTACCTGGTCCAACACGATAGGCTCACTGATCCCACTCGTTGCGCAGCGATTCAAGATCGATCCTGCTTTGGTATCAGCCCCTCTGATCACAACTTTAGTTGATGCCACTGGGTTAGCGATCTACCTCTTAATCGCGAAGGCGCTCCTCACCGCTTTAAGATGATCGTTACGAAGCTTGTAGGTCACAAACGGCATTTTCAAGAGACCCGGTAGCGTCTGCCGGTCCACTACATCAAAGCCATCGAGTCCATACCGAAGTCTGCGAAAGTCTATCGCAGCAGTATAAGTGCCGAAGAGTCTGTCCCATAAGGAAAAGATGTTCGAATAATTTGAATCAGTCTCCTTCTGATGACGAGAGTGATGCACTTTGTGCATGTGAGGGGTAACAAGCAACAGTCGCAAAAACCGATCAAGCTTGTGATTCATGCGAATGTTGGCGTGTTCCAATTGTGCGTTCAAGCTCGACAAAATCAGATAGATGATGACCACCCAGAGCGGAAGACCGAACAGAAGGATTGCGGCCAACTGCCAAAGAATTCGCCAAATGGTTTCACCCGGATGTTGGCGAAAAGTCGTTGTCACATCGACCGCACCTTCCGAATGATGCACACGATGAAATTGCCACCCGAGCCACGATTTGTGAAGCAGGACATGCGCAGCGTAGGCGAATAGATCCAATGCGGCGATACCTAATAGCGCTTTGGACCACGTTGGCATCGCAACCAAAGTGAACAGACCAACGCGATGACGGACAGAAAAGCTTGCGAGGTAAGCTGACGAGAACGACAACGCTAGATTGGTAACAACCAAAACGAGCGTGAGCGCCACGTTCGGTAATGCGTGTCGTATTCGACTGTGTTGGTATTGATAAAGCGGAGCGATCGATTCCAGCGACCAAAGAAGACCGCATAACCCAACTAACAGCAGCAAGCGCGCCTGATCAGATAGTAGGGATTGCACGACTTTCACCTCCGACATTTCTTAGAGTGCGCTTATTTGCCAGCGCGCATCTGCTCGACCCTGCGGTTAACTTCATCCCAATTTGCATTCTGCATGAAAGCATCGACGTATTTGGCTGCGGCCGCGCCATAATCCATGTGGTACGCATGCTCGTACATGTCGAGAACCAGAAGCGGATATCCCATTGGTGCGTTGTGCATATGGTCCCAGGCCCAATAGTTGTGAACCTCGCCGGTGTGCAAATTATATGAAAGGATCGTCCAGCCTGAGCCTCCGCCTAAAGCGTTGGCGGTCTTTTTGAATTCCGCTTCCCACTGCTCATAACTCCCAAACCATTGCTTGATAAGATCGAGAGCTTTTCCGCTGACCTTCCCATCGCCACCAAGATTGGCGAAATAGTATTCGTGGAGTACGACAGACCCGGTGCGCACAAGTTCTTCGCGCTTTAAGTCACCATATATGTACGGCGGCAGATCTTTTTCTGAAAGCATTGCGGCAAGTCTTTGCTCAACAGCATTGAGCGCTTTCACAGCTCCACCATAGTTGTTTTCCCAGTGCGACTTGATGAGCTTCTCGGACAAACCCTTAAGCTTCGCTGGATCGAAGGGCAATGCCTTCGGCGTATGTTGTCCGCTGAATGCGCGCGCCGCCGGTACTACCGTCGCTGCCTGCTCCTCGGTAGTCATGCCAGCGACTTGATCGCATTCTACGAGCGACGTCAACGCTACACCCGCACCTCCTGCCACCACCATGTTCATTAGTTTTCGCCTTGAAACATTCTTCATGTTGTTCCTCCCCTTTGATAGGCATGCTTATCAGCGCGCCATACTGTGCTTGATACTCGCGTAGAGCGCGTCGTACACGAAATACGCACGCTTCGCAGTCTCTTGATCATCATTCGTTACAAGTGGAAAACCACGGCTGATCAACTGCAAGCCAGGCGCTGCGATATGATCTTGCAGTTGGTCATTGAAGTCTGCTGCTTGAACAATCCGAGCCATTTCTACGAGAGGTTGGTCATGCGGAAATCGTTCGCGGACAAGCGAAGCAAAGGAACACAAACCGTCCGCATCCTTGTGCGGATAGGTAGCGTTCGGAGCATCGAATCCAGTAGCAGCCAATCCGTCTTGCTGCGAAGCAACCTCAGCAGCCGGTACAAACACGAACTCAGCGTCAGGATCAATAAAGCGCTTCACGAGCCAGCAAGTAGCCGTGCGATTCACCTGAATTCTTTCTCTTGTGATCCACTTCATCTCGTTAAATCACCTTCTGTAGCTGACCATAAGTATTAGATTCCGAAGACGATCTTGGTGCCCCTGCCCTGTGCCACCGCTCTCTCATAAACAATTACCGCGGAAGCAACATCTTGCAAGGCAGTTCCAGTTGAATCAAAGATGATAATTTCTTCGGCCGACATACGCCCTGACTTCCTTCCTGCGATGATTTCACCAAGCCCTGCGTGAACCTGGTCCTCGGTCATTAGGTTCTCGTCAAGGGCATGATGGAGCTCTCCGATAGTCGCGCACTGTTCCAGTAGATCAACAACCAGCTTGCTCGCTGGCAGGAGCTTTGGATCGAGTTCCTGTTTGTCTTCATTATCCGCTCCAACTGCGGCAATGAATGTTCCGAGCACAACATCCTCTCTTTTCACAAACGCCTTTTTCGATGGGGTGCAGGTCACGCAGATATCGCTCTGCCTGATCGCCGCTTGAAGGTCGGTGACCGGCTGGACACCCATGCCCAACTCTTGCGACAGTTCCCTCGCGAATTGTTCGGCCCGTCCACGGTCAATATCAAAGGCAAATACCTTTTTTAGATCACGCACCTTCGCTATAGCTTTCAGAGAAATCCGTCCTTGATTGCCACAGCCACAAATTGTGATAGTGGTTGAGTCCTTTCGAGCGAGATATTTCGCTGCGACGCCAGTCGCCGCGCCTGTTCGAATGACAGTGATCTCCATCGAATCCATCACCGCCAACAGACGGCCGTTTTCGCCATCGCAGAGCACGATCGCGCCTTGTATTAACGGTAGATCGAACCGCTCGGAGTTTCGCGGAAAATTTGCGTTCACCTTCGCAGCAAAGTACGAACGCGAAAGGTCCAATATGCCTGCCTTAATGTGAAAGCCACCGTCACGAGCATGCAATCCCAGGATCCCCGGCGGCAGGGTCTTGCCTTCTGCATGTAGTTTGAATGCTCCTTCAACCGCAGTCATACACTCTTCCATACCCAAGAGTGAGGCTACATCAGTGCGAGTCAACAAGAGAGTTCCAGCCTCGTTCATTCAATCAGCCTCCATCTTCATTGCCCGAGGTGAACAGGTGATCGAATTGCGCTCCCGGCGCTACTTCGACTGGCTCCAACTCTTTGCGAAAGATTCGTGCTCCTGAGGATCCACTCAATACGAAGGAGCCATTTTCTGCCCGCACCATAGCGCCCTCTCTAAGACCAGCCACCGGCGTGTCGTTCTCCTCGAGGAATTGAAGAATCCGCTCTTCTTGTGTTTCTCCCATGTGAGTAGAGTTGGGATCGGGATCGAGAAAGTGTGGACTAATTTGAAAAGGGACTAAACCGAGAGCATCGAAAGACGGCGGCTGAACTATCGGCATGTCCTTCGTAGTCTTGATGGTTGGTCCTGCTACATTCGAGCCGGCGCTCGATCCGATATACGGCATCCCTTCGGCTACCCTGCGCCGAATAGTGTCTAATAGATCGAAGTCGTATAGCGCCTTCAATAAACGAAATGTGTTGCCTCCGCCGATGAAGATCGCCGGTGCATTACGCACCGCCTGTTTTGTGTCACTAGCTGTGTGGAGCGATTTCAACTCATAGCCCATGCGGTGGAAACGCTCTGATGCCAGCGCTGCGTATGCGTCGCGGTCGTAAAGCGCGAATGGAACAAACAGCACCTCGGCCACATCGCCCAGGAACTCACGAATCTCTGTTTCAGCGTGATCGAGATAGCCGCTACCATAAAGCGTTGAATTGCTGATCAATAAAACCTGACTACTCATTGAAATCTCCTCCTAACTGGCATACCGTTCCTCAACCGTCGCAATGAAAACCAGCGTTCCAGCAAGTCCTATGATTCCAGCCAGAACGAAAGGCACCTGCGGCGTGATACTCCATAACAGTCCGCCAATCGCTGCAGCGGGCGTGATCGAGAGACTGCGCACAAGGTAATAGAGTCCGACGGAACGCGCGCGCGTATCTTCGTGGGCCAGGTCCACAATCATCGCTTTGCGTGACGGCTCGCCGATCTCACGCAAACCGCCGATGACAAATGCCACAACGAGCAAGGAAAAACTTGTGGCGAAGATGACGGCAAACGGGAAAAGCGCGAAGCTCAGGAACGTGACAATAACGAATGGTTTGCGACCAATGCGATCAGCGATCTTTCCGGCCGGCAAGTAAACGAGTATTGAAGTGATCATCTGAATCGCAATCAAGAATCCGTAGCGCGTGAGACTCACCCCGTGAACGTTAGTCACGTAAAGGATGGTGAGCACGCCCGTCATGCCTTCGCAGGTCCTGATGATGATGTCGGAGACTAGTAGCCGCTTGAGCGCGCTGTGAAAGGAGTTCCAGACACCTTTTATGTTTGTTGCCTTGGTCGCTTTGATGGTGACGTTGACCCTTAGGACTAACAAGATCGTGAGGGCTGCCAGTCCGAGAGTAATCAACAGACCGATGTGGATACCCTTGACGATCCCGAAACTGGCGATGATCGCGCCCCCAATTACCGGAGCAATCACGATGGGAATTCTCTTGAGGATCGATTGAAGCGTGAATCCCATTGCTCGTCTTTCGCGAGGCAATGAATCCCCAATCACCGCGAACGTTGCCGGTGACGCCATGCTCTGCCAGGCCATCGCCAGAGTCAGTCCAACGAACACCAGCAACCATGAGAAGCTAAGCAGGTAGACCAGATAACCAACGGAGGCGAGCCCGATAAAGATTAGAAAGGCGCTTCGTCGACCGAGATGATCGGCAATCCAACCACCCGGATACTGATAGACCGCGTCCAGCAGGTCCTCGGCGGTGCCAAAGAGACCGATAACCGGAGTCGACGCGCCTAGTGCTTCAAGGTACTTCGGCAAAAACTTCTTCCATAACTCTTCGCCGAATCCCAGAAGGAAAACCGCGGCAGATGCAATGGCAACATTCCGATCAAGCGATAGGTAGTTCACGACATTCAAGCGCCAATTCTCAACTCGATTTGTCATGGCTGCCTGACTCATTGCATCAATTACAGACCTCTCGCTACCGCGTACAAGACGCCACCGACCATGGCTCCCAAGGCCACTCTCGCTACATCAACCTTCAGGAAAGTTATGACTAAGAAAGCAACGAGTGCGACTGCGATCGTTGCGAAGTCAACCAGGGCTGCAGGAATGAGCTCGAGAGATACGACGATGATCACACCCACCACAGCGGCGCTTGCTCCTGTCAGAAATGCCTGTAACGGATGGTTGTTGCGGACCTTTTCGATGTACTTAGCGCCAATGAGTACGAATACGAAGGACGGAAGAAAGACGAAGAAAGTTGCGATGATCGCCCCTCTAACGCCTCCGGCGAGAAAGCCGGTGAAGGTCGTGAACAGCATGAACGGACCAGGTGTTGCGACACTCAGAGCTACGCCGTCAAGCAATTGGCTGCTGCTTAACCAATGGTGTTGCTGGACCGCTCCTCGTTCCAGAAAGACGATCGAGGCATAGGCGCCGCCAAAACTGAACAAACCCGTCTTCAGAAATAACCACGCCATTTGAAACCAGCGCGATTCTGCGAACGGTAGCAACATGAGAATTCCGATAACTGCAGCGCGTAGCGTGGTGCCAGCTAATCTGGGCCACCCTTCCACCCGAAGGAGATTTACCAGCCCAGCTATTAAGAGAATCAGGAGAAAGTTGAAGCCTGCGTAGCGCATCAGGAGAAATGCCCCCGTCAGGAGTCCCGCAAGGAAGTAGTTGCGAATTGTCGCGCGACCAAGTTTGATGATGCCCGCTGCGATGATTCCCAGAACAGCTGGCTTCAAAACATATAGGACGTTGGTTACCTGCGGCAGGCTGCCATAGACGATGTACAGCCAGCTCAAGAAGATCATTATCGTCGCGCCGGGAATGATGAACGTCAGTCCCGCGAGAATTCCTCCTACCAGGCGGCGCTTTAAGTAGCCAACATAGATCGCGAGCTGCAAAGCCTCTGGTCCGGGCAACATGTGACAGAAAGCCATGATCCTTACAAATCGCTCATCTGACAGCCAATGTCGCCGCTCGACCATGTGGTTGTACATCATTGTGATCTGGGCCACAGGACCACCAATGTTGATGAAGCCCAGCATCAGAAAGTAAAGAAACACTTCTCGCCAGGAAGGCATTTGATCGCCGTCGACTGTCGCTGCCTGGTCTTCCTTGACTTCCAGCTTCATTCAATACCTTTTGGCGAGTGGCCAGATTAAGAGGTCACTTCTTCCTGGAGCCTTTTCTGCTTCGCGTTTTCGCCGCACTCTTTTTCTCTAACTCCTGGTTCAACAGCGCATACAGTCCATCAAATACGACACCGGTCTGTTGCAGCAGCTTGCGATCGTCTCTCAATACTTTGCTCAACCCGTCGATGACCGAATTCAAACCTGACGTTTCCAGCCGCTGGAACTTGTTGTCTTTCAGATCGATGTCATGAACGATCTCTGCAACCTCGCGCAGACCTTTACTCTCGGTGAGACCGAATCGTTTGAGCATCGTCTCGAACGTGCAGTCTTCTCCGTGGTGCGTGAACTCGGTACCAAACATGTCGAAAGGAATAGCTCCTTCTATGGTTTCTCCCTCAGCGACGAAATAGAACCGAGGACGCTTATCGATGAACTGTTTGATTAGCCACGCAGATGCTAAGCGATCAATGTGTAAATTGCGGCGCGTGACCCAGCGCCGGCCCTGGAACTTCGCAGGGTCGAGAGCACCACGCTTGGCATGTGCTAACTCGGCGCGCAGCTTAGGACCTTGAGCGACGCGGAGAGCATTTTGGCATCGCTCATATGCGTTGAATGCAGCGGCGCGTCCCGCTGCGTTGAAGAAATCATTCGCAGCGACACGCTCCAGTTCAACATGAAGCTTCGCGATCTCAGTCTCATGGGAGGTGAGCCGGCCAGTAGATAGATGCTTGCCGCGAGCTTGTTCCCGAATTGCTCCCGTTAAGCCGTCGAAACCCGCTGCTACGGTTGCAAACTCCTCATCGCGTGTCTTCCGGAAAGCGGCAATGATCTCTTGATCAGTCGCCCCCTCCACGGAACCAGCTTGGAAAACTGCTGCTTCGCCTCCCGCGGATTCGATCTCCTGTTTCAACCATTGAAAGTCTTCATGTGCCTTTTCGGTAGCGGGAAGAACGTAGACAGAATTCTTGATGGCCACAGCGCCGAGCTTTTGTAACTTGCGCCAGATGCGCACCCGCAAATTCGTAGGCTTTGGCGGCAGCTGATGAATCAGCAGAATCCACTGCGGTGCCTTTGTGTTCGTTTTAGGTTGCATCGTAACAGATAGCGAATTGTAACGAGTGTTACTCGTCGAGGCAAGAGGAGAGACATCAGTCCCATGTTTGTGTTCGCCAAATGAAGCCAAACCAAATTAGAGTTTTGATGTTGGATTGTCAGTCTCTGGTTCGTGTTAGTTCGTGTGAGTTCGTGGATCGCGCTCTTACGCTCGGAGCTAAGCGATCCACCAATCACACGAAGTAACTTCAACGAAGTCCCAAGCCAAATTAGAGTTTTGATGTTGGATTGTCAGTCTCTGATTCGTGTTGGTTCGTGGATCGCCTGTCATGCTCCCGAGCAAAGCGATCCACGCGCAGCACACGAACTAACACCAAAAGCGGCTTTCCCTGGAAATAAGACGTGGCTTATATTCTAGGTTCAAATTCATTTGAGGGTGAGAGAGTTCTTAAAGTATTTGAAAAGATGATCGAGTGGCTAGAGTCAGAAAAAATTCATGACAAAGGAACTCTGTTTTGACATGTCGATAGGCCGGCATCGCCACATTCCGGTCCGGAAAAGCCGACGGCACATGCAGCGTGACTTCTATCAAGCACGTCATCAAATATATATCG
>Ga0105248_10010004_pt1 | contig 10441 bp, 18 predicted proteins | sample KBSS34metaG_FD_81524 | JGI IMG/M metagenome (GOLD analysis project Ga0105248, IMG submission 81524) | Switchgrass rhizosphere microbial communities from Kellogg Biological Station, Michigan, USA - KBS S3-4 metaG | ecosystem: Host-associated > Plants > Roots > Rhizosphere > Soil | place... | reverse complement strand
CTGGGGCATCACCGCCCCGCAGGTCCGCGCCCGCCAGGGTTGCGTCTGCCGGCAGTCGGCGCTGGCGCTCCGGTTGTGGGACCGGGCCTTCCCCGACGCGCCGCCCGGGCTGACGACCGACGCGCGCAAGCGGCGCTTCCGGCGCAAGTGCCCGGGGTGCCGCATCCCGTTCGTGACGGGGGAAAAGGCGCAGTTGTACTGCAACGGCTGCACCACGCACGGGAAAGGGGCGGTGACGTGAGCGAGTACGTGTACCCATCGGCCCCCCCGGAGGCGCTGACGATCGCGCGACGCCTGGATCGCGCGGGCTATGACGACCGCGACAACGCCGGCACGGCCGACTGGGTCGCGTCGTTGCACGTCTATGAGGGACTGATGGCCACCGCAACCCGCATGGCGACCTACAAACAACGCAGCATCGACGCCGACGGCGCGATCCGCACGCCCGACGACCAGGCGCTCGACGAACTGGCCGCGCGCGTGGCCGCGCTCGACGCGCACGGCGACCGGATGCGGCGCGCGGTGGCCTACCTGGAGACGCTGCTCGACAAGTACGAGGCGCTGCCGGCGACCGCCGAGGGCGAGCTGGCCGCCAGGCCCGTCGCGACGCGCTACCGGGCCTGGCGGCGCGGCGACGGCCCCACCACCCTGCACGCGCTAGTCGTGGAGTGCTGGCGGCTGGCGATGCGCTGCCGGGAGGCGTATCGGGTGCTCAGCCCTGCGGGCCAGGCCGACGCGGTGGCCAGCTTCGGCGCGTTCCGCGACGCGACCGGAGACGCGCCGCTCCTCTACGGCCACACGCCGCAGCGCGCGATCGAGGCGCTCGACCGGCGCGCGGCGCGGCTGGGGGTGTCCACCCTGGCGATCGGCGCCCCGGTGGCGCGGGGCAGCGCCCCGGTGGCGCGATGAGCGCCCCGGGCAAGCGCCGTGCGATCCGGAGCCCCACGCCCGCGGAACGGGCAAGCGAGCGGCAGTTGATGGAGGCGGTGCTGCACCTCGCGCGGCTGCGGCGTTGGGAGGTCTACCACACGCACGACAGTCGCCGGTCGCCGCCCGGCTACCCCGACCTCTGCCTGTGTCGCCCGCCGCGCCTCCTCTTCTGGGAGTGCAAGGTCGGGCGCAACCAACTGACGCCCGACCAGGCGCGGTGGCTGGGGTTGCTCGGCGCGATACCGGGCGTGGAGTGCGCCGTGATTCGCGAGGCGGACTGGCAGGAGGGGCGGGTGGAGCGATGGCTGCAATGATCGCACCAGCGCCCCGCGCCTGCGCCTCCTGCGGCCTGACCGACACGGGCGACGGCCACGGCGCGACGTTCACCGGCTACGTGCACGTCAACGAGCGCCGGGTGCGCTACTCGCGGTACTGCGACGCCTGCCGGGCGCGGGCCAGGGGCTTCGGGGAGCGCGTGCAGGGCGCGGGGCACGCGGAAAAGCCGGTGGACCCGGAGACGGCCGACCGCTTCCTGCGGCTGGCGGCCGAGTACCGGGCGTTGGCGGCGCGGGCCGATGACCCGGTGTATGCGCGACGACTGGTCCGCGCGGCGCAGGACTACGCGACCATGGCTGGACGGAGGAGATGACCATGACGAACGCACCCATGACCAGACGGGCTTTTGTGCGCCGGGCGAGCGGCCTGGTGCTGGCGACCGCCGGCGGGCTGGTGGCGGCGGGGGCGGGGGCAGGGGGGGCCGAGGCGGCGGGGCAGGCCATGTGCCCGTACTGTGGCGTTGCGCCCTTTGGGCCTTGGCATAGGCACCTCTGGGCAACGTCCCCGGACCCGTACTTCGCGGACATAGTGATTGCCAGAGAAAGCCGCTGGCAAAGCGGGGCATACAACGAGTCGAGTGCGGCGTCTGGACTCGCGCAATTTATTCCGAGCACATTTTTCTGGGCGCAGGAACGCTTCGGCATCTACGGCTCGGTCTTCGACCCGTATGTGTCGATGGACTTGATGAGCGCCCTATTGGCCGAGAATGAGTACTATCATTGGTCGGAGACAGCCCCGTGGTAGCCCTGACTTTGGGTAGCCTCTTCGATGGCGTGGCCGGTTTCCCATTGGCCTTCTCCCGCGCAGGCGTAGCGACAAAATGGGTCGTGGAGTTGGACGCCGCCTGCCGCACGGTGAGCGGGAAGCACTTCCCCGCGGCCGAGGCGTTCGCCGACGTGCGGGACTGCGGGGCGCACAACCTGGCCCCGGTGGACATCATCACCTTTGGCTCACCCTGCCAGGATGTGTCGGTAGCAGGTGCGCGAGCGGGGTTGGATGGTGCGCGCAGCGGCCTCTTCTATGAGGCGTTACGCATCGTCGGGGAACTCAAACCGTCCTGGTGCGTGTGGGAGAATGTGCCCGGTGCGCTGAGTTCCAATGACGGGCAGGACATCATCGCCGCGCTTGACGCCCTGGAGGGGCTGGGATACGTGGTTGACCTCAACGTCCTTGACGCCCAGTATTTCGGCGTGGCGCAGCGCCGAAGGAGGATATTCGCGGTATGCCAGCGGGCCGACGATTTACGCAAGCAGAGGACGACTACATCCGCGCTCACTATGGCGCAGTGCGTTGTCGAGATATTGGGCGGCATCTTGACCGCAGCGAGGTCGCCATCTTTCACCGGCTACAAAAGCTCGACCTCCGCAAGAAACCTTTCCGCCGCTGGAGCGACGCGGAGGATGCAGTTATTCAATCTGCGGTCGGCCGAAGCCTGGGCGATGTTGCGCGAGAACTTGGACGAGTGGAGAGCGAGGTCTGCAAGCGCGCCCGCACCCTCGGCATCGCCAACTGGCGTCAGCGCAACGGCTATCGCGCCCGACGTGGCTACACTGTCCGCGAGTATGGACGACGCGATGGCGTTAGCGTGCCGGTCATGGAACACCTCGCCGTCATGGAGGAACTTCTGGGACGGCCTCTGGTGTCTGGTGAAATCGTCCACCACATCAACGGACGCAAGGACGATAACCGAGCCGAGAATCTATGGCTGTGCGACAGCCGCGCTGTGCATCGCCGCCTGCATCACTCCGCAGAGCGCCTGCTCCCCGAGCTACTGGAGCGCGGCATCATCCGCTTTGACCGTGATAGAGGAGTTTACGAACTATGCGAGACTCGCAAGCCATAGCCTGTTTGGAGCGGTGGAGTGGGTTCAGCCGTGGGCTGATTACACGCACCGAGCCGCCAGACTGCGTCAGTCTCTCGGAGATACTCGAGACCGGGCCAGTGCCGCAGAAATACTATCTCTCTCCTCGAGCGGCGGCCGGGATTCTGCGCCGCGCCGAGCGGCGGGGGAAGACACTCCCCGAGGCGCTGCGGGCGGCGTTGGAGGCGGTGGCGAACCGTTCACCCTAGACTGGCAGGCCGGCAGCAGCGGCGATACATCGTGGCAGGGTAAGGCGCGCTCGTGGATTGTGGACAAGCCGGGACGGTCGCGCGCCCTGACCGCGAATCGGACGCTGGCGGTGGCGCTACCGGGGGTGAGCGAGTTGGCTCTGAGCGCGCAGCGAGTGGGCCAACTCGCTCACCGGGAGGACGTGGACACGCTTATCCCCGAGGCTATCGGCTTCTACCCGACCGGCGGCACGCATGGCGTATCGGCGGGCGAGGGCACCTCGCCCGCCATCAAAGTCGGCAGCGGACTCGACATTGCGAGCGCGCCCGCTGTGGCGTTCCACCTGACGCAAGACCCCATTTCGGGCGACGTGGCCCCGGCCATGAGCGCGGGGAACGGGCAGGGCTGCGCGACGATTGGGGTGCAGCAGGCAATGGCGGTGCGAAGGCTCCTGCCCGTCGAGACGCTGCGCCTGCAAGGCTACCCGGACGACTGGCTCGACGGACTGGGCTTGTCGGACAGCACGAAATACAGAATGGTCGGCAATTCAATCGCCGTGCCGGTGGTCGCCTGGATTGCGACGCGGCAGGTGGCGGCAGAGAATCGTCGATGTCGCCAAGGCGACGATGACTAGGGGGCGGGCATGAAGCGGTGGCACCTGCGGCGGCGGGCCTGGGGGTGGTTGGGCGCGGTGTGTTTCCTGGGCGAGCGCCTGTGGACGCGGGCGTGCGACTGGTGTGTGACGCGACACAACCACCTCGTTATCGCAGAAATGCGGGAGGGGCGGGCATGAGCGGACAACCGTTTGAGGCGCAGAACGAGCGACTGAAGCCCGAGGCGCCGTCCTGGGGGCAACAACTCTGGCGCGAACTGACGTGGACACCGAACCACAACCACGAGTACATGAGCCTGCTGCGGGTGCTGCTCAACGGCGTGGTGGTGAGCGGCGTACTGGCGAGCCTGATTTTCTTCCTGGGGCTGGTGACTATCGCGCTGGTGAAGCTGTGCCAGGTGGTGTTCTGAGGGGGAGGGGCGGGCATGAGCGCGACGGGCGGGGCGAATGAACGAGACACCGATTGACTACGCCGCGCGCGTGGCGCAATGCGGCAGACGGCTTATCTTCCAGAATCGCAACGTCCTGTCCCTGCACGAGCGGCTGCAAGCAAAGGGGATCGTCCACCCCCGACCGTGGCCTATGGAGTTCCAGGGGGAAACGTTCGCGAGCGCGGAACAGGCGCGGCGGGAGTTTCGTGGTGGCGGTGCCACCCGCTTCTTCGACACCTGGGAGGAGGCCGAGGCGTGGCTGTACGAGGAGGACGACAATGGCGACTGAGGCGGAACTGCACGCGGTGCTGCGCGAGCAGCATGAGGCGAACGCGGCGCTGACGATTGAGAACACGCGACTGCGGACGGCGCTGGCCGTGGCGGTAGCGCGGGCGGCACCGGCCCCGGTGGAGGACGACTACCCGGCCGCGGTGTTCAGGGAGTTGTGGCGCGTGCTGGTGGAACTGCGCGCGGCCACGGGAGCGGAGGGGCGGGCATGAGCGCGGCGGGCGGGGTGGGGCAAAAACCCTAGAGTGCCATTTCTGAGGCTCGCGTAGGCACAGGAACGAGGAGAGGATGGAAAACACGAAGCCCAGGACTCGCGTGGTGTTGCCGGTGGGTTCCGGGGTGTCCCAGTGTGGCGGTTGCGGGCTGGTGTTCAAGTCGGTCAGCGCCTTCGACAAGCACCGGGCGGGGGATGGCGACCACCGCCGCTGCCTGACCGAGGACGAGATGCGCGCGGCGGGGATGCTCGTGAACGAGCGCGGCCAGTGGGTGGGGTCGGCCTACGACCGGCAGCCGTAGCGCCGGGGTGCGACGGGCGTGTGCCATACTGCCCGCATCCCCGCGCTGCCGCGGCCGCGCGTGACGCGCCCCGCACGGGCAACCGGCGGGGCGTCGCCGTGTGCCGCTGTGGGGCCACCAGCGGGCTGCTACGCGACGTTAGCGCAAAGAAGGCCCCCCGGTGCAACGGGAGCGCACCGAGGGGCCAGGGGGAAGAGGGAGAAGGACCAGGCCGCCGCTCCCCGCCAGGAAAGCGGCGGCACGGCAATGGTAGCAGTTCGCTAGGGCGCGGTGGTGCTATCATCCATGCGAGAGGTTCCTATGCCGACGCGCGAACACCCGGCGCTCCATCGCTGCTCCTGCGGGGCCATTATCGCCATCTGGGACGACCTTGCGGCGTGTGTGACCCACTACCGCCACGGCGACGGCGAGGCGCTGTTTACCCGGTCGCACCTGGACATCTACCGGAATGGTGGGCACCCCGCCGCCGAGTGGATAAACCGCGTCCACGCGTACGAGGGCATTGATGCCCCCGCCGCGCCCTGGAACCCCACCGTCCACCCCATGCATCACCCACGCTGGCGAGAATAGCGGCGCGGCGGTGTCCTCGGCGCTCATGACCCCTCGCCGCGGCTCAGCCTGTTCCACGCGGCGGCGGTCACCACCGGCACGGCCCGGCCCTCGGGCGCGCGAGCGGTCGGGTCGTCGAGGATGCGGCGGAGCTCTGCCGCCTCGGCCTCGGTCAGCACCAGGGGCTGCGCCCAGACGGGGACGGGGGTGGTCGCGGCGCTCGTCGTCGTCTCGCTCATGACGGTATCGGCCCGAGGTCGATGATGATGAACGTGTCTTGCCCGCCGTCGCCGTGGTTCTCGGCCCACGTATGAGCCATCACCTTGAAGTTGCCGTTGTGTGGCATCGCGTCGAAGTCCACGAGTTCCGCCGAGCCATAGTACTGCTTGGGCAACCAGCCGTGCGGCTCGTGCCACACCACCGCCTCATGGTTCTGGAAGTCGAGGAACACGGCGAACAGATAGCCGGTGCGCGGGTCGATGTTGCCGCGCACTTTCACGTCAGGTTTGGTGAGCGGGATGCGGCCTTTGTTGCGGACTTCCACGGCCATCGAGCACCTCCCCTAGCCCACAATCTCCCACGCGGAGTAGCCCATGCTCCCACTCCACTCACGCTCGTAGAAGCGTGCCGTCTCGTCATTGTAGACCCGAATCTTGCGGTAGACGACGATGCCCGCGCCCTCCCAGTCGAACGTGTCGATGAGCGGGTCGAGGAAGCCGGGGTCGTGCTGGAACGGCGGCGGCGGCGGATTCGGTGCGGGCGTGCCACCGCCCACCAGACGCGCCACGCGCGCCACCCACGCCGCTTTCTCTGTGGCAGAGAAGCCTGGGCAGTTTGGTCGATTGCACGCATCCACCTGGAAGTGGCCGAGGATATGCGTCTGGTCGGGCGTCAGCCGGAAGCGTTCGCACAGCCAGGCCGTGAGCGCCACCGTGGCGTCAATCTGCGCCGCCGTCAGGCTGCCGCCCTGCCCGTTCGACGTGAAGCCTTCGTGCTCGATGCTGACGGTTCGCGTATTGAAGTTCGCCCCCTCGGATAGCCACTTCGCGACAAGCGCGTTACCGGTATCCGGCTTGCACACGGCCCCGTTCGCCCAGGCGTCATGGTCCGGTCCCACCAACTCGAAGATATATCCGTCCCGCGCGATGAGGTAGTTGCTGCTCGCCTTGCTCTGCGGGCTGCACAGCCACCCCAGGCTGTTCGTCCCCTGCGTGATGTGCCACACCACGGCGTCTACCCGCCGCTTGCCGCTGTAGCCATCCCGGTTGGGTGACTGGTGGCTGCGGTCGATGGGCGGCGGTGCGAGTGCCATGCGTCTCCCCCTCGTCAGTCGTCGTCGCCCGTGTCCCGCCCGAGCGCGCCGAGAATCGCGGAATAGCGGTCCACTTGCGCCCGCAGCTGGTCCACCTGGCCGTGGAGGTCGGCCAGCGCGGCATCCTTCGCCGCGACGACCTCCTCGTGCGCCCGCCGCGTCACCAGCTCCCCGCGCGTGATAAGCCAGATGAGCACCAAACAAATCCCCGCGACGCCCACATTTTGCAAGGCCCGCACCACGCCGGTCAGGTCAGGAATGGCGCACCGCCCCTACGCTCCGACGCCAAAAACCTTCAGCACCAAAGCTAAGACCGCGCATATCGCCGCCGCAATCCACAGGGTATTGCGCGGGGCCAGCACGAAGCCGAGGATGAAGAGGACCAGGGCGGCGATTAACAAGCCGACGATGGCAAAGTCTACCGTGAGCATGGCTGCCTCCCTACCCCGCGCCCGCATCGCGCAACTGTTGGTGTTGCGTTTTCAGTATCACGGTAATCGCCTTAATCGCATTGTCGCGCTGCGCGTTGGTGGCCGTGCCGCTCGGCTGCTTCTCGAACTGCTGGAGGTAGGCCACGGCGTCGTCGTAGGTGTGGCGCGCGGTGGCCTCGGCCTGCTCGTAGAAAGATGGGTCGTGCGCCTGCACCACCGCCCGCGCGGTCGCCTCGTCCGCGTCGGGCACGGTCAGCCAGCCGCCCTGGTCGTCGGCGTCGGGCTGGAGGATGGTGGTCGCGGCCGGCGTGAGCGGGGCGAGGCCCGCCGCCTGCAACTCATCGAGCAGCGCGGGCCGGATGGGTTTGTCGATGCGGAGTCGCGCCATCTCAGTCCCCCACGTACACCCAGGTGACATCCGGCGAGTAGTAGGCCCCGCTCAGGACATTGAGCGCCGCGCCCGAGTCCTGGTACACCTGCACCGTGGCGTACCCGGCGGCACCGTAGTAGGAGGTCATCGCCACCGACGTGGCCGTGTTGTTCACCCCCCCGGCGGTGGGGACTTCCTGCCAGGCGATGTACGCCGCCAGGGCGCTGTGCAACACCGCGACGAGGCGCACCCCGGTGGCGGACGGGGCCCAAACCACGCTCGCCTCCAGCCGCCACCAGCCCGCCCGCGTGGCGATGAAGTTCGGGTTATTCACGGTCGTGCTGTGGACCCCGGCGTCGCCCACGGGGCCGTTGATGTGCTGGTTGAAGGCGAGCGTGGTGAAGGCCCCGTGGGGGATGGACTGGTGCGCGTTGTGCGTGGCCTGCACCCCCGTCGTGTTCTTGAGCAGCAGGTATTCGGCGGCCGACAGCGCCCCCGCGACCGTCCCGTTCGCCAGCGCCACGCCCAGCCGCTGCTGCGTCCCCACCCCGGTCGTGGTGAAGCCACCGATGGTGGCCGAGGGGGTGGCCCAGCGCCGCATGTGCCCCGACCGCGCCAGCGAGGCCGGCGTCGTGTCGTTGCTCGCGTTGGGGAAGGAGGGGGTCGTCCCGCCGTCGCCACTCACCGTATGCCTCGTGAAATCGAGGACTCGTCCACGCCGCGCACCGCTTTCATCACCACGTCATCCGGGCGGGTGTCGAGCGCCGACGCATCAATCCACACCAGCAGATAACCGTTCTGCCCGAGGATGTCCCGCCGCAGCCGGTCCATGCCCGTCGTGCCGTGGGTGAAGAGCGTCACCGGGTCGAGCACGACCCCGCGCCCATACGGCGGGCCGGGGCTGCCGCCCTTCCCGGACGGTAAAATCCAATAATCCCCGCGAAAGCCCCCCGCGACCTGGTACAGGCCCGGAGCCGGGATAATGGCCTGATACCAGGCGTCCACCCCCTGCGGCGAGGGCGGCCCGTTGGGGTCGGGCGAGCCGTACACCCGCCACCCGTGCTTGAGGACCAGGATGTAGTACACCGCCCATTCGGTCTGCGGGTGCGCGCCCCACCACACGGGCGGCTCGGGGATGGTCTGGAAACTCTCGGCCGTCAGTTTCAGCGACCGCTGCGGCGCGGGTGCGCCGGGGATGCGCTGGCTGACCGACGGCAGGCGTGGCGGCCGGGGGAGGCGCGGGGTCATGATTATGTCCCGTTCGCGGGCGTCGTGACATCTTCGATCGTGATGCTGAGTACCCCCGTTCCCCTGGTCGCGTCCTCCTGCCCGCCCACCGTGATTTTCGCGTTCGCCACCGTGATGCCCGAGGGCACCGTCTGCATCGCCGTGTTCCCGCCGTAGCGGAAGGCCACCAGCGTCCCCGGCTGCGCCCAGGAGAGGATGAGGTCGCGCAGCTGCCAGGCGGTCAGGTTGTTCCACTGCGGCTGCGGGTTGTAGCCCCAGCGCGCGTCCGAGAGGTCGATGGCGCACTGGTAGGCATAGCGGACCACCGGCTCGCGCCGGTAGGCCAGCGCCACGCTGGTGACCATCGGGGAGTTGTTGGTGTTTGCGGTCGTCAGGGTTAGCCGCAGCTTCATCTCCCGGAACTGGACCCCGTTGCCGCTGTTGAAGGCGATGTTGTTGGGGAAGCTACTCGGCCCCAGCGGCCCGGTCAGCGTCGTCATGGTCGTCCAGGCGGTGTCCTCGTCGCGCAGGTATTCGACCGTGAGGGTGGTATTGGCTTCGAGACCCCTGGTCTTGTTCGTCGAGGTATGGTCGCGGCAGACCACCGTCACCCAGAGCGCGAGCTTCGCCATATTGTCGGTGCCGCCGTCCGTGAAGGCGTACTCGTGCGTGTAGGTGCCCAGAATGGGGAAGGCCCGCTCGCCCGCGGCCGTTAGCAGCGGTTGGTCGGGCACGTCGGGCACCGCCTGCTCGTACACTAGCTGGTTGCTCATGTAAGTCCACAGCAGCCCGCGCGCGTAGCCCCCGCCGTGGACGATGGAGGTGCTCGGCGTGCCGTTCGTCATCGTGTGCCAGCCCCCGGCCGGGTTGAGGGCCAGCGCCTTCCCGCCGTTCGTGGCCGTCAGGCCGTAGGGCGCGTCGCCCCAGGCGAAGAGCCAGTGTTGCCCGCCGACCATGTGCGTCAGCCGCACCCGGCTCGCCTGGAGCATCCCGCCGCGCATGTTCGGCCCGGTCGTCTCCCGGTTGCCGCTGTAGTGCATCGCGGTCGCTTCCATCGCGCGGTCGAGGGTGTTGTAGAAGGTCACGTAGAGGTCGCCCGTCCGCCCCCACACGCACGCGCGCGGGTAGAGCCAGGTGCTCTCCACCAGTTGCGCCCAGGAGGCGTCGAAGTCCTGAAAGGCGTCCTCGTCCTCGTTGTACCAGAAGAGCCGATAGTTGCTGAGGAGGTAGACCACGGGCTTGCCGTTGCGGTCGCGCCACTCGAAGAGTTGCCGGATGGCCTCGAACGGCAGCATCTTCAGCGGGCTGCTGCTGGTGAACGTCGCGCTGGTGGGGTCGGTGTTCCAGTCGAGCGTGCGGTCGGTCGCGTTGAAGGTGTACCACTTGTT
>Ga0105248_10010002_pt1 | contig 10441 bp, 11 predicted proteins | sample KBSS34metaG_FD_81524 | JGI IMG/M metagenome (GOLD analysis project Ga0105248, IMG submission 81524) | Switchgrass rhizosphere microbial communities from Kellogg Biological Station, Michigan, USA - KBS S3-4 metaG | ecosystem: Host-associated > Plants > Roots > Rhizosphere > Soil | place... | reverse complement strand
GACGTCGAACGGCGCGACCTGTGCGATCGCATTGACCAGCATCTCGTCGTCTAGCCGCCCGACCGCGGCCCAGTCGACCGCAAGGCCCATTGCATCGCCTAGGCGCCTCGCCTCGCGTTCCACTTCGGCACGCTGGCCGAGCGAGAGCGGCGGCGGGTCGTTGTCGTCGAACGCTTCGATGTCGACGTCGGCGCAGCGATAGGCCGTGTCGGTGTCCGCCTCGCGGATGAGCCGGAAGCGGTGAGATCCGAGCAGGACGATGTTGAACCGCCCGTCCTCGAGCTCCTCGATCCCCACAAGCTCGCCGACGCAGCCGACGTCGTAGAGCGGCGCCTGGTTGTCATCGTCGAGCCGCAGCGGCTGGATCATCGCGATCTGCCCCGGCCCTTCCATCGCATCGCGAACCATCTCGCGGTAGCGCGGCTCGAAGATGTGCAGCGGAACCTGCGAGCGTGGAAAAAGGATGGCTCCGGGAAGCGGAAAGATCGGAACCCGGAGCAGCCGGCTCATGTGAAGAGTAGCGCCGACAGGCGGCGGCGCTGGGCGCTCGACCAGGGGTCTTCAAGGCCTTGGGCCTCGAGCAGCTGGAGGAAGCGCTTGCGCGCCGCGCCGTCGTTCCACTCGCGGTCGCGCTGGACGATCTCGAGCAAGGCGTCGGCCGCACCGTCGCGGTCGCCCGCCGCCATCTTCGCGCCGGCAAGCTCGAACCGAGCCTCAAGGTCGTCGGGGTTGGAAGCGATCCGTGCTTCGAGCGGTCCCGTATCGGCCTTCGGTGCCGAAGCGAGCTCAAGCGCCGCTCGCGCACGGCCGATGTCGGTCGACTTCGCGGCGTCGGCAGGAATCGCGTCGAGGAGCTGCCGGGCTTCGTCCAGGTCGCCCGCAGTGACCAACGCGCGGACCAGGCCGCCGATCACCTGCGGATTGTCCGGCGCCATCTCCTGCACCTGGCGGAAGATGTTCACCGCGCGCGCGGCATCACCGTCTTCGAGGACTTGCTCGCCCATCGCGATCAGGGGCTCGATCTCGGCCTTGGGCACCGCGCCTTCCGGCTCGATCTTCAGCTGGGCGAGCAGCTGGTCGAGCACCTTCTTGAGCTGGCCCTCGCTGCGATAGTTAGTGAGGTCGGCGACCGGTTGGCCGCGGTAGATCGCGTACACGGTGGGGATCGACTGGATGCGAAACTGCGCGGCGATCAATTTCTCCGCGTCGACGTCGATCTTGGCGAGCTTCACGCCCTTGTCGGCATAGTCCGCAGCGATCTTCTCGAGCGTCGGCGTCAGCTGCTTGCAGGGCCCGCACCATTCCGCCCAGAAGTCGAGGATCACCAACGCCGTCATCGACGGCTGGATGACGTCCGCCTCGAAGCGCTCGATCGATTCGCGCTCGGCTTCGGATAGACCGAGGGTCGCCACAGCCGGCAAAGGCTCCCTTCAAACTGCTGCGTTCGCGCCCATATGGGCGGCTAAGGCGGCGGCCACAAGCGTTCAAAAGGCGGCCTTGCGGGACGGGCGCGGCCCATGCTAGGCGCCCGCCTCACCTCCGCCGGAGGAGCGCTTGGAAAGCGCGGCCGGCGTCAGCTCAAGAGCGGGCGTAGCTCAGGGGTAGAGCACAACCTTGCCAAGGTTGGGGTCGAGGGTTCGAATCCCTTCGCCCGCTCCAGCTTCCTTACGGAAAGCGCACTAATCGGCGAACTTGCTGTCGCGGCGGCGGCCGACCATGAGGCCGGCTTCTAGATGCGCGCAGAGCGCCGCGTAATAGTCCGAGAGAAATCCGTAATCGTCACCGTCGTCGGGGAGGTCGGCCTTGGCGCGAATGGTGTGCGCGACCGTGACGATCGCATCCGGATTCTCGTTGCGCAGCACCTCCTCGAGCGTCTGCAGCTCATAAACCCCGTAGAGGTTCAGAGCGGCGGCGGGGAAGGTGCGGCGCGGCTGGTAGGCTGCGCCGACGAGGTCCGCCGACAGGCCGCCCCTGGCGGAGTGGACGACCCAGGTTCCCGCGACCAGATCGCCGACGCGCAGGCGGTCGCGATTGAACAATGGGAAGAACAGGAAAATCCCGCTCCACAGCAGAGCGAACAGGACGAGGAAGGTGTCGGCGGTCCCCTCGGCGGCCTGTGCTCCGAGGAAGGATAGCGGCAGGAAGATCTCGATCTCGCGCATCGCGTTCCTGGCGATCACCGCCGCGCCGGTGAGCCGCGCCCCGTCACGAGCGACGACACGCAGGCCCATCAGCCGCTTGCCCGGGGTCGCCCCGCGGCTGCCGATCTCGAACAGCGAGAACCAGCCGTTGCGCAGGATGAAGAAACCGATGAGCCAAAGCACGGCGAGGAACTGCAGGACGGCGTTGCCTGACTTGTCGAAGCCGACGGTCGAGCCGAGGTAGAAAGCGCCAATCGTGACGACGACCAGGATCACGGTCATGATGATGAAGTCGATCATGAAGGCGCCCGCGCGGCTCCCGGCCGAGCCGAGCTCCAGCTGAAGGTCGACCCCCTCGGGCGTGATGAAGCTGCGCTTGAGGCTGCGCGGCGGCTTGTTCGCCCTAGTTGCCACGGCCGGCGCTCCTCAGGGGCCAGGCGTAGAAATAAGCAAGCCAGCCTATCAGGACCGCGACCCCGATCAGCAGGCGGAAGCCATCGTTCAGGATGGTCTGGCGACCGACGCCCTCGAGCAGGCCGGCGACCGCGAGCATGATGACCGTGCCCGCCATTGCCGTCGCTGCGGTGCGGCCCGCATGCACTGCGGCGTCCATCCGGGACTCGCGGCCGGGAAAGGCGATGGCCATCCCGATCCGGATCCCGGCGGCGCCCGAGATGCAGATCGCGAAAATCTCGGTCGTGCCGTGAATCGCGAGCCAGGCCGCGACGTTGGGACCGAGGCCCTTGGCGGCGAACACGGAGAAGAAGGCTCCGAGCATCAACCCGTTGTAGAGGATCAGGAGCACGGTCGGCACGGCAAAGGCGAAGCCGAGCGCGAAGGAGAAGATCGCGATCTGGCTGTTGTGCGTGAAGAGGAAGGCGGCGAACACGCCGAGCCAATCCTTCTGTTTGGCGTAGAGGGTTTCGCGGAGCGCGTCGGGCGTGCTGGCCGGATCGCGTCCCCCTGCAAGCCCCTCGGGGATGATGCTGTAGTACCAGCTCGGATCGCTCCGGATCAGCAGGTAAGCGAGCAGCGCTGCGCCGAAGGTAAGCACAACACAGAACAAGGTCTCGCGCCAAAGGGAACGGACCGCATTGGGCCAGCTGTGCGCAAAGAACCGCGTGATCTGTCGCCCGGCGGGAGTCTGCACGCCGTAGATCTGGAAGTAGGCGCGCGTGCAGAGCTGCTCGAGATACGTGACGAGGCCACGATCGAGCGACGTGTCGCGCGCGACCGAAAGCGACGACAGGGTCGTTCGATAGAGCGCGGGGAGCGCCAGCAGCTCGTCGTCGCTGAGTGAGCGGATCGAGCGCTTCTCCATCCGCCCGACGATATGTTCGAGCTGCAGCCAGTCGGCTTCATGCGCCTGGCGGAAACGCGTCGCATTGACCCGCGGGGCTTCGCTCGACCCGACCAACGGAGCGTTCACAGCAGGTCCTTCTTCTTGAGGTCGAGATAGGTCTGCACCAGCCGCTCGTTGACCTTGTTGTGCTCGCTTTCGACGACATGCACGCCAAGATGCTGGAGCCGGGTAATCACCACGCGCCGTTCCTTCAGCAGGTCGGTCGCGGTAATGGCGCGGGTGACGTCGTCGGCGCTTTGCGGCTCGGCGGCGACGAGGGTTTCGAGCTCCTCGTCGCGGAGCACGACCACGAGCACGAGGTGGGTTGCCACCAGGCGGCGCAGCGCCCGGAGCAGGAAATCGGCCGAGACGGTGTCGGTGAACTCAGTGAACAGGATGATCATCGACCGGCGGGTCAGCCGGGCGGCCAGCGTCGTCAGCGCGAAGGTGTAATTGGTCTCGTCCGCGCTGTAGTCGATCTGCGCGGCGATCCGTTCGAGCTCGGCGAATGCACCTCCGCCGGAGACCAGGCCGCTCGACAGGCGCGGCCTGGAATCGAAGGCATGGATCGCAACCCGGTCGCCGAGCTTGAGCGCGATCCAGGCGGCAAGCAGCATCGCCGAGACACAGCGGTCGACCCGCGCCACGCCGGCTACAGGATCGCTCATCTGGCGCCCGGTATCGATGGCGAAGACGATCTGGTTGTTGCGCTCGGTGCGATATTCCTTGGCGAGCAGCTTCATGTGGCGGGCCGATTGCTTCCAGTCGATCGAGCGGCGGTCCATGCCGGTGCGGAAATCGACGAGCGTGTCGAAATCCGATCCTTCGCCGCGCGCGAGCTGCGAGATCAGCCCTTCGAGAGCGTGGCGCTGGAAGATCCGCGCTCCCCGCTCGTGCACCGGGCGCAGGTCGGGAAGAACCGGGAAGGCCGCGCCAAGCTCGACGGTCGATTGCCGCCAGGCGAGACCGAGGGGGCCCGTCCAGCGCACCCACAGCCGCTCGAAACGCGCGATGCCCCGGCGAAGCATATCGAGCGGCACCAGAACCGCGCCGCGGCCTGCCTCCAGCGGGACCCGGACTCGGCCTTCGTCCTCCGCGGCGACAAGCGGCGAGCCTTGCAACGCGACCCACGCGCTTCGCGGACGGCTTCCGACGGTAACGGACACGGTGCAATCGCGGGTCTCCCCGACATAGGCATGATCCGGAAAGGCGACCTGCGCCGTCGCCCGGGAAGCGCCGCGGATCGCGTCGAATGCGCACAGCAGGACGATCGTCAGCGGCCAGGCGAGCGCGAGGAACCACCGTCCCGGCGCAGCCGCGGCGACAGCCAGCGCCAGCGGTGCACCCGCCGCCGTCGCAATCACCGCGGTGCGCGTCGGATAGATCAACGCGGCGCCTCGATCGCCTCGATGATCGAGAGGACGATCTCCTCGACCTTGCGGCCGTTTATCTCGGCGGCCGGCGACAGGATGACCCTGTGCCTCAGCAGCGCCGGAGCGAGTGCCTTCACGTCGTCGGGTATGACGAAGTCGCGTCCGTCGAGCGCAGCTCGGGCCCGGGCGGCTCCGGCAAGCATGGCGCCGGCGCGCGGGCTCGCCCCGGATTCGAGATCGGCGTGCTCGCGAGTGCCGCGGACCAGGGCGGCGATATAGTCGACGATCTCATCGACCAGCCGGATCTCGTTCACCGCCTTCATCGCGTCGGTGATTGATTTGCGGTCGGCCTTGCGCTCGACTCCCCAGGCCGACGGCTCCATCGCCGCTTTCTCGGCGCCGTGCGTGGCGATGATCTTCCGTTCTTCCTCCAGCGTTGGATAATCGACGGTCTGCTTGAAGAGGAAGCGGTCCAGCTGCGCTTCGGGGAGCGGATAGACGCCCTGCTGCTCGATCGGATTCTGCGTAGCGACCACCGTGAAGCGATCGCTGAGCTCGTGGCTCTCGCCGTCGATCGACACCTGCCGTTCCTGCATCGCCTCGAGGAGGGCCGCCTGCGTCTTCGGCGGGGTGCGGTTGATCTCGTCGGCGAGCAGCAGCTCGGTGAAGATCGGTCCGCGGGTCAGCGTGAAGCTCGACGTCTGGTAGTTGAACAGGTTCGCGCCGATGATGTCGGCGGGCATCAGGTCGGGGGTGAACTGGATTCGGCCATATTCGAGGCCGACGGCCTGCGCGAAGCTGTGGGCGAGGAGCGTCTTCGCCGTTCCCGGCGGCCCCTCGAGGAGGATGTGACCGCCTGCGAAAAGCGAGACGAGCATCAGCTCCACGCTGCTGTCCTGGCCGACGACCGCCTTGGCGATCTCCGCTCTGATCGCCTCGGCAAGCGTCTTGACCTCTTCGACTTTCACTGTTGGGCCTCCTCGAGCCATTGATGCAGGGATTTGGCGGCGCCGAGCAGTTCGTCGCGGCTGCGCGCCTGGGTGGCGGTGCTCGCCGCATAAGCGAAGCTCCGGCGAGAATTGAGCGCTTCGAGGCGCGCATCGAGGCTTTCCGCATCGAGCGTGGGGGGCAGCCTGAAAAGCCGGGCGGCGCGCTCGCGGACGGCCTGGACGTAACGCGCTCCAAGGCGGGATTCGCGTCCGGCCTTGCGGATCAGCGCGGCGCTATTGTCGACCAGCGCCGCCTTGCCGAAGGCGATCGCGCGCTGCGGGCGGCGGATCGGTCCGAAGCGGACGAGCGCCTGCCACGAAGCGAGCAGCATTGCCGCGAAGATCGTCAGCGTCACGCCGAGGAACGGGACGTCGAAAGCGAGCTTGAGCGGGCTTTGCGAATGGCCGAGGCCGTTGGCCGTCACGTCGAACATGACGGAAGTCGAGCCGGTGCTGTTAAGGAAGTCGAGCAGCGCAAGCGCAGCCCTGGCTTGGCGCTCGTCGCCCATTCCGTGATTGTTGAGCAGATCGGGGTCCGCGAGCATGTACAGCTGCTGGTCATTCCACTGGGCGAGCACGATCCGTCCGCTCCGATCGGTGATCAGGGGCTTCAGGTGATTCCCGCTAATCGTCTGGGTGACGCGCGGCGCCAGGAACTTGAGCTCGGGCGGCGCGAATTCGGGTACGGTCAGCAGCGGCTCGCCAGTCGATCGTGAGCGTGTGATTTTCACGGGAATGCCGGGAGCAAGAGTCCTCTCGGGATCCTCGGCAGGCAACAGGCCGGGCACGCGAACCCATCCGCTCTTCAGTGGGTCTCCAGTCGTTTCCCACTTGGGCAACACGAACAGCGTCGCGCGCGGTCCTCTGGAATCCAGAATCTTTTGAAGGTTGATCCAGCCGTGGTCGGGCGTCACGACCGCCAGTTCCTCGCCCTTCAACTGGGAAACCGAGCGGCCGACCACGGGATTGCGGCCGGTGGCCTGCGCCATCCGCACGAGCCCGCTGAAGCCCGTCGCCGCATTGGACAGCGCATGCGTTCCGCCGTTGCGCCCGGACCGCAGGTCAGGCGCATAGGCGCCGAGCACCAGCATGGCGATGAACGCAAGCGCTCCGACCGCCGTGATGAACAGCATGGTGGTGGCGTTGAAGGCCCCCTCGCCGCCGCTCGACGTGCCGTGAATTGAGACGTCGCTCATGCGCGCCAGGCTGCCGGAAGCGCGAAATCGGAATAAGCCGCCCTGGCCGCGACCCAGTCTCCCTCGCTGACCGCGCGCCCGCCGAACAGACTCCTCTCGACGAGCCGGGCAATGGCCGCAAACAGCTCGCGGGCTCGTCCCGGAATGCCGTGGGAAGCGGCCAGCTCACGGCTGGTCAGCGCCGGCCGGACAAGGTTCGGGCGGCGGTTCGCAATGTCCTCGACCGATCGGAACAGAAGATGGTGGATAGCCTCGGCGAAGCGCCCGTCGCGGGCGAGCGCGTCGGCTTCCTCGAGCCAGGCACGTGCGCCGGTCCATTCGGGCGCCCATTCTTCCTCCTGCGGTAGTTCGCCAGGGGCCGCACGCCGCGGGATCCTCAAGCTCCATTCCCCATGGCGAAGCCGGTTGAACAGCGCCCATGCAAGGATTCCAGCTCCGCCTGCGATGACGATCCACAGGAGGATCCGCGCGTAGGCGGCGTCAGGGAAGAAGCTGCCGATCCAGTTCAGCGCCTTGCCGATGGGGGTGAACAGATGGTGGTCGAGCCAGTTCAGCAGCGCTTCCAGCCAGCCGGGCGGCTTCGGCCTGGGTGTCGGCGGGGCCAGGTTGAACTGGACGGATGAATCAGCGCGGAGTGCCTTGTAGGCGCCCGCAAACTGATCGGCCCGACCGGCCACGGTCTGGCTTTCGCCGCTAATCACATCCTCCCCTCGCCGCGCCTAGGGATAAACGCAGCCGTTACCGGCGCAAGTCACGAAAAATTCTGGACAGCGTCTTTTCGATGACGCAGCAATTGCGCCACAGTCAAAGGGGGGATTCCAATGGCAAGCGTACCTGCATTCGAAGATCGAAGCATGTCGATCGGGCGAGTATTTCAGCGGGCTTTCTCGGCAATCGGGTTCAATCCGGTTGTCATCCTCGGCCTGGCGCTGGTCGTCGGGTCCCTGCCCGGACTGCTTATGACCTATTTGTTGGCTCAGGTAGGACTGGTAACACCGGGCACTACCCCGGCCGGGACTATCAATCCGTCGGGCTTCATGGGCGCCATTTTCTTCTCGAGCATCCTCGGACTGATCGTCGCTTCTATCGTCCAGGCAGCGCTGACCCGAGCGACCGTTTCGGCGAGCGAAGGGGTTCGCGCGAGTTTCGGCGAAAGCCTCGCGACCGCACTGCGGGTGGTCTTGCCGCTTATCGGTCTCACCATCCTGTTCTCCATCGCGATTGGCGTGGGCTTCGTGCTGCTCGTGGTCCCAGGCATCATCCTTCTCACCATGTGGGCGGTGGCGATCCCGGCGCTGGTGATCGAACGTGACGGCATCGGCGGCGCGTTCCGCCGGAGCGCCGAGCTGACCAATGGCGCGCGCTGGAAGATCTTCGGACTCTTCCTCGTTCTGCTCGTGATCTATTGGCTGCTGAGCATCGTCGCCGGGCTCGTCGGCCTCGGGATGTACAGCGCCGCAAACGCCGCGGCGGGGCTGACTGTCGGCAACATGATCGGCAGCGTCATCCTGGGGACGATCTTCAACACCATCTGGGGAACGATCCAGCCGTCGCTCTACGTCGAGCTGCGCCAGTGGAAGGAAGGCGGGTCGATTGAGAATCTCCAGGAGGTCTTTGCCTAGGCGGCGAGAGCTTCACCGTCAGGCCGAGGAGTGCTATTTCGGGCTCGCGAAAGGAGCCTGCCGATGCGTCTCCTCGTCCTTTCCCTCGCACTGACGTTGCCGTCCGCGTCCGCGCTCGCCGCGGACACTACGCCCGCCCGCGACATGCCGGTGATCACTCCGGCCTGGTCCACCGGCTCGAAGGAATGCCCGCCGACGTCGCGCTATCACATGGCGAAGCGGGAAGGGCTCCAGCGGCCGCAAGCCAAGCGCCTGACCGATCTGCCAATGGCCGACCTCTACATGGCGGTTTACCGGCATGTCGGCGCCTGCGAGGCGCCGATCATCGCCCGTTACGGTATCGGCGGCGAACAGCGCTGATTGGACTGCACGAGCAAAAAGGGGGGACGGCATGTCACGCGTGGCCACTCTGATCTTCGCGATCCTTGCGTACGCGATCTTCTTCGCGACCTTCCTCTACCTGATCGTCTTCGTCGGCGACCTGAGCTTCGCGACGCTCACCGTCGACCGAGGCGGACCGGCATCGCCGCCCATAACTGCGGCGCTCATCGATGTCGCTCTCATTGCTTTGTTCGGGCTCCAGCACAGCGTGATGGCGCGCCAGGGGTTCAAGCGGTGGTGGACGAAGATCGTCCCGCCAGCCGCCGAACGCAGCGTCTATGTGCTCGCCGCAAGCGGCGCGCTGGTCATCCTGTTCCTGTGGTGGCACCCCATCGACAGGGTCGTATGGAGCGTGACTTCGCCGCTTCTGTCGAACCTGATCTGGGTCGCCTTCTGGCTCGGCTGGGGGATGGTTCTGCTGAGCACCTTCCTGCTCAACCATTTCGAGCTGTTCGGCCTCCAGCAGGCGTGGCTGCATTTCCGCGGCCGTCATGCCGAACCGCCGCAGCTTCGCCAGCCCTTGTTCTACAAGTGGATCGCGCACCCGCTCTATTCGGGCTTCTTCCTCGCGTTCTGGACCGCGCCGGAGATGACCGCCGGGCACCTGCTACTCGCCGCGGGCGTGTCCGTCTTCATGCTGATTGCGATCCAATATGAGGAGCGCGACCTCACCGACTTCTACGGCGAGGATTACCGCAAGTACCGCGCGGGCGTAGGGATGATCACGCCGAGGTTCCGGCGCCGAACGACCGGCTAAACGTCAGAAGCCGAGCCTGAAGCGCACCGCGGCGCCGACGTCATCCTTGGCGCTCGCGACGTGACCCGGGTCGCGGCGGTAGAACAGGTTGCCGCCAAGCCAGGCATTGCCGTCCAGCAGGCTCGATCCGTAGCTTAGCTCGGTGTCGATCTCACGACCGCTCGGGCTCAGCGACATGCGCGTGATTGAGTCCGTCGCCAGGCCCGTCGCATAATCGTATGACGTCGGGAGCAAGGCCGCGAACCCCCCATGCTCGATGCGCAGCGGCTGCGAGATGCGAAGGCCGAGCTGGTCATCCTTGCCGAACAGGCCGAGCTTGGCGAGATCGAAGCCGTAAGCCCCGGTCTGGAACTTACCCGCAGCAAAGTCGGTCCAGCCGCGGCGGGCGGTCACGCCTGCGCTCCAGCCGTCGCCGAGATTGCGGCGCGCCTCGATGTCGAGGAAGGTCGTCGACGATCCGCCGCCGCCCAGCGCCGCACCCATGCGTCCGCCGAGCAGGCTCTGCTTTTCGTCCAGCCGGCTGATTCCCGCCGACAGCCAGTTGCTGCCGAAGCCACGATCGACCGAAAGGCTGGTCCAGCGATAGGGCGAGCCGGTCGCGCTGGTCTGCACTTCCTGCCACACGTTCCCGCTCTCGCCG
>Ga0105248_10010001_pt1 | contig 10441 bp, 8 predicted proteins | sample KBSS34metaG_FD_81524 | JGI IMG/M metagenome (GOLD analysis project Ga0105248, IMG submission 81524) | Switchgrass rhizosphere microbial communities from Kellogg Biological Station, Michigan, USA - KBS S3-4 metaG | ecosystem: Host-associated > Plants > Roots > Rhizosphere > Soil | place... | reverse complement strand
TACGTGAATATCGAAGACAAGGCCGAGGTAGTCACCATCGACGCGAAGTCACTGTCGGTAGTACGTCATGCCACCCTGGGCACGCAATGCACCGAACCGACCGGGCTCGCCATCGACCGCGAGCGCCGGCGCCTCTTCTCGGTGTGTCACAGCAAGGTCATGGTCGTAACGAAGGCGGATGACGGCACCATCGTGACGACCGTGCCGATCGGGGCGCGCGTTGACGGGGCTGCCTTCGACAGCACCGCCGGCCTTGCCTTTGCCTCCAATGGCGAAGGAACGCTTACCGTCGTTCGCGCCGGCGCGGGCGACCATTACGAGGTGGCGGAGACCGTCACCACCATGCCAGGGGCGCGTACCATGACGATCGACCCCGCCGGCGGTACTCTGTACTTGCCAGCCGCGAGGCTGGGACCGCCACCGGCGGGGGGCGGGCGACCCTCGATTGTTCCCGGCACATTCGAGGTGCTCGTGCTGACTCGGCAGCAGTCGCACTAGCCGGTCAGCTGATGGGAGGAATCCGGAGCGCCCGTAGCGCCTGCAGGACGACCGGGAGCAGGATCAGCGTCGCCGCGGTCGACAATGCGAGCCCCCCGATCACCGCGATGGCGAGCGGTCGTTGCAGCTCGGCACCGGTGCCAAACCCGAATGCAAGCGGGATCAGGCCTGCGAGCGTGCACAGCGTCGTCATGAGGATCGGCCGCAGGCGGATGCGGCCCGCTTCCAGGATGGCGTCGGACGAAGCCATGCCTGAGTCGACGAGGTGCCTGGCCGCGTCCAGGAGAATGATCCCATTCTTCACGATCAGGCCAACCAGCAGAATCAGCCCCATGAAGCTGGAGACATTGAACGGCACGCCTGTCAGCACGAGTGCGGCGACGGCCCCGGTTACGCCAACCGGTATCGCGCTCAGGATACCGAGCGGGCCGCGAAAGCTGCCGAATTGCCACACCATGACGAGCAGGACCGCGCCCGCGGCAAGGAACAGCACACCCAGGAGCTGCCGGAAGGACTCCTGCTGGCTGGCGTATTGACCGCCGTATTCCAGGCGCACCCCCGGTGGCAAGGGCACCTTCGCCACCGCCTGGCGGATTCCACGCATCACACTCCCGAGGTCCGACACGCTCGGGTCCACGGATCCTGTCACCTTGACCACCGGCATCAGGCTCTCCCGCAGGAGCTCGCTTCCCACGAGGGTGTCCCGCACGGTGCCGAGGCTGCCCAGGGTTGCCCAGCCGTTCGGTCCCACGATAGGTAGCGCGGAGACGGCTCCAGGATCGAAACGGACGCTGTCCGGAACGCGCACGCGAATGCCCACCAGCCTGTCCGGTTCCCTCACCTGACCGGCTTCCTCTCCAAAGAGGGCCCCTTTCACCTGAGAACCGACCTCCTTCTCGGAGAGGCCCAGGCGCGATACGCGCGCCGGATCCAGGACGACCTGCAGTTCGGGAATTTCCCCGTACACCCCATTGAAGAGGTCCTCGAGTCCCCGCACTCCCTCTATGGCGGTGGCCACTGAGCGCGCCGCCGCCTCGGCGGTCGGCACATTCTGGTGAAAGAGCTTGATCTCTACCGGCTCCGGCGTGGCGGCGAGGTCGCCGATCAGGTCCTGGAGGATCTGGACGAACTCCACCCGCATCGAGGGGACCTGGCTCTCGATCTGGCGCCGCAGTCGCGCAATGACCTCGTAGACCGATGCACGGTGACCGCGCGGCTTCAGCAGAACCGTCATGTCACCCTGGTTCGGTGCGGTCGCAAAGAAGCCCAGTTCGGCGCCCGTGCGTCGCGTGAACGCCTCGACGTCGGGATCGTTGCGGAGGATTCGCTCGATCATCCCGACCTGCCGATCGGTTTCAGCAAGCGAGGTACCGGTGGGTGTCCAGTAGTCCAGGATGAACCCGCCCTCATCCATGTCCGGCATGAAGCCGGTGCCCACGATGCGCCCCAACCCGATCGCGCCCAGTGCGAGCAGCAGCCCGGCCGCGAGCGCGGTTCGCGGCCGCGACTGAGCCGCCCGCACGATCCGCAGGTAGCGTTCTTCCAGGTGACCCATGGAAAGAGGCCGCAATCGGCGCCCGAACAACCCTCGCTCATGCTCCCTTTGTTCGCGTAGGGCACGGGGGGCCAGCATGGGGATGAGGACGACGGCATAGACCAGCGACAGCACCACGGCGATGCACAGGGCCAACGAGAAGGACCGGAAAAATTGCCCTACCACCCCCTCGATCAGTGTCAGTGGGGCAAATACCACGACGGTGGTCAACGTCGAGCTGGCGACGGGGCGGATGATCTCGCTGGTCGCGCGGCGGATGGTCTCGCCTGGTTCCGCGCCTGGCTCGAGCCGGAGGCGCCGCTCGATGTTGTCCACCACCACCACGGCATCGTCAATGATGAGCCCGATCGCCACGGCAAGGCCGCCGAGAGACATCAGGTTCAGGCTGTCTCCCGCCAGCTTCAATCCGGCAAACGTGCCGGCGATGCTCAGCGGGATGGTGGACGCGGCGATGGCCGTTATTCGCAGCCTCCCGAGGAAGAGCAGGAGGACCACGACGGCAAGGATGCAGCCGAGAATCATTGCTTCACTGACGCTGGCAAGCGCGCCGCGCACCAGCGCACCCTGATCGTATACCGAACGGATCGTTACCCCTGCCGGCAGCTGGTGCCGCATGGAGTCGATGGCTGCAATGACCGCACGCTCGACCGCGAGCGTGTTCCCTGCCGGCTGGCGCGAAACGTTGACGAGGGCGGCCGGCTGGCCGTTCCCCGCGGCAATCTGGAAGCGATCCTCCGCACCGTAGGACACCACTCCAAGGTCCGACACCCGCACCGCGTGATCGCTGGTCCCGCGCACAACCAGGTCTCCCACCGCCTCGGGCGTGCCGGTCAGCCCGGACACGATGACGCTGTACTGCAGGTACGTCTGGTCTACGCGCCCCGCTGCCACGACGATATTCGATGACCTGATCCGGTCTGCCACTTCAGTGAGGCTGAGCCGATAGCTGGCGAGGCGCGCCGGATCAAGCACGACCGAGATCTCGCGCACCAGGCCGCCCTGCACCGTCACTTCACCCACGTCGGGCAGGTGTGCCAGTCGAGGCCGGATGAGTCGCTGCGCAAGATCGAGCAGGAGTACCGGGTTGCCACCGGTGAGCTCGAACTGCAGCATGGGAAAGACCGAAGGCGTGAGTCGCTCGGCCAGGATCTGGAGGTCGGAGGGCAGCGATGGGCCCAGCGTGGCCAGCCGCGCCTGCACCTGCTGGAGTGCAAACTGCATGTCACTGCCGGGCCGGAACTCGAGGCTCAGTTCCGCCCCACCTCGAACGGTTCGGCTGCGGATCCGGCGGAGGTCGATCACCCCGCTCAGTGATTCCTCGATCGGACGGGTAACCGCCACGATCATGTCGGCCGGCTCGAAGGTGCCGCCCTGCACCACGATGGCGATTCGCGGGAAGGTGGCCTCGGGATAGATCCCCGCCGGGAGCGTAAATGCGGCGTTGATCCCGAGGATCGTGAGCAGGGCGGCGGCGAGCAGCACCCCGGCACGATGCCGTGCCGCCCATGCGGGAATGCTCACTCACCGGCCTTCGCGACGGCGGTGACGCGCATCCCATCGCTCAGCCCGAAGGCATTGGCCGTCACGATCAGCTCCCCGGCCTTCAGGTCACCCGTCACTTCGACCCGATTGCCCTGTCGCAACCCTACCCGCACCGATCGCGCGTGCGCGACGGAGTCGGCGTCAATGACGAAGATCGTCATTGCGTCACCGACGAGGACGAGGGCCGAGTCCGGGACGATGAGAGCATCGCGCTGGACGCCGGTCACGATGGTGGCGACGGCGCCGGTCCCCGCACGCAGTGCCAGGCCTGCATTGGGAACGCGCAGGATTACAGTTGCCGCGTTGGTAAGGCTGTCGACGGCAGGCGCGATGGCAATCACGCGCCCCTCTGCCGGCGCCGCGGCACCTTCCGGGAGGACATGTGCCACCTGCCCTACGCGGAGGAGGGCGAGCGGCGCTGCCGGCACCTGCGCGACGAGATCGAGTCGCGATCCATCCACGACCTCGACCAGCATCCCGCCCGACTCCACCCGCTCGCCCGTCTGCACGGCAACGCGCTGTACCGCACCGCGGATGGGACTCGCCACGCTGGCGCGCTTGAGGAGGGCCTTCGCCGCCCGGGCAGCCGATTCGGCGGCCCGGGCCGATGCCTGCCGTTCCTGGAGTTGTTTCCGCGAGGTGATGCCCTGGGAATAGAGGTCGGACTGTCGCTGCTCGTCCTGTCGAGCCACCTCCGCGGCCGCGCTGAGCTCCTCGGCCCGGGTCTGAAGCTCAGGAGAATCCAGCTGAACGAGTATGGTGCCGGCGTTGACCCGGTCGCCGACCTGAACGAACACGCGCTGCACCACCGCGTCCGCGGGCGATGTCAGCTGTGCTGCACCCCCCGGTACCGGCGCCAGCCTTCCGACCACGCGTACCTCGCTCGTGATCGTGTCCTGGAGGACGCTGCCGATTGACACGGGTACCCGAACCTCGGCGACCGCACGATCGCCACCCGACATGCGACAGGCGGAAAGCGCCAGCATCGGGGCGGCCAGACGACCGAACCTCACTGATCGATACCCAGCAGGCGATTCCATTCGGTGACGGCGTTCTGGTAGGTGAGCAGCTCGAGGATGACGCTGAGTGCCACTTCGCGCTCGGCGCGCAACGCGTCGAGCACCGGTACCACGCCCGTTTCACCGGCACGAAACGCAGCCGTCGCGCGTTCCCTGAGACGGATTGCAGACGGAAGGAGCGAGTCTTGCGCCGTGCGCGCCCGCTCGGCTGCCTCCCGGCGCCTGGTGGCCGCCTCCGACAGCCGCCGTGCGCCTTCGAGCCGCGCTTCCTGGGCAAGCCCCGCCGCTTGCTGCGACTGTGCGCGAGCGACAGCGGCTTCCCTTCCGCCCTGATTCCAGATAGGGAGTGGAATGGCCAGTCCCAACACGAGGTAGGTCTTGCCTGGATCCGCAGTGTCGTTCCATTCGGCCCCGGCCTCGATCGCCGGCATGGGGATCCGTGCGCGATCAGCGCTCTGGCGCCGATAGTCTGCGGCAGTGGATTCCGCCACGGCGACTCGGACAAACGGCAATGCGGCGGGGTCCGCCGGCACGAGCGATTCGCCATGGAGGCCTTCGTCGAGCGATCCGGCGGGCTGCAGCTCACTGGACGGGCCCGACCATGCTATCGCCCGCGCCAGATTGCCCAGCGCAACGGTCAGGGCCTCTCGTGCCCGCGACACCAGCTGCCCCACCCGCGCGGCCTCGAGTGCGACCTGATCGTCCTCGAAACGCGAGATGTCGCCACCGGCAAACCGGCGATCGGCGATCAAGCTCAGCGAATCTGCGATGCGCTTTGATGCGCGGGCGAGCGCGAGCGCCTGCTGGGCGGCCAGCGCCTCGAAGAAGGACAGACGCACCCCGGCGGCAATGTCCGTCGCCGTCACGGTCGACTCCGCCTCGGCCCTGGTGACTACTGCGCCGGCGGCCGAGCGATTGCTCTCACGCACCAGCAGCCAGTCGAAGGGCTGTGACACGGTGGCATGCTGTCGCGGCGTGTCCCCCGTGTACTGGTAGCTGCCAATCGGGTTGCTGACCTGGCCCGCCACCCCCCGCTGAGCCCGGGCTTCCTCCACGAGGGCGGCAGCCACACGCGAATCACCGCGCAACTGCCGTGCACGGGACATCGCGTCTGCAAGCGTCAGGGAATCCGCGGTCGCGCCTTGCAGGACCAGCATGCCGAGCAGCGCAAGGGTGTGCATGTCAGCCGGTAACGGTAGTGGGCATGTCGATCCGCGATGGCGCCGCCGGAAGGACGAGCGTCACCTGGTTCCGGTCGCCGGCTCGCGTCACCTTGATGGCCCCGTCGTGAACCATGGCGATCCACGCGAGAATGAAGAGCCCGAGGCCCCTGGGGTTCCCGGGTGAGGCGTCCGCGGGTGCGATTGATGCCGCCGCCTCGATGGGGCAGCCCGTGTTCTCTACCTGCAGCCAGATCTCCGATCCGCTTCGCAACAGCGCGATTCGCACCGGGGCTTCTGCGGTGCCATGACGGCAGGCATTCTCGATCATCTCCGCCGCCGCCTCATGGAGGAGGTGGGGGTCACCGCGAACGCCTGCCTCATCGATGGTGCCGAGCTCGAGCGCCTTGCCGAGTGCATCAGCTCGCGCCCGGTACAGGTCGACGGTATCGAGGATCACCTGGTCCAGCTCAACGCGCTCCCTGAGGGCCGGCTTCTCACCGGCCTCCGCCTGCGCAAGCAGGAAGAGGTCGCCTACCCGCCGGCGGATCTGCATCGCGGCGCGTTGGACGCGCTCAAGCGCCTCCGTCAGCTCGCCCGGTGAACGCTCATGCTCCAGGGCCAGCTCGCTTTCACCGAGCACGAGGGTGAGGGGCGTTCGGATCTGGTGAGCCACCTGTCGCAGGAAATGCTGGTTCTGCGTCTGCGCCGCCTGCAGCCGGTTCAACACACCGTTGAACTGACTCGCCACGCGATCGACCTCGTCGGCCGGCTCGCGAACTGGCAGCCGGGTGGAGAGATTCGTAGCACTGATGCCGGCCGCGGCGATGCCCAGGTCATGGATGGGCCCGAGTGCCAGTCGGGACAGCACGTACCCGGCGATGAGGGAGACGATGAGGGCAAGCGGGATGGCAACCAGCATCCAGCCGTTGAGTGCCTCCTCGCGCTCCTGTAGTTCCGCGGTTGAGGCCGCCGCCAAAATGGTGAGTGCCTGGCCATCGATCGCCAGGGCCACGGCGACGATTCGAAGGTCGCCTTCGTCATCGATGGGAACGGTGACAATGCGCGATCCCTCCCGGAACGGCGGGATGACGGGAACGTGTTCGAGGAGTGCGATTTCACCGGTGGAGCCGAGGGTGCGTCCCAGGGCATCCCTGGCGACGAAGGAGGTTGCACTTCGCGGCCACTCGTTGACGGCCTCCGTGACAGCCCGCTGAAGGGCGACCTCGCCCGACTCGGTGCGCTCGCGGACGATCGCACGGGAGAACTCTCCGGCCGAGCTCAGAAGTTCGGCGGACAGTGTGTCGCTGGCGCGTTGCCGGAGGTACAGGAGCAGGGACAGCACGAGCAGCACGAGCGCGAGCGCAAAGGAGAGCGCGAACAGGCCCGTGAGCCTAAGTCGAAGGCGGCTAATTGGCATCCTGGGCCCGATCGCTGAGGATGTAGCCCGTCCCGCGAATCGTGTGGATCAAAGGGCGCTTCCCCGGCGTGTCGATCTTTCGTCGCAGCCGCGCAATCAGCACATCGACCACGTTGCCGACGGGGTCAAAGTTGTCATCCCACACATGATCCAGAATCTGACCGCGGGTCACGGCGCGATGCGGACGCCGGAGCAGGTATTCCAGGAGCGCGCGCTCCCGCGCGCTCAGGTGTATCGTCATGCCGCCGCGCCGCACCTGGGCCGAGCTGGTATCGAGCTCCAGGTCATCCACCTGCAGGAGCACCGGCAGCGGTACGTCAGGGCGCCGGCTCAAGGCGCGAAGACGCGCCATCAGCTCCTCGATCGCGAAGGGCTTGGCTAGGTAGTCGTCCGCGCCGGCATCCAGTCCGCGCACCCGGTCGGCGATGCCCCCAAACGCCGTCAGGATCAGCACCGGCGTTCTACCGCCGCGCGCCCGCAGACGCCGGCACACCTCCAGGCCATTCATGTCGGGCAGGCCGACGTCTATCACGGCAATGTCATACTCTGTGACCGCGAGGCACTCGAGCGCCCCATGACCACGCGCCACAACGTCAACAGCCCAACCTGCCTCGCGGAGCGCGCGTGACAGGAGCTCAGCGACCTCGGGCTCATCCTCGACTACCAGAACTCGCATGGGCTCCCGATCACGACTTGGGCTTCGCCTCCCTCGCCTCTTCTTCCGGGCTCTCGTGCTCGACGCTCAGCACCTTGCCCGTCATGGCGTCCACGACAACCTCTTCAGAACCCGACTTCCCTGGCACCTTGATGTCGAAGGAATACACGAGCTTGCCGTCCTCCTGCTCGATTTCGGCCTGCTGGAGCGCGCCATCCGGCACCTTGGCCAGGGCGATCTGCAGCGCCTGCGCCGGAGGAACCTTCGCCTTCGCCTGAAGCCCGGGCGACTCTTCCTTTACCGTCGGAACCTGCTGGCTGAGCGTGGCGGTCGTAGAGACTGCGAGCAGGACCGCAGCGGTCAGGAGTGTGCCACGCATAAGTTGTCCCTCACTCGATGTTCTGGACGGTGGGTGCCGGCCGGATCATAAGTGGGGGTCATGACAGCCAGGTGACAGGGCCAGCCGCGATCCAGGACCCGACAGTGCCGACGTGGAGCGCAACGGCGCTGATGGCAACCGGGAGTGCACCTGGCCGGCGGTTGAAAAGAAGGTACTGGCGGAGGCGTTCGGGCCGCTGTATCTGCAACATGGGCGGGACAGAAGGCTGGCGCCGTGGGTACACAGAGTCGGAGCGGAGGTCACATTGTTCGACTACTTCGGGGTCACGGCCCTCTTGTTACTCGCGGCTTCAGGGACGTGGCTCGGCCGGCGCGCGAAGCATGCAGAGCGCCCGGCAATAAAGTGGGTTGGCCTTGTTCTCTCGAGCGTAGTGGCTCTGGCCTGCACCGCTGCGCTGGTGGCTGTGATCGTTGGGTACTACAGAATCAACTACCCCGCCAATCGGCAGGCAGCCGCCGACATTCGGATATCCGGCACGCCGGACCAGATTGCGCGCGGAGCTCGCTTTGGCGCGCTTTGCGCTGGGTGCCATTCAGCTGATGGAAATGCCCCGTTGGTTGGTCGCAATTTCCTGCCTGACGGACCATCCTTTGGGACCCTCTGGGCGCCGAACCTCACGCCGGCAGGCGAGCTTGCGAATTGGTCGGATGGTGAAGTGATTCGTGCCATCCGGGAAGGCGTGCACAAGAGTGGGCGATCATTGGTCGTTATGCCCTCCCCGGTCTTTCATCAACTGGGCGACGATGACGTCGAGGCCATTGTCGCGTACCTGCGCTCGCAGCCAGCGACACAGCCCAGCTCACCGCCCACCTCGCTGAACGTGCTCGCTGCGTTCCTGATCGGGTCAGGTCTGGCCCCTACCAGCGTGCAGCCACACATCACCCAACGCGTGCTCGCACCACCGGAGGAGATTTCGGTCGAACGGGGCAAGTACCTCATCTCGATCGCCACATGCAGTCGGTGCCACGGGGAGCAGCTCACGGGCGGGGAGGGCGGTGACCCCGAGGCCCCCGCAGGGCCCAACCTCAGGGCGATTCTGACGAAGTGGGAGGTCGAGGACTTTATCCGTACCATTCGGACCGGAGTAGATCCGTACAATCACACGCTCGCGGAAGGGATGCCCTGGAAGGAGATATCGGCGTTTGCCAGCGACACGGATCTCGGGGCGATGTACATGTATTTGCATGGATTACCACTAATGACGGCCACAACTGACTGAAGGAAGCCCATCACGGAAGTCGCGATGAAGCGGCGTCCTGGTTCAAGGGGCCTTCGGTTCGCCTTATAGTGAGAACCCACAACCCACATCACCACACACGTGACCCCCACCTCCGGACTACCAGCCATGAGTGAATCGAAGAGGCAGTCGCGGCGCGCCCTGATCAAGACAGCAGCTGCCGCGGGATTGCTCACGGCATGCGGCGACAGAAAATCGCACATCACGCCCCAGGAGGCCGCACCCGTCACGAACCTGACCCTTCCACCTCTCACCAGGGAAAGGCGCGACCAGTTCACGCCGGACCAGTTACTGGTGCTCATGAAGGAAGGGAATCAGCGCTTCCGGGAGGGTGCGATGATCACGCGAGACTATCGCGCGGAGCAGCGGGCCACCGCCAACGGCCAATTCCCTGGCGGTGTGGTACTGGGCTGCATCGATTCGCGGGCTCCGGCAGAGATCATCTTCAATTTCGGGATCGGCGACCTGTTCAATGCTCGCGTCGCAGGCAACGTGGTCAATCCCGACATCCTGGGCAGCATGGAGTTCGCCACGGTGCTGTCAGGCGCCATGCTGGTTGTGGTCATGGGACACACAGCGTGTGGCGCAGTGAAGGGGGCGATCGCGGGCGCAAAGCTGGGCAACCTGACTGGCCTTCTAGCTAGGCTCCAGCCGGCAGTCGCCGCGACGGCCTTCGACGGCGAGAAGTCGGCCGATAACATGGCCTATGTCGATGCGGTCGCGCGGAAGAATGCAGAGCTGATGGTCAGGAATATCCGCGAGCAGAGCAAGGTCATGGCTGACCTCGAGCAGGCGGGGCGGCTCAGGATCGTCGGGGCGATGTACGACATCGGCTCCGGGGTCGTCGAATTCGTCATGTAGTCTGCCCCACGGCAATAAAAAAAGGGCGGCCCAAGCGCGTGGGGTTCATGCGCACTCCAACAACCAATTGCGATATGAAGTCAGCCACCTAGCT
>Ga0105248_10010000_pt1 | contig 10442 bp, 8 predicted proteins | sample KBSS34metaG_FD_81524 | JGI IMG/M metagenome (GOLD analysis project Ga0105248, IMG submission 81524) | Switchgrass rhizosphere microbial communities from Kellogg Biological Station, Michigan, USA - KBS S3-4 metaG | ecosystem: Host-associated > Plants > Roots > Rhizosphere > Soil | place... | reverse complement strand
TGAGTATTTTGGTCTTGGCAACTCTTACCCTGGCAGGTTGCGGCGGAGGAAACATGCCTTTCGCTACGCCTCATGATACCGAGAATACAGCCAGCGGGCCCAATAGCAACGTAGTCGCTCCGGCTGGCGCGACGTTCTTTGACGACTTTTCGAAGGGGTCGCTCGACACTTCCAAATGGATCGTCTCCAATTGGGGGGCTCCTGGTGGAGGCAAGTTCGTTCCATCATATCTCGACTTCTCCTCCGGGATGCTGCGGATCAAGGTCACGCAAACGTACACCTCGACCGGCGGGATCTCCTCGGTTGGCGGCGAGCTGCAATCCAAAAAGCTCCTCGGCTTTGGAACCTACGTATGGGTCATGCGCGCTTCTTCGACTTCCAGCACTCCCACGGGATCCGGCGCAGCAGTTTCCGGCCAGATCAGCTCAGGCTTCGTCTTTGTCAACAACTCACAGACCGAGATCGACAGCCCGGAGATTGAAGGTCAGAATCCCGGCAAGCTGTGGTGGACAAGCTGGGCGGGCCTGAGCAGGAAGCAATACACCTCGACGCAAGCGCCCTTCGCCCCTGAGAAAGGATTCCACTATTACAAATGCGTGTGGACGCGGACGGGAATCAAGTTTTATGTGGACGGCGTACTGGTGTCTTCGCACACCGGGGTCGTCCCGCAAACTCCAGCGTACGCCATGATCAATCACTGGGGAACGAACAGCAGGGGCTGGGGCGGTCTGGCCACCACCAACACCACCCGCTACATGTTCGTGCGGAGTTTCAGCTTCGTCCCGCTTCAATAGCCAACCGGCAGCTCTCGCTTAAACTGCCCCTTGACGACAGCCATCGGGCGGTTCTTAATGGCGGGTGGTTGGGGTTCCCTGGCCCATCCGGGCCATTTCCGCTCAAGGGCTGAGACAGTATGCTGCCTTTGAGCAGACTTCGGGGGAATGGTTGTTCGCGAGCGTCCCAGCACTCAAAACGAGTCTGGGACGTTTTGGTTTGCGGCTTACTGACAGCTTTTATCCCTTCCCCTTATGTGTAGTTTGAGAGTAAGGGGCCTATCAATGCGGAGAGTTGTTCTTCTGGTTTTGTCGCTGTTCATTGTTTCACGATCTCTTGCTCAGAACGGAACTGGACCGGCGATAGAGCCCGTCCGCAGCGGACCTGCGGTAAGTCCGCCCACCTTTAGCGACACTTTTTCCGGCGGACGCCTGGATGCGACCAAGTGGTTTGTAGATACTGGGCGAGCTCCAGGAAATATTCCGGGGAAAAACCGCGGCACGCTCAACCCAAAGAATATCGACCTCGCCACCGGCATGTTACGGCTCACCTTGACTCAGAGCGTTTCGGACGGGCTGGCTACTTCGGAAGGAGCCGAAATTCGCTCGAAGCAGCTGTTCGGTTATGGGAGCTACGTATGGGTGGCACGCGCAGCCTCGACCTCGGACACGCCCGGCGGCGTCGGCTCGGCAGTCTCTGGTACCGTTACCGACTTCTTCAACTTCATCAACGACAGCGAGACGGAAATTGACTTCGAATACCAGGGCACATCGCCTTCTAGGTTGGAGATGACGAACTTTTCCACGGTGTCGAACAGCCAGAGCACTGACACCCCTGTTTTCGGGGCGGAAAGCAGCTTTCACGAGTACAAGTATGTCTGGCGCGCCGCCAGGATTGAGTTCTATGTGGACGGGAAGCTGGTCTCGACGCATACGGAACATATTCCGTCCGCCCCCGCAGCAGTGCTGATCAATCTATGGGGAACGAACTCCAGTTCGTTTGGCGGAGTGGCTACCGACGGCGTCACCCGTTATCTTTACGTGTCATCGTTTTCCTATACACCGTAAGCGCCAGAGCGGAAGCACCAAAGGCGAACCGATCCCTTTTAGCCCGCTCAACCGTGTCAGCTGCGGCCCCTCTAATTGCGGCAGGGAAGGCCGGAAAAAGGCGCGCTATGGCGTGTACTTGAAGCTGCTGACGTACATGTACCGGGTCGGACCAATCGTCGCCATGCCTCCCCACGTAGACTTATTCGTCCCCCAGGCACTGAAAAGAAATGGAGCGGCGACGCTGGGTACCGCCTGGGTGTGATGGACCACAAGTTGACCGTCCACGTACCAATCCACATAGCCGGGCTGCCACACAATCTTGAAATCGTGACTGTTGCCTTGGTCAAAGCCAAAAACCTGAGTGTCCTGGAAGTTTGATACGCCTCGCCAATTCGTGCAGTCCACAGCATCAGCCTTGTTGCCCACCTGCTCCATGTCAATTTCGGTTTCAGAGTTGGGCGCGTACAGGAAGCCCGTGGTAATCGAACCCGAATAAACCCCGGCCACCCTCGAGGTAAACTCAAACGTGCCGTAGCCGAATTTCTGCAGGGTCATGACCTCTGCCCCGCTGGACAGAATCTGGCTGCCGCTCTGGGTCTGGGTCAGGGACAGGACGAGTTCAGATCCAACGGTAACGTTCATAGGATCGAAGGTGCCCACGTTGCCATTCGCGTTGCCCACCGGAGGCGCGGATCCTCCATGCGTCTCCCAGTCGTAGCCTGAAAAGGTGAACGTGCTCGGACCGGTCACACTGCCCGACCCGCTGCCACTGCCTGATCCGATGCCACTGCCCGACCCGCTGCCACTGCTTGATCCGCTGCTACTTCCCGAACCACTGCTGCCGCTGCCTGAGCTGCTGCTGCCTGAAGACCCGCTGCTGGAATCACCCGAAGACCCGCTACTCGAGGTACCGCTACCAGAAGATCCGCTGCTCGAGGTATCGCTACCCGAAGAACCGGTGCTGGATCCGCTACCCGACCCGCTGCTGGAGCCGGTGCCACCCGACGATCCGTTGTGGGGAGGAGTGGTGGGCATGATCCCGCCCCCACAACCGACTAGGAAAAGGCCCGCCACCACTACAACGCCAATCCTCAGCATGAAATTTCCTTTTGATCACGGGGATAGGGATTGAACACACCAACCCCTTGTGGCCAGAGTGACTGCAGGGGCCCAAAGAGGATCAAATTTCAGATTGCCGAACTCTGAAGATTCTCTCGGCGTCCCGGCTCAAATCCCCTCGGCGCGCTCTTACCAACATGCTTGGTAACTTCGCCCGTTCGTTACTTCCCAAAGCGAAAGTAACACCACGTCGTCAGAGTGCCCTGTTACGGAAGGACGTGGCAGAGCCTAGAACTGCCGGGATAGCGTTTCGATATGGTTTTCCGCGTCCGTTTTTGAGGACCCGGACAAGAACAACGAGAGTTAAAGCAATAGACGAAGAAGCGGCAGCCACAGTATAGCAAGACTCAGAGTTCGGGTTTTCCACAGGCCCCGCGAACCGCTGAAAAACGACTGAGTCGGTTGTCATTTGGAGTCTTGCGACCGCCTTCGGATTTGCTGGGGTCCTGACCAACAGACGTTCCGAGCTGACGTTGGTTCCGATCGGTCATCCATTTCAAGTGGCACGTCGAGCACTCTTTCATTTCTCGAGGCGAAGTTTCCTCTCGTAGACTCCTGAATCTGGCGCATTACGGGTCCCCTCAGCATTTGCGACCTGCCTGTCTGCGACTCCAGCGCAAGTCTGCAGTTTCTCCCTTGGTCGGAGAAAGCCATTCTTGTCCGCGCCCATGTTCCACCGAAGTGCAATCCTTTGCGGTAACTGTTACCGGGGATGTGCTCAAGACCTCGGCTGCGGACACCCGGTTTTGGTCTTCGGCGTGCTTTTGACCCTACGAGGCGGTGTCGATTGCGCCTGACGATTGTTGATCAGGAACAGTTTCCGGCCAATCACATTGCCGGAGAAAGTAGTGGAGCCGAGTGAAGCTTGCATCTGTAGTTTTTGTGACTCTTTTCCTTCTCGGATGCGGCGGGGTGAATTCTCAAGCCCCGAACCCGCCTCTTGTGGCGACCTCAAAGGACCCCGTCCTGACCAGGATCAGCCTGTCCCCAGCAACCGCTTCGATTAATGTGGGTGATGAACAAGCTTTCCTTGCTCAGGCTTTGGACCAGTACGACCATCCCATGACTGGAGTTACGTTCGACTGGAGTTCCTCCGATGATGGTGCCAACGGCAATGCCATCGCGATGTTTCACGGTGGAATTGCCACGGGGATATCGGCTGGCGTAATGCACGTGACGGCGTCAGCTTCAGGAGTAACTAGCGCACCCGCAGCTCTGACCGTGCTCGCCCCTCCTCCCACCCTGGCCACCGTTTTAGTGACTCCATCGCAACCGTCAGTCTTGGCGGGAGGAGCCCAGCAGTTCAGTGCCGTGGGTAAGGACCAATATGGAAACGAGATGAGCGGAATAGCGTTCACGTGGTCCAGTGCAAATCCCGCCACTGCGACCGTCACGGAAGCCGGGCTGGCAACCGGAGTGGCACCGGGAACTACCGCGATCAACGCATCGGCGCAAGGAGTCCTCGGGAACGATAGCGTCTTGACCGTCGTCACGCCGCCCTCTGTGATGAATAGCATCACAGCAACACCAACAACACCCAGTGTTCGGGCAGGAACACAATGCAGTTTACGGTCGTCGGTTTCGATCACCCTCCGCACTTCGGGTTTTTGCGTGTTGACCGTGCAGCGAGTTCTCGTAGTCGCAGTTCCGCCGAGCTAGAATTGATTTGCGTGGACGATGGTTCGCCCGACAAATCCAGGGAAATTCTGGCCGACCTGCAGAGTCAACACTCCGACTTGGTCTGCGACCGGGAAGGCCTCGGAGGGATGAGGCGCATTAGAAAAGCGCTATCGCGGTAGAGGCCGAGTCGAAAGCAATCTACCACGCAAGGCTTTTGATTGCTCCGGACCCATTCCCGTTCTTCCCAATCACATCTACTCGCCTCATTAAATGTCGGTGTCCTGCATTGGAGCGTCACCATCTACTTTGCCTGGCTTCTCGCGAATGGTGCGGGTTGAATGTGTGGAAGACTTTTTCCTCCTCGTGCCAATACTCTTCCACGGTCATGAGGTTGATGCGTTACCTAAGTAACGCCCAGCGGTACTCTGCGGATGCTCTGAGGGGATTACCTGGAGTCCGCCCCCAGCGCGGATTTCCGTTCATCGCCGCTCGCTAAGTGCAGACCCTGGCGGCAATTCCAGTCAATCGAGCGCGCACTCACCAGGGCTGTCTCTTGATCGAACCCATGCTTCATCTGCGTTGGCATCGCGGTTGCATTGTCTATGCATGGGAGTTCCTCCACTGCTTCTATGACAATATTTGTCCATGTGTTCCTGATCTCGAGTTTGCTCGTGGGCCTTTGCTCAGCGCAGACTTCTAAGCTCGAGGTTCTACCCTGGAACCGTCATGTGGCCGCATTGTCGCTGACTTTTGATGACTCCCGCGCCGTGCATCTCGACGTCGCCGTTCCTGAACTCAACCAGCGTCATCTGCGCGCTACATTTTTCCTCATCGTTTCCAAGACCACCCGGATCGACGATTGGCGAAGAGTCCAGTCGCAAGGCCACGAGATCGGCAATCACACCGTGTCCCACGAACATGCGGCGGACCTGGGCAAGGCAGGAGAAGAACTGCAAATCGAGGATGCCAAGAAGTTTCTGGACAGCAATTTCAATTCGGACATCATTACCTTTGCTTATCCCTACACTGAGGTCTCACCCGGCCTGATGTATTGGGCGAAGCGATATGACTTCGCCGCCCGTGGGGGACGAGGAGATGGCAGCGCAGTCTACATTAAATCCGATGTCCAGCCGGATTGGTATGACCTGCCCAGCCAGCCCACCTTCACCAAGTATGACGCTTCCACTTACAAGGGCTGGATCGACAAAGACATTTCGCTGAAGGCCTGGACCACGATACAGATTCATGGCATCGGCGATCCCTCGACCGGGTTTGAGCCCATCCCCCGCAACACATTCACTGACTTTCTGGACTATGTCAAAACGGCCGAAGCCAGAGGACTCTGGGTTGCGCCCTTCGGAGAAGTCGCTGCCTACTTCCGTGCCCAGAAAATTCTTGAGGCCGTAAAGCCGCAGGTGACAACCGGCGAACAGAAATTTGCCTGGCAGGCGCCGGTGCCATTCCCGCGTGGAGTTGTCCTCCAGGTCTCGGTAAACGGCTCCACCCGGGCACGGCTTTATCAGGGGGGGCGTGAGCTACGCCGCAACAAGAACGGAGTCTACTCAGTCTCTTTCGATGCGCATGAGCTGGTCGTTAAAGGACAATCGTGAAAAGGCTCTGCGTTCTGCTCCCGGCCAAGGATGAAGCGGTGGGCATAGCTCGAACCTTGCGAAGCATTCTCCGGGCTGGAGTCCTGCCTGCGGACGTTTACGTCATTGACGACGGCTCCCGTGATGGCACGGGAGAAATTGCGCGCTCGTTCGACGTGAACGTGGTCAGAAACGAAAAGAACATTGGCAAGGCCCACAGCCTGGCGCGACTGGCCTCGGTCTCCGACTTGGTCCAACGCTACGACTACATCTGCCTGATGGATGCTGACACTCAGGTTTCCCGGGATTATTTTCAGGCCATCCGAAGCAGCTTTTCGCAACCCGGCGTGGCAGTGGTTTGCGGCCGGGCAAAGAGTACACCGCACAACTGGCTCACCGCCTATCGCTGTCTGGCGTACTGGATTTCGCACGCCATCTACAAGGACGGGCAAAGCAACATGGGCGTAATTACGGTGACCCCGGGTTGCGCTGCAGCCTTTCGCGCGGACGCGTTCGGCCAGTTGGAGTGGAGCAGCGACACCATCGTCGAGGACATGGACTGCACCATTCAAGTGCACCGCAAGAGACTCGGCAGGATCGTTTACCAGAAGCATGCTGTGGTTTCCACTCAGGACCCCAGGACGCTGCGTGACTATGTCAAACAGATGTATCGCTGGCATAGCGGCGCCTGGCAGGTGGGCATGAAATACGAAATGCTCAGCGGCTTGAAGAAGATCGATCTGGAATACAAGCTCTTGATGGGAGAAGGCCTCATCTTCGCCACCCTGTTTCTGTTACTGCCTGTCTGGCTGCTGCTCTATCCCAGACTCGCCTTGTATGCCGTCGGCATGGACATGGTGGTTCTTCTCTTCCTGTCGCTGATCTGCGCCGTCTGTGATCGGAGAATCGATGTCTGCATCCTTTCTCCGCTGTATCCACTCTTGCGCCTGGTGGATTGTTCGGTTTTCCTCTACAGCTTCTGGAAAGTCGTCGTCCAGAAAAAGCAGGTCAGGGGCTGGTTTGCCGTTAAACGCTACTAACACGAAACGTGGGGTTATGAAAATTAAGCCGTTATTCGCACTGTTCGCACTCCTGGTCCTGACGACGTTCTCTGCCGCTCAGGGCGGCGCTGTGTCAGCGTTGCAAGGCAGCCTGGTCGATGCCGTCGGTTTGCCCGGACAGGGCTGGACTTCAATCGGCAATGTGAGCCCGATCGAGCACAACAACTTTTACCTTCAGTCCTATATCGAGCAAGGTGCCGCGGTCTTTTCCACCTACTCGGGGTCGATCACCGTAACTCCTTTTGTCGGTCTTGGCCTCGTCTTGGATACCAAGGGCTACGAGTGGAACAACAAGATCCAGCCCAAAGTGGGCGTGAAAGTGAACAAGTTCTTCAGCAAGGGAGTGGTTAGCGTGGGCTCTGCCTACTCTTACGAGGAACGCTTCAAAGGCATCAACAGCAGCGGGTTCACGCTCTACGCCCAGGACTGGTTCGGCTGGCAGCCGGTGGCGCAAAAATCGAGCCGCTTCCCCGGCTCTTCCTGGATGGAAGTTGGAACTCTGTCGCCGATCGAGAAGGGCAACATCATCGGTCTTGGCTATATCACGCAGGGAATCGTCGCCAAGAGATTCAGCCGCGCCACTCTGGTTCCTTATCTCGAAGCCACCGTGTTTCATGACACTAAGGGTTTTGACTGGGAGAACAAGGCCACGGTCGGCGGCGGCGTGAAGGCGATATTCCCGCGGGGCGATATCTACACCGAAATCGGCGCTGCCTATCTGCACGAGAACCGCTTCCAGTCCGGCGAGTCGGCTGGGGGTATTTCGGTGTTCACGAATTTCTCGTTCAACTGGAATCTTCTGGGTCGAAAGGTGGGTCGGTAACATGCCATTCCCAGGTCTTGGAAGTATCTCGGCCATCATTCACATGCTGGCGAAAGGTCATGACGCTGTGAGGTCAAAACATCTTATGCGCGTAATTGGAACAATTATTCTTGCTCTGTTGGCGAGCTTGAGCGTAGTCAGCTCGGTGTCCGCTCAGGACTCGCCCTTACTCTTATCTTCGATCAACCTGAGTTCGGCCAGCGTCACCGAAGGTCGCTCCGTTGAAGCCACGGTAACCCTCAACCAGGCTGCCCCCGGCAGTGGCGCGAAAGTGTCGCTAGCGGTTGATCCCATCGGCGCGGCCATGGTGCCGGCCAGTGTTACCGTCCCAGCGGGTGCGACCACTGCTACCTTCCCGGTCAAGGCGGGCGCCGCCGCTTCCGTCACCATTTACGGCAACTATGGCGTCACCAGGAGCGAGTCCCTGTCAGTGATGCCCCGGATTTCGATCGACCAGGTGGCGGACCGCGTGATTGAACGCGAGCGTGCGTTCGTGGTGCAGATGAAGCACATGCACCCCCTGGCCGAGACCTACATCCAGAACTTGAAGACCGACAAAGAGTCGGTAGTGGTGCCGGCCAGCGATCAATACTTCCTGGGTCGGCTCGACTTGAGCGATGGGGTGGAGGACCAGATCTTTGAAAAAGAGACCGGCCTCAAGCTCAAATCTCTGAACCCGTTTCCCGGCCTGTTTTCTCGCAAGTTCATGCCCCAGGGCTTTGCCCAGATGGTCATGCTTGATCGCGACTTTCAGAAGAAGAACTACGACTTCAAATTTGTACGTCAGGAATTCCTTGGGGAAGTGCGCTGCATCGTGATCGATGTTCAACCCAAGGACAACGCGGGCGGACTCTTCCTGGGCAGGATCTGGGTGGAAGACCGCGATTACAACATTGTCCGCTTCAACGGGACCTATTCTCCTCATTCCCGCTACAGCTATTACCTGCATTTCGACAGCTGGCGGTTGAACCTTCAGCCCGGCTTGTGGCTGCCGGCATACGTCTTCATCGAAGAATCGAATCTGAAAAGCGCCGGCCCACTCCTCCCCGGCCTGCACTTCAAGGCTCAGACCAGGCTGTGGAGCTACGATCCAGAACCGTTAAAACATGATCAGGAGTTCGCGGATATTCAAATTGATACCGTCCGGGATCAGACCGACGCGGCCAAAGAAGCTGGCCCGGTGGAGGCGCAGCGCATGTGGGAGCGCTCAGCCGAGGACAATGCGCTGGACCATCTGCAGAAGGTTGGCCTGCTCGCGCCCTCAGGCGATGTGGACAAGATCCTGCAAACCGTGGTGAACAATCTCATCATTACCAACAACCTTCAGATCATTCCTGACGTACGTTGCCGGGTGCTGCTGACCTCGCCGCTGGAATCGTTCACCATTGGCCACACCATCGTGGTCAGCCGCGGCCTGCTCGATGTTCTTCCCGACGAAGGTTCTCTCGCCATGACTCTGGCGCATGAACTCAGCCACATCGCCCTCGGTCACCGCATCGACACCCGGTTCGCGTTCAATGATCGCTTCTTTTTCCCTGATCAGAATACCTTTCAGCGCATGGACTTTGCCCGAAATCAGTCGGAAGAAGAGGCGGCCGACCACAAAGCCATGGAGTTGCTGGAAAACTCTCCTTACAAGGACAAGCTGGCCAGCGCAGGCCTGTTCCTGAAAGCGCTGGAGACCCGCGCGCCGGAACTCACCAGCCTGATCCGCCCTCACCTGGGCAACCAGATGGAACAGGGAAAGACCATTCGCATGGCGGCCCTGCTCAGCAGCGCACCGCAACTCGAAATGCAGCGCATCGACCAGATGGCCGCCCTTCCGCTTGGCGGCCGGGTCAAGCTGGACCCCTGGAGCAATCGTCTGGAAATGATGAAGACTAAGCCCGTGGTCCTGCTCTCGCCGCAGGAAAAGATGCCGTTCGAGGTCACACCGTTCTTTCCCTATCTGACACGGCTCAGCACCGTGCCCGTCGAAACGGCATCGGCCCAATGACCAACTTTGTTACAACGCGCCTAACTACAAAATCTGGATTTACTTTGGAGACCTTAAAAGAAATGAGCATGAAACCGACACTTCCGATCCTGTCCCTGATTGCCGTGATGTCACTTTCTCTCGCGGGATGCGGAGGCGGCGGCATGGCTTCCTCTTCAAATTCGGGCCAGCCGGGTCACACCGCCACCGGTCATCCCACGGGTATGTGGAGCACCCTGCCCGTTTCCATGCCCATTAATCCGATCCACGCAGCGCTACTCCATACGGGAAAGATTCTTGTGGTGTCAGGTTCCGGCAACTGTCCGCCTACGCTGGCGGGCTGCCCACAAGGGCCGCAATATTCGCAGGGGGCCGCGCTGCTGGATTTGTCCAGCAACAAGATCACCACCATGCCCACCGGTTGGGATATGT
>Ga0105248_10009997_pt1 | contig 10443 bp, 8 predicted proteins | sample KBSS34metaG_FD_81524 | JGI IMG/M metagenome (GOLD analysis project Ga0105248, IMG submission 81524) | Switchgrass rhizosphere microbial communities from Kellogg Biological Station, Michigan, USA - KBS S3-4 metaG | ecosystem: Host-associated > Plants > Roots > Rhizosphere > Soil | place... | reverse complement strand
TGTCATGTCTGACACGTCCATGCTTGTGGAAGCGGCCGCGGCTGGCCTGGGAGTTGCGCTTGTCCGCGAACGTTTCGCCGACACTGCAATCGCAGCAGGTCGGGTGGTGCGGCTATTCGACGTGGCCCTGCCAGACACCTATGGTTACTACCTTGCCTGGCGGCCGGGCGAGGAATTGAATCCGGTCTGCGGCGATTTTCGCGCATGGGTACGTAATGAAATGGATCACATTCGGTCCTGAGTGGCGACAGCCCGATCTGCAGGAGGGCCGGGCGCGGTGCGGACCGGCGAAAAGCGCTGGATGTTACAGGCGGGGTTTCAACGGCGATGGGTGGAAAGGCGAACGCTAAACTGCTGACACTCGAGTGACACCGATGCTTACAAAATGGAGCCGACTTTCTCACCGTCGCGAAGCACGTCACAGATCGGGCAGTCGGGACTGTCGTTCGCCTGCTGCACCGCGTCCTTGTCGGACGGAGCGAGGATGTGATTCTTCTTGATTACCGCTCCGCCAGGCTTGGCGAGCTTGTTCACCCGATAAAGCTTCACGGCCGGTCCCCGCTGGAAGAAGACACGATCAATCAAATGCGAGCGTTGCGCAAGTGGGCCTTCCTACCTGACCTCGGGGCAAGTCTTTCAAATGAATCGCCGCCTTACGGACGTTCGCTGGGCACCAAGCTCGCCTGACGGGCCAACCAAAACCAGCGGCCCCGCTGCCAGACGTAGACGTTGGTATACCGGCGTTGGAGAGGTTTCGCGCCCATTGTTCGGCCAAGTTCGCTGCTTGCCACCGGCGTGAAGGTCTCTCGGCCCATGACGACCGCGATGTTGCCGCTGATGCTGACGTCCTCTGCCGTTCGCTCGAAGCCTTCTGCTGCAATCTCCCCCGAGCGCATCTTCGCGAGGAACTGTTCTCGGCTAAGAACGCGGCCACCCGGAGCATTAATGCGCAGATTTGGGTGGGCGAGCCGCGTTATTCCGCTCACATCCGCTGCTGCGACCATGGCTCGCTGCTGTTCGTCAACGGCCAAGACGCTGGCTCGGCCTTGGTTGGTCGGAACCGCGACGCAGCCGGCTGCCAGGAACAGCGGAACGCACAAAGGCGCTGCCTTCATCCGCTCAGATTGAAGGTGATCACCGGCATGCGCAATGGGAAGGCCAACTACCGGCTAATGGCAGGAATGGGTGGAAAGTCGACATAAGGGAGAAGTCGTGGCGTGCGAGCCCTGCCGTGGAAAGTATGGCAGGCGCAGGTCTCCTGGCATGCGCCTGCCAATAGTCTTATTTTACACTGCTGCAGCGAGGCATGCCCGTTGTGACCGCTGGCATGTTTGCAGCGCCCGTGCCGATATAATCATCCGGTACGATCAGACAGTATCCCGAAGGCGTATTCGCAGGCACTTTGGTCACCAGCCCGTAGTGAATTGTTCCGGGAATCTCACCGCGCTGAGGCGCTGCAGAGGTCGAAGACTCTGGCTCCGTGGGACAAGCGTTGGTCGCCAAGACAACGGACCCATCTGCACAGGTCTGCGTGGGTGGGGCGGGCGGCATAGCGGGCGGAAGACCCTGCCGTGCAGCCACAGGCTGCGTACCAAAGTTGTAGACAAAGCTGGCAAGCAGGCTGTGCGAGTTAAAGTGTCCGGACAGCGTACCCTTATAGCTGTCACCGTCGACATCGATTGTATCAGAAAACTTGAGGTTGCCGGTACGGAAGTAACGGTACTTGATGCCAAACTCGAGGCCGGGGCTAATCGCCGTACGAACGCCGGCCAGCAACTGCCACGCAACTGCGCTGTCGCTTGAACTCAAACCACCGCCACTGAACTTCACGTTGGCTAAACCGGCGCCGCCGCCCACGAATGCACTAAAGCCCGCTCCACCGGTATCGATTAAACCGTTGATCATCCCAGAAAAAACCCGCGCGCGGCCATCAAGACTGAGGTCATCAGGAGTTATGACCACATCAGCGTAATCAGATATGGCGTTCAACACCGCCTGATCGACAGCGAGCCGGTCGAGATTTGTCTGTTTATAGCCAAGCTCACCTTCAAGCCGGAACAGACCCAGATCGTACCCACCGATCAAGTCCAAATCGTAGCCCGTCGTGTACTTAATCCCGAAGATATCGTTTTCCTCGATGACGGTTGAGCCAGCTGCATCCGTCACTTTTCCGTCAACGTGCGTCTCCGCGGGGAAAAGCACGCCTGCGTCCACTTCGAAGTAACCGCTGTGATCTGCCGCAAGTGCAGGCGACGCGACTGAAATCGCAGCCGCAGCTGCGAGCAAAAGGTTACGCATGTTAACTACCCCCATTTTCAATGTGCATTCGGCACATCTCTGATGCTGGCAAATTAATTATTCAAGTCAACTAGTTGTCGTTCTGTCGATTGACCGCCGGACCAGTTTGAGTGGGGCGCCGCCATACGTCGGCGATTTGCAGCTCGTGAGTAGTGATAACTGAGACTTTCCCTTCGAAAATAGGGCTGTCCACGCGTTTTCATTCATATGAGTGATGGAAAGCAGGCTACCGGTATGTTAACTCCTGATTAACTCGAGTCTCGGGGTAGGCTGGGGGGACTCCTGTTGAACTAACCGACGCTCGGGCCGGGATGCTGAATTGCATCCCGAGATGTTCGCGCCCGCGCGCCGTAACGGGGAGAGCGCGACATGGCGACCATCACCGGCACCAATGGCAACGACGACGGCACTTCCAATCCGATCCTGACCGGCACGACAGGCAGCGATATCATTAATGGGCTAGGTGGCGATGACACGCTCATTGGCGGAGACGGCGACGACTATCTCGACGGCGGCCCAGGCCTCGACACCGCCGTCTTTAGCGGGAATTTCGGAACATATGGGCTAGTCGATAACGGGGATGGCTCGTGGACGCTGACCGACTTTGTGGGGACAGACGGATCTGACACCCTGCTCAACATCGAAACAATCCAATTTACCGATGGCTCGTACGACACGACCACGAAGACTCTTACCCTTCAAGGTACGCCGGGTGATGACGGAGTCTTTGGCACCGATGGTAATGATGTGATTTTGGGAGAGGGTGGCGATGACAGCATCGCCGGAGGCGACGGAAACGACGTCATCAGGGGCGGCGCCGGTGACGATTTCCTGAGTGGAGACGAGTTCAACCCCCATATCGACGAAGGCAACAGTGCCCACGACATTCTCGATTTTTCTGACACCACAACTGGCGTTGTCGTCAATTTTCCGGATGTGGGCATTAATGGCACGGCCTACGGCCTTGAGAGCGGCAACGATCTATTCACCAGGTTTGAAGGCGCGATTGGCGGCTCTGGCAACGACACCTTCAATTGGAGCCAGCGCACAGTAGAGAACACAGTAGCGACTTCTGACTTCAGCTTAGATGGGGGCGCAGGCAACGACCAAGCGCTACTGAGCTACGTAAATTCCGCGACAGTGACTGGCGGCGCAGACGGCACGATCCATGTCCAGGTAGGCCCGAATCCAATCTTTCCCTCCTCAGGTGACCGTTCGGTCTACCTGTCGAACATCGAGAATGTGGTGCTCAATGGCGGCAATGTAGTCGTCAGCGGCTCCTTTGACCCGTCGGTGAACATTTCGACTGGAGACAACGGGCAGTATTTCGACGCCTCGTTGGTCACGAGCTCGATCATGCTGCAGGGTGGCTCCGGGTATGACACGTTCACACTGCCCGCTAACGGCCTGAGCGACCATTTCGATGGCGGCGGCGGCGGCAATTACCTCGACTATTACAACGAGACGAACGGCGCGAGGATCGACCTCGGAGCAGGGACCGCTTCAGGCCCGTCCATTGGAAGCGATACATTTGCCAACTTCGATAATGCCGGCGGTGGCCCAGGGAATGATGTTCTAGTCGGTAATGACTACGATAATGAGCTCGATGGTTGGGAAGGCAACGACACCCTGACCAGTGGCGGCGGCAACGACTATCTCGACGGCGGCGCTGACAACGATACGGCTATCGCGAGCGGGAATTACTGGAACTATTCAATCGTCGATAACGGCGATGGCTCACTCGACCTGACCGACAATGTCGGGAACGACGGTGCAGACTATTTAGTGAACATCGAGACAATTCAGTTTGCCGACGGAACCTACGACGTTGCTTCTCAGACTTTCACGCCGAACGCTCAGCAGGGCGTAGTCGAAGATGGATATCTCGCCGGAGCGACGGTCTTCAGCGACGAGAATATGAATGGGATTTGGGACAACGGGGAAGCGAAAGCCATCGCCGATGCCACCGGTCATTATTCGATTTCCGGCGTCGGCTCAGGCCCGCTGGTCGCGGTGGGTGGAACCAACATCGACACGGGGTTACCGAATGGACTGGTGTTCTCGGCGCCAACAGGTTCAGCAGTAATCAACCCGCTGACCACATTGGTGCAGGCCTTGGTCGCGCAGGGCTCGACCGTGAGCGCGGCGGAAACGAAGGTCGCCAGCGCACTAGGCCTCGGCTCGGCGATCGACCTTCTGACCGTCGATCCCCTCGGGACGCCTAACGACCCCGCCTCATTGGCGGCGCAGAAGGCGGCGGCCTCAATTGTTGAAATCGTCAATGCGGCGCAGGACCTCAAGCCAGGTTCGGGAGCAGGCGCATTCGATGCGCTCGCGCTCATCCTGGCCGGAAGCAGCAATCCGGTGTCGCTCACGAACTCTAGCGTTGTCACCAGCGTGCTCCAGACTGCGGCTCCGGGCGCCGACGTAACCGGTGCCGTGACTTCGGTGGTGATCGCGAACACGAGCATCGGCAATGCGACGTCAGCCGGCGGCATCACAGCCATTCAGGGCGACATCATAGGGCCGGACAAGCCGACCAACCTTGCCGATGCATCGATCGTCAACGGTTACGTCAATGCGACGCACGACACGCAGACACAGTCGTTAACCGGCGCCGCAGAAGCCCTCTCCATCGTGACCGTCTACGATGGCAATACCAAACTTGGCACGACGACGACGGGGCAGGACGGTCATTGGAGCTACCAGCTCGGGGTGCTTGCCAATGGCGGGCACAGCCTGACGGTCACGGCGACCGATGCTGCCGGTAACGTCAGTGAATTGAGCAATGCCCTGGCGTTTACCGTAGACATCATCGGCCCAGACAAACCGACGAACCTGGCCGATGCTTCCATCGTCAGCGGCTACGTCAATGCCGCGCATGACACGGCAACCCAGGTTCTGACGGGTAAAGCCGAGGCCGGCTCGACGGTCACGATCTACGACGGCAACAGCCAGCTCAACACCGTAACGGCCGGTCAGAACGGCAACTGGAGTTATACGCTCGGAGTGCTGGCGAATGGTGCTCACAGCCTGGCCGCCACGGCCACTGATGCGGCCGGTAACGTTGGCCAAGCGAGCAGCGCGCTAGCGTTTACCGTGGACACCGTTGCTCCGAATCCCATCCTGTCGGATGTCGCCACTAACGGTGCGAGCACGACACTCAGCGGCACCTCCGAACTGAGCAGCACCGTGAAGATCTTCGACGGGGCAACCCTCGTCGGAACGGCAGTCGCGAACGCGAGTGGGAAATGGACGCTCACCACAAGTTCACTGAGTAGTGGCGTGCACAACTTGAGCCTGCAGGCAACCGACCTCGCCGGGAATACCGGTTCCTCGGCTGGTGATAATATGGTCGCGGGGACAGGCAATGATATCCTGACAGGACATGCCACCCACGACTTGCTCGCGGGCGGTGCCGGGAACGACACCGTGAGCGGCGGTGCCGGGAACGATCGGCTCATCGGTGGTCTCGGCAACGACATCCTGACGGGCGGCGCCGGAGCCGACACCTTCGTGTTCGCTACCGGGCTCGGCAAAGATACGGTGAAGGACTTCACGCCTGGGACCGACCATTTGGAGTTCAGCCGGAGCCTGTTCACGGCTGGCTGGTCAGACCTCCAAATCTACAACTACCTGCTCAGCAATTCGTCGGCGCAGGGGTCTGGGCATGATCTCGTCATCAAGCTGGATACGAACGACACAGTTACGCTGACAAACGTGACGCTGGCATCGCTGCACCAGAGCGATTTCATCTTCACCTGATGCGGTAAGCCGCGAAGCACGGGCGCAAAAGCCCCAGCAAAGGCTAATGGCAGCTTTGGGTCGAGAGCTGCCGCCAAACTAATGTCTGCAATGGGTGGAAAGCTGCCACTGCGATGCTGGCCTTGACGACACGGCCATGAATAACAAAATGCCGCATTCTCCAATTGGAAGAATTAGGGACCAAGAAGGAGGACAATCGTGTCGGAGTCATTCTCCCGCATCATTTATCCCTTCGAGATTGCCCGTCGTCCGAGCATCGAGCCCGAGGTCAGGCGCGCGATCCTCGCCCGTTGGTCGTCAAACGCGACCAAAGCCTCTGAGAAGCGCACGACGTAGGAAATCGAAGCGGAGTTCGGAAAAGGGAGCACGCTTAACAATCGGGCGTTTGTCGACGTCATGGACGAACCTCCTCGAAACCGCGCAGTTTCGCGATGCCGTCGGGATCGAGGAGTGAATAGGGGGAAAGAGCGCCGAGAGTCCTGCTCCAAGTCGAACGGAATGCTTTAGGTGTCGCTGAAGGTTGGCACAGCCGGATGGACTATCAGCGCTAAGGCTCGCCAAGATTTTCCAGACGCGGGCAGCAGTCTGGAGCGCTACTCGTCCGTTTTTCCAGTGGTCGAAATCAACAGCTCGTTCCACCGACCCCACCGAATATCCACCTGGGAGCGGTGGCGTGACAGCACCCCAAATGATTTTCGCTTTTCAGTGAAGATCCCAAAGGAAATATCCCATCAGCGCAAGCTGATCAGCTGCGAAGAACCTCTCGCCGTGTTCCTGGAGCAGGTAACGCGCCTTGGCGAGAAGCTCGCCGTCCTGCTGATCCAGCTGCCACCCAAGCTAGAATTCAACGCAGATATCGTCGGAAGTTTTCTAACTTCGCTGCTCACCAAAACGGGGGTGAGAGCGGTCTGCGAGCCGCGCAACGAGACGTGGTTCACGAAGGAAGCGGACATCCTATTAAAGGACTTCATGGTTGCGCGTGTCGCAGCCGACCCAGCCCCTAGTCCGGGTGCTGCAGTTCCAGGCGGCTGGCTGGGAATGAGCTATTGGCGCCTTCACGGATCGCCGCACATGTATCGATCCAGTTACGCGGACAGGATGGAGCACTATGCAAAGGCTCTCATTGGCAGCGCTGCAATGTCTCGCGATGTTTGGTGCATCTTCGATAATACGGCTTCCTCAGCCGCAATCGATGACGCCTTGTTGCTCCGTGAGCTAGTCGAGCGGGGAGCAGAGTCTTCGGCCGAAGCTGTCAGGCCCCGTTGAGGGATGCATAGTCGAGCGTCAGTTCTTCGCCCCCTTCGATGTCTCGGGCCGCCATCAGCTCAAAGCTACCGTTTGCCTGCAGATTCGCCGGCTCTCCCCGGCCGGGTCGTAATCATTGGCGAATTTTCAGACTCGCAAAGGACCATATTGGCATCGCCCGCTCACAGTGGCTTCATGCGGGACTGGTTCGGGCGAGCACGTATCGCCATCAGGGGCGAAGTGCGAATCCCGGAAAACATAAACGTCGAGCGTGTCCGCCATGCTGGGATGCTACCGGCGTGATGCTGACGTCTGCGATGGGTGAAAAGCTGACGTTAGCATCACTTCGTTGGTTTTCTCGTCAGCAGGTGGTTCAGCACGGGGCGCGGACTTCGGCGGACCGCACCCCAGTGATCAGTCATGAGGGTCAAGTGACCGGTCCGGGATTAGACGTTTTTGATTCGGGGACTTTCGGCTCCGGCGCGAATTGAGCTGCTTCGTTTAAAGTGAACGGCAACAAACGTCCGTACTTAGCTAATTCGGCGAGAATGCGCGGATCCGTCCTTAGGGCATTCCAGCGCTTTTCCATTTGCTCATCGTAAGCGCTTTTCAGGGGTGGCGTGCCCGGCTTCTGCAATACTGCGATGGCGTCGTCGCGTTTGCTATCATCGGCGAGAGCTCTAAGCATCGCCTCGCGGGCGCCTGCATCATCGCCAATGCAAAGCCTGAGCTGAACCGAGTTTTCCACGGTGGTCGTCGTGGCGGCCAATGCGAGCGATCCGGCCGCCTCAGAGTCGCGCCCAAGCGCGTGCAGGGCGCATGTTCGGTACAGATGCATCTGCACGAACGCGTCCGCGTTGATGCCATCCCGGTGCCGTTCTGCCTCCGCGATCGTACGATCAAGAAGACCGAGCGCGCGCTGTGGTTCTCCCATAGCCAAGGCATATTTCGCTTCGTTCCCGGTGAGGTTGAGCGCGTTCACATCGGAGCCAAGGGGCCATGTGCGCTCCGCTGTGGCATATAATTTCCGAACATCGTCCCAGCGGCCGAGGGCGCCAAGCGCAGAGGCAACCCCGCTCACCCTATAGATGAGGTCATAGTCGCGGACCTTGTCGAGGTCGCCGTTGAAGATCGGCAGAATATCGGTGACGACATCCTGGTATCGACCTGCGCTCAACAGAGCACTGAGATAAGCGTCCGCGGACTCCGTGTCATGGCTCGCGTTCCATCGCGAACGAGCCTCTGTCAGGTACAACTGCCACTGCCGTTCCAGCTTAGGGCCCGCCCATTTCTCGAGATCAGGCCAGAGTGCGCGGTACCGGTTGCTCGCAAGCATCCCGTATGTGTCTGCAGGCACCAGTAGTTCCGGGATGAGCGAATGTGCGCCCGCCATATCTCCGTTACGGAGGCGGCGGGGAATTGCGTCAGAAGCGAGCTTCGAGCGAGAGTCTAGCTTGTGACCCCGCCACCCGATCACCAACAATCGATCGCTTACCGAGCCGAGACGGCGTTCGTCATTCGCTGCATCGAGACGATGGAGCAGGCTGAAGACTTCGTAATCGTCGAGGAGCGTGCGCACGATCTCGGGATCGATCTCGCTCGCCCGGATGAGATAATCCGCGCCCTCGCCCGCACGGCTCGAGTAGGCGTAGGCGTGCATGGCCAAGAGTAAGGGGCCGCTATATCCAGGCAACAATCGAACCGCTTCGTCCGCCGCCGCAATTGCTTCTTCGGAACGCTCCGCATCTAACAGCAGGTCGGATCGCAACATCTGTACAAAGCCGCGGAACTTGGTGGGTTCGACTTCCCGCGCAAGCACGGAATCGAGGATCGCTAGGCTAGCGGTCTTGTCGCCCTCCTTGCCCGCCATTTGGGCGCGAACGGCATCGCCGAACAACGACTGTTCGCTTGGGGTTATGAATTCGGAAGGGCTTGGCAGAAGTGACGCTTGCGCAGGTGTAACCGCGAAGAATGCCGCCACAATCGCTACCGCCGCTAGACGATGATACATTTCACGCACGAGCCGGCAATTCCAATCAGAACCGAACAAGGCCAAGTTACTTTCACCTCTAACTTTGTCTAGTATGTCTGATCGGCCCCATAGCTGCATTCATTGCGTGATGGCAGCAAAGCGACACAGAGTAGTTAGGGGCCGGAATGGCGTGGAAGGTAAGATTTGAGCAATCCGCCTGACCGAGGCACGCTACTCGCCATGAAATATCTCCTGGCGACAGCGCCCTGCGGAAATCGGCCGAGTACGCTGCCTAATAGACATTGCGCGATGATGCTCGCGTTCTTCGTCATTCTCTCGGCAAACAGCGTCGCCGCCGAGCCGACCCGAAGGCCTTGGGCAACCGTGACCAAGGCCCCAAACAATAATCGCTACGTAACCACGCTCGACTTCGGGACTTTGGGACCGGCAAGGAACAGCAACCGCATCGACGGCGTGGTGTACTACGCAAAGCGCACCTACAAACCGCTTACGGGTGCACCGCAAGTCCAATGGACTGACAGCGTTTCATGCCCAGCCCTTCAAACCGCGCTCGGCGGTCTGCGCAGCGTCCCGCCGCCCAAAATTGATGTGCCGGGGTACCCCAGTCAAAAGGGCGGATTTTGGGAGAACGTGACACTCGATGGCACAGGGTACGGCCTCGACATGGCTCCTCACCTGACTTTCTCGACCAACGACGAAAATTCAGCGCTGCCCAAATGGACCGAGCGGACATTGCGAGACCTGGATTCATGCTGGCACGATGAAGCGCCCGCCGACACTGATGCAGTTAATGGCGGGAATGGGTTGAAAGCTGCCATTGGCGCCCGTCCGCGCTATCCGAATACCCCGTAGCGGACATCGATCACGTCGCCCGTCGCGATGTCGACCAATAAGAGGTCGGGTCCGTAGCGAATCCACTGATAGCCCGCGCTGGGCGCAACCAGTCCCAGGGTCGCCCAGCCCGTGTAGTAATAAGTCGCCGCCAATAACGGGCGCGGCATGACCCAGCCGATGGAGCGCCGCACGTAACCATAGCCGCGCGGCCAGGAATAATATCCGGCATGAACCCGCGCGCCGCCCCAGTAATTGCCGTTCCAGTTCCGGCTCGCGGCTACGTTGCGGTTCACGTACGTGTTCCGATT
>Ga0105248_10009996_pt1 | contig 10444 bp, 6 predicted proteins | sample KBSS34metaG_FD_81524 | JGI IMG/M metagenome (GOLD analysis project Ga0105248, IMG submission 81524) | Switchgrass rhizosphere microbial communities from Kellogg Biological Station, Michigan, USA - KBS S3-4 metaG | ecosystem: Host-associated > Plants > Roots > Rhizosphere > Soil | place... | reverse complement strand
TCGTCCTGATTCCATTTGTCGATGGGCTTGCGGGTCACCTCGGCGGCATAATCCTCAAAAGGCAGCCGCTTCGCTTCCTCAGCGGTCAAAGCGCGGCCATAGAGCCGGATATCCTGGTATCGCGTCTCGCGCGCGGGATCGGCATCCGGATATCGCCAGCCCAGTTGCATCGGAACCTGCGTTCGGATGCTCTTCTGTGCGAGTTTGTTGATCACTGGGGTGGTTGCAACCAGTACTCCATCCACATAAATCCTGACGCCGGACGCCTGGCCCGATCCGTCGTAGGTGAAGAAAATATGCCTCCAATGGCCATCGACAGGCAAAGCCTGGGTGGAGGAAACCTTGATTCCAACCCACGGTGTAGGGTCCTCCGCCGGCTTAGGTGCGGGCGCCTTGGGCTTCTCCGTTTTAACGACTTCTGTTTTACCCTCTGCTTTTTTAGGGGCATCTTTGGCCGGCGCAGGCTTGTTGGGGGCCAGATCCTTCGGAGTCAGGTCGACTGGAGTTGGATATTCGAAGGCTTCCTTTTTGACAATCGGCTTAGCAGTCGCAACCGTTTTGGGGAGCTTCAAATCTTTGGGCGCTTCGTTCACAAGCTCGACGCTGACGATACCCTTTTCGATGGAAAGATCCCACCCCCGGTTGTGCTCCTTCGTATCCATCTTCGAGAGAAGAGTACCTGTGGCATTGTCCAGCGTGTAGTTGGGTGCAGAGCGCACCATGAACCATCCGCCGGAAGAAAACGCGTGGTTCGCTTCATAATCACCGGTTTGCCCCAGCGTGATGTGTGTGCTGGCGTCCATTCGGAAATCGGGCCAGAGCCAGGTTGTCTCTCCCCATTGCGGCTTGAATTTTCCAATGGGAAAACTAGCCTGCTGTGCATGCGGAGCAGAGTTTTTCAAAACCTCTCCTCCGCCCTCATTGAGTGGTAGGTGAAGGTCGAGTTGATCTGTAGAAACAGGCTGCGCAAGATGCTGCCGCGATGCAAGCCAGCGTGGAATCAGGGTATGGCTCTGCGAACGCAACGAGGCGAGTTGACCGGCAAGCTCTGATCGCTTTGCAACCACGCGGTTGTAGGCTTCCTGGTTTGGAGCTTTGGGAATGCGCGCCACGGGCGTCCAGACAGGTCGGTCGCCATTGAAAGGCTTCTCGTCGATGTTGTTGAAGAACGCGGTCAATGCATAGAAATCCTTCTGCGAGGTCGGATCATACTTGTGATCGTGGCAAACCGCGCAACCCACGGTGAGCCCCATGAAAGTGGCCCCATAGGCCTCGGCTCTCTCACGGGCAATGTTCGCGCGCAACTCCTCGGGGATTGCGCCGCCTTCATTGCTGCTTGCTCCCAGGCGAACATAACCGCTGGCGATCAAGGGATCAATGCTCTTCGCCGGGAGCAGGTCTCCGGCGATTTGCTCTACGGTGAACTGATCGAATGGTTTATTGCTGTTGAAGGATCGAATCACATAATCGCGGTAAGGCCAGATATCGCGGCTGTTATCCAGATGAATGCCGTAGGTATCCGCGTAGCGGGCATAATCCAGCCAGTGCCGCGCACGCTCCTCCCCATAGGCGGGCTTGGCGAGCAAGCGGTCGACAAGGTGTTCATAGGCATCGGGCGATGAGTCCCTCTGGAATGCCTGAATTTCCGCAGGCGTGGGCAGCAGGCCTGTGAGATCGAGAGTTACGCGACGAATCAATACCTCTTTGCTCGCCTCCGGAGATGGATGCATACCTGCTTTCTTTAGGCGAGCTAGAATAAAACCGTCAACAGGATTCTTTGCCCAGGTATCGTTCTGCGCCGCGACGGGCAAGGCTGGCCGGATCGGTTTATCGAAGGCCCAATGCGGCCTGTAGACAGCGCCTTCCTTGACCCACTCTTTGAGGACTGCGATATCGGCGGGCGCCATGGGTTTGGCTTCACCCTGCGGAGACTGTGGCATCAGGTGATGCGAGTCTTTGGACTCAATGCGTTTGATGAGTTCGCTCTGCTCAGGATGGTGGGGAACGATCGCGTCAGGATGGCCTGGCCGCTTGCGGAAGGCCGCTTCTTCCAGGTCCAGCCGCAACCCACCCTTACGCATCTCCGGATCAGGCCCATGACAGCTAAAGCAATTGCTGGCCAGAATCGGCTGTACATCCTGATTAAAATCGAGATGCTGCGCACCCTCCCCAGTCGCCCTGGCCGGCTGCCCGGTATGGCATCCTGTGGCCACGCAGAGCAACAAGCCTGCGCATGCCGACCCTGCCGCGAGAATCAATCGACGCGGCCTGGCCTGCACTATCTTTTCTGGATTGAGTCGGTTCGGAGAGGTTTTCACCACACGCGTCAGCTCCGTACGGTTGTCCCCGAAAGTATAGTACAGCCTCTATGAACTCGGCATTTTCTCCGCCGGCCGGCACGAAAGCGAACTGCGATCTCTTCATTGCTCGCAGGTTTGCGCGATGCCTAGTCCTCAGCCGCAACTACGAAGTTACCGCCGGTCGAGGCTCCGCGCCAGATGATTGCCGGTGAATTGAATGATCTGGACGAGGACAATCAGAACAATACAGCAGAGCGCCAGGACATCCAACCGGAATCGCTGATAGCCGTAGCGAATGGCGAGATCTCCCAGGCCTCCTCCGCCTACAGCGCCTGCCATGGCTGAGAAGTTGATCATGGTAATCGCCAGCACGGTAAATGCGCGGATCAGGCCCGGAACTGCTTCGGGCAAATATGCCTTCCGGACTGCCTGCCAGGGCGATGCTCCAAGTGTGACAATTGCCTGCATTAGCCCCGGATCAACATCCAGCAAAGCGGCTTCAACGAGCCGGGCAGCGTAGGGCGTGGCACCAATGACGAGCGGTACGATGGCTGCCGCAGTACCGATCGATGTACCGACAAGAAACCGTGTCAATGGCAGCAGTAGCACAATGAGAATCAGGAATGGAATGCTTCGGGAGATGTTGGCAAACGCAGCCAGGCATTGATGGATCACGCGGGAAGGAGCAATGCCCTGCGGCGAAGTCAGCGCGAGGCATGAACCGATGGCAAGTCCGAAGACGGCGCAGAACAGCAGCGCCACGCCCACCATGGTAAGCGTCTGCAGCGTAGCTTCGATCAAGGATGGTGTAAATTCTGCCAGAGTTGTCATAACTCCACCAACAATTCGCGTTGCGCATTGGCGCTGCCATGCGTCCTTCCAGAATGCAAAGGATACGCCGAATCTGAGCCCGCCAAAAGACGCCTGGTCGCGTCGGCAGCGGGATCGGCAAGTAACGCTCTCGCAGAGCCTGTCTCAACCACACGGCCTGCGTCGAGCACCGTGATGGCATCGCAGATTGCGCCCGCGGAATACAGGTCATGAGTGATCATGAGAATAGTGACGGACAATTGATCGCGAATGCTGCTCAATGTCCTCAACACGGAGGCTCTCGTCTCAGGATCAAGAGCCGATGTGGGCTCGTCTGCAAGCAGCACACTCGGAGAAGTAGCGAGAGCTCGGGCAAGCGCTACACGTTGACGCTGGCCGCCTGAGAGCTGCGCAGGATACTCTTTCGCTTTGTCTGCGAGACCGAACCAGTCGAGAAGTTCCGCGACGCGAGCGTTGATGAACTCACGCTTCGCTCCGTGAAGTTCCAGAGGCAAGGCAACGTTGGTAGCAACGGTTCGGGATGAGAGCAGATGAAGTTGCTGAAACACGATACCCATCTTGCCACGTTGGCGGCGTAAGTCAACAGTGCTTAAGCGGCTCCAGTCCTGGCCGACCACAACGATCTCGCCCGCATCCGGCTTTTCGAGAAACGCGATGCAGCGGAGCAGAGTCGACTTTCCTGCTCCACTCACTCCTAAAACGCCATGGATCGACCCTTGAGGCACCTCGAGGCCGACTGCGTCGAGTGCAGGCGCGCCATCTTTGGCAAAGCGCTTGGTCAGGCCGCGAATCCTGATCGCAGCAGGTTGCATAAGATTGCTTGCCGATTCGTACGGGTTGGAGAGTTGCGTCTGCATTCAATCTGTTATCTCACTGCGTAGACTGCGCCGTTGTAGTGGGTTGCAATAAAGTCGCGCGCCGTACTGGATGTCAACGCCGCGGCCAGCACCTTGAGGTTTGCGTCCGATTCCTTTCCTGAGTTAACCGCGAGAACGTTGGCGTAAGGCGAATCCTGCGTTTCACTGAGGAGCGATCCGGTATGTGGATTGAGCCCTGCATCGAGCGCAAAGTTGGCATTGATGACAGCCGCATCCACGTCCTGCAGGCTGCGTGGAAGTTGTGCCGCGTCGAGCTCCACCAGCTGCACATTTCTAGTGTTGGAAACGATTTTTGCGGAAGGCGATTGAGCGTCGTGAGCCAGTTGCAGCAGACCTGCCCGCTCCAACAGCAACAGGGCGCGGTCATGATTGACCGGGTCATTGGGAATGGCAATGCGCGCGCCAGACCCTAGAGCAGCAAGGCTCTTTGCACGGCCCGGATAGATCGCCATCAAAGGGAGATACACGCGGCCAACCGATACGAAGCTCGTGCCGTGATCGTGGTTGTACTGCGTAAGAAACGCGACGTTTTGATAGAGGTTTGCGTCCAGGTCCTGACTGGCCAGAGCCATGTTGGGCTGAACATAATCCGAGAATCGAATGATCTTGAGTTGAATGCCTTGACGGGTAAGCTCTGGCTCGACCGCATGCAGTATCTCTTCTGCCGGTCCGGGAGTTAAGCCTACTCTCAGAACGCTGCCAGGGTGAGACCTGCACCCGGCAAGAAGCAGGAAGCACAAAAGGCCCGCAGTCGACATAACTCCGTAGAAGAACTTCTTAGAGATTGAGATGTGCTTTCGCAATACGCTTAGACCTCTACCAATCCGGAAATGACCGATTGCCCAAAGCGCTCCATCTCCTCATATTGCGGACTGAATTGCAGCAAAACCAGATCGACGCCGGCGGTCTCAAACTTGCCCAATTGATCCTGTAGTTGCGCCGGCGTTCCAACGAGACCGGACCTCAGTCCCCGGTTTGATACTGAGTACTCCTGAATCGACATGCGCTGCTCCAGCCGCGTACCGCTCAGCCATTGCTGGTAGTTTGCGAAGCCAGAAGCATTCTGCTGCACATCTGTAATGCGTTCCAGTTCTCGTTGCGCCTCTGCTTCAGTCTCACGAACGATAGCGTATCCGGCGACTCCAAACTGCATTGGGGGTAGGCCAAAACGTTCACGCCGCTCGCGCATATCGGCGATCTTGGCAGCGACATACTCGGGCGAGTCACCATGCATTACATACGCATCACACTTTTGAGCGATGAGGTTCTTGGCGGTCTCCGATTCGCCGCCGGCGTAGAGTGTAGGCCGAGGTCTGCTCAACGGCTTTGGCTCGAGCACGGTGTTTTCGACAGAATAGTACTTGCCCGAATAGGAGAAACTCGGCTCAGTCCATACGCCGTTCAGCACATCGAGCCACTCAGAAGTCCTCGCGTAACGGTCATCGTGTTCTTCAAAGTGAACGCCGTACATCTTCGCTTCCTGCTGCCACCAGGACGAGACGACGTTGAGCGAAAGTCGGCCATTGCTGATGTGGTCAATATTCGAAGCCTGCTTGGCTAACAGGGCCGGCGAATGAAAGGTGGGGCGTACAGCGACCATTAATTCGAGGCGCTCCGTAACGGCTGCCAGAGCAGCCGATGTAGACCAGGCATCAAGGCTCGGTGCGCTGACGCCTTTGATATCGTTGAGATTCAATTCTGCAATGAGCGAAAGATCGAAACCTATCTCTTCACTGCGCCGAGCCAACTTCTTAACGTAAGCCCAACTGGCCTCCATCTGCTCGTCTTCTACATTGCGAAGCCAGCCGCCAAAGACCGGCATCCAGTATCCATAACGCAGTCTACCTTGCGGCACGGGCTACCTCCGCTTCAAGATAGTCTGCGAGATTTTCAAATGGATTGAAGCCAATCACACGCTTTGCATCTGCAACGAAATTTGAGAGCGCGTTGACGTCGTAGTAGTAGATTTGACCGTCACGATCGTCGATGACATATTCAATACCGCCGACATCGATTCGGGCCGCAGCTACGATGCGCTCGACTGCATCAATTACTTCGGCCGGGGGCGTATAGCCCTCCACTTTAAGGCCAGCTTTGGCGCTTTCGATGACACAGGCATTTGCCAGGCTCTCGCCGCGAGCCGTCTGGCAGATATCTGCCGGGCATAGGTCAAATGTTTCGCCGGTGAGATGAACATTAATGGCATAGAGATATTTGCCTCCCAGCGTTTCCACACGCGTGATGTGACCGCCCCGCGCGGGAATAAACTCCTGCACGAGACCGATATGATCGTAGCCCAGCTGCAGCGTACCGGCGTCGATTGCCGCCTGCAAGGCAGTCTGCGTATCAAAACGAACGATGCCTGCTCCGCTGCCCCCTACATTTGGTTTGACTACGATGGGGTAGCGTAAACCCTCTGCTGCTGCAACTGCATGGCGTGGGTCGTGAATGACGCGAGACTTTGGATAGGGGATACCGAGCGAGGACAGCAGAGATAGTTGCAGCGCCTTTGAAACCTCATAACGGAAAGCGGTCGATCCGTTGAGCACGCGAATGCCTTGCAGCTCGAGTTGACCAATCCACGCCAGGGTATGAAAGATGGCCGAGCCGTGTTCGCGGCGATCGGCCGAAGGGCTCATGCGATTGAAGACAACCCCATGAGCCGGCTTCGCCTCTCCGGCTGCGTAGAAATGCTCCGGCGCGTAAATGCGCTCAAAAGCTACACCACGCCTTTCCAGTTCGGCGAAGATTGGCGCAAACCACTGTGGATGTTCGTAGAAAAATGCGAGCGAAGCATTCTGCGTATTGGAACTGGCCTCGGTGGCAACAGGCGACTCGATTGTGACTGAACTCATACAACTGTCCTCGTTGGTGAGAAATGTAAAATGTTGAAACTTGCGCTGCACTGCCTGCCGCAATTGGATGGCTGTACAACATGGTTCGATGCGGAGTTTATTGGCCCGGCACGGGCGGATGCGCTGTCAGAAGCTCTTGAATCTGTTGCACACCATATTCAACCTTGAGGTCGATAAACCGCTTGCCCAGGTCGTAAGTTGAACGCCGCGCATCACCGCTGATTCCATTGTTGATGCGCTTTACCGTGGGGTCAACCGGTTCGCCTGGCTTGTGCGGGGCATCGCCGAGAGCTGTAGGCAATAACTCCTTGCGAATCCAGTTCTGGTTCCCTTCGAGATATAGCATCTCCGACGTATCCGGAATTCCGGCATGCGTGCTTGCCGGATAGCCGTTCTCAGCAAGCCATGCAAAAAAGGCGTCGTTCGCTTTGGTGTATGGACCATCGGAGTAGACAACGCGAATTCCCTTGCCTGCATATTTTTGATCGAGCTTTGCAGCGACTTCTTTAATCTCCTTTTGACCACCGCCATGATCGCCGATCAACACAACGTTCTTGAAGCCATTGGAGATCAACTGCTCTGCAACCTGCTCGTTCAACTCCGCAAACACCTGACCGGATACTCCGATGGTGCCTGGAAGCTCGGGATTTGCTTTGTTGACTGAGAATGGAAGCACCGGCGCCACCAAGGCATTTCCAAGTTTCCTGGCGATGGCATCTGCGGTTGCGTGGGCAATGAACGTATGAGCGCCAGTAACGCCTTGAGGTCCTCGCTGCTCCGTGCCGCCGTTGAAGACAATTGCGGTCGTCTTTCCCTGCTCGTGAATCGCCTTATTGATCTCGGGCCACGTTAAGAGCTCGATATCGACAATGGGATTCGCCTGCGCCGGAGGCAGGTCTTGATTTTTGGATATGCTCTTACTGTCCGTGCCCCATGCGTAGGAACCCAGGCTGGTTAGCGTGCCCGCCGCAAGCAGTGCTGCGGCACTTCTCAATGCGCGTCTACCTGTCGTGGATGCATTTGGTCTCATCAGTTTCTGCTTCTCATCTCTCATAATTTCTCCTGAAATTTAGGCCTGTCGATAACGACAGAGCTGATGTATCCATGCCTGTCGATTCCCTGACAGGCATGGACACGCGCATTAGAACGTGTAACGAAGCGCAAGCTGTAACTGTCTCGGGCCACCGGTTGCAGTCGGAACGCTCGCGTTCACGGTCGATGTGATGACCGCGGTGCTGCCAGGCGTGATTCCAGTGCCTGTGGAGCCGCCGTAAGCCGCGGTTGGATTGCTGAAGTTGGGATGATTCAGAATGTTGAAGAACTCGGCGCGGAACTCTACCTGATTGCGGTCGCCAATCTCAACTTGTTTAATGAAACTGAAATCCACGTCCTGCAGTCCAGGGCCGCGAATGCTGTTGTAGCCCGCAGTTCCATAGTTGTAGACGTAGGTTGAGTTGGTGCCGTTGGTTGTCGCGTTTCTGTAGACATCGCCATTCGCCGGGTCGTTGGAACGATAGGCAGCGGTGTTGAACCAGTTGTTTGGCCTGTGCGTCGGCTGGCTTGTGTTACCGTCTACCTTTGCGTTGGGGCTACCGCCACCGGGATTGATGAATGCCCGGTCACTTGCTCCCGTGTAAGAAGCATAGCTATCGGTCGTGCTGGTGTTCACAGGCCGCCCACTCTGGAAGGTGACGATAGGCGAAATCTTCCATCCACTGACTGCGTAGTTGGTCAGCCGGTTCGTCCCGCTCAACCATCGTTTGCCGTCTCCAAAGGGAAGAGGGAAGATGCCGTTGGTGACCGAGCGGAATTTCTGGTCGAACGCCGATGGTCCGTAGTTCGACTGGAAATCATACGGATTTTGCAGGCTGCTGACCTCCAACGATTTCGCATAGACCAGGTAGGTCTGGAAATTCAGGCCGTTCTTAAACCGCCGCTCCGCACGCAGCAAGAGGCTGTTGTAGTTGGAGGAGTATCCATCGGAGAGATAGTTGATGGAGCTCCATTTGGAGCCAGAGCCGATGGCATTGAATGGCCGCAGCGAGTTGACCGACGTACTAAAGGCCGGATTCTCCTGCCTCGTTTGCAGCGACGGAAGATTGATATTTTGAGAGCTCACATTGTGAAAGGTGCGTGAGCCCTGATACGAAACCTCGACGACTGCGGCATTGCCAAATGCGTGTTGAATGCCGAAACTCCATTGATTGGTTGCTAGCGCCTGCTGATGCGGATTGATGGTCGTAACCGCGATGCTATTCACCGTCTGCGTTCCTGTAGTCCCAAACGCGGTAGCGCCCCACAGGTAGGGATTCGCGGTGATCCCTGTTGTCTTCGAGGGCGTCGGTCCGGTAAAGGACTTGGACAGAAGAAAGGGTGCGCCAAGCCCATTCGCGGAGTTCCATGTCTGAATGGATGGAATTCCGTAATAAGTCCCAAACCCGCCGCGAATCACTGTATCGTCACGGCCGTGCACACGATAGGCAAAGCCGATGCGCGGCGCGACTGTAGTGTAACGGGCATCGTAGTTGTCTCTGTAAGGGCGCGCAGTCTCGGTCTGCACCAGCAGCCCCGTGCTGTTGTCGAGCTGATAGACCGGTCCCTTTCCAGTGACGATCTGGTTGTTGACCTGATCGAAGTGATTGATCAGGTTATAAGCCTCGCGCACGGGTCCAAGGTACTCCCAGCGCACCCCATAGTTGAGGGTGAGATACGGACGGACCTTCCATTCATCCTGTGCGTAGAGTGCTCCGCTGCGTTGGATTGGATATTGATTTTCGTTGCCGTTGCCGTAAGTGTCCGACTGAATATATCCAAGCAGGAAGTCTGCAAATTCATTCTGGACGTTTCCTTGTCCCCCAGTGTACTGGCCATTGAAAGTAAAGCTGCCTCTACCCGTCGAAACAAAAAATGAGTGCTTGAAGAAGTCGAGTATATCCAGCCCAACTTTACCGGTGTGGTTGCCGTGTACAAAGGTCAGCCCATCGGAGATATGCACTGAGTTGTCGCCGCGCCATTGCGGATTGTTTGAAGTACCGATCGAGCTGAGACCTGCGATATTGATGCTGGGCACACCGAGATTACCGCTCGTGGCGGGCTCCATGAAGTTGCCACCCTGAGGAAGGCCCAACGCCGCGACCACATTTCCTTCGGAGGCATCCTGGTTCCCATAGCCTGCGTCCATGCGGTTGAAGCCCAGGCGCAACTCGTTAAAAAGTTTTGCGCTGAAGGTGTGCTGCTCAGCGATAGACCCATGTTGGTAGATGTGCGGACCTGCTCCGCCAAAGCCTGGTACGACAGAATTTGCAACGACCAGATCACCGATTGTGCCGGTATCGTATCCCTGCAGTAACGTGTAGACGCCGGTCAGCGTATCCTTCCCTGTCAATGTCTGGTCAAGACGAAATGTCCCTTGCTCCTCCTGCTGCGTATTCGGCTTGTGGTTCGCAAAAGTGCCTACGGAACCAGTCTGCGAGATCGAGGTTGGAAAATATTTGAGAAGCAGTTGCGTTGCCGGTGAAATGCGGTTGGCAGGGATTTCGTAAAGCCCGGCTGAAGTCAGAGCAAAGGGATTGCGGGTTGT
>Ga0105248_10009992_pt1 | contig 10446 bp, 7 predicted proteins | sample KBSS34metaG_FD_81524 | JGI IMG/M metagenome (GOLD analysis project Ga0105248, IMG submission 81524) | Switchgrass rhizosphere microbial communities from Kellogg Biological Station, Michigan, USA - KBS S3-4 metaG | ecosystem: Host-associated > Plants > Roots > Rhizosphere > Soil | place... | reverse complement strand
TACCACGGAGAACGATGGCTTGCAGGATACCTTCTACGATGAGGCTTGCTGCCAAGCTGGGATCCCCAATTTCGGCCAGCGCCTCGAAGGTTTTGGTGTCACTTGGCCGACCAGCTTTACCACGAGCACGACGACTGATCTCCTCTGCCTCGGTGGTGGCCATGAACTTTTCTATTGCCTTCGCCAAGGGATCGAGCAGGACGTTGGCAGGATGATCTCCACTTTGAGGCTGCTTTCCGGCTTCCCGAGCCTCTTGGATTTCCTCCAACTCATTGATAGATAAGGTCATCGACCGAACCTAACCATAGACGCAAGGATGCCCGGAGGATAGATTCATGTCAATTAAATACTACCTAGTAAAATAAGGGGTCTGTTTTACGGAAGATCCTGTAGTTCCTGGAGTTGAGACGAGGGTAAGGATAGCCGTCGTACGGCCTGCGCCCCGGGTTCACCGGAGACTGAATAAGGTGAGTCAGGCCACTATGGCCGACTCTTCAAGTTGGAAATAATGCGCCGTTTCGAATTCTACCGGAGGCAAGTTACGGATCGGTTCCAGTAACCGGCGGTTATTGAAGCAGTCGACCCACTCCAAAGTTGCATACTCGACCGCTTCGATGTTTCTCCACGGTCCTCGATGATAAATGACCTCGGTTTTGAACAACCCGATGATGGTTTCAGCCAAGGCATTGTCGTACGAATCACCCGTCGTTCCGACCGATGGGTCGACTCCTGCAGCGGTTAACCGTTCAGAATACTTAATCGACAGGTACTGACTTCCACGATCACTGTGATGAACGACTCCGTCAATTCCTGGACGCGACCAGAGCGCCTGTTCCAACGCGTCGAGAACCAGCTCGGTCTGCATCGATCGAGCGACTCTCCAGCCGATGACGTGACGTGCGAAAACATCGATGATAAAGGCCACATAAACAAATCCTGTCCAGGTGGCAACGTAGGTGAAATCCGCAACCCAGAGCTGATTCGGCCGTGCGGCTTTGAAATGCCGATGAACCAGATCCGCAGGTCTGTCCACTCGCGTATCGGGAATCGTCGTCCGGCATCCCTTCCCGCGCCGGACTCCAGCCAGTCCGAGATTGCGCATCAACCGCTCCACCGTGCACCGCGCGACCTGGACATTCTCGCGTTTCAGTTGCCGCCACACTTTTCGCGCACCGTAGACCTTAAAGTTCGACTCGTAGACGCGACGGATCTGTCCAGACATAGAGACGTTCCCAGCTAACAGTGAAGACCACGGTGAGGAAGTAGCAGCCGATGAGCGCCGGGATGGTTCACTCACATCCACCTTGGGCTGGCATCCCGACTATCGTCAGCTGAAGCAAGCTTCTTCCGAAACCCGCGGCTGGCTTGCGGCCACACCCTAAACATGTTGCGCCCTTCGGCCATCGCCACTTCAATGGCGCGCTTGGAGTGAAACTGGCCGCGCAAATCCTGAAAGTCATCGAAAAGGGTGATGGACTTTCGGGCGCGTCTCATAACGTCGCATTATTTTTGAAAGTCTGCCGGGGATCTGCCCCCAATTCCTCGGAATTTTCCTCCTTCGACAGAAAGTGTTTCGAATTAGAATCGAGCTACTTGAACGGTCAAAGCGGATATAGAGCGACCACAATCCGAAACAGCTCGTTTGGCTAAAAGAGGCAAAATGATACACCCGCCCAATTTCGTTAGGCGCCGCTGGATCTGTCCTGCCAGATTGATCGGCCAAAGTCAGTTGATTCGCATATTGCTTTCTTCTCTTCTGTCCCTTTTCGGTTTCGCAGTAACTGCAGTGTGTGTTTCTGCGCAGCAGACTGCGGGGGTTGGTGTGTCACTCGCGATAGAAGGAGACGCCCTTATTATTAAAGGAGTGGTCGCAGACTCCCCAGCGGGAAGGTCCGGATTACTTAAGGTCAATGACCGCATCCTTGAGATCGGCCAGGGTGACTCCCCTGCTGTTGCGGTAAAGGGAATGCGGATGGAAGATATTACGACGCAAGTCCGCGGGCCTATGGGATCTACTGTAAAGTTGAAAATCGTCTCACCGGGGGACGACGATTCAAAGGCGCGCGTCGTTACATTTACACGAGGTGCGATGTTCGTTCCTAATCCTTGGGGCTCGGACGCGGGGCCAGCGATACCCGGCACCGAACCGTCCCTGCCATCGTGGGTTGTCTCGCGGTTGTCGCCGATGCGCACGCAGGGTTCTTTTCTAGTAATACTTCCGCCGGACTACGACAAGAGCACTCGAAAATATCCTGTCTGTGTGCTGCTACATGGCGCTGGAGGTAATGAGCGTCAGTTCGGGACGGTTTCAACTCAATTGGGACGCGACGGTGTGATCTTCATTGCTATTCGCGCTCCGTTCTCGAATCCAGATGGGACCATTGCCCTGAAGAGCCCATCCTATAGTGCATGGCCCTCAGATCCAATTCCCAACGATTCACCAGTTCTTGATATCGCCTTACGCGATTACGTCGATTGGATCTTCGATGCTGTGTCGGACGTACAGAAAAACTACCGTGCGGAGGAAGGAAAGATATCGCTGTACGGATTCAGTCAAGGTGGCCGAATTGCTTTAAGTGCGGCGGCGTTCTATCCGGAAAGAATCAAGTCCTATTTTGCGAGCTCGGGCTCGGTTCCTCCGGAGACCGTCCTGACTAGCGAGCGGCTCCAGAGGATGAAACAGGAAAATGTACAGGTCTGGATGCTGCATGGCCGCGAAGATCAGACAGTCCCAGTCAGTGCGGCCTCGGCCCTTGCAGATCGTCTCAAGGCGGCTTCTATAAATGTCACCTTTCAAATCGTGACCGGCGGTCACGAAATTACCGACGAAATGGCTTCTGTGGGAAAAAGCTGGCTGGACAAGGTTGTCAGATCCGGGAAGTAATCGAACGGACGTGTCGGTTTATACCTCACTATGTGGCCCGAGTATCGAAGTGGTATCGATGGATCCCGCAGCGGTTCGAGAGGCCGAATCTCAGATTGCTGCGCGTGAGAACAATGCCATCCCGACTCGTCCGAGATTCGATTGGATTCTGCGAGCATTCGATGCGAAAGGCGATGTCGACTACATCCTGCCGGCGTCTGGAGTGATCCGACGTCGTTGGAAAGTCGGTTCGCGGCGGTAAAGGAGCTCGAATCGACGCTAATCAATTAGCTTAACGGTAAAACTTCGGCAGAACTTTCAGGCAAATGTCTTCGGCTCATCCAGAAAAGATTGTCCAACTTCCCATAGCTCCCGGTAATGACAAATATCGGACACCTCGCCGCACAGCTCCTGTCTGAAAGGTTATAGAGACCATGCTTAAACCACTTATGCTCATCTCTACCCCTGATAGAATACCCGCGCGCTTTTCCCGCAATCCATGATCGGAACGAAGATCGGACATTACGACATCCTGAGCCACCTTGGGGCCGGTGGGATGGGAGAAGTCTACGAGGCCAGGGACTCGAGGCTTGGCCGCAGTGTCGCAATCAAGGTTTTGCCTGAGGCCTTCACTCATGATTCGGATCGTACGGCGCGTCTGGAACGCGAAGCACGCGTCCTGGCATCTCTGAATCATCCGAACATCGCCGCTATTTATGGAATCGAGGAATTCGGTAGTCGGCGGTTTCTGGTGATGGAACTGGTGCCCGGCGAAACGCTGGCCGAGATTATCAAGCGTGGCGCCACACCCGTTGCTGAAGCACTAGCGATCGCCAGGGAAGTGGCGCAAGGATTGGAGGCCGCCCACGAAAAAGGAATCATTCATCGAGATCTCAAGCCGGCGAACATTAAGGTCACGCCGGATGGGCGCGTCAAAGTACTCGACTTTGGTCTCGCGAAGGCCGCTCAAGCCGAATCAGCCGACGTCACAATTTCGAATTCCCCCACTCTGAGCATCGCGGCTACGCAGGTCGGCATGATTCTGGGAACGGCCGCTTACATGAGTCCTGAACAGGCTAAGGGCAAGCGTGTCGACAAGCGGGCGGACATTTGGGCTTTTGGAGTTGTGCTCTTCGAGCTGCTGACCGGAAAATCCTTGTTCCACGGCGAAGACCTGACCGATACGCTGGCCGCAGTTGTGATGAAGGACCCGGACCTCAGCGCGGTGCCTGCGAACCTGCGTCGACTACTGCGAAAGTGCCTGGAGAGGGATCCGAAGAAGCGGCTGCGCGATATCGGAGATGTGTGGGAGTTGGTCGAGAGCGAAGTCCCAGCTTCTTCGGCGCCAAAGAAGCGGCCTGCAGCCAAAGCGCCCTGGCTGGTGGCCGCGGCGTTAGCCATTACAGTGGCTGGGCTAGCCTATGTTCACTTCACGGAGAAACCGTCGGCGCAGCTTTCCGCTCGCTTCCCGCTTCTGTTGGCCGAGAAGTCCAATCTTGCTTATTTCATGCTCTCGCCGGATGGTCGTTCGCTTGCGTTCACAAGCGATGAGGGCGGGCCGGTTCGCGTCTGGGTACGGCCTCTCGACTCCCTCGAAGCGCATTCCCTTCCTGGCACCGACGGAGCGATGTTCCCGTTCTGGTCACCGGACTCGAAGAAGATTGGTTTTTTCGCGCAAGGAAAGCTCAGGAAGATTTCTGTCGCCGGAGGCCCTGCCGAGACTGTATTTGAAAACGCTCCGACGCCGCGCGGAGGCACCTGGAATCGGAACGGTGTGATCGTGTTTGCACCGAATATCTCAGGTGGCTTACTCCGCGTCTCCGACGAAGGCGGTGCCGCTACCCCAGTCATCAAGCCCACGGGTCCGCGAGAATCTCATCGTTATCCCGAATTTATCGCAGGCGGCAATCAATTCCTGTTCTCGATATCGAGTGACCGGCAGGAAACCGCCGGTCTCTACGCGGCTTCGCTGGATGGAGGGCCGCCGATTCGTATTCTGCCTGACGCGGTCCACGCGATCTACGCGACTTCGACTCCGGGCGAACGAGTAGGTGCGCTGCTGTTTTCACGCGAGGCGACGCTCATTGCGTTGCCATTTGATGCGGATAAACTTCGGCCGACAGGTCCAGCCATGCCTGTCGCACAGGACGTGACCAGGGCGGGTACGGTGGGCTTTGACGCTTTCTCTGCATCGGAAAGCGGCGTTCTCTTTTATCGCACCGGTAACGTCAGACCAGACCAGACGCTGGTCTGGCTCGACAGGAAGGGGAACCAACTGGAGACAACGAGCGAGGCCCAACCGTTCGCCACGGTGTCCCTATCCCCAGATGGAAAGCGCGCCGCGGTTTCCATCACACCAACAACCCAGACCAAAAGCGCCCTATGGATTTACGATTTAACCCTCGCAACGCCCACTAGATTTAGGTTCGGGCCTGAGGACCGAGCCTGGGCTCTCTGGTCCCCAGACAATTACATCATCTATGCCACGCAAGGGCGCAACGGAGCCTTCTTCCGGAAACCTGCCAACAGTGAGGCCGGCGAAGAGATCCTGTTGCCTAACCCTGGCGGTAATGCAATTCCGCTCGACATCAGCGAGGACGGAAAACAATTGGTGTACTCGGCAACCGGAGGGGAGACAAGAGACGACTTGTGGATCGTACCGTTGCAAGGAGAACACAAAGCCGTGAAATACCTTGGCGGCCCTTATGACGAACGCCACGCGCAGTTTTCCCCAAACGGCAAGTGGATGGCTTACTCGTCAGACGAGTCGGGCCAGTTCCAGATTTATGTGGAGCGCATACCCGCTACCGGCACCCAGCGCCAAATCTCGATTGCGGGAGGAACACGCCCGCGGTGGCGACATGACGGAACCGAGCTTTACTACATCGCCGCAGATTCGAAGTTGATGATGGTCCCTGTGAAATTCGGTGCGGACACATTCGAATTCGGAGCTCCACAACGGCTGTTCGAGCGTCCGGTTCCTGGCGGCGGTCCGCGTCAAATTGGCTACCAGCCTACGAAAGACGGGACGAAGTTTTTGGCATTGATCCCTGCCGAAAGCACCAAGGTCGCCACGCCCACCGTCACAATTTGGATGAACTGGATGGCCGGGCTCAACAAATAGGGCGGATTTTCCATCTTGACAGGAGTCTCCGGCACCACGACGGGATCGGGATTTACCAAATTCGACATCACCGATCTCTGGGGTACCACGATTCACCAATTCGCAATAAAAGCACACGCAAAATTGTTGGTGTGTGCGAAAGCTTCTCGTAACCGACATACAGATCGGCACAAATCTTAAAGAATCTTTACGTCGGGGGAATGTGTTCCGGCAGTGGAGCATTGCAGGTCGGGTCCGCGGGATTGATCCTGTCACCCACGCTCAAGTTCGTTGAGATGATTCTTCAGCGCGAGAACAGAGATCAACAAGGGCGAATCGCGTTGGTTCTCGTCGGAAACCTATTGGGGGTTGAGCCCAAGTTGGAGGCCAGTAATATCCTTGTCGGCAACGACAACACTTACCGGGGCTCCGCCGACTCGCGAATAATTGCACCCGATGCACGATCGCAAAACAATGGCCTGGTAGGTCCCGGCCGAAACGTTTTTGACTTGGAACGACCCGTCGCTTGCGACTTCGGCTGTGATGATCAATCCGGACGGTCGGAGGTTTTCCATCAACTCGACTCGAAGAATCTCAATAGGCTTGAGTCCAGCCAGTCCTGTGACTCTCCCACTGACCCTGCGTAAAGAGGGATCTAGAATCGATGCTGCGAGCGTCATGGGATCCACCGTTGCCATGTACGTCTCCGCATAACTGGAGGGCGAGCGGCCTGCTTTGTAAAGCTCCACCAGTTCGGAGATTGGCGACAGCATTGTTACCACCCCCCACACGCCGCCCATATCGGGCACATACCAGGGCACATACTGTATCGCGGGCCTTGGAGCCCACCGGATCAACATGCTCGAAGAATCAATGGGTAAAGTAGAAACGTTCGCATGGAAATTCTTCATCACCTGGCCTGAAAGATACATCTCGACGTTAGAGATATAGAAAGCAGCGACGGTCGCATTGCGTTGTTTGAGATACTCGGAAACCATCCGAATCGTCGTACGTCCGGCAAAATCTCCGACCAAAGGGATGATGAGATTCTTGCGGTGCATTTCCCGGATGTACTGGTATGCCGCTTCAGATGACAGGTAGCTCCACGGCTGCCCGTTCTTGTCTGTAGCGGTCATCAAATCGGTGTATGTGACCGGTACGCCGCCCGGCGAACCGGGACTCGCGAACTCGGCCGTTATCAATGGACCGCCCCGGTTGAAGATTCCGTAAATGAAGTCGACCCGTGAAAGATCCTCGGCACTCAACGCGAACCCGTGCTTTGCAAATGTGCTCCTAACGGCCTCGATATTGGCTGCCAACCCTTCCGTCGGAGCTGATTCAAAGGCCGCCATCAACGCCTTAGCGCTCGCGGTGCTGTCCAACCCGGCAGGCCGCCGCCGGGAAAAGAGATGCGATACGAAATCGGCCCGATCCGGCGAGATTTCGAAGAGAGCCTTGAACAGCAAAACATTGAGCATGTTCTGCCGGCGGATGTCGATGATGAATCCCATTTTGGATTGGAGCGCCCACATATACGTGAAGTTCTGCTCTGGTCCGACTCCAAGGTAAACGCCCCCAGGTTTGGTGAGTTGTCTCAACGGCGGAATGACGCTCTGGATGCTCGCTTCATTTGAGATCCAGTTGTCGCCAGTGTACGGTCCTGACGGTTCGGAAAACTCGGTGACGGTGCGCCAGAACTCCTGGTCGCTAAGCTGAGTCGGCAGACCACTCACTTGCGCGGATGAAGTTGCGGAAACGAGGGTGCAAATGATGAGCAGCGTAATGGAGACGACGAAACACAGGTGGGAGTGTGTAGTCACGCGGAACCTCCAAGATCGAAAAGGATAGCCGATACAGGCGGTTTCTCTGAATGAATATCGATGCACTAATGAAAAATAGGTATTCCAGCTTTGTGCAGGGATCGGCGAACGGCGATGCACGTTATGTTGGCTTGGATCGGTGCGTGATGGACTCCCAGTGATGCTGGATAGGATCGGATCGGACTGCCTTCCTGCATTGTGAGCAACACGCACTCTTCGTCACTTGTGCCCTCGCTGGTTCAGCGTTTCGGATTGAGCATTGTTTTGAACGCATCGTGACTTCCGTTGATCATGGATATTCTTGCGGTTGACAGGCTGGAATCGTTTTACGTAAGGTCAGGCGCATGACGTCGAGTTCGTTTGCAAAAATTCGCGGTCAGATTCCATATGGAACCTCTGTCGTTCTCGGCGCGATTCCAATCGTTGCTATTCTCCTGCTCTGGTGGATTTTCACATTGGGTGCCCCTGAAGAAAGAAGAATCGGGCCGACAATCCTTCCCAGTCCAGTCGAAGTTGTCCAAAGCATTCCAGATCTGGTTCTGAGCAAGGATCTGTTGCATCACGTCTGGGCCAGCGTTCGCAGGGTGGCATTAGGTTACTCACTGGCCTTGATCATCGTGTTGCCGCTTGGAATCCTGATGGGTGCTTTTGGCAGCGTCGGCGCGATTTTTACGCCTGCCGCTACGGCGAGTGCATACATTCCGATTGCAACGCTTGTCCCGTTGACGATGTCGTGGTTTGGAACCGACGAGCTGCAGAAAGTCATGTTCCTGGCGATGGCTTTCGGAATTTATCTCCTGCCCATGGTTGTCAACGCGATCGAAGCGGTGCCCGATATCTACCTGCGCACGTCGTATACGCTGGGCGCTTCGCGTACCGACGTCATTCGACGCGTTCTTATTCCCATCGCATTGCCAGACCTTTGGCACGCGATGCGTCTGGCATTCGGGGTGGGCTGGACCTACATTGTCCTTACTGAAGTTGTGGTCATGGTCGATGGGTTGGGATTTCTCATTCAGATTTCGTTCCGCCGCGGTCCGCGCGAACACGCGTATCTGGTGATTCTTGTAATCACCTTGATCGCGTGGATTGCAGATCTTGCCTGGGAACGAATGGGACGCCTCTTATTTCCTTACCGGCGGCTTCAGTCGTGAGTGACTCGCGCTCCGTGACAGCGCCCATAGTCGAATTCCGCGGCGTGACGCTACGATTTGGTAAATTCACCGCCCTGCTCGACGTATCGTTCACGGTCGACAACGAACCCAATCAAGGCGAATTCGTCTCGCTGATCGGCCCGTCAGGATGTGGCAAGTCGACGATCCTCAACCTGATTGCAGGATTTCTGCAGCCAACCGAAGGTGAAGTCCTGGTCGATGGAAAACCCGTGATCGGCCCCGGAAGAGATCGGGGCATGATCTTTCAACAGTACAGTTCGTTCCCGCATTTGACAGTTCTACAGAATGTGCTTTTTGGACTCGAGATCAACAAACAGGACATCAACCTGGATCCGTCCGCTCGTGTGGCTCGCGCCAGCGAACTCATCGAACAGGTCGGTCTAAGCGGTCACGAAGGCAAATATCCGAATCAGCTCTCCGGAGGTCAGCAACAGCGCGTCGCCATCGCCAGAACGCTTGCAACAGAACCGAGAATACTGTTGATGGACGAACCATTCTCCGCGCTGGATGAACCCACACGCCTGGAGATGCAGGAACTTCTGGTAGGGTTGTGGCACCGCATTCAACCCACGATATTTTGTGTCACCCACAGCGTGAGCGAAGCGGTGTATCTTTCAGAACGCCTGTGGATTTTTACGCAAACGCCTGGACAGATTGCTTATGACATTCGCGAAGCCATTCCGCCTTCTGTGGGTATCTCACCGCTGATGGCGCAGGAACGTCCCGAGTTCAAGAGGGCTACGATGGTCGTGACCGAGGCCTTTCGTGGCGTGCTGGAGAATCCTTCCGCGAAACGCAAAATGAAATCCCTATGAAGACTGACTTTTGGGATTACATTCGCGAGGCATTCAATGCGCGGCCCTCCGGCATGTTTGTACCACCCAACTGGATTGGCATTGGCGCATTCGGTTTCCTGGGCATTCTGAATCCCGGATTCTGGATTATCGGCATCGGCTGCGAACTTGCATACCTTGGCTTGCTGGGGACTCATCCCCGTTTCCAAAGACTGGTCAACGGTGGACGGCTTCTCGACGAACAGCGTCAGTGGCAGGAAAGACTAAGCGACTTGACCCGGCAACTTCCACCGGAAGATCAGCAGCGCTACCGGACTCTCGAGAGCCGCTGCAAGGGCATTCTCGAACAGCAGGTTCGGGGCGCAACGATTTCTCCTGGCACGGAGGAACAGGGCGCAGGCCTCGGAAAGCTGGTGTGGATATACCTCCGATTGCTCCTGACCCGGGAATCGATACGGAAGGTGATTCACGGTCCCGCAAATACACCGGATGAGGAAGCCCGAATGGATGATCGGATCGGTAAGCTGCAGCAGCAGCTGACGGATTCCGCCGTTGGTGAAGATCTACGCAAGAGCCTGTCCGGCCAGATTGAGATCCTTCAGCAGAGACTGGCCAAGAAGCGCGAAGCGGTGGAAAAACTCGCATTCCTGGACGCGGAATTGACCCGCATTCAGGAGCAGGTGGAATTGTT
>Ga0105248_10009990_pt1 | contig 10448 bp, 12 predicted proteins | sample KBSS34metaG_FD_81524 | JGI IMG/M metagenome (GOLD analysis project Ga0105248, IMG submission 81524) | Switchgrass rhizosphere microbial communities from Kellogg Biological Station, Michigan, USA - KBS S3-4 metaG | ecosystem: Host-associated > Plants > Roots > Rhizosphere > Soil | place... | reverse complement strand
TACATCAACTCGCACGACATCGCGGGCTTCTTCGTTTCGCGTGCGTCCGATGCGATGGGCATCATCGACGAAGTAGGCGCCGGCAACCTCTTCCTGCAGTGCGACCTCTATCACACGGTGATGATGGGCGACGACCCGGCGACGATCCTGCGCGAGCACGGGCCGCGGATCGGGCACGTCCAGTTCGCCGACGCGCCCGGCCGCGGCGAGCCCGGCACCGGCCGAATCGATTTCGCGCCGCTCTTCACGCAGATCGACGACATGGGCTACGACGGCTGGGTCTCCGCGGAATACCGGCCTTCGAAACCGACACCCGAGACCGTAGGCAGCTTCCTGCGCGCATAGTCCGTTCGGACTGGAAGGGGTTTGCGGGACCCCTCATGGAGCGCCACGCGTGGCCTTTAGCGTGGGGGCATGAAGACCGCCCGCCTCGCGCTCCTCGCGTTCCTCCTTCTCATCGCCTTCGCGGTGGAAGCTTCGATGTTGAGATCGACGTCCGAGCGGGCTTCGCAGCCCGACGACCCGGCCTACATGGCGCTCGTGAACGCGGCCAATGCCGTGGTCGGCGTGAAGGTGAAGGCGCTCCCGAACGCGCGCAGCAACGACACGCTCGGCGAAGAGCGCACCGGCTCCGGCATCCTGATCCGTGACGACGGCCTCGTGCTCACCATCGGCTACCTCATCATGGAAGCCGACCAGGTCGAGATCACCGATTCGTCGGGAGCGACGATCCCGGCGAGCATCGTGGCCTACGACCACGCGACGGGATTCGGCCTGCTGAAAGCGCTCGGGAAGCTCTCGGAAAAGCCGATCCGCATGGGCTCCTCCGCGCCCGTCACGCAGATGGATCGCCTCATGATCGTGACCGGGGGCGAGGAGCAAACCATTTCGATCGCGACGGTCGTCTCGAAGCGCCAGTTTGCCGGCTACTGGGAATACCTCATCAAGGACGCGATCTTCACTTCGCCACCGCGGCTGGACCACAGCGGCGCCGCCCTCATCAACAAGGACGGCGAGCTGGTCGGCGTGGGTTCGTTGTTCGTGATGGATGCGTTGACTCCCGGCGAGAAGCTGCCCGGGAACATGTTCGTGCCCGTGGACCTGCTGAAGCCGATCCTCGATGAGCTGGTGCGAACCGGCATGCAAAAAGGCGCGAAGCGTCCGTGGCTCGGCGTGAATTCGCTCGAGGAAGACGGCCGCGTGAAAGTGATGCACGTGAACCAGGAAAGCCCCGCGGACAAGGCGGGCGTGCAGGCCGGCGACATCATCCTGTCCGTGGAAGGCGAACCGGTGGACACCCTCGAGAAGTTCTACGACAAGCTCTGGCGCCCGGGCGCGAAGCCGGGCAGCGACGTACATCTCACGCTGCTGCACGGCGTGGGCCTGAAGGAAGTCACGGTCCGCTCCATCGACCGCCGCGAATTCATGCGGTCCAAACCCACGGTCTAAAGTCCGTCGCCTATCATCGCGGGATGTTGTCCCGCGAAGGCCAGCGCCGCCTCCTCTACACCGCAGCATTCCTGCGCGCTCTCTCCGTCGGGTTGATGGCGGTGCTGATCGGCCTGTACGCGGCCCGCCTGGGCCTGTCCGCGGCGCAGATCGGCGTGGTGTTCTCGGCGGCGCTGTGGGGCGCGGCACTTGCCGCGCTGCTCACGATGCTGGTGGGACCGCGAGTGCCCGAGCGCGTGCTCCTCTTCGTGCTGTGCGCCCTGCCCGCGGTGGGCGGCGCCTTCTTCCTTTCTTTCGATTCGTTTCCGCTGCTCGCCGGCGCCGCGTTCGTCGGGATGTTCAACGTCCATGGCCGCGACCGCGGCGCGATTCCCATCGTCGAGCAGGTCTTGCTGCCGGCGACGACCGACGACTCGGGGCGAACGAAGGTGTTCGCCTGGTACAACGTGCTGCTGGACTCGGGCTATGCGATGGGCGGCATGCTGGCGGCGCTGCCGGCGGTATTCGAGCGCGCGCTGGGGCTTGCCACGCTCGACGCGATGCGCGCCTCCCTCGTCCTCTTCTGCGTGATGTACGCAGCCGCCGCGATCCTTTATTCGCGGCTTCCCGCCCGGGAGACGGCGCCCGTCGGCCTGCACCAGCTCACGCCGGCCAGCCGTCCCATCGTGGCGAAGATCTCGTTCCTCTTCTTCATCGACGCTTTTGGCGGCGGTTTCGTCGGCTCGGCGCTGCTCGCGTATTTCTTCGCCGAGCGTTTCGGCGTGGGCGCCGCCACGCTCGCCGTGCTGTTCGCCTCGGGCCGCGTGCTCTCCGCCTTCTCGCACCTCGCCGCCGCGTGGCTGTCGAAGCGCATCGGCCTCGTGAACACGATGGTGTACACGCACGTGCCCTCATGCCTGCTGCTCTTCACCATCGTGGCGGCCGACAACTTTCCGCTGGCAGCGGCTCTGTTCCTCATCCGCGAAGGCCTCAACGAGATGGACGTGCCGACGCGACAGTCTTACGTGATGGCGGTCGTGCAGCCCGAGGAGCGCCTCGCCGCCGCGGGCATCACCTCGCTCGTGCGCTCGGTGGGCTGGGCTGCCGCGCCCGTCCTGGCGGGCGTCATGATGGAAAATGGAGGCCTGGGCCTGCCGCTTGTCGCCGCGGGCGTGACCAAGCTCACCTACGACTTCCTGCTATGGCGCGAATTCCGGAAGGTGAAGCCGCCCGAAGAGCTGGCTACTTGACCCAATAACCACCGACGCGCCAGGCGCCGTCCTTCTCGCGCTCGGTGGTGACGAGCTCGGTGGCAAGCGCCTTCCGCTCGAAGCGCGTGTCGAAGTAGATGACGACGTATTCGCCGTCGGGCGCGCCCGGCAGCGTGCGGCTGTAGGTGGCCGTGCGAAGCTTGCGCGCGACCACATTGCCCAGCGTATTGCGCACCGTGTCGACGGCGACTTCCCATTTGAGCTGCTCGACGCCCTTGCGGAAGCTCTCGGCCGCCGCTTCGTAAGCCTCGCGTCCGCGTCCCCGGTCCACGTGCGCGAGCCAACCGTTCGCCGCGGCCATCGCATCGGATGTGTCGATCACTTCGTCCGCCGCCGCCGCGGACACGCCGCAACCGCCCAGCGCCGCCACCGCGGCGGCGATCGCGAGACTGCGCATCACGTTCATGACGCCTCCCCTTTCATGCCTTGCGCTGCTTCTTCGCCGACGCGGGCTGGATGCCCCGCTTCGCGAGCGCCTCGCGCAGGAGGTACTCCACCTGTCCATTCACCGACCGCAGCTCGGCCTGCGCGAGTCGCTCGATCTCGGCCCACAGGTCGGGATCCACGCGCAGCAGGTAGGCTTTGCGCTCGGTCATCGGACGCTCAGGTGTAGAGCGTCCCCGTGTTGACGATCGGTTGCGTGTCGCGCTCCGAGCACAGCACCACCATCAGGTTGGACACCATCGCGGCGCGCCGCTCGTCGTCCAGGTCCACCACGTTCTTCTCCGACAGGCTCTTCAGCGCCATCTCCACCATGGACACCGCGCCGATCACGATCTTCGCGCGCGCGGAGATGACGGCCTCGGCCTGCTGGCGGCGCAGCATCGCGCCCGCGATCTCCGGCGCGTAGGCAAGGTGCGTGAGCTTGGTCTCCTCGATCTTCACGCCCGCCTGCTGCACGCGCGCGTGCAATTCTTCGCGCAGCGCGTTGGCGACGACATCGGCGCCCGCGCGAAGCGTGGTCTCGGTGTGACTGTCGTGATCCTCGTCCGTGTCGTAGTTGTAGCGCGTGGCCGTGTGCCGCAGGGCCGACTCGCTCTGGACGCGCACGAAATTCTCGAAGTCCTCGACGTCGAACATCGCCTGCGCCGTGTCCTGCACGCGCCACACCACCACCGCGGCGATCTCGACGGGGTTGCCGCGCTTGTCGTTCACCTTGAGGGTCTCGACGTTCTGGTTGCGCGCGCGGACGCTGACTCGCCTCCTCTGGTTCCAGGGCAGCGTCCAGCGCAGGCCCGGCGTGCGCTCCGTGCCGAGGTAGGCGCCGAAGAGCATCACCACGGCCGCCTCGTTGGGCTGCAGCATGAAGAAGCCCGGCGCGATGAACGCCATCGTCACGGCCACGGGGACGATGAAGACGGGACTGCGCAGCACCGTGATGGTGAAGATCAGCACCGGGATCAGCGCGATCAACAGCAGCAGGATCGCGATCCCGTTGAAGGTGGTGATCGGCTTCTCGTACGTCCCTTCCTTGCGGTACTCGGCCATGGGACACCTCGCCTTTCGGGCGGTTGCTATTAATGTGATATCACTTTGATACAACCGAGAGTCCTTGTCAAGCCCGCTAGAATCGGGCCATGAAAGGCGTGACCGTCGTCGATTCCGTGACCCAGCTCGGCCCCGAGGCTCGGGGCACGGTTGCCGTATGCGGCTCGCACGGCGGGATGTATGCCGCATGGCTCGCCGCGCGCGCCGGCGTGGCCGCGGTGGCGTTGAACGATGCCGGCATCGGCCGGCACTCGGCGGGGATCGCCGGCGTGCTGTGGCTCGCGGGCCTGGGGATTCCCGCGGTCGCGATCGACTATCGCACCGCGCGCATCGCCGACGGCGAGGACATGTTGAAGTCCGGCGTGGTGTCCGTCGTGAACGAGGTCGCCGCGCGGCGCGGTTGCCTTCCCGGCCACAGCACGCGCGAGGTGGCGAATTGCCTGCTTGAGGAGCTCGACGAGGTGGATGTCGAGGTGCCCGGGATCGGCGAATCGCGCACGCGCATCGGCAATACCGGCCATCGCGAGGTCTGGGCGATCGATTCGGTCTCCCTCGCGCGCCCCGAGGACCGTCGCGCGATCCTCGTCACCGGCTCGCACGGCGCGCTGCTCGGCGGAAAGCCGGACCACGTGCTGGGCGTCGACGTGTTCGCGGCGTTCTTCAATGATGCTGGCGGCGGGAAGGACGGCGCGGGTTTCGCGCGCCTGCCGGCCCTCGATGTGCGCAACATTGCCGCGGCGACCGTGTCGAACAATACTTCGCGCATCGGCGACGGACGCTCCACCTACGAGACCGGCGTGGTCTCCCGCCTCAACGAAACGGCGCGGCGGCTGGAGCTGCGCGAGGGAATGTCGGCGCGAGAAGCGGTGGCGCGCCTGCTCGGGATCGGTTAGCAGCTCCAGGCAAGGATCGCATCAAGTGCGTTACGACGTCGTGACCATCGTCGCGTCCCGCCGCGGTATCTCGCAGCTGCGGGACCTGCTGTCGAAGCTCCCATACGATTTCGGCACGCCGATCGTCTGCCTGGTCGAGGCGGACCCGCGGCTGGCGCTGGATCTAGCCGAGGCGACGCGACTCGTCGTCCAATGGGCGCAACCGGGCAGGCCGCTCGAGGCCGGAAACGTGTACCTGTCGCCCCCCGACACCAGCATCCTGATGCTGGGGACCCGGGAGATGTCGCTCGCGCCGTTCGGCGCGGAAAGCACGGCGCTGCATCCCGTGGACACCTTCCTGCGATCCACCGCAAAGGCCTACGCGGATCGCGCGCTCGCGGTGATGCTGGGTGCATTCCCCGACGACGGAGGCGATGGCGCGCGCGCCTTGAAGGCCGCCGGCGCAACGATGCTCGTGCTCGACAGGACGACCTCGGAGTACCTCGGCCTCGCGGACGCCATCGTGCGCAACGGCTCCTACCATCGCATCCTTTCCGCGGGAGAGGTCGCCAACGCCCTGCGGATGTCTTTCACCGGGCGCGATCTCCTCGCCAACGCAGAGCTGCTGATCGGGCTGGACACCCTCCTCGACTCGACCCTGAAGATCACGCGAACGAGGATAGGCGATGTCCAGCTGCTCGAGGCCGCGAAGGACCGGCTGCACATCGTCGCCCATCGCGGCCTGCCGCGCGCCTACCTCGACCATTTCGACACTCTTACGTGCGACGACAGCTCGGTCTGCGGTCGCGCCGTGCGCTCGGGACGGCGCATCGTCGTGAGTGACTTGTTCGACGACGACGGATACGCGATCCATCAAGCCATCGCGCGCGAAACGGGCTACCGCGCGGAGCAGGCGACGCCATTCTTCTCGAAGCAGTCCGCGGCCGGCGCTTTCTCCACGCTTTATCGGGAAGTCCACGCGCTGTCGCGCGAAGAGGCCGAAGGCCTCGACGCGATCGGCGATGCGGCCAGCAGGCTGATGTCCGGGGCGAGTGCCTAGTCGCCGGCCTTGATCTTGTTGTCGTTCACGACCTTCGCCCAACGCACGATCTCCCCGCGCAGGAACCGGTCCATCTCTTCGGGTGGGCCTCCCACGATGTCCATGCCCTGGTCGCTCAGCTTCTGCGAAACCGCGGGATTGCCGAGCGCTTTCTTGAGCTCCTCGTAGATACGGCGCAGCACCGGCTGCGGCGTGGCGGCCGGCGCGATCACGCCCCACCACGCGAGCGCGGAGAACCCGGGAACACCCTGGTCCGCGACGGTCGCGACACCGGGCATTTGTGGCGACGGCTTCGCCGACGTGACCGCAAGCGCCCTCACCTTGCCGCCTTTCACGTGCGGATTCGTGAGGAAGACCGTGCCGATCGCCACCGGCACCTGGCCGCCGATCGCGTCGGTCATGAGCGGTCCGCCACCCTTGTACGGAATGTGCGTGAAGCGCGCGCCGGTGAGGTCCGCGACCTGCGTCATCGCCAGGTGTCCCAGGCTCCCGGTGCCGATGGAGCCGAAGGCGACGGGTTCCCGCTTCGCCGCGGCGAGCAGGTCGCGGAAATCCTTGTAGGGCTGGCTCACGTGCGTGACGATCGCCATGGGTGAAGTGCCGATCAGCATCACCGGCGCCAGATCCTTCAACGTATCGAACGGGATGCCTGGAATCAGCGTCGGGTTCACGGCGTGCGTGTCGAACACGACGCCGATCGTGTAGCCGTCGGGCGGCGAGGTGGCGACCGCCTGCGTGCCGATGGAGCCCGAAGCGCCGGCGCGGTTCTCCACGATCACCTGCTGGCCGATCTGCGTCGTGAGCTGCGCGGCGAGGATGCGCGACACCTGGTCCACTGATCCGCCCGGCGGGAAAGGCGCGATGATGCGCACCGTCTTGGAGGGCCACGCCTGCGCAAGGGCTGCGAAAGGCGCCGCCGACAACAGCGCCGCAGCGAACATCATCCGGACCGCGCGATTCATCGAGACCTCCCCAAAGTACGAGATTGGCGTGCCTTCAAATAGGCTAGCATGGTCGCAATCCATCGCGGCTGAAGGAGCCACCATGGAATGCAATCGCCTCTTCGCAGTCCTGCTCGGCGCCGCCGCGTTCGTGTTCGTGCCGGGATCCCTCGCAGCCGCTTCCCAGGCGGCTCCCGCGCAGAAGCAGGAAACCTCCGCCGCGTACCAGCACCTCGTCGAGGCGGCCAACGCCGTCGTCATCGTGAAGTCGAAGGCGCTCGCGAACGCGCGCAGCAACAAGACGCTCGGCGAGGAGCGCATGGGCGCGGGCGTGCTGATCGCACCCGAAGGCCTCGTGCTCACCATCGGATACCTGATCCTCGAAGCCGACGAGGTGGAGATCACGACATCGAAAGGGCGCACGCTTCCGGCGACGGTGGTCGCCTACGACCATGCGACGGGGTTCGGCCTGCTGCGGCCCGTGGGACCCGTCGAGGTGAAGCCGATCAAGCTGGGTTCCTCCGCGAGCGTGGAATCGCTCGATCGCCTGATGACCGTGGCCGGCGGCGGAGAAGACAGCGTCACCGTCGCGACCGTCGTTTCGCGCCGGCCGTTCGCCGGCTACTGGGAATACATGCTGGACGACGCGATCTTCACCTCGCCGCCGCGTGCCGATCATAGCGGCGCCGCCTTGATCAACAAGGACGGCGAGCTGGTGGGCATCGGTTCGTTGTTCGTGATGGACGCGGCGATTCCCGGAGAGCGATTGCCCGGAAACATGTTCGTTCCCATCGACCTGCTGAAGCCGATCCTGGCGGAGATGATCCGCACCGGGCAGCAGAAGGGCGGGCGGCGCCCATGGCTCGGCGTGAGCTCGCTCGAGGAAGACGGCCACATCAAGGTGATGCGCATCTCGGACGACAGCCCGGCGGCCGATGCGGGCCTCGCGCCCGGCGACATCATCCTGTCAATGGGCGGCGAGAGGGTCGAGAACCTTCCCGACTTCTACAAGCGGCTGTGGGCGAGCGGCGCGCCCGGCGTGGAGGTGCAGCTGAAGGTGCTGCATGGCACGCAGATCCGCGACGTCACGGTGAAGTCCATCGACCGCGCGCAGCTCCTGCGCCGCAAGCCCACGATCTAGCGCTTCATCTGTCCAGGACGCGCCGCACACCGCCTTTCGCCTCCGGCACGTCGCCCGCATAACGCGGGATGAGATGAAGGTGGACGTGCATCCGGTTCTGTCCCGCCGCCTTGCCGACGTTCGCGCCGACGTTGTACCCGTCCGGATGGTGGCGCGCTTCCACGAGCCGTTGCGCTTCGGCGAGCAGGTCGATGACGGCGTGGCGCTCGTCGTCCGACATTTCGAAGAACCCCGCGACATGCCGCCGCGGAATCACCAGCGTGTGGCCGGCGCTCATCGCGTTGTCGTCGGCACGCGCGTAGGCGAGCGCGTTTTCGCACAGCACGTCGCGCGGCTCGCACAGCGGGCAGCCCGTCATTTCTTCGCGGGTCCGGCCGGAAACGGCTCGGCCGGGTAGAAGAACCACACGGACTTGATGAGGCCGCCCACCACTTCGTACACCGCCACCGCTTCCAGGGGTTGCTCGCCAATCCCCACGACACGCTCATGGTCGATCACCTTGTTGCCCATGACGATGCGCGAGAGAATTTCCGCGTGAAGGTTCGGCGAGGCAAAGCGTTGCGTGTACACCTCGCGAAGCCGCGCCTTGCCCGTGATCGCCGGCTGCGGCGCGGGCAGGCGATAGATCGTGATGTCGTCGGCGTAAGTGGCCGCGAAGCGCTCGAGGTCGCGCGCGTTGTACGCCTCGAGCTGGCGTTGCACCACCGCCGCGGGATCGTCGCGGCTCATGGCGTTCCGGGACGGTCGCGCGCGACGACCGCGAGATAGTCGGTGATGGTTCCCCGGGCCACGGGCTTCACCAGGACACGCAGGTCGTTCACTTTCGCTCCCATCTGGACGGCAAGGCGCTTGCGCACTTCGACATACCCCATCTTCTCCCAGAATCGCTCCGCCCGCGCGTTTCCGGCGACCACGCCCAGGCGAATCCATTGCGCGCCGTGTTGGCGCATCCATCCTTCCAGCGCTTCATAGATCCCGGCCCCCGCCCCTTTCCCGTGCAGGCGCGTGGCCACGATGAAAAGGCCAATGTGCCACACGTCCTGCGCGAGCATGTCGGATACGACGTTCGCCATCGCATCCATCGAGCCGTCGGCCGCCGTGACGTCGATCATCCAGCGCTTCCCGTAGCGGATTTCCTTCGGCGGGAGGGAATCCCACTCTTCGCGCGCCTCGTTGGGCCCGGGCGGCACGCCGTTCACCGAGACGTGGTACTCGGGATTGGCCTGGAAGAAGGCCTGGAGGCGCGGGATGTCGTCCTCGGTCATCTGCCTTGCGCGCCAACCGCCGCGCTCGAACAGGGCCGGTACGAGCTGGCGCGGATCGTAGAAGAACCGTTCCTCGGCGATCCGATCGCCTTCCCAGCGCTGGTACGCAAGCTCCTCCATGCGCATGCGCGCGCCCTCGAGCGTTTCGAACTCGAAGACCCAGCGCACGACGACGAGCTCGCCGTTCACGAACACCGGGCGCACGCACTTCGAGCGCACGGATTTCATGCGCGCGAGCACCTTGCGTTCGTTGGCGACCAGCGCATCGCGCCCGCGCCGCGGCGGCAGGCCGTTCTCCTGCATCGACGCATCGGCGGCATAGAACTCCTCGATCGCCTCGGCATGGCGATTCGATTCGACGGCGGCGATGAATCGCTCGAGCACGGAGGCTGACGGCATGCGCGTCAGCCCGGGGGCTTCAGGTATTTCGCGAAGAACGCCTCGACCCGGCCGATGCTGTCGACCCATGCGTCGGCGTTGCCGCCGGTCGTGGCGCCCTTGCCGCCGGGTGCGTTCGCGTTGTTGCGTTCCGCGACGTAGCGCAGCGCAGCGCGGCTGTCGAACGCATGGTGCGCGCCGGGATAGACCTTGATCTGCGCGGGAGAGCCGTTGCCATTGGCCGTCTTCACGAGGTCCACACACGGCGCCGCTGGCGTCCAGTCGTCGAGCTCACCGGTGAGGATCAGCAGCGGCACGTGGCTGTGATACCACCTCTCGAGGCTCGGACGTCCCATCCGGCACGCTGGATAGAACGCGACCGCGGCCGCGAACCCGCGCATCTTGCGATCGTGCAGCCGCGGCGAATCGTCGCGGTTGTTGTCGACGATCGTGGCCAGGGCCGACGCGCCGCCGTGCGATCCGCCCATGACGCCGATGCGATTGGCATCCACGTATGGAAGCGCGCGCAGGTGATCGAGCGCTTCATAGGCGTCCGCAACCCTGCGGAATGGCGCCACGTCGGCCCGCGACGGCGATGGATCCG
>Ga0105248_10009986_pt1 | contig 10450 bp, 9 predicted proteins | sample KBSS34metaG_FD_81524 | JGI IMG/M metagenome (GOLD analysis project Ga0105248, IMG submission 81524) | Switchgrass rhizosphere microbial communities from Kellogg Biological Station, Michigan, USA - KBS S3-4 metaG | ecosystem: Host-associated > Plants > Roots > Rhizosphere > Soil | place... | reverse complement strand
GACGGCGGCGTGCTGATGCGCGCCGGCCATACCGAGGCCGGCTGCGACCTCGCCGCGATGGCCGGGCTCGCGCCGGCCGCCGTGATCTGCGAGGTCATGAACGACGACGGGACGATGGCGCGCCTGCCCGACCTCATCGCCTTCGCGACGCAGCACGGCCTGAAGATCGGCACCATCGCCAGCCTGATCGAGCACCGCAGCCGCAACGAATCGCTGATCGAGCGCGCCGGCACGCGCAAGATGCTCACGCCGCAAGGCGAGTTCGACTGCACCGTCTACACCGACAAGACCGGCGGCCTGCACCTGGCCCTGACGCGCGGCCGCTGGACCGGCGCCGACGAGGTGCTGGTGCGCGTGCACGAGCCGCTCTCGGTCCTCGACCTGCTTGACGCCGGCCCGTCCGATCACTCCTGGCCACTGCCGCGGGCCCTGGCCGCGTTGCAGAAGAGCGAGCGCGGCGCGGCGGTGCTGCTCAACTGCGGCGAGGACGCCGCGACGCTGCTTCCGCAGATGCTGGCGCGTGGCCGCGGCGCGCGCCGTACGCCGCAGCCGCTCGACCTTCGCACCTACGGCGTCGGCGCGCAGATCCTGCGCGACCTCGGGGTCGCGAAGATGAAGCTGCTCGGCAGCCCGCGCCGCATGCCGAGCATGGCGGGCTACGGCCTGGAAGTGAACGGCTTCGTCGAAGACGAACCGCCGGTCGTCGCCGCCGCCACCACCGCCGCGACGCATGCGCAACGCTGACCGCGGCGAGGCGGCGCGCCTCGACGGTCGCGATCTGCACATCGGCATCGTCCAGGCGCGCTTCAATTCCGCCATCACCGACCGGATCGCCACAGCCTGCAAGGTCGAGCTCGACGCGCTCGGCGTCCCCGCCGAGCGCGTCACCCTGGTGCGAGTGCCGGGCGCGCTCGAGATCGGCGTCGCCCTGGCCGCGCTCGCCGCGAGCGACGCGTTCGACGCCCTGATCGCGATCGGCTGCGTCATCCGCGGCGAGACCTATCACTTCGAGCTGGTGGCCAACGAGAGCGGCGCCGCAGTCACCCGCGTCGGCCTCGACCACAGCCTGCCGGTCGCCAACGCCGTCCTCACCTGCGAGACCGAGGCCCAGGCCCAGGCCCGCGCCGAAGACAAGGGGCGCGACGCCGCCCAGGTCGCGGTCGAGATGGCGAACCTGCTGGACGACTGGTCGTGAGCGACGAGCCCGATCCGCCGGCCGAGGCGCCCGAGGGCGGCGCGGCACGGCCCCGCGCCCGGCAGCCGCGCGGCGACGGCCGCCGGCGCAGCGGTGCCGTGTCGGCACGTCGCAAGTCGCGCGAGTTCGCGCTCCAGGGCCTGTACGAATGGCTGATCGGCGGCGCCGATGCCGGTGTGGTCGACGCCCACGTGCGCGAGCGCGAAGGCTTCGAGCAATGCGACGCCGCCCACTTCGACATGCTGCTGCACGGCTGCATCCGCGAGCGCAGCGAGCTCGACGTGCAGCTTTCGGCGTACCTTGACCGCAAGACCGAGCAGCTGTCGCCGGTCGAGCACGCGGTGCTCCTGATCGGCAGCTACGAATTGCGGCACTGCATCGACATCCCGTACAAGGTGGCGATCAACGAGGCGGTCGAGCTGGCCAAGAGCTTCGGCGGCACCGACGGCCACAAGTACGTCAACGGCGTGCTCGACAAGACCGCAGCCGCGCTGCGCAGCGTCGAGGTCGAGGCGGCTCGCGGCCGACGCAGCTGAAGCCCGCGAATCCGGGCAAAAGCCCGATGTCGAGGCACGTCGAATGGTGAGCTTGTGTTACTAACGTTCGCCGCGACACCTTTTGCACACTTCGGCCCCTGCCGCGTCACTTAAGCTGGCGGGCGTGAGCAGCAGTCCCACTCCGCCCGCTGTGCCCGGCGATTCGGTCCCGAGCTCGCCGCAGAGCGTCCCAGGGGTCGCCCTGTGGAGCGACTCCGACGGCGGCAGCCGGCCGACCACGCCCGGCTTCAACGGGCTGGTCGCGACGCCCGCCGAGCGGGCGATGCCGACCATCGGCCACATCGGCCGCTATGCGCTCAAGTACCAGCTCGGCGCCGGCGGCCTCGGCACCGTGTTCGCCGCCCACGATCCGCTGCTCTCGCGCCTGATCGCCGTCAAGACCCTCAACGTCGAGATCAAGGAAGACGAGCGCGAGTCCTTCAATGCGCACTTCATCAACGAAGCGCGCGCCGCCGGTGGCCTCAGCCATCCGCACATCGTCACCGTCTTCGACGCCGGCATCAGCGACGACCGCGCCTACATCGCGATGGAGCTGCTCAAGGGCCGCGACCTGCGCCAGCTGCGCCAGGAGGGCTGGCGGGCGACGCCGGCGCAGGCGGCGCTGATCATCCGCCGGGTTGCCGACGCGCTCGCCTTCGCCCACTCCAAGGGCGTGATCCACCGCGACATCAAGCCAGCCAACATCTTCATGGTCGGCCGCACCCAGCCGCGGGTGCTCGATTTCGGCATCGCTCGCATCACCCACCAGCGCGACAGCGGCCAGGCGATGAACGGTGCCGGGTCGCCCTACTACATGTCGCCGGAGCAGGTGCGCAAGGAGCCGGGCGACCGGCGCACCGACGTGTTCTCGCTCGGTGTCGTTCTCTACGAGCTGCTCACCGACACCAAGCCGTTCGACGGCGATTCGCTGAAGGCGATCACCCAGGCGGTTCTCGAGCACGAGCCGCCGCTTGCCAACAAGGTCGACAAGACCGTGCCGAAGGCGCTGGCCGAGATCGCCGCCCGGGCGATGGCCAAGGACCCGGAGCAGCGCTTCCGTTCGGCCCGCTCCTTCGCCCGCGACCTGCGCCAATGGCTCGATGCCAATCCGGCAGGCCCGGAAGGCGAGGCCATCGGGGCGACGGTGCCCGGCGCCGCCATCCCGAGCCCGCGCCGGCGCGCACCGTGGATTGCCGCCGGATCGCTGGCGTTCGTTGCGGTGGCTGCCACGGCCGTGTGGTGGCAGAGCCGCTCCGCCGCGCCGGTCCCGGCCGCCGCGGTGGCCCCGGCGCTGAAGCCGACCGCGGACGTTCGACCGCCGGCGCCGCCCCTGGCCGCAGCGCCAGCGCCGGCCGCTTTGACGCCGATGACCGCGTCCGTGTCATCGCCCTCGACGCCGACCTCGAACGCCACGACGGCCCCAGTCCTGGCCTCGACGCCGCCCGCCCTGCCCACCGGCGCGAACAACGCCGCAGCCCAGGAAGCGCTGCTCCTGGCGAGCATCGTTCCGATGCCCTCGCTGGTCACGGGACGCACGCCGGAGCCGATCAAGGCGACGAACCCGACCGGAGAGTCGACCGCGACCTCGACGGTCCACAAGGCCGAGTCGCCGTCCACCTCCCCGCCGGCCGGCGCCGCGCCGCCGAAGGAGTCCGCCAAGGAACGCAAGGCGCGCGAAGCCAAGGAGCGGGACGCCAAGGAGCAGCTCCGGCTCGCGGCCGCGACGCCGGCGATCGTCGCCACCGGCACGGTCCGGATCGCCGTCAGCCCCTGGGGCAATGTCGAGGTCGATGGCGCCGCCTCGGGCGCGGCCCCGCCGCTGACCCAGCTGACCCTGGCCGAAGGCCGGCATCAGATCGTCGTCCGCAACGGCGATTTCGCGCCGTTCGTCGCCACGATCAACGTCGTCGCCGGCCAGACCACGTCGATCCGGCACAAGTTCGGCTCCGGAGGATGACCTTTCCCCCGGCCAAGAGCCGGTTTCGGGTCGCGCTAGCATCGGCCGCCTGCCTTTTCCTCGTCGCCTGCGCTCAGACGCCGCCGGCGGCACCGGTCGGCCTGCTCGACGTGAGCGGGCGGCCGGCGGAAAAGGCCTTGCTCGACGGCCTGAAGGCTTATGACGACGCCCAATACGAATCCGCCGAACGCCTGTTCCGGCAAGCGCTCGCGCTCGGCCTGGCTTCGGTCAAGGACCGCGCCGAGGCGCACAAGCGGCTGGCGTTCATCCAATGCGCCGACGGCCGCCTCGCGCCCTGCGAGGCCGAGTTCCGGGCGGCACGCCAGGCCGATCCGGCCTTCGCCCTCGACCGCGCCGAGGCCGGCCACCCGGTCTGGGGCCCGGTCTATCGCAAGGCCGTGCCGAACTGATCGCGCCGGCCGCGCCGCCGCGCGATGACGGCAGCGCGCCACGTCGGCCCGGCCGACCACGCCGCGGCATTCCGCTGGCCGGTGCGCATCTACTGGGAGGACACCGATGCCGCGGGCATCGTCTTCTATGCCAACTACCTCAAGTTCTTCGAGCGCGCCCGCACCGAGTGGCTGCGCAGCCTCGGCTTCGAGCAGGAAGCGCTGCGTCACACGGCGGGCGTGGGCTTCGTCGTCACCGACACCACCCTCGCCTATCGCGAGCCGGCGCGGCTCGACGACGTGCTCGAGGTGAGCGTCCAGCCGGCCCATGTCGGCCTGGCGAGCATGACCGTGGCACAGCAGGCGCGGCGGGCCGGCCGCTTGCTGGCCGAGGGCACGATCCGGGTCGGCTGCGTCGATCTCGGAACTTTTCGGCCGCGCCGCATTCCCGAGGACATCCTCGCGCGGATTCGCGGCGGCCCACAACAACAAGCGAACCGATGACCCAGGATCTCTCGATCGTCACCCTCGTCCTGCACGCCAGCCTGGTGGTGCAGATCGTCATGGTCGGGCTGCTGCTCGCCTCGCTCGCCAGCTGGACCGTGATCTTCGGCAAGCTGTTCGGCCTGCGCAAGGTGCGCGCCGACAACGACGAGTTCGAGCGCGAGTTCTGGGCCGGCCGCAACCTCAACGACCTGTTCGCCGACGCCACCAAGCAGGCGCCGCGCTCGGCGATGGAGCGGATCTTCGCCTCGGGCATGCGCGAGTTCTTCAAGCTGCGCGAAAAGCGCGTCGCCGACGTCGGCGCCCTGCTCGACGGCGCTCGCCGGGCGATGCGCGCCAGCTTCCAGCGCGAGCTCGACGCGGTCGAGTCCAACCTCTCGTTCCTCGCCTCGGTGGGCTCGGTCTCCCCGTATGTCGGCCTGTTCGGCACCGTCTGGGGAATCATGCATGCGTTCATCGGTCTGTCGAACCTGCAGCAGGTGACGCTGGCGTCGGTCGCGCCGGGCATCGCCGAAGCGCTGGTCGCGACGGCGATCGGCCTGTTCGCGGCGATTCCGGCGGTGATCGCCTACAACCGCTTCGCCCGGCAGATCGACCGCATGGCCACCCAGCTCGAGAGCTTCATCGAGGAGTTCTCCAACATCCTCCAGCGCAACGCCGGCGCCATGCCGGCCGCGCCGCCGCGCTGACATGCCGGCCACGATCCACCGCGGCGGCTCGCGCCGGCGCACGATCAGCGAGATCAACATGGTCCCGTTCATCGACGTCATGCTGGTGCTGCTGATCATCTTCATGGTGACCGCGCCGCTCATCACCACCGGCATCGTCGACCTGCCGAGCGTCGGCAAGAGCCGGGCGCGGCCCGAGCACTTCGTCGAGATCGTGGTCGGCGCCGACGAGCAGCTGCGCCTCAGGGTCGACGGCAAGGACTCGGCCACGCTTCGCCTCGCCGATCTCGCCGCCCGCGTGACCGAGGTGCAGGCCGGCAACGCCAACACCCCGGTCGTGATCTCCGCCGACCGCAACGTCAAGTACGAGACCGTGGTCAAGGCGATGGACGTGCTGCAGCGGGCCGGCGTGCAGCGCGTCGGCCTGTCGGTGAAGCAGGGCACGCCCTGAGGTACCGGCGATGAGCGCGGCCGCCCTCGCCCACGATGCCTTCGCGCCGCGCCGGCCGCCCGGCATGGGCCCGGGGCTGGCGCTGGCCCTCGGCGTGCACGTGCTGCTGGTCATCGCGTTGGCCTGGAGCGTCCACTGGAAGACGAGCGAGCCCGACGGCGTGGTCGCCGAGCTCTGGTCGGCGCTGCCGCAGATCGCCGCGCCGCCGGTCGCCGCCCCCGAGCCGCGTCCGCCGGTCGTGGTCGAGCCGAAGCCGACGCCGCCGGCGCCGCGGCCGGAGCCCGTGGCGCCGCCGCGGGAGGATGCGCAGATCGCGATCGAGAAGGCCGAAGCCGCGAAGAAGGCCGAGGCGGCGAAGAAAGCCGAGGCCGCGAAACGCGAGGAGGCGAAGAAGGCCGAAGCCGAGCGGGAGAAGGAGCGCGAGCGCCAGCGCCTCGCCGACGAGCAGGCGGAGAAGAAGAAGCTCGCCGAGAGGGCGCGCCAGGACGAGGCGAAGCAGGCGGCGATCCGCGAGGCCAACCTGCGCCGGATGATGAGCCAGGCCGGCGCCAGCACCGACCCGTCGGCCACCGGCACCGCCGCGCGCACCTCGGGTCCGTCGGCGGGCTATGCCGGCCGGATCAAGGCGCGGATCAAGCCGTACATCATCCTCACCGGCAACGTCGCCGGCAACCCGCTGGCGACGGTGGAGGTGCGGCTCGCGCCCGACGGCACCATCGTCAGCCGCCGCCTCACGAAGAGCAGCGGCTCGCCGACCTGGGACGAGACCGTGCTGCGGGCGATCGACAAGACCGAGATCCTGCCGCGCGACGTCGACGGCCGGGTGCCGCCGTCGATCTCGATCGACTTCCGGCCACTGGAGTAGCGGCCCGGACGCCGGCTCAGGGCTCCAGCGTGATGCCGGTGACGTATGCGAGGCTGTGGCTTGCGGTATTGTCCGCGTCGGCGCCGACGGCCACGCCCGTGATCGTCGGCACCCGATCGCTCTCGTCGCCGAACAGCCGGGTGAAGTCGGCCGCGACGTCGCGCCGCTCGGCGAACCAGCGATGCAAGGCGGCGTCGCCGCCTTCCAGGACGACGTAGCGGATGCGTCGGGTGAACGCGCTGTCGAGCATCGTCCCCGCCGCAAGGTGCGCGTCCCAGACGTAGCAGACGGTGGCGCCGGGCACGGGGTCGGCGCTATGCGAGCGAGCGTAGCGCAGCACCTGGCGATCGAAGAAGGGAATCTTCTCCAGGGGCAGGTCGAACAGGACGCAGACCCGGACCGGGGTGTCATCACCGCCGCGGGTGTGCAGGTCGGCGGCCGCGATGGGCTGCTCGAGACGCCATCGCCATGCCAGGTGCGGGGTGCCGTCGTTGAGGCGAAGCGGGTGCACCAGGTTGCCGTACGACCGGTCGGCCTCGACCCGCAAGGCACGCGTGCCTTCGAGGTCGACCACCGAGAAGCGGGTGAAGGGCTTGCTCTGGCTCGGCAGGCCGACCACGTGCCAGGGCGGCGCCGGCACGCTGCCAGCGCCGGCGAAGATCAGGAGCAGCGGCTCGGCCGCGAGCCCGGCCGCGGCCGCTGCTGCGCACAGGCCGACGACGAGACGGCGCAGCATCGGCGGCCTCCGGCGACGGCAGGATCGAAACGTCACTTCGCCGCGGGATCGGCGGCGCCGTAACTGCCGCCACCCGGCGACTCGATCACGAAGACGTCGCCCGGCGCCATCTCGATCGAGGCGATGTGGTCGAGCCGGACGATGCTGCCGTCGGCCCGCTCGACCCGGTTGATGCCCGGCAGCCCGGCGCCGCCGCCCTGGGCTCCGAACGCGCCCTGATGCCGGTTGTTGGACAGGATCGATGCGGTCATCGGCTCGAGGAAGCGGACCCTGCGGACGGCGCCGTCGCCGCCGTTCCAGCGGCCGCGGCCGCCGGAGCCCGGCCGGATCGCGTAGCTGTCGAGGCGCACCGGGAAGCGGAACTCGAGCACCTCGGGGTCGGTGAGGCGCGAATTCGTCATGTGCGTCTGCACGACCGAGGTGCCGGCGAAGCCCTCGCCGGCGCCCGAGCCACCGGAGATCGTCTCGTAGTACTGGTAGCGCTCGTTGCCGAAGGTGAAGTTGTTCATCGTCCCTTGCGACGAGCCCATGCTGCCGAGGGCGCCGTAGAGCGCATTGGTGATGCAGGTCGAGGTCTCGACATTGCCTGCGACCACCGAGGCCGGCGGCTCGGGGTTGAGCATCGAGCGCTCGGGAATGATGACCTTCAGCGGCTTCATGCAGCCGGCGTTGAGCGGGATCTCGTCGGCGACGAGGGTGCGAAACACGTACAGCACCGCGGCCATGCAGACCGCGGTCGGGGCGTTGAAGTTGTTCTCGAGCTGCGGCGAGGTGCCGGTGAAGTCGATCTCTGCGCTGCGGCTGACGGCGTCGACCCGGATCGCGACCTTGATCACGGCACCGTTGTCGAGGGGCAAGACGAAGCTGCCGTCCTTCAGCTTCGTGATGACGCGGCGCACCGATTCCTCGGCGTTGTCCTGCACGTGCCGCATGTAGCTCTGCACCACCTCCAACCCGTATTGCGCGACCATGGCGCGCAGCTCGCGCACGCCCTTCTCGTTGGCCGCGACCTGGGCCTTCAGGTCGGCCAGGTTCTGCTCCGGGTTGCGCGCGGGATGGGGGCCGCTCTGCAGCAGGGCGCGCATCTCGGCTTCGAGGAAGCGCCCGCCGGCGGCGAGCTTGACGTTGTCGATCTGCACGCCCTCCTCCTCGATGCGGGTAGAGAACGGCGGCATCGAGCCGGGCGTGGTGCCGCCGATGTCGGCGTGATGGCCGCGAGAGCCGACGTAGAACGTCGGCAGGTCGCGCTCGCCCTGGCCATCGAGATATACCGGCGTCACCACCGTCACATCCGGTAGATGCGTGCCGCCGTGGTACGGATCGTTGAGCACGTACACGTCGCCCGGCATCATCTTTCCGGCATTGCGCGCGATCACCGTCTTGATCGATTCGCTCATCGAGCCAAGGTGCACCGGCATGTGCGGCGCGTTGGCGATCAGGTTGCCCTCGGCGTCGAACAGGGCGCAGGAGAAGTCGAGCCGCTCCTTGATGTTCACCGAGTAAGCGGTGTTCTGCAGCTGCAGCCCCATCTGCTCGGCGATGTTCATGAACAGGTGGTTGAACACTTCGAGCAGCACCGGGTCCACGGTGGTGCCGATCGCCTGGCGCGCGGCGCGCGGCACGACCCGCTCCAGCACCAGGTGGTCGAGGGCGGTGATCCGCGCCCGCCAGCCGGGCTCGACGATGGTCGTGGCGTTGCGCTCGGCGACGATCGCCGGACCGTCGATCCGCTGCCCGGGCCGGGCATCGTCGCGCTCGACCAGGGCGGCGTCGTGCCAGCGGTCCTCGGAGAACATGCGCACGCTCGCCTTGACCGGCGCGGGGCCGCTGGCGACGAGGGCATGGCGGGTCTCGGCGGGCGCATCGCCAGCGCCCACGGCCTCGACCGACACCGCCTCGACGATCAGCCTTCGCTCGCTCATGAGAAAGGCGAAGCGCTGCCGGTAGACCGTCTCGAACGAGGCGCGCACCGCCGCGACGTCGCCGAACGGCACGACCATCGCCGAGTCCGTGCCTTCGTAGCGCACATGGATGCGGCGATGGACCACGATCTGCGCCGCCGGCACGCCCTGGCGCTCGAGCTCGCCCACGGCCTCGGCGGCGAGCGCGTCCAGCCGCTCGGCCGGCGCCGCACCGGCCGCCTCCAGCGGCAACTCGATCGCCGCCTGGCGCATCGTCGCCCGGTCGGCGAGGCCCATGCCGTAGGCCGAGAGCACGCCGGCGAGCGGATGCACGAACACCCGCGACATGCCGAGCGCATCGGCCACGCGGCAGGCGTGCTGGCCGCCGGCGCCGCCGAAGCATTGCAAGGTGTAGCGGGTGACGTCGTAGCCGCGCGAGACCGAGATCTTCTTAATCGCATTGGCCATGCCGCCGACGGCGATGTCGATGAATCCCTCGGCCACCTGCTCCGGCGAGCGCGCCGTGCCGGTGGCCCGCTCGACCTCGGCGGCGAGCGCGGCGAAGCGGGTGCGGACGACCTCGCCGTCGAGCGGCTGGTCGCCGGCGGGGCCGAACACGCGCGGGAAGAAGTCGGGCTGGATCTTGCCGACGGCGACGTTGGCGTCGGTGACGGTGAGCGGCCCGCCGCGTCGGTACGAGGCCGGGCCCGGGTTGGCGCCGGCGCTGTGCGGCCCGACCCGGAAGCGCGCGCCGTCGAAGCCGAGGATGGAGCCGCCGCCGGCGGCGACGGTATGGATCGCCATCATCGGCGCGCGCACCCGCACGCCCGCGACCTGCGTCTCGAAGGCGCGCTCGAACTCGCCGGCGTAGTGGCTCACGTCGGTGGACGTGCCGCCCATGTCGAAGCCGATCACATTGATCTGCTTGCCGTGGTCGTCGCCCAGCCCCAGCTCGGCCGTCCGCACCATGCCGACGATGCCGCCCGCCGGCCCGGAAAGGATCGCGTCCTTGCCCTGGAACGCCTGGGCATCGGCCAGGCCGCCCGACGACTGCATGAAGTACAGATGCACCCCCGGCATCTCGGCGGCGACAGTGTCGACGTAGCGACGCAGGATCGGCGAGAGATAGGCATCGACCACGGTCGTGTCGCCCCGGCCCACCAGCTTCATCAGCGGGCTGACCTTGTGCGACACGCTCACCTGGGTGAAGCCGGCGGCCTTCGCCAGCCGCTCGGCGGCGAGCTCGTG
>Ga0105248_10009981_pt1 | contig 10453 bp, 5 predicted proteins | sample KBSS34metaG_FD_81524 | JGI IMG/M metagenome (GOLD analysis project Ga0105248, IMG submission 81524) | Switchgrass rhizosphere microbial communities from Kellogg Biological Station, Michigan, USA - KBS S3-4 metaG | ecosystem: Host-associated > Plants > Roots > Rhizosphere > Soil | place... | reverse complement strand
GAGTAGCGGCCGTACTCTGCGGCGTAGCCGTTGGTCAGGACGCGGAATTCCTGCACCGCTTCCGGGTTCGGCGCCGGGTTGCCCGTGCCGCGCAGTCCGGCCGTGTTGTTGCCGCCGTCCAACTGGAAGTTCACGGTGCCCATCTGCGCCGCGCCCGACCCGTTGATCATGGTCACCTGTTCCGGCCCGCCGAGCGAGTTCGAGCTCACGTTGCTGGTGACGCCGCCGGTGATGCTCAGGAGCTGGTACAGGTCGCGGTTGACCAGCGGCAGGTTCAGCACCTCGTTCTGGCCGACCGTCCGCGCCAACTGAGAGGACGCCGTGTCGACCAGCGGCGAGTCGCCGACGACCGACACCGTCTCGCTGACCGCGCCAAGCTCGATGGTGGCGTCGACGCGGGCGTTGCGCCCGACCTCGAGCACGATGCCGCTTTGCGAGTAGTTCTTGAATCCCGGCAGGTTGACGACGACCTGGTAGTTGCCGACCGGCAGCAGCCGGAGTGCGTACTCCCCGGCGCCGTCGGTCACGGCACTCCTGGTGTACTGCGTGCCCAGGTTGGTCGCGGTGACCGTGGCTCCAGGAACCACGGCGCCCTGCGCGTCCTTGATGCTGCCCAGAATGGTCCCGGTCGGCGTTTGCGCGAGGGCCGCCGTCGTGATGAGCAGCGCGCCGAGGACGGCTGCGGTAATTCTCGCAAACATACCTTCTCCTTTGATCAGGCCACGGCCGGCGCGGCGAATGTCGGTGCCGCGACGAGCATGGCTGCGCCCCGCAGGCGCGGGTGCTCTTCCGCTGAAACGATGACGATGTCGGTGGGGACGGCCGCCGGCGTCAGCGCCCGCTCCGCCAGCGCCGTGCGCACGGTGCTCTCGATCAGATCCCAGGCCGTGGTGATTTCGCCGCCGATGAAGACCCGATCCGGATCCATGATGTTGACGACGCCGCCGAGACCGATGCCGAGATAGCGCGCCGAGGCCTGAAGCGCGGCAACCGCCTTCCCGTCGCCGGTCCGCGCTCGCGCAATGAGGTCGATCACCGTGAACGGCTGGTTGCCGGCGGCGGTCTCGTGCGGAGCCCGCCCGAAGTAGCGCGTCAATGTCGCCAGGTTCGAGATGTACGCTTCCCAGCACCCGATCGCGCCGCAGGCGCAGCGCGGGCCGTCGATGCTCAGCGGCATGTGCGCGAACTCGCCGGCGATGTTGTGCTTGCCCCGGAGCAACTCGCCGTTGACGACGAGGCCGACACCGACGCCGTCCGAAACATTGATGTGCACCAGGTTGCGCGCCGGTGAGGCGACGTTGCGCGCCTCCCACACCTGCGCCAGCGCGCAGGCGCGTCCGGAGTTCTCGATCTGCACGGGAAACCCGGTCGCCGACGCCAGGCGGCCGCGAAGCTCGACGTCGTGCCAGCCGAGCGTCGGCGCATGGATGACGCGGCCGGTCGTGGAATTGACCATACCCGGGACGACGACGCCGATGCCCAGGCATTTGACGGCGGTATCGGCATGCGCCTCGAGCAGCCGGCCGATGCGCGTCGCGAGCGCGGCCACGAAGCGCTTGGGATCGCGCGCGGTCGGCATGCTGACGATGTCCGAGCGCGGCTGGCCCATGGGATCGGCGAGCATCACGAACGTCCGGCTGGCGCGGATGTCGACGGCGATGCTGAATCCCTTCTGTGTGTTGATGTAGAGCAGCGTCGGCTTCCGGCCGCGCGCGATCTCGCCGGTGTGCCCTTCGACGATGTGCCGCTCGCGGAGCAGCTCCTGCACCAGCAGGCCGACGGCGCCGCGCCGCATCTTCATCCGGCGCGCGAGGTCGGCGCGCGAGATCGGCTGATGGCTGCCGATCAGCGCGAGGGCGATCTGGCGGTTGATCTGGCGGGAGGTCCCGCGCGTCGCGACGTGGAAGCGGTTGGGGTCAATGCGCCGCATTTGTATCATCTTCGAGCAAATATCCGCTGCCGCACGCCGCGCCGCTACCTTGAGCCCTCTGTCGGCTGCCGTCGATCAGGCCGCCATTTTCGTCGGATCCGACGATATTGTTCCGAACGGGGACAAAAGATAGGTCAAGCGCCGCCGCCTGTCAAGCGCCACGAACCCCGGCCGTCCCTACCCGTCGTTCCCCGCATGCGCGGGGGTTGGTTTAAGCTCTTGTCCATGCTCCGAGGCCTGCGTCTCGTCTCGCTGGTGCTCGCCCTGCCGGCGCTCTATGCCGCGGGCACTGCGCCGGCGATCACCGTCGAGATTCGCGACTACGCGGCGATGCCGATTACCGGCGCGCTCGACGGAACCGGCGCGACCGACGCGCTGCTGGCGCGCGTCAACTCATTGCGCGAAGAACCGGGCGGCGCGAACCGCTTCTTCGTCAACGATCTCAACGGACCGCTCTACATCCTCGACAAGAAGACGAAGGCGTTCACCACCTATCTGGATTTCAACGGCCGCGAAGGTCACAGCGGGCTCTTCCGTCGCTTTGCCTACGCGACGAACTGGGCCAACGGCCTCGTCGCCGTGCAGTTCGATCCCGACTACCGGCGCAACGGCCGGTTCTACACGGTCCATATCGAGGACCCGGCGGTCGAACAGCCTGCCGAACCGGACCAGGCGCGCCTGCCCGCTCTCAACCTGCGCGGGTACGCGATAACCGCGGCCGTCGCCACGCCCGGCGACATTCAACGCGAAGGTGTCGTGATTGAGTGGACCGACACGAACACGGCGAACGCGACGTTCGAAGGGACGGCGCGGGAGCTGCTGCGGCTGCGCCTCAACACTCGCATCCACCCGCTGGGCGATCTCGTCTTCAACCCAACCGCCCGTCCGGGCGACCCGGACTGGCGAGTGCTCTACGTCGGCATCGGCGACACAGGATCCGGCGAATCACGAACGCCCATCCGAACGAATCCGCAGCGGCTCGATACGCTGGTCGGCAAGATCCTGCGCATCATTCCTGATCCCGTCGAGCGCGTATCGTCGAGCACTCTCAGTGAGAACGGCCGCTACCGCATTCCGAACGACAACCCGTTCGTCTCCACGCCAGGGGCGCGGGGAGAAATCTGGGCGTACGGGTTCCGCAATCCGCATCGGCTGCACTGGGCCGTCGACGCCGCGAACCCGGCGAACACGCGCCTCCTGGCCAATTCGATCGGCCTGCATACGTGGGAGACGGTGAACATCGTTCACAAGGGCGCGAACTACGGCTACTCACAACGCGAGGGCAACCAGACGCTCCAGCGCGACAACCTCGCCGGCCCGTTGCCCGACGAGGACAAGATTCCCGTGCTGGTCAACGACACCGTGACGAACGGGACGATCACGCCGACCTATCCGGTCATTCAGTACGGCCACGTTCCCGGCGGCGGTGATGCGATCGGCAGCGGATTTCTTTACGCCGGCAAGGCGATGCCGATGCTGCGCGGCAAGTACGTCTTCACCGACATCTCGACCGGGCGGATCTGGTACGCCGACTACAAGGAGATGCTGGCGGCCGACGATGGCGATCCGGGAACGATGGCGGAGCGGCACGAAATCCGGATCACGTGGGAGAAACAGGTCTACGACTCGATGTTTCCCATCGCGCTGACCACCTTCCACGCCCGCGGCGGCAAAAACCCGACGCTGCCCGGGCGCGCGCTCGTGTCGGGCATCGGCCGCGCCGACGCCAACCTCGCGGTGGACGCGGCCGGCGAGCTCTACGTCTTCACCAAGAGCGACGGCATGATCCGCGCGCTGATCTCGGGTCGCTGAGCGGGAGGAGCCTTCGCCACGTCTCGCGCGTCACGCGAGACGCTGGCTCCTCCTCCCTGCACCTGGCGGCGCCTACAACAATGCCTACATGGGCTACACCTCCGGACTCAATTGCGTCATTTACGACTCCAAGCCGAGGCGGTAGGCTTGGCCGTATACTGCGGCTGCTCTGACGCGCCAGGCTCGGGCCGCAAGGCGCCGTCCCTTCGTTGAATCGGTGTAGTAAGGAGGACTTCATGTCACTGTCCCGCCGCCACTTCTTCTGGAATCTGGGATTGGGGAGCGCCGGCCTGCTGTCCACGCCGTTCATCGTGGGCCGCGGTCACGAGGCCATGGCGTTCGAGGTGGGCGCCATACAACCGCCCGATGACGGCGGCTTCATCAGGATCAGCTCGAACGAAAACCCCCGCGGCCCCGGCAAGAAGACCATGGACGCGCTCCGGAACACGATAACCCCCCGGGTAGGACGAGGGTATCCGCCGGACTACACGGGCGATCTGGTGGCAACCATTGCCGAGATCTATGGAGTCAGCCGCGACCACGTCATCGTCGGCACCGGGTCCGGTCCGATCCTTGAGGGCGCAACGCGAGCGTTCTGCTCGGCCCAGAAGCCGCTGGTCACCGCGGCGCCGACGTATGGAACCGCGGACCAGGCGGCGCGCCGCATCGGCGCCCCGGTCAAGATGATCACCGTCGATAAATCGCTGGGTCTCGATGCCGACGCGATGGCCGAAGCGGCCAAAGGCGCCGGAATGATCTTTTTCTGCAACCCGAACAACCCCACCGGCACCGTGCACAACGCGGCCGCCGTCGAGCGGTTCGTCCGCCGCGTCAAGCAGAGCTCGCCGGACACGCGAATCCTGATCGACGAGGCGTACATCGACTACACGCACGACGCCGCCGTCAAGACGGCGGCGCCGCTGGCGAAGGAACTACCCGGTGTCTTCATTACGCGATCGTTCTCGAAGGCGCACGGGATGGCTGGTCTGCGTCTCGGCTACGCCATCGGCCAACCCGACACACTCAAGGCGATTTCCGGTGTCTGGAGCCTCGGCAGCGTCAACACGCTGACCGCGGCAGCCGGCATCGCGTCGCTCAGGGATTCGAAGCATATCGAAGAGGAGCGAGCCGAAAACGCGCGCGTGCGCGACTTCACGCGCGAGGCGTTCAAGAGCCTGGGGTACGAGGCTGCCGACTGCCACACCAACTGCATCTTCGTCGACTTGAAGCGGCCCGCGAGCCAGTTCCGTGAGGCGTGCGCCGCACTCAAGGTGTCGGTCGGGCGCGATTTCCCGCCGTTCGAGAAGACGCACAGCCGCATTACGCTCGGAACCATGGACGAAATGCGGCAGGCGGTGCAGGTCTTCAAACGGGTGCTGACGGCGAGCTCTACGAGCGCCGGTGTCCGCTAGCGTCCGCTTCGTGGCCTGAATAGCCGGTCGCATCGATGAGAGGAGCCGACGAGACCGTCGGCTCCTCTTCCCTTCTGCGAAGCTCCATTTCGTCACCGGCACAAAGCCGCGGCACCAGTAGGATCCGAACATCCACACGCCGACCGCTTCGGTGAGAAGCTGGCGGCGCTGAGAAGCTGAGTTGACGAATCATCGCCCCGACCGCCATGGCGACTACGGCTACGACGCCCCGTACGCGCTGCTGACCTTCGCCGCGCTCGGCACTGGCAGTGCAATCGCCTCGCTCGTCTCGTGGGTGCAGCGGGGCCGTGTGACCGCGATGCTGGGGTTCTACGGCGCGTTCTTTCTGGCCAACGCGTTCAGCTTTCTGTACACCACCAGGCGCGGCAAGTTCCAGGTCTGGGAAGACATCCTCGACGCCCTTCACTTCCGTGGTGACGAGCGCGTGCTCGACATCGGTTGTGGACGGGGCGCCGTCCTCACCGCAGTCGCCAGGCGGTTGCCGGCCGGGCGAGTGACCGGGACCGACTTGTGGAGCACGCACGATCAATCCGGGAATGCCCGCGACGTGACGAGGCACAACGCATCGCTCGAAGGCGTTGGCGACCGGGTCGACATCGAGACCGGCGACATGCGGGCGCTGCCGTTTCCCGACGGGACGTTCGACATCGTGGTCTCCAGTCTCGCCATCCACAATATCCCCTCGAACGCCGACCGCGCGAAAGCCATCACGGAGGCCTGGCGGGTGCTCAAGCCGGGCGGACGCCTGGCCATCGCCGACATTCGCGCCACCGCGCGCTACGCCAAGACCCTCGCCGAGTTGGGCGCGACCGGCATTACGCGCCGGCGGCTCGGGTGGCGCTTCTGGTACGGCAATCCGCTGGCCGGCACCAGCCTGGTGACCGCCTCGAAACATCAGTAGCGCGCGCTCGAGCACGTCTGCTGTTTGGTATTGCGCCATACGGCAACCAGGTTCACCATGCACACCATGAGCGCGACGCGGGAGGCTTCCATGCGATCTGTCGTCCTGTGGCTCGTGCCGATCCTGTGCGGAGCCGTGCTCGTGCCCGCCCGGGGTCCTCGGCTCGGCGCGCAAACCCGCGATCCCATCGCTCTCAGCGGCCAGGTGACGTCGGCGGAAGAAGGGCCGATGGAAGGCGTCCTCGTCAGCGCGAAGACCTCCACGTCCACGATCACGACCACCGTCGTCTCCGACCGCGAGGGCCGGTATCGCTTTCCTGAATCCCGATTGACGCCGGGTGAGTACGCGATCCGGATTCGCGCCGCCGGCTACGATCTGGAGCGCGCCGCGACCGCGACCGTCACCCCGCAGAAGACCGCGACCGTCGATCTGCGGCTGCAGAAGACGCGCGACCTGGCGTCGCAGTTGACGAACGCCGACTGGTTCGCGAGCTTTCCCGGGACCGACGCGCAGAAGGGATCGATCCGCGGCTGCACCCACTGCCACACGCTCGAACGGATCGTGCGGACCCGCTACGACGTGGACCGGATGATGGCCGTCATCGAGCGCATGTCCACGTATCCGCAGCTCTCCTTCCCATTCAAGATCCAGAAACTGCCGGCGCCCAGGATCGGCGGCGGCCAGGACTCGCCGGAGCAGCGGCGCGCCGCCTGGCGGCGTCAGGCGGAGTATCTGACGACCATCAACCTGAGCGCGGGAGCGGAATGGCCCTACCCGCTGAAAACGCAGCCGCGGCCGAAAGGGCGGGCGACGCAGGTCATCTACACCGAGTACGACCTGCCGCAGCGCACGCGCCAGCCGCACGACGTGATCGTCGATTCCCAGGGTCTGGCGTGGTACGCGAGCTTCGGCGAACAGATCCTCGGTGCCCTCGATCCGGCCACGGGCAAGGTCGTGGAGTACCCGATCCCGACGTTGAAGCCGGAAGCGCCGACGGGAATCCTCGGCGTCCGCTTCGACACGGACGAGAACCTCTGGCTCGGCATGCAGTTTCAAGGCGGCATCGCGAAATTCGATCGCCGCAGCAAGACGTTTCAGACCTGGAGCCTGCCGCCCGATCGGAACGGGCCGCACGTCCAGATCAATCAGGTCAGCCCGGATCGCGCCCACGTCGACGGCAAGGTCTGGCTGCAGGACGCCGGCACGTACACGGTGCTGCGGCTTGACGTCGCATCCGGCGCCTTCGACACATTCGAGCCGTACAAGATTCCGCGGCCGAACGTTTACGACGTGATTCCCGACTCGAGGAACAACGGCTACTTCCTCGTGCTCGGCGCCGAAGACGTCGGCCGCATCGATGCCAGGAGCGGCGAGATTCGGATCTTCAAAACGCCGACGCCGCGGTCCGGACCGCGCCGCGGGATGATGGACTCACAGGATCGCCTGTGGTTCGGCGAGAACAACGGCGACCGCATCGGCATGTTCGACACGCGGAGCGAACGCTTTCAGGAATGGACGGTGCCGACGCCGGGCGCCTGGCCGTACGACGTCACCGCCGACAGGAACGGCGATGTCTGGACGGGTGGCGAGTACAACGACCGTATCCTTCGCCTCGATCCGAAGAGCGGCCAATTCGTCGAGTACCTCCTGCCGCGCTCGACGAACGTGCGGCGCGTCTTCGTGGACAACCGCACGACGCCGGTGACCTTCTGGGTCGGCAACAACCACGGTGCGTCGATCGTCAAGCTCGAACCGCTCGACGCGGCGTCGCCCGCCCCGAGCACGCCGGTGACCATCTTCGAGGGCGCGCGCCTGATCACAGCGGAGGGCGGCGCACCAATCGAGCGCTCGGCGTTCGTGATCGAGAACGGACGTTTCACGCAGGTCGGCAGTCAAGGCGCGCTCCGAGCGCCGGCAGGTGCACGTCACGTCGATCTGACCGGGAAGACGGTGATGCCGGCTCTCGTCGATGCGCACGTGCATCTCGGCTACCGCAATGGTGCGACCTTTGCGGCGGAAAACTACACGTCCGCCAACCTGCTCGACGAGCTCGACCGGTTTTCCTACTACGGCGTCGCCGCCGTACTCGAAGCCGGCACCGGCCGGGGCATCGTGCCGTTCCAGGTCCGGGAGCAGGCGCGCCCGGGCACACGTCTGCTGACCGCCGGCCGAGGCCTGGCGATGCCGAATGCCGGACCTGGCATGCCGATGCGCGACGCGCCGTACGGCGTCACGACGGAAGCCGACGCGCGGCGCGACGTACGGGATCTCGCCGCCGCGCATCCGGACATGATCAAGATCTGGGTCGACGATCGGAACGGGACCGTCGAGAAGCTGAAGCCGAATCTCTATCGCGCGATCATCGACGAAGCGCACGCGCACGGCATCCGCGTCATGGCGCATATCGCGGCGCTCGAGGACGCGAAGGATCTGCTGCGTGCCGGTGTCGACGGTTTCGGCCATGTCGTTCGCGACGCGGACGTCGACCAGGAGCTGATCGCGATGCTGCGCCAGCGGCCGAATGTGTTCTTCGTCGAAACGCTGTGGGGCGAGCGCAACGCGGTTTACGGCACGAAGCCGGCGTGGCTCCAGGAGCCATTGCTCCGCGGCACGCTGTCCGAGCCGGAGATCGCAGCCCTCGCCGGCGGCTTCTCGACCTCAGGATCCGCCGACAGCGCGCAGCGCTTGCTGCGAAACGTCGCGGCGCTGAACCGGGCCGGCGTCAGGCTGGGGCTGGGCACCGACACCGGCGGCGTGACGGGCGGCGGCTATTTCGGTCTGGCCTCGCTCATCGAGTTGGAGCTTCTGGTGAAGGCCGGCTTGACTGCGTCGCAGGCAATCGTCGCCGCGACGCGCACGTCTGCGGCCATCCTCGGCCTCGACGCGCTCGGCACGATCGCCGCTGGCAAGTCGGCGGCGTTCATGGTGCTCGACGCGAACCCGCTCGACGACATCGCCAACACGCGGAAGATCTCTGCCGTGTACCTCGACGGCCTGATGGTGGATCGCGCCGCCCTGGCGGCGAAATGGGCGCCGGCGCGCTCGTCGAGCGGGCGTCCGTAGTCAGGTCAGTACGCCCACCACGATGTCGTCGCGCCCTCGGGCCGCTTGCGCTGGATGAACTGGGCAATCTCCTTCAAGCGCTCCGCGGGTGACACGGGGCCGGTCCAGCAGTGCGGCTTGTTGTTGCCGTACATGAAGAAGCCTTCGTAGTGCGGGTTCGTCGTGGTCTTCATCCACTTCTCGAGCTCTTTCGTCGAGTTGTTCAGGTAATAGGTGTCGACGTCGCCCGTGTAGAAGAACAGCTTGTCCACGAGCTTCGGCCCGACTGTCGCCCAGTTCCTCTGCAGGTAGTAGAGCAAGTCGTAGTGCTCTTTCCAATACGCGGCCACCTGCTTGTTGATGACGCCGGTCCGTTTGTCGAACAGCGGCTCGAAGTAGCCGTCTTTGCCGATCGGGCCGAAGACGGCCGACCAGATGTCGATCTGTTCGCCCGAGCGCCCATGGGTCCCGTTGGTCAGCTCGAAGTAGTTACGCTGCTGCGACGTCATCACGAGCTGCCCGTTCACCATCCGGCTGTTCGCCGTCGGGACCTTGCGCCAGTCGTAGACCTTGTAGAACGCGTTCTCGTCCTCGTAGATGTTGACGCCCTCGACGTCCATGAAGGTCACCGAGTCCGGACAGTAGGCCCAGGCGCCGCCGAAAAAATCCGGATGGAAGATTTGCAGCGCTGCGCTCTCCCAGCCGCCCGTGGAACCGCCCGACAGAATCCGCGCGTAGGGCTCACGCATCACGCGGAAGCGCTTTTCGATCTCGGGAATCAGCTCCTGCATGATCGCGTCGCCGTAGGGCCCGTTGTTCACGGAGTTCACGGCATAGGAATCGTCGAAGTACGGCGTCGGATGCTGGAAGGTGATCGCGATCATCCGCGGAAACCCGTCGCTCAGCCATGCCTTCGAAAAATCGCTCTTCTCGTCGAAGCCATACGGCGCCGCGAGCGAGAAGTGCCCCTGCTCGTAGTTCACCGGATAGCTCATGGTCTCCCGGTCGTAATCGCGTGGCAGCAACACGGTCGCGCCGAGATAGATCGGCCGTCCCCAGAACTTGGTCAGCATCGGGCTCTGGATCTTGAAGCGCTTGACGTACTTCGTATCCGGCGGTACTTCGACGGGCGGCACGCTCCTGGTGGCCACCAGCTTGATCACGCCGCCGGCCCTGGGATCGATGTGCACCTTTTCGACCGCGCTGTAGAGCGTCCCCGGCGCGCGGTTCCAATGCTGCCCTTCCCACTGGTCGTCATGCATCCAGAGCACGTGGCCGTCGGCGCGGCGGAACTCGGAATAGACGACGACGACCGCCTGCACGTAGTAGTCGCCG
>Ga0105248_10009980_pt1 | contig 10453 bp, 8 predicted proteins | sample KBSS34metaG_FD_81524 | JGI IMG/M metagenome (GOLD analysis project Ga0105248, IMG submission 81524) | Switchgrass rhizosphere microbial communities from Kellogg Biological Station, Michigan, USA - KBS S3-4 metaG | ecosystem: Host-associated > Plants > Roots > Rhizosphere > Soil | place... | reverse complement strand
GCATCTTCAATAGCCGCGGTCACAACACAAACGACCCCCGCATCTCGTGTCTGGCCTGTCACAATCCGCACGAGAAGCTAAAGCAGGACGCGGCGTATTACGATGAGAAATGTCTTGCTTGTCACTTAACGACAGCGAAGGAAACGAAGACTGAGCGCCGCAGCGCTAATGCGTGTCCGGTGAGCACGAAGAACTGCTCGAGCTGTCACATGCCCAAAGTCGAACTACCGGGCATGCACGCCGCGTTCACCGATCACTGGATCCGCATCGTGAAACCTAACGAGCCAACACCTCGATAGAAAGTTTCACGCAAAGACGCAAAGGAAGACGCAAAGCCGCTAAGAAAAATTTCTTCTTTGCGTCTTTGCGGCTCGGCTTTGCGCCTTTGCGTGAAACTCTTGCTACCGATACACCTTGATCCAGTGATTCCTCACTTTTGGTGCGATGCGTGTGCCGTCGTGAGTGGATACGATCACGTTGGTAGTTTCATTCGGTAGATGACAATCGACGCACTTGCCCACGATTGCGCGTCCGCGTTTCGGGAAGAGACCACAGCTCTCGACTTTATGACACGCCAAACATTTCTCCGAGAAGTCACTCACATCGCGTTGTCGCATGTGAACATCGTGACACGTCGAACACGTCATCCCTGACGACTTGAAACACTTGCTTCGCTCCAGCAACGCCACCTGATTGCCGTGTACATCGAGCTTCTCATTCTCTTTCGGAGCTTCGAGCTTGAGAAAATCTTCGAGCGCGTTTCCCGCAATGAATGAAAATGCCGGCGCCTTCGGCACACCGATTCCGCCATGACACAACGAACAAAGCGCTAGTTGCCGATCGCGCGGCAGCTTCGCGGGATTAACAATCGGCGCGTTTTTATCCGCCGCGTGTTGCTCTCCTGGTCCATGACACCTCTCACACGAGATGCCGACCGTGTAGCCGGATCGGCGATAACGATTCGCTACCCCCGCATCGGCGATTGCATCGAAGTACGACGCGTGACACTCGAGACAGCGCGGCACGACCGGTCTACTGAAATCCAGCGTTCGATCTCCATACCCCGGACTGTTCACCCAGCTTCCAACTTCAGTCCAATAGGAAACCGGTAGTTGGAAAAGTTGATCGTTTTTCCAGTAGAGATAAGTCTGGCCCTTACGACCTGAGCCGATGACCAGATCGAAACGTTGTGAAACTGAGATCGTGTCGGGCGGAGTTCCGAGAATGCCGGTTTGAAAGAAACCATCGGGCTTCGTTTCCATCTGGTAGTGAAGGTCGCTATCGAGAGTTTTGAGGACGTTTTTGCCGGGCGCGAAGCTGCCCGCGATCGATGCCGCGGACGCTTCTTGTGAGGTTAGGTGGTGGGCGGTGCTGAGAAACGTGCGTTGTTTTTCGTGGCAGGAGAGACATTTGTCATCGCCGACGTACGAGACAAGCAACGAAAAAAATAGAACACAGATAAACACGGATAGAAAAACCGATTATTTGCGGCCGGTGTCGGCGGCAGCGTTGACAAGTTGTTTCACGGCGCCGATTACTACGAATTCCAGGGCGCCGTATGGTTTGGATGCCTCGTCCATTTTAGCGAGGTTCGTTTCGCGCCATTCGCGCGGCGGCGGCATGCCCAGTTTCAAATAAGCTATCGCTTCCTGGCCGGTTGCGCCGAGTTGCGAGAGATTTTGCGCGAGCGGCTTGATCTCTTTCAATGCCGGTGAACGATCGATCATCGGCCCGAGCGACGCAGCGGAAGTTTGCCAGTCAGCGAGCATCTGGCTCAACTCCGCGCGATAGAGTTGATAACGTGGTCCATCATTCAAAAACTCTCTGACCATCCAGGAAAACCTGCGCGCCGTATCGCTGTCGGGAGGCGTCGCATCAATCACGCTCGTGAGCGGACTCAGCATCGTCTGCGGTCGCATCTGGTAACGGCGATACTCCTTGACCGGTTCAATCACGGAGACGAGTGTGCGTAGTGGTCCAATGTCGTCGTTTCGCACGAGGCGCCGCAACATCATCTCCTGGTTTCTCCTGTGCGTCAGTCCCAACTCTTCCAACTGAAGACTGATCATGGCGAGCCGTCGATACATGTCGGGAACGTCATTGACGCTTCGCGGTGACCACAATCGTTCCGCGATCGCGGCCGTGCGCGGCCAGATACGAGAGTCGATTGTTTCCGGCGTCACCCATTCGGCCCACATCGTCGCCTCGCCGCCTAACACGTGTTTTGCTTCTTCGGGCGTTAACGTGGTGTCCGCAGGCAACGGATCCGAAACGTAGTGTTGCGAAGCGGGCTGAATCAGATCGATGTAGTAACCGTTTGAGAGAATGCCGTCGTAGCCTTTCTTTGCGGCTTCGGCGAGTGCCGCAGTGCCACGCCACGAGTGAATCACGACATCCTTCGGCAACTCGGGTTGCAGGATCTCGTCCCAGCCAATCATCTTCTTGCCGTGCTTCTGAAGAATCTTCAGCAGACGCGTGTTGAAGTAAGCCTGGAGGGCATGGTTGTCTTTGATTCCTTTTTTCTTCATGTACTCCTGGATCGCGGGGTTGCGATCCCACTGCTTACCTTCGTTCTCATCGCCGCCGATGTGCAGGTAGTCGTCAGGAAAGAGCGGCCATCTCGCCGAGAAAGGTATCGAGAAACTTGTAGACTTCTTCACGCGTGGGATCGAGCGCCGGTTCGAAGATGCCCGGACGTCGCTCGATCGTGTATGGACCAGGCGCGCTGCCGAGTTCCGGATGGCCCACCAGCCAGCTCGTGCTGTGACCGGGAATATCAAACTCCGGCACGACGCGAATGCCGCGATCGCGCGCGTAAGCAATGATCTCTTTCACCTGTTCCTGCGTGTAGTAGTTGCCGTCGGAACCAAGCTGGTGCAGCTTCGGAAACTTCTTACTCTCGACGCGAAAGCCCTGGTCTTCTGTTAAGTGCCAGTGAAAGACGTTCATCTTCACTGCCGCCATCGCATCGAGGTTGCGCTTGAGCACTTCGATCGTCTCGAAGTGACGCGCGACGTCGATCAACAACCCGCGCCATGGGAAGCGTGGCTGATCGTCGATCTGAACTCCGGGGAAGTAGTAACCATTGCGATCGGCGTCGAGTAGTTGGAGGAGGGTCTCGAGCCCACGCAGCGCGCCGACGACGGTTGGGGCAGTAAGCATCGCCTGGCGGCGCGTGATGTCGATGCGATAACTCTCGTTTTCGCTTACCGAGGGAATATCTTTTCCGGGTCCCTGGCAGTGAATGATCAATGGCGTGGTCTGATCATCGGGCGCGAGTCCGGGAGCGAGTGTCAGGACTGTGCGTCCTTCAAGACGCTTCAGAAACCGGAAGATCCCGGCTTGCAAACGCGCGTCCGAATGTCCGCGCGTTGCGACTTTGAAGTTGGCATCAACAGCCAGACGCTCCGGCTGAAACTTCACCGACGCCGGCACCGGCATCAGGTTGAGTTCTTGTGCATTTACTACAACTGCACAGTTAAAGACGAGTAATAACGGAAGGTATCTAATTTTCATGGTTAATTTTGTACACGGATGACACGGATAAAAAATCCGATTTCTATCCGTGTCATCCGCGGCTTATTTCAGGATGAATTTCTGGGTTAGACCACCAATCTTGACTTCAAATTCACCGGGTTCGGCGACACGTTTGTTTTCCGCGTTGATGAACGACAGATCTTCATTGCGAAGTTTGAAAGTTAAGGTGCGTTTTTCGCCGGGTTGCAGAGTGATCTTCGCGAAGCGTCGCAGACGTTTACCCGGCGGTGATATCGAGGCGGCGAGATCGCTGACGTAGACCAGCACCGCTTCTTTACCAACTCGTTGCCCCGCATTCGTCACCGTCACTGAAACCGGTAACTCTTCGTTCGCCGCGATTGCTTGTTTGCCGAGTCGCAGATCGGAATACGTAAAAGTCGTGTAGCTCAGACCGTCGCCAAACTGAAACTGCGGGTTGAACGCCATGTTGCCGAAGGCAGTGTTTTCAGTCTCGAAAGGTTTGTGATCGTAATTAATCAACCCATTCGGCGTGCGCGGATAAGTGAACGGCAATTTCCCACTTGGATTGACGTCGCCAAACAGAATGTCAGCGATCGCCGTGCCGCCTTCATGACTCGGGTTGTAAGCCATCAGAATCGCGTTCGCGTTGTCAGCAATGCGATTGATGATGCGCGGACGTCCTTCAACTAGCACCATCACGATCGGCTTACCGGTCGCTTTGAGTGCTTCGGCAAGTTTGATCTGCGGCTCACCGATCGTCAGGTCGGTGATGTTGCCCGGCGTTTCACAATAAGAACCTTCGCCGAGCGCGAGCACGACGACATCGACGTTCTGCGCCGCGCGCACAGCCGCTGCGATATCGACCTCTTCCTCCTGATCGGTTGGTGTGCTGTTTGAAGGTCCCGCGCCCCGTGTGATCCTCGTGCCTTGCACGAAGGTTACATTGCCCGCGCCGAGCTTCGCCTCGATCGCCCTGCGAATGGTGTGTCGATCTTTGGGATAGAGACCTTCTTCCGAACCCTGCCAAACGTACGTCCAGCCATTGTTCATCGAGACGAGTGAATCGGCAGTTGGACCAGTGACGAGCACCTTCGCTGTTTTGGCGAGCGGCAGAATGTTGCTTGTATTCTTCAGAAGCGTGATCGACTCGCGTGCCGCTTGCAAACTCACTTCACGATACTCCGGAAGAGCGAACTTCGATTTGAGCGACGCGTCAGGCATCGGCTTGTCGAACAGCCCAAGCTCAAACTTAACCAGTAGTATGCGACGAACTGCTTCGTCGATTCTTGACTGCGGCACTGCGCCTTCCTTCACGAGCGCGACGAGATGATCGGCGAAGCTGTAGTCGTTCGGCACCATGCTCATATCGATGCCGGCCAGGACCGCGAGGCGCGTCGCCTCTTTTTCAGTCGGCGCGATGCGCCACGTCGTCACCAGTTTCTTGATGTCTTCCCAATCGGAGACGACGAAGCCCTTGAAGCCGAGCTCGGTTCGCAGGATGTCGGTGAGGATGTGTTTATTGATATGACCGGGAACGCCGTTGATCTCGCCCGAGTTGACCATGATGGTGCGCGCGCCGGCTTTGACTGCGGCGTCGAAAGTCGGAAGAAAATATTCGCGCAGGTAATTCTCGGGAATCCATGCGGGCGTGCGATCTCTCCCCGTGAGCGGAAAGCTGTAACCCATGTAGTGCTTCAGACTCGTTGCTACCTGACTCTGCGACGACACGTCGGTGCCTTCGAGTCCACGCACAAACGCGACGCCCATCACTTTCGCAAGATACGGATCTTCACCAAACGTCTCCCAGAAGCGAGGCCAGAGTGGAGTGCGGCCGAGATCGAGCACGGGCGAGAAACTCCATGGTATGCCGGCGGCGCGCGTTTCAATCGCCGTAATCTCCGAAGCGTGTTTCATCAACTCCGGATTCCAGGTTGCGGCCATTCCGATCTCCTGCGGGAAGAGCGTCGCGCCCTGAACAAAGTTGGCGCCGTGAATCGAATCGATGCCGTAGATCATCGGAATGCCGAGTCGCGTTTTCTTAACGGCAGTTTCCTGAATCTGACCGATGAATTCGTGCCACTTATCGACTGTCAGCGCCTGATCGGAGACGTTCAGGATCGAACCGGCGCCATACTTAACGATGGCTTTCTCGAGTTTGGCTTGATCGATCTTCGCGTCCTGGTCTTTTCCTGAGATGACCATGGCGAGCGCGAGTTGGGTCATCTGCCCGACTTTCTCTTCGAGGGTCATGCGCGCAAGCAGGTCGTCGATCTTCTTCGTGTAGTCGCGTTCCGGACCGCGGCGACTCGCGCGCTGAAAGAATTCGTCACTATCGAGCAGGTCGCTGGAAGTTTGTGCTTTGATCGCTATTGGGAGTTGAAACGCGAAGCACAGTGCAAGACTGATTACCCTCCGGGCAAGTACGGGATTTCGCATCTATTTATTGTAGCCACAAAAAGGCACAAAAGACACATAAAAGAAAAAGCCAGACCGGTTCTCTTTTTGAGTCTTATGTGCCTTTTTGTGGCTAAAATTTGATGCAGACTGGTGAGGGGATCTGCTCGACGTGGCCAGTCGGTTTGAGACGACCAGTTTGCGCGTCGATGGAAAAGACGACGACGTTGTCGCTGCGTTGATTCGCCACCAGTAATAACTTGCCTGACGGATCGATCGTGAAGTTGCGTGGCCAATCGCCTTCGGTCGAGACGTGTTCGACCAGTTTCAGTTTGCCGCTGCTCAAATCGATCTCGAAAACGACGATGCTGTTGTGGCCGCGATTTGATCCGTATAGGAACTTGCCTGACGTTGAGACGTGGACATCCGCGCAGTAACTGACTCCTGAAAAGTCGCTGGGCAAGCTTGAAACAGTTTCGATGTGGGCGAGCGTGCCGTCACGTTCGTCGTACTTGAAAACCGCCATCGTCGAATCGAGTTCATTGATGACGTAAAGGTATTTACCGTTGGGATGAAGTGTCAGATGACGAGGCCCGGCGCCGGGTTGAAGATCCGCGAAAGGTTGTTTGCCGGGCGTGAGTTTTCCAGTTGTGCGATCGAAGCGATAGATCATTACTTTGTCGATGCCCAGGTCCGCAGCCAGCGCGTGGCGCTGTGAGCGATCGAAGATGATGCAATGAGCGTGTGGTCCTTTTTGTTGTTCTTTAGGTCCTGAACCTTCGTGTTGCTTCAGCTCGGAGAGCATTCCGAGCGTTCCATCCGAACGTATCGGCAGCACGCTTACATTTCCACCAGTGTAATTCGCAACGAGCAACGTCCGTTTCTTTTCATCGATACTCAAGTAACAAGGGTCAGCGCCTTGAGTCGCCTGTTCATTCAGCAAACGCAGTTTTCCGAGTTTGTCGATCGCGTAAGCGCTGACAAAACCACTCGGCTTTCCCAGAAAATCACCGATCTCATTCACTGCATAAAGGTAACGCCGGCTGCGATCGATTGCGAGAAACGATGGATTGACTGATTTGAAGGAGCCGAAACGTGACAGTTGGCCGCTGTACGCGTCCATCAGGTAACCGTAGATACCTTCACTCTTACCTGTGGTGTAGGTGCCCACGTAAAGCATGCGGGACTTAACGTCCCACGCGTTTGCCCGAGAAGCCACTGCCCCAAGCATACCAATGCCGCCAGCTTGCAAAAACTGGCGGCGTGAAAAGTTGTCAATCGTCATTGCTTCTTCGTAGTCGACTTTGAAACAAAAAGCAAGGCCCCGACTTCCTAAGTCAGGGCCTTGCTTTCTTCAGTGTGTGCTCCCCGTTTGATTATCTGCCACGATCAATCAGGATATGATCCTGGCGCTTCTCAGCTAAAGTTTTGTCTAGTGTTTTCTCGCGGTCGGACATTTGAATCACGCGTCCAGTCTGATCGCCCGCGGTCCAAAAGGCTGTCAGAAAATAAAGATCGCCATACTGATGGAAGACCAAACGTGTTTCTTGCTGGGTTTCGTTTGCACGTACTGGTCTGGTAAGAAGCATTGCCTTGCCGACATTATCTTTGCGCTGGATCACCCACACGCTGTCCGAGGTTTTCCATGTGCGCTCAATGACGTACTTACCGGCCGGGAACGATTTCTCACCGACAGAAAAATTAAAGGGTATATGTATGATAGTTTGCCGGTCAGATTGTCCCAGCGCAGATGAGAACGTCAACAGCACAAGTAGACCAGACAGGGCTAACGCCTTTTTAACGTGTTTCATGGTGCTCTCCTTCAGGCACTTCAAAAAAATATCGGCAAGCTTCCAATGCTGCCTTACATTCGAATAACGCGAGAAAGAGAGGGGAATAGGGCCGCGGATTACACAGATTTACACGGATTATTTCTGATTCGCGTAAATCCGTGTGAATCCGTGGCTTATTTGATCAGCTTGCCTAAATCCCTCCAGGTAATCAGTTTAATCTGATTCTCCTGAAGCACTTTACGGAAGGCGTCGCTGGTGAAGAATGCGAAATCTCGTTGACGCCAGGCGGCGCCCCAGTTTGGATGATTGAACGTCGCGCCCTGCATCTCGGCGTCGTCATAAGCGAGGTGGATGACGACTTCAGTAACTCCGGGTTCCAGCTTCTTAAGCTCATCGGAATAAAACCCCGCCCAGTCCTGCGGCGCAACACCCGGATTGATGTCGAGCACTCGATCGATGTAGACGTCGTCCTGGGCCAACGTCTCGGCAAGAAAGTCCGCGCGAGGGAACCACGAGCGCGCGACTCGCATCGGCAACTTCTGACTACGCGCGACGCGCAGGAACACTTCAAACAGTGCTTTGTTTTGATAGAGCGTTCCCATGTGTGAATCGAGATGAGTGGGTTGAATGCCGAGTGCGCGCGCCTTTTCGATCTGGGCCATGATCTCAAGCTCGACTTGCTTGGGATCGGCATGAGCGGCGGCGTCGGTCTCGGTGAGATAGAAGTAACCATCTTTGTCGAGCAGTGAACTGACGCGATCTTTCGACGACACGGGTCCCCAGCGGAGGTTGGTCCATTCGCTGGTGAGCGTGAGATGTAAACCGAGATCGGCTTTTGGATTCGCGCGCGCGTACGCTGCGATTTCCGAAAGCCACGGACACGGAACCATGATGCTGCCGGAGTTAACCAAGCCGATCGCGAGTGCGTTGGTCGTGGCAATGTTAACCGAGTGAGCCATGCCCAGATCGTCGGCATGGACGATCAGCAGCTTCGCGTCACGCGGATAACCGAGTCGTTCAGCGATGGTCTTTGCAGGTTCTTGGGCGCGGGCTGTGGTCAGAGCAAACGTGAAAATCGCGAGTACGATCGCAATTGTGCGTTTCATGGCGGAGAGAATAGCACGCGATTAGCCGAAAGATTGTGCCTCGTCTGCACCTTTTGATGGACTGACGTACACTTCTGTCGTGAGGTACAATTAAGTCCGTTCAGCATCCAGCTTCCAGATATTCAGTTCATCAAAGTAGTAGTTCATGAAACCGCTGAAGATCGGCATCACCGGCGTGCGCGGCATAGTCGGTGAGACCTTTACCCCAGAACTGGCGGTCGAGTTTGCGGAAAGCTTTGGAACGTACCTTGACCGAGGTCGAATCCTTGTTTGCCGCGACACGCGGCCGTCTGGTCCCATGATTCGCTCGGCTGTGTTGGCAGGACTACTCGCTGCCGGTTGTGAAGTTGTCGACCTCGGTGTTTGTCCGACGCCGAGCATGCAGTTGGCAGTCAAATCTCTAAAAGCCGACGGCGGTATTGCGATCACTGCCGGTCACAATCCGTGGCAGTGGAACGCGCTGAAGTTTGTTCGCGGTGACGGCCTTTATCTGAATCCAACGCAGGGTGAAGAGCTGCTCGACATTTATCATCAGGGTGAGTTTGCGAAGGCGAGTTGGAACGAGATCAAGCAGGTGGTCCAAACCGGCGATGCGATCGAACAGCACCTCAACGTGTTGCACGAAAGTTTTGCGGTGGAAACCATCAGAGCGAGAAAATTAACGGTGGCAGTTGATTGTTGTAACGGTGCTTGTTCGTTTCTGAGTCCGAAATGGTTAGCGAAGTTGGGTTGTGAGGTGCTCGCGGTCAACGACAATCCCAGTGCGCCGTTCCCGCATGCGCCAGAGCCCAAGCCTGAAACGATGGCCCAACTACGCGCGGTTGTGAAAGCCGGCCGCGCGGCCATCGGATTCGCCCATGACGCCGATGGCGAACGCCTGGGAATCGTCACCGATCTTGGCGAGCCGCTGTCTGAAGAGATGACGCTCGCGATTGCCGCTGATATTCGACTCAGAAAGAAAACGGGCATTGTTGTCACGAACGTTTCGACTTCGAGTGCGGTTGACGTGATCGCAGCACGTCATGGCGGGGCGGTGGTGCGTGTTCCGGTGGGCCAGGCTTATATCTCGGAGGGCTTGAGTGAACACAATGGCGTGCTCGGGGGTGAGGGAAGTGGTGGTATTACCGTACCTGAAGTTCACCTGACTCACGACAGTGCAGCGGCGATCGGGTTGATACTCGAATATCTGGCTGAGACTGGCGAGCGCATCTCGGATCTGGTGGCGCAACTGCCGCGTCTCACGATTCTTAAACACAACGTGGTCGTTGAACCGCACCGGTTGTATTCGGTGATGCAGGAGTTTCGCGCGGCGGTCGAGGTGGAAGGTTTGGAAGTTGATTCGACTGATGGGATCAAAGTGACGTTGGCATCTGGTTGGGTGCATGTGCGTGCGTCGAACACGGAGTCGATGATTCGAATCATCGTTGAATCTTCAGAGAAGACCGCAGCGCACGAATTACTCGACTGGGCTCGTGACCGTATCCGTGTTCATCCGTGAAATCCGCGGCTAAAACAATGCGAGCGATACCGACTCTTAAAATTAGTATCTCTGGCGTGCGTGGGGTGGTGGGCCAGTCGCTCACGCCGTCACTCCTGACACGCTTCGCGCAAGCCTTCGGCACGCACACTGGGCCGGGCACGATCGTCATCGGTCGCGATCCG
>Ga0105248_10009979_pt1 | contig 10454 bp, 8 predicted proteins | sample KBSS34metaG_FD_81524 | JGI IMG/M metagenome (GOLD analysis project Ga0105248, IMG submission 81524) | Switchgrass rhizosphere microbial communities from Kellogg Biological Station, Michigan, USA - KBS S3-4 metaG | ecosystem: Host-associated > Plants > Roots > Rhizosphere > Soil | place... | reverse complement strand
TCGAACCGCCGACCTTGGGGTTATGAATCCCACGCTCTAACCATCTGAGCTACCCCGCCATGCCTTGATTATCAACTATTTACAGCTACCATCAAAGTGCCGGAAACCTCACTTGTGACGGTATTGTGACGGCGCTGATTTTTTAGCATGACTGCCTCGCCTGCGCCAACTGGCAAATTGCGAATGTAACGCTGACTCGTTGAGATATTCGCGTGACCCATCAGTTTGGCTATGTCATACGCGTTGAATCCTGCTTCGCCTAACCTCGGCCATAAGTTGCCCGCAGGTCGTGCCAGACCAAGCCTCGATTCCCGCATCTTCGCAAGCACTAATAAACGCCTTCTTGATGTCATCGAATGGCAATGCGCGGTCTATTGCTTTGGGTTCTGTCGAAAATGATCAGGTTGCGGAAGAAATCACACTGAACCTTGAGGGGTCAGTTGCTCGCTCTTACGTGCGCCAGTGCCGATAGCAAAGGGAACCATTGTTGCCAATGCTGTCGTTTGCCGGTGCATTTGAGCTAGCAGTCGTGATTCCTCTTCGGGGTAGCAAATACCTGTAGCGTTGATTCTGCAACTTGATTCTGCTAACCCGACTGCAAGGGTTTGAATCAGCCAACCCCCAAGTCACCGCGAGTGAAAATATCCGCGACAATACATCGATCTCATGTTTGACGGATGCAGGACTTCGTTTCGTTTTGCGCTTTGTCACCGTGTGCAATCTTGCGCTCTTGAATTTCTCGATTGCACCTGGCGTGATCTCGCCCAAGGTCTTGCCTGCCGAAAGCTCGAAGCAACGGACGCACCCGAAAGCGATCATGTTTCCACGAGCGCTTGTTGTTCTTGGCCCAATTAAGAAACGTATCCTCACCAAACTGATCGTTTGCTGCATGAGGATCGCCGACAAACTTAGCAAATGACATCGTTCCAAATTGCTTGCCAATCTTCCCATCAAACACGTCGCGCTTTAGCTTGATCTCAGATTGTTCCGCTTCGTACTTGGTACGCGCTTCGGGGAGTGGTCCACGATGCTTGTGGTTCCCAAAGTCATACCACCACGTCTTGCCTCTTTTCTAACAGTCAAAGAACATCACCTCCGTTCGCAGCCACAGAGGGTTGACGAATAGTACCTGATATTTCATCACGTAAAGCGACATCGTGCATCACTGTAAAGTCTGTAATGCCTCTCCTGTTCCTTACGCCTAGACATACCGAAGCCGAACACGGGCCAATCCGTGCCGAACAAAGTTTTATGGTTGATGTCCTTGGACAGGAGGGTTGTTGATTACCGTGTAAGGAGATCTCGCTAAACCTTTAGACATGAGTGCCTGTCGGAGCTAGGATCTAATAGCTCTGTAACGCAGCGCCGAGCAAGTTCATCGCAGAGAGTCTCGACGGTACCGATTTCCGAATCAAGTCACTGAGGCCAAGGCAAAGATCACCAAGCAACTCAGATCATGAAGGGCTCTGCCAAGAACACTTCAGATATTTCTCGTACCCGACGGCGAACATCTCTTCTCTAGTCTATTGAGATCTTCATTTATCTCTTCCACTGAGACGAAGTATAACAGACGGCATTGCCACCTGCCGGGCGACGACGGATGCGAACGGGAACCTAGCTGACTTTTGCTAAAACTAAGACCCTTGACCCATCTTCGGTGGTTCTTTGGCAAGAACCAAGTTGAGATATCGTTCACCCTCCTGGAAGATGAGACCTTTGGATTGAAGCGTGGTGACCTCGCGCGCAGCATCGAAACCGCTGATATGGCCCATCTTTTTCGCCAAATCCGACAATTCTCTGGGTTTGTCATCGAGGTATGCGAGGACCTGTCTACCGATCTCCCCGATATCGTATTCAACTGCCTTCCCCGTTCTTGAGTCATGCACCCATGTGGAATGACCGTTCTCCTTGAAGAAGAGCTGCGGCTGAGTGTTTTGATTCTGATTCCAAACCGCCCGCCACTGCACCACTTTCCCCCGCAACTGACCGAGCCATTTCGCGGTCCATTTGCGGTACTCCGCGCTAAAGTTTCTGTCCGCGAAGTAGTAAGCCAGGTTCATCAGCGACCCCCTGCTGAAGGGGTAAATGAACGCGTAGTAGTCCATCGGAACTAAGTCGAGTCCATACTCCTGCGCTCTCATAAAGTAAGGACTGTAGCGGTCAAAGCGTACCGGGTAGACGTCCACTGGAGGCGGTAAATGTGTAAGCAGCGGAATATCCTTCAGGTATTTCTTATACACTTCCTCGTGCTCACCCGGAAAACCGATCAGGAGATTCCAGCCAGGATGCACATTGTAAGCAATACAGTTCTTCAACAATCGCAGGTTTTGGAAAACCGAGGTGCCCTTCTTCATCAATTGCAACGTGGAGGTATTGAGCGCCTCGACGCCGGGTTGCACCCATCTGACATGAGCACCCGAAATAATCTGCATTTCCTCTTCGGTCAAATCCGCCTTCACCTCATAGAATAAGCCTACGTTCGCCGGCGGCTTCAACCGCGTGAATACATCTTGCAAATAGGTCTTGGGCATTATGTTATCCACCGCATCGAACCGATCGACTTGCTCCGCATAGTTAAAAAGTTTATCGAACTGTGCCAGAGCATTGTCGGGACTCATCGTCCGGTAATTCATGGTCTGCCCGTTCAATCCGCAGAATGTGCAATGCGCCTTTTGACCCCACCAGCAGCCGCGCGAAGTCTCAAACAATAAAACCGGCTTTTTGTGTGCCTCCCCAAAGTGCTTGTGGTAAGTTTCGAGAAATTCATCATAATCAAGCTCGATCGGCACGTTGATGTCGACCTCCTCACCGATGACCGTGAGCGGCGTCAACGTGCCAAGACCACAGTTCCTTCTCGAGAAAACGCCGTGAATGGAGTGACACTTATCGAACTCCCCATCCAGACGGTGGCGGACGAATTGGGAGAAACTCTTGATGCCCGGCCCGGAGAAGACAAAATCTATCGGCTTGAAATTTTTGGCGATCTCCTGGCCCATCGGAGTCTCACAGCTGGCGCCGCCGATTACATTAATGATCTTAGGATTCTTCTCCTTGAGCTTCCTGGCGAGCGCAAAGGAAGCGACGTTCTGCGAAAACATCGACGTGAACCCCACGAGGTCTGCTTCAGCGATCTCGTACTTATCGATCAAGCCATCTAGGAAGGCGTCCAATCCCTTTCGCTTCTGCAGCACAACCTGTTTCATTGCTTCAATCTGCGGAGTTCGCGTCGGGAAGAAGCGCCGGAAATAAGTTTCCGTGTTATCCAGCAGCTCAGGGAATGCAGTCTGCCGAAACATCCAGTCGCCGATGCCTGAAATGTACGACTCGGTGGAAATAGACAGGTTTTGAGTCAATTCGATTCCAAGGTAGAGAGCAAAGTCGTGATTCAAGTAGTGAATCTTGACTGACACGCGGTCCTTGAATTCAGCATCGACAACTGATTTCAACTGGGTCAGTGCCAATGAGGGCATCAGTAAGCCTGCAAAGGGCATATTGACGAGTGCAATCTTGTACATGGTCTTTCTCCGAAGTAGCAGATCTGTTAAGGCTACAAAAAGCACCAAAAACTCTTTTGTGCTTTTTGTGCCTCTGGTGGCAATTCAAATTAACTTTAGTCAGTAGCCAAAATCTGCCGCGTGCAGACTCATCACGTGTAAAGGCGAGGCAACGTTTTGAACGGCTCGCCATGAGCGTTGTGGGATGCTATCCGGTTGTGGCCGTAAGCGTCCTCGCCGGCAATCAGTACACAGCCATATCGAGACAAGTCAAAATGGTGACCGAATTCGTCGAATTCGCTCATGTCGCTATACACTTTCACATGAGTGGGGACAACGCGTATTGTGAAACCCATCCTTTGTTTGCGACTGGTATTTGGAAGCGAGCCGTGAACACAGCGCGCTGTAAAGATCACAAATTCACCAGGCTGCACCTCAAAGTACTCCACCTGCTGTTCTTCAGGTTCCCAATCAGGTGAGAGCTTGAGCTCGCTATAATCGTAGCCAAAGAAACTGTGCTTAAGGGGGTCTGCATCCTTCTTATTGCTGGCATGCTGTATATGTCCATGCTCGTTATAGTGCCAAGTGCGGTGACTACCGGGGATAAATCTAAGACAACCGTTTTCTTTAGTTGCTTCAGTGAGGGCAACCCAGACGGTGAGCTCCATTGGGACTCCCTCAACGGTCCGCGTGCGCTCAAGCGACGATCTGCCAATCTCACCAACTGCGTAAGTCTCTACCTGATGCCAGCCCGTCCCAGGCTCGCCCGGGTTTTTCGGGAACCATTCAGTCCGCCAACAAAGTATATCGGGACCCAAAAGCGCTTGAAGCTTCCGAACGATTGCCGGCTCGCTCACGAGGCGGCTTAAAGCTGGTATGTCGAGGTGTCTATCGTAGTTAATAGGATTGTTGTAGGCGGCGAACTTGTTGTTCATCGGGTTCAGCATTTCCGGTCGCAGCTCCCTCCACCAGGCACGCATCTCGTCCGGGTCCCACAGCTTAAACGGGCCGACGACTCCGTCACGTTCGAAGACTGCTTTTTCTTCTGGTAATAGTGCAAAATCCGACGCCATCGTCTCGATCATAACTCCTCCATTTTGCCAAAGAAGCCCTGCAGAGCTTTGACCATGGTCCATGGTCCTGGGCCTTCAAGAACTCGCAACGGTTTTCGTTCCATTCCCGGAAGTGCTCTCCAACAACGCCGCCATTTTTCGGATAGTCGGGTTCTTGACTGCATCGGTGATGGAAATCTCCTTTTTCAGTTGTTCTTCGATCAGGCTAACCAGGATGATGGCCGGCAGCGAGTGCCCTCCGAGCTCGAAAAAGTCGTCGTCAATCCCAATGTTTGATACGTGCAGGACTTTCTCCCAAAGATTGGTAAGCGCACCGATAAGATCATCTCCCGAACGGAGTTCGTGATAGTCGATCTTGCCGTTATCATCCTGATCCACAACTGCGCTTCGGTCCGGAGGTGACTGCGTTAACCCGGAAAAGGAGTCGAGAACCGGTGGATGTTTCGGAGTGTTCATTTCTGTTTCCCCTTTCCTTCGACAAACCCCATGCCTGCCATTTAGATTGCCTTAAGCACACGCGTGTCTTGCTAAAGACACTGAAGTCCATGCAGATTTCCGAATCAAGTCACTGAGGCCACGGCAAAGATCTTCAGGCAACTCAGATCGTGAATGGCTCTGCCAGGAACGCTTCAGATATTTCTCGTACCCGACGGCGAACATCGTCGGGAAGTGGAGGCCACCGATGAAACGACGAAACCCACGATGACAGAAGCCTCGCGGCTGATCCGAGATCTCGTTCTGACAAGTTCTTCTCTAGTCTATTGAGATCTTCATTTATCTCTTCCACTGAGACATGGGGTGCACTCGAGGGCTTTGTCGAACAATTGCACTTCATGGCTTCCAGCTGTTTCGAAAAAATAGCTATTTCAGCCGGATCGACGCTTAGGTAATCTTGTGTGTCATCCCACCGGCTGAGTAAATACAAACGCAGCGCCGAAGTCCCGAACTGTTGAATGATGTCGTCAACTTCAATAGTATTCCTCATGGATTTGCTCATCTTCTGCCCAAATTGATCTGTAATCAACGGATGAACAATCACATCTGAGAAAGGCACTGCCTCGCCTATTCCGGGACTCAGCGCAATGGAGGACGCTACCATGAAGAACAGCAGATCGAGGCCCGTAACAAAGATTGACGTGTCGACCTGCGTTGAAATTGGTCCTCTCGGTCCTCTCTTATTGACGCAGTAAATTCCATTAGCAGCGTACGTCCACAAAGCGCAGGAAATCATCAAATCCATTCGATACTCTGGGATGGGGTCCCCGGCAGACAGTTGAAAAGCCCGCGCGATGACGTCGGCAGGAATGGTATTTCCGCATAGATGCTCACGCGTAAGTTTCCAGTCAGCCTCCTCTCCACGATTCACGAGATCCTTCATCCAATTCAGCATGTATGTCTTATAGCGTTTTGGATAAATGGAAGGCTTTCCGGAAGAAATGGTGTCAATTGCGTTTTGAAGCAAAATTGAGCTTCTAATAAACAGCCCCGGAACAACCCGTCTGTAGACTCGATATCCAGTCCCCCTGCAGGAGCGAACTTCCTCCAATTGTTCCAGGGAGGCTAATAGGGAACCACGTTCCCGAATGATAGCGAGCAGGTCATTGCGTGCGGCCCTAAAATCCTGATCTTTGAACATGCCTGCTCGAAGATACCCATGATGGTCAATCGAGCATGGCATTTCCAGCTTACGGTCCAGGCAGAACTGCAGGCTCGCCGCATCGTAAGCGGGGACAAGGCTGCGCGGTGAACTCACCGGAGCAGCGTAGACGGCAACCCTCTTGCCTAGCGGGTTCGTTGCATATGTTCCCTCGAAATTGGCAAGCTCACTGCCGGCCGGAACAAGTAACCCAACTTCATCGACGAGATACGCCAATTCGGTATGATCTACTGTAACGGTGAAGTCGCCTAGTGAGTATTTGAGCGTGTAAATCTGGACTGGTGACTTTCGAGAAACGCAATCGTAGTTAGGAATGCTCTGGCCTCTCTCGTAACACCAATCGTCGATCTTCTTTGCCCCATACAAGTAGCCTTTGTTGTAAAGAGTCCTAACGTAGCCGTCGAATTCGTTCTGAACATCCTCATCGCCAATGGATCGCAGGGGATTAGCATCGAGCGTCAATTTGAGATCCTGAAATTGCCTGGCAATCTTGCAAACGTTTTGCTTCGTCAAAGACTCAAGGAGAGCTTGCTGGACACTCTCAGGAACATCCCGAGGGATCTTCGATTGCTCTTTCAGGGACTGATGCATGACCAGCTCAGTCGATGATCCCCCGTGATCTGTGTTGCCCTCCCAATACACACGGGCCCCGTGAGACCGGTACCATCGAGCGAAAACGTCCTGAACCGTCAAATTCAATGCATGGCCCAGGTGCAGACTCCCTGTGGGATTAGGTGACGCATTGATGATCGAGACTTGGTTAGGCTGCGGCCTTGTATTCACTCAACAACCCCCCTAATGGCGCGCTGGGGTACGGGCCCCATGTAAGCGCAGTTTAAATAACAAGCGCCATCAAGCATGAACTCTGGCTTGTAGTCCTGAATCCTCATACAGGTGCTTTAACTGTGCATTAGGCCCGAGTAGTTCTTGTCCCAGCGGCGACTTAAGGCGGATACCTGGACAAATTATATCGAGGTGGTATTGGGTAAATGGAAGGAGGCCGAATCCCAGATGGAGAACACCAGTTGGGTTCCCGTGCACCTCGTTCATCGCGGAATTCGAAAACACTAATTCGTGTGTAAAGTTGCACCCGAATCCCATCTCCAGGATGACACCGTAGCGCGAGTCGATTTCACGAAGCATGTTGAAGTAGCGGGCGGCATCGCGCGCCTGGTCGTCGAGAGCATCGATTGCAGTCACGTATCCGTGGTCGCACTCGAGCCGGATTGCTCCGTTGTAGACAGTGCTAAGTTGATCGTATATGCGGGACTGGTCTGTCCGCTTAAACGAGACCGATCCGGCGTGTAGAATCGGCAGTCCCCGGATAGCAATCGTCCCCGAAACGTCCAGGGCGTGGGTGATATCTTGACCGAACACATCGACGGGTAACACGCTGATTTCACCAGACGGCAGTAGCTGTTGCTCTCCCCAGTCGAGGGGCCCAACTTGCTCGTGCCACATTAGGCTGTCATCGAGATGGTTGAATACTGCACGAGTCCCGTATTCGTCATTTATAAGCTCCAGGTATTCGCTGTTTTGCCCGACTTCAAAAAAGAATTCGGCGAAACGTGCTTGCGATGCGGCGTCGGTATTCTCGGCTTGCCTGAGGAAGTGGTTCAGTTGGGCAGTATCTGTCGGGGTGGAGAAGCACGCTAGTACGCCCAGCTTCTTCTTAGGGCCGAGTACTTCAGGACCTGGAGATTTGAAGTAAACACTCGGCATCACAACAAGGATGTGTGATCGATCGGGGATTTTCTCTGCGATGCACTGATGTGCCTCGTCGGGTGACGATGCGGTGACGACAAGGTAGTCGCTGTAAGCGGAGTTTGTCTCGTTGATCTGGATATGACTCTCGAGTTCAGGAGTTGTCAGGACGGAGAATGTGCAGCCGGCTTGCTCCCCGAAATTCGTAAGCTTCCCAGGATTTATATGTACTGGATCGTTCATGACAATTTACTCACGTTTGCAAACAAGGGCAGCCGGCGGACTTCACACGGCGTAGACCTGGAGTCTTCGTCGCCTCCGCTTGGATCCCGAATAAATGCTCACCCTTTTCGTTCTCCACGCGTGTCCCGACGCAGAACATGTCAAGGTGGTACTGCGTGTGCGGTAGCATTCCGAGCCCCAGGTGCACGTTGCCCCCACCCTGGCCCCAGACCTCATTCATGGCTGCGTTGCCATCCCAAAGCTCAATCTGCTCGTTTATTGAGAAGCCAATTTCGTAGACGTTCCGATATCTGGAATCCACTGCAAATAGACATGAGAGCATTTGCTCGGCCGGAAGCGCTTCAGGTGACGACGCATGATGATCGACGATCGTTCCGTCACATATGTTCAGGACCAGGGGCGCAGATTTGACAGTTGCGAGGTCGTTGTAGATTCTTAGTTGATCCTTGAGCTGAAATGAGGGTGGCCCGGATTGCACTATCGGTTGCCCGGAGAGCGTCATTGTTCCGTTCAATCCAACGAGTGCGCCCTTGTCGAGGTCCTCGATGTACAGGGGTACCGCGAAGCACGCAATCTCTCCGGCGGGATACACCTGCTGATCGCCCCAGTTTAAGACACCAGTCTGCTCGTGCCACTCTAAATCGTCGCTGAGATGCGCGAATGAGCAACTGCTTCCGGTTGACTCATTTAATAGGACGAGGCTCTGGCTCGCGAGACCTTTGCTGAAGAATTGTTCCGCCGTATCTATCTGTTTCTGTAGATCGATAGAGTATCCGCACTTCAGAAAGTGGGCAATGCCGTCAAGTCCAATCTGCCCGGACCGGCAAGCCATTATAAGGATCTGGTAATCGGATAGGAGTTCTCGCGGAATTGAATGCATCAGGCAGTCTGGAAGAATTGTCAGTATGTGAGAGCGCCGCGGAATTTCCGCTCCGAATAGCGACGAGAGCGGTTTTTCTCCGTCGTAGGGAATGATCAACGTGCGAGAGTATTTACCTTGTGAGGTAGGGGTGAACTCATTGACGAGGCGCTGGTTAGTCACGAGAACGAACGCCGTGTTCGGATCTGCATCCCCGAAAGCGCTAATTCTGTCTGTTTCAATGATAATCACAGTATTAGTCTCCTACGCGGGCGTGCCCGCATGCTAATTGTGTTGTAAGAAATGAATCTCTGCAGAGCACAACTGTGACCAATCGTCTGAGCCAGGCAGTGTGCCCACTCCGAGTGGACAGGCTGGAATGTGGGCTCTAGCAGCGAGAAACGAATCTCCCGCTGCTAGATCCTTCTTGTTAACCTAATAGCGAACCAGTGTACTCGCCGTTCTTCTTACGTTTTTGCATGATATGCTCCATTCTGCCTCGGAGCTTTGTAGTCCCGAGACGTCTGTGGGAAGTTTTCCCGCCATAAAAGAGACTAGCTGTCGAACTAGTCAGGAATACCCGGAATTCCGAGGAATGCGCCTTTGCGTAAGGCAGAGCGCATCTTGGTAGATCCTACATAACCGCAATCTACATTCCAGTGCATTGCTCCCGACCTAGCGATCCATTCTCGTCCTCATTTCGAGCATCCACCCTGGTCCTAACCCTCATCCTTTCAAGCAAAAAGAAAACCTCCGGACGCTTATAAGATTCTCCGCGAAGCGCGGACCCGCTTGCCGACTAATGCTCAATAAACGCCCATATGCGCGAAAACCGCGCATTTCTGCTCGCATCGCGCGCACTTCGTCATTACAAGACGGCGTCCAAAAAAAAACGCGTACGAGTAATTCCACTCGTACGCAATTTGCGGCCTCAACGCCTTTGCCGGAGAACTCAATCTAAGTGCGTTTGGCTCAGCCCGAACTGCTTTAGCAATCGATAAAGCTGGTGCCGATTCCTAAGACCAAGCAAGTGAACCATCTTTGAGCGCCGACCACCTGTCTCTTTCATTGCTCGATTTAGAAACTCTCGCTTCTCAGCCAGACTCAAATCGCGAAAACTAACCCGCTTATCACCGTCCGTTTTCTGCCACTCTTTACTACTCAGATTCAATTCGCCATTGGCCTCACCGCCGGTATCAAGTGCGGGACCAAATCGTAAGTCTTCGGCCCTTAACATGTTTCCCTCAAGCTCCGCCAGGGATCGATCAACCAGATTCTCCAACTCGCGCACGTTACCCGGCCAGGTATATCTAAGAAGCGCCTCTTCCGCATCACTCGTCAGCCTAACGTGCTCCTTTCCAATGTCTCGGCCAAACTTTCGAATAAAGTGGTTAGTTAACAACACCACATCGCGGCCCCGCTCG
>Ga0105248_10009978_pt1 | contig 10454 bp, 9 predicted proteins | sample KBSS34metaG_FD_81524 | JGI IMG/M metagenome (GOLD analysis project Ga0105248, IMG submission 81524) | Switchgrass rhizosphere microbial communities from Kellogg Biological Station, Michigan, USA - KBS S3-4 metaG | ecosystem: Host-associated > Plants > Roots > Rhizosphere > Soil | place... | reverse complement strand
GCACCGCTGCAATGGCGCTTGAAGATGTCGGCCTGGCGCGATCCATCTTCGAGGAAGCCGAGGTAGCCGATTTTCTCGACCTTCGGATGGCTCTTCAGGAAGTCGCAGACCTTTGCGGCATTTTCGCCGGCCCGGCTCATCCGCATCTCGAGCGTTTCGAGGCTGCGCAACAGCATCCAGGCGGTATTCGGGTCGCAGATCGTGCCGATCGTGTTCCGGAAACTGCGGATTTGGTTGATGAGCACTTTGTCCCCGACGACGGCCCCGGCGACAAGGTCGCTATGCCCACCGACATATTTGGTGAGGCTGTAGACCGAGAGGTCGGCGCCCTGCGCGAGGGGTTTGGCCCAAAGCGGGCCAAGAAAGGTGTTGTCGATCGCGATCGGAGGGCGTTGGTCGGCTGGGAACGCCGCGTCGACCGCCGCGCGCACTGCCTCGACATCGACCAACTGGTTGGTCGGGTTGGCCGGGCTTTCGAGGTAGACGAGCGAGACTCGCCCCTTCTCCTTGCCCTTTGCGATGGCCGCATCGATCTCCTTGCGCGTCGCGCCCGAGGGGAAATCGATCCACGACACACCGAACTGGCCGAGGATTTTCGCGATCAATGTCTCGGTCGCGGCGTAAAGCGGACCCGAGTGCACGACACAGTCGCCCGGCCGGACGAAGGTCATCAGCAGCGTCGCGATTGCGGCCATACCGCTGGAGAATGCGAGCGCGTCGTCGGCATCTTCCCACACCGCCAGGCGATCTTCGAGGATTTCCTGATTGGGACCGTTGAAGCGCGAATAAATGAGGCCTTCTGCGCCGCCCGGGCGCTTGCCCGTTACGCCTTCGAAGAAGCGCTTCCCGGCGGCGGCATTCTCGAACACGAAGGTCGATGTGAGGAAGATCGGCGGCTTCAACGACCCCTCGCTCAGCTCCGGATCGAAGCCGTAGCCGAGCATCAACGTTTGGGCGCTGAGTTTACGGTTGCCGATTTGGGTTGGCGAGGGCCGTGGCGATCGCTGATGGGAAATGGCGCCGCTCAATTCATCTTCGGTAGGCATTCAGCTCTCCTGGTTCGGCGGCGGCATTAGCGCCAACCATGGCGCAGCGCCAATCAGGTGCGACGGCAGATTCGATAAGCTGGGCTTGTGGGTATCAGCCGGGGATGGCGATAGCGCTCAATTGACGCCCGTAATCGGCTTCGCCGCAATGCCTCGAGCGGCGATAACTGAAGAAGCGATCGGGAGCGGCATAGGTGTCGAGATTGAGAGCTTCGATCTCATCTATGCCAGCTGCGATCAGGCGATGAACGACATAGGCTTCCAGGTCGAAATGCGGCTTGCCAGAAGGGCCTGTGACGAAGAAACGCTCGTTGTCCGCGTCGGCGTGGGCGAAACGCGCACGGAAATCTTCGTCGACCTCGTACGACGGCTGGGCGATGCACGGACCGACGGCGGCATGAATGTTCTCGCGCTTCGAGCCGAGTTGCTCCATTGCCTCGATGGTCGCATCCGTCACTCCGGCGAGCGCGCCGCGCCAACCGGCATGCGCCGCGCCGACCACCACTGCATGGTGGTCAGAGAAAAGAACCGGGGCGCAGTCGGCCGTGAGAATTCCGAGGAGAAGGTTGGGCCGGTCGGTGACCATTGCGTCGACCCGAGGGCGTTCGGCCTGCTCCCATGCCTGATCGGCGACGACGACCTCGGCGGAATGAACCTGGTGAACGGTCGCGAGTTCGGCCTCGGGAAGAAGCGCCGCGATTGCGAGACGGCGATTGCCGGCAATGGCCTCGCGATCGTCATTGCTTCCGAAACCGACATTGAGGCCCGCGCATTCGCCAACGGAGATGCCGCCCCTGCGACCGAGGAAGCCATGCGGAAGCCGGCCAAGGCTTACCGCCCGGATGACTTCAACGTCGCTCACAGGACCTTCCGCATGATGATGTCTTCGTCCGCCTGATTGCCCACCATGAAATCGTAGCGACCCACCGCTTCGAATCCATAGCGATCGTAGAAACGACGCGCGCGGTGATTGTCGATGAAGACGGTAAGGTAGAGCCTCGTTGCCCTACGCCTGCGGGTTTCATCGAGCGCCCAGTCCATCAACCGGTGTGCGATTCCGATCCCATGATATCCGCCCAGGATGTACAGCTGGTCGAGCAATAACGCCGGGCCCTTCGGCTCTACCGGAAGCTTCAACGGTCCAAGCTTGAGGTAGCCGACCGCTTCGCCATCCTCCTCTGCGATCCGGCACGCGAAAGCGGGATCCTTGAGCTGTCTTTCCCAATCCTCGACGCCGAAACTCGACAAGAAAATATTCAAGTCTTCCGGCCGATAAAGGTGAGCGAACGTATCGCAAAAGACCTTGTCGAAAAGGCGATCCAGAGCGGCGGCGTCATCCGGTCCAGCATCGCGATAGTGAATGTTCATGCGAACCCCGCCGGCGCAGGCCAGTCGGGTGAATGGACGGCAATCACCTTGAACAATGTTCCCATCTGGTCGCGCGACGTCAGGCGATCGAGCGATTGCTGGATGTTCTCGGCGCGATCGGGATTGGCGCGGAAAAGGGACTGCGCCCGCGCTTCAATGCCGAGACGAATGAGCCATTCACCTTGCGGGACGACAGAAGTCGTCTTAGCCCCCGCCTCCCGCGCGGCCATTGCGAGAGCCTCGAAATCGACGTGGGATGTGAGGTCCTGCTCACCCGGCGTGGACAATATCGGCGCAAAACCGTGGCGCTTCACAGCCTGAAGCGTATCGCCCGAGGCGCTGCGTTCGTGCCCATAGTCGATAAACAAGGCCACCCCTCCCTTGGCCGCGAGGCAAGTCGCAATGCCACTGACAGCCTCATCCCGAAGGGGCGAGGTTTCGACAATCTCACCATCGCGGTCGAAGGCGAGGCCGCTGCCCGCAAACACCACCTTTCGCTCGATGCCGCCGACGTGCTGCCTTACGGGAAGTGCGTCGAGAAATTCGTTGGCGACAAGCAGCAGCGGCCTTGCAGGAAGTTCGTCGATTCTCTCGTGCCAATGGGCGTCCGGTACCGCCTGTTCCTGAAGACCTCGCAGTACCGGGCTGGTCTCGACCAGATGAATTTCTCCGCGAAAGCCGGCGGACCGCATAACCCGAAGGGCGTCGGTCGCGAGTGTGCCCCTGCCGGGCCCAAGCTCCACGTAAATCGCATCTTCCGGCGACCCCGCGCGCTTCCAGCAGTCGGCGAGCGCCGCCCCCACGAGCTCGCCAAACATCTGGCTGATTTCGGGCGCCGTTGTGAAATCGCCCTCCGCTCCAAGCGGGTCACGGGTCGCGTAATAATAGTTGTTGCACGCTTCCATGAACGCTTCGACCGTGATCGGCCCCTCGGCCCTGATGCGATCCCGAAGGGCTCTCTCCAGCGGCGTCATAGCGAAATCCCGCTTGCGCTCCCCCTGCGCTCGTCCAAGGGAGAGTGCTCGCATTTGAAAAAGCTCAATGCGGGCGCTTTTCTATCACGCTACCGAAGCGGTTCCGGCGGTCGCCTCTACCCGGACACGCCGCCTTGATGCAGTGAGCATCAGGTAGAGCCCTCCAAGGATCATCGGCAACGAAAGCCACTGGCCCATGTGCAGATGCGTTGCCTGCGAAAAGGCGATCAGTTGCTGGTCGGGCTCCCGGATGAACTCCAGGCCAAACCGGAAGCAGCCATAGAAGAAGATGAAGGCGCCGACGAGCTTGCCGGGCTCATAGCGGGCCTTGGTCTTCCAGAACATCCAACCCAGGATGGCGAACAGCACGATTCCTTCGAGCACCGCCTCGTAGATTTGGCTCGGATGGCGCGGCGGCCCGAGGACGCGCTGGCCGAATTGGTTGAACTCCTGGAAGCGGATCGCCCAGGGAACCGTCGTGGGGGCGCCCCACAGCTCCTGGTTGATGAAGTTCGCCAGGCGGCCGAAAAACAGGCCAAAGGGCACGCAGCAGGCGACATAATCGTGAATGCGCAGCCAGTTCAGCTTCTGCTTGTAGGCGAAATAGAAGATCCCGAGCGAGGTGCCGATCACTCCCCCGTGGAAGGACATTCCCCCGTCCCAGAGCTTCAGGATCTCGATCGGGTGCCGCAAATATTCGCCGAGGTTGTAGAAGAGCACATACCCGAGGCGCCCGCCGAGGATGATCCCAAGCGCCGCGTAGAACACGAGATCGTCGGCATGACGGCGGGCGAACGGAGCGCCAGGCTGCTTCAACAGCTTCAAAAGATACCAATAGCCGACGAAAATGCCGGCCAGGTACGCGAGGCTGTACCACCTGAGGTCGAACGGGCCGATGTGGAGCGCAACCGGCGACAGGCCCAGGTCCGGAAACGCAACGAAGCGGGAATTGTCGACAGCGGTTTGCAATGGCTTCCCCGAATGGATTGTCAGCGCCTCATAAGGCGGGCAAGCTCAAAGGCAAAGGAGCGCGGGACGTCGATGCCTAACGAGCTGGACCGCCGGTTTGACGAAGAACTGGCAAAGGTCATTGGCCCTGGCGGGCGATTGGTCATCGGCCGGGACGAGCAGGGACGCCCAATCGTCACCAATTTACCATCCACCCTGCCCGCATTCTTCAAGACGTTTTGCGCGCTCAACGCTGCAAACGAGGCGGTGGTGGCCGGCGACGAGCGGCTGACTTTTTCCGATCTCGACCGGATCTCCGACTGGCTGACGCGAGGGCTCGTCGCCCGAGGCGTTGCCAAGGGGGACCGAATCGGACTTGCGATGCGCAACTGCCCGGCCTGGATCGTCATTTACATGGCGATCATCAAGGCCGGCGGGATTGCGACCCTGCTGAATGGCTGGTGGGAGCCGTTCGAGATGGAATATGCGGTTCGGCTTACCGAGCCCAAGCTCATCATTGCCGATCCGTCGCGCGCAAAGCGGCTGGCGGCGCGCTGCGACAGTTTCGAGACGGTTTGCATCAACGTCGATGCGCCGGTTGAGCAGTCCGTGGCGCCGCTCGTCGGTGAGATTGATGAAAACGGTGCATTGCCCGATCTCTCGCCCGAAGATGACGCGACGATCCTCTTCACCTCAGGATCGACCGGCGAGTCCAAAGGTGCCCTCTCGACGCATCGGGCGATCACGACCGGCGTCTACGCCTATGCGACGGGCCTCATCGTCCTGCTCGGCTTGCTGACCGAGGACGGTAATGCGCCGACAACGCCGGCCCGGACCTTGCTCAGCGTGCCTCTGTTCCACGTCACTGGTGAAGTGCCGGTCATGCTCAACAGTTTTGTCATCGGCCGGTGCATGGTGATCATGCCCAAGTGGGATGCAACCGAGGCGCTGCGTCTGATCGAGAAGGAAAAGGTGTCATATTTCGTCGGCGTGCCGACCATGAGCCTCGAGATCATGAACCACCCCGATCGGCACAAATATGATCTGTCGTCACTGAGAGACATCACCGCTGGCGGCGCTCCGCGCCCGATTAGCCATGTCGAGCGCCTGAGAGTCGAATTCCCCAACGCCAATCCTGCGCTCGGCTACGGCCTCACCGAAACAAACGCGACGGGGTGCGCCAATTTCTGGAGCAGTTATGCGGCGAAGCCGGCCTCGACCGGTCGAGCGCAAAAGCCGCTGGTCGAGGTCGCTATCCTCGGCGCGGGCGACCGCCCGATGCCGTCCGGAGAGGTCGGCGAGATCGGCATTCGCACCGCAGCCAACATCAAAGGCTATTGGAGAAACCCCGAGGCGACCGAAGCGGCGATCACCTCGGGCGGCTTCGTAAGGACGGGCGACGTCGGCTATCTCGACGAAGACGGATATTTGTTCATCGTCGACCGCAAGAAAGAGATCATCATCCGTGGCGGGGAGAATATCTCGGCGGCTGAAGTCGAGGCGGAATGTTATGCCTGCGAGTCGGTCGCGGAGGCCGCCGTATTCGGAGCTCCGGACGAAAGGCTCGGTGAAGTGCCCGTCGCGGTCATCCACGTGAAGGCCGGCGAACGACTGGATGAGGAGAAGCTTCGGGCCTTTCTCGACGGAAAGCTGGCGAAGTTCAAAATACCCGAGCGGATCATCTTTTCGTCCGACCCGCTGCCGAGGCTTGGAACGGGGAAAATCGATCGGCGGGCGCTCAAAGCCCAATACGCGAATTGAAGGTCGACCGCCGCACCTTGCTGATCGGTGGCGGTGCGGGCGTCGGCCTCATCGTTGGGTTCGCGCTCTGGCCGCGCCACTGGAAGAGCGAGCTTGCTGCCGGCCGGGGTGAGCAGACGTTTGGCAGTTTCATCAAGATTGCCCGCGATGGGCGCATTACCGTCGCCGTGCCCCAAGTTGAAACGGGCCAGGGAGTCTGGACTGCGCTCCCCCAGATCGTCGCCGACGAGCTGGGAGCCGCGTGGGAGACAATCGCCGTCGAGCCCGCGCCTCTCGCAAAGGTCTATGCCAATCCGTTGGCGAAGGAAGAGGGCTGGACTGACGGGATCCGGATTACGGCAAACTCGACTTCCGTACGGGCATTCGAAAATCCGCTAAGAGAAGCTGCGGCGACGGCACGGACCATGCTGGTCGGTGCCGCGGCTGATCGTTGGAACGTCTATCCGGGCGAGTGCGACACGGCCGATGGTTTCGTCATCAACGGCGTCAGGACCTTCACCTTCGGAGAGCTTGCCGAAGAAGCCGCCGACCGCAGCCCCCCTTCCAAGCCCTCGCTGCGGCAATCGACAAAGGGCCGGCTCTTTGGTCAGCCGCTGCAGCGTCTGGACGGACCGGCAAAGGTGGACGGAAGCTGGCGCTTCGCCGGGGACGTTAGACTTCCCGGCATGTTGTTCGCGTCGGTGCGAATGGCGCCTCCAGGCGGGAGGCTGATCAGCTATTCGCGCGAAGCAATCGCCCAGGCTCCCGGCATTCGGCACGTGACTGCGAGGAACGAGTGGATCGCGATCGTCGCTGACACTTGGTATGCGGCGGAGCGGGCGCTGAAGTCATCCGGCCCCCGATTTTCAGGCGGGCGCTCGCCGCAGGACATGCGCGCATTGTTCGATGATGCTATCGTAAATGTTGCGTCTAAGAAATGGTTCACCAGTGGCAATTATGATGAAGCCGTACGCGGCTCCCGCCCTCTGGCTGCGACTTACTATGTCGCGCCGTCGCAGCACCTCGGTCTCGAGCCGCTTACCGCGACGGCCCGAGTCAGCAGCGGCATAACGGAATATTGGGCGCCAATGCTTGCGCCAGGATTCGATCGCATCGATGCGACAGCTTATCCGATGCCGCCGGGAGAGCCCGCCGGAAGAGCCATGGAAAGCGAAGCGGCGCCCATCGCCATCGAACTTTCGCATGCGGTCGGCCGCCCCGTGCAGGTCGTGATCTCCCAATCGGCAAGCCAAAACCACGACCATGTCGCGCCCGGTGCGCTCGCTCGAATGGCAGCCCTGCCCGGCGCCGGCGGAATCACAGCAGCCTGGTCGATGAAGGTCGCGACGGGCGACGGTCTCGGTGCGGCGCTTGCGCCGCTCGCCGGCAAGGAGGTCCCAAAGAAGCTTGGTCGAACTGCGCTCGACGGCTCCGCTCCACCCTATTCCATCCCCCATGTCCGCATTGACTCGGTGCATGCTACCCTCCCCTTTGCGGCCGGTTACATGCGCGGATCACCGCAGCGAGAGTTCGCCTTCTTCACGGAAAGCTTTATGGACGAGCTCGCTCATGCAGCGGGGATAGAAGCGCTCGCATTTCGAATGTCGATGCTGGGCGAAAACGGCCGCCTCGCACGCTGTCTCCAGGCCGCGGCACGGCTTGCAAATTGGGATGGCGGAGGGCCGGGAAGCACCATGGGGATTGCAGGCGCGTCCGCTTTCGGATCGCACATCGGCCTCGTTGCGATTGCTAGCATCGGCAGCGACCAGCGCGTGCAGGTTCATCGGCTGGTAGCGGCGGTCGATTGCGGACGGGTGGTGAACAGCTCGGTCGCGGCGCAGCAGATCGAGGCCGGACTGATCTGGGCACTTGCGCAGGCAACGATCCCATCGTCCGAATGGGTCGCCGGCATGCCGCGCGCCCGGCCAATGGGGGGCCTCGGACTGCCGCGCATAGGCGATGCGCCCCAGATCGCCGTCGAGATCATCCCGAGCAGCGAAGCGCCGGGAGGCATTAGTGGGCTCGGTACACTTCCGTTAGCGCCCGCGGTTGCAAATGCGATCCACGCGGGATCGGGCAAGCGGATGCGATCGCTTCCGTTCGATCCGATGGCGACTGCGTGACGATTCCGGCCGACCATCCGGCGGTACCTCCGGCCACGATCGGCGTGCTGCTGATCAATCTCGGAACGCCTGACGAGCCAGAGGTTCGGGCGGTTCGCCGCTACCTTGCCGAATTCCTCAGCGACCCGCGAGTGATCGAGATTCACCCGATTGCCTGGAAACCCATCCTGCACGGCCTGGTGCTGAGGACGAGGCCGAGGAAATCGGCAGAAGCCTACAACCAGATCTGGACCAACGAAGGATCGCCGCTTCGACTCATCGCACACCGGCAGGCTGAAGCGCTTCGTGCCCGCCTGCCCGGCGTCAGCATCCATTATGCGATGCGCTACGGCAGTCCCGGGATTGCTACTGTGCTTGACGCCATGATTCGCGAGGGGTGCACGCGAATCCTGGCTGCGCCGCTGTACCCGCAATATTGCGCGGCAACGACGGCGACGGCGAACGACGCGGTTTTCGGCGCGCTGGCAAGGATGCGGTTGCAGCCGACGCTGCGCACCCTGCCGCCCTATTACGACGACCCGCTCTATATCGAGGCGCTGGCCATCAACCTAAGACGGCAGCTCGAAAGACTCGGTTTCGAGCCGGAACGCCTGCTTCTGAGCTTTCACGGAATGCCCGTCCGAACCCTCGAACGCGGCGACCCCTACCATTGTCATTGCCAGAAAACGGCTCGGCTCCTGGGTGAAACGCTCGGACGCGACGTCGACATTGCGTTCCAGTCAAAGTTTGGCCGCGCCAAATGGCTCGAGCCCGCGACCGAGGCCACGCTGGCCGCTTATCCACAGCAGGGGATCAAGCGAATCGCCGTCGCTGCACCCGGATTTTCAGCCGATTGCATCGAAACATTGGAGGAGCTCGGCATCCGCGGCCGCCGCACATTTCTCGATGCCGGCGGCGACCAATTCGCGCTGCTCGATTGCCTCAATGATTCAGCGGAAAGCATCGTCATGCTGGAACGGCTGATCACCCGCGAACTTGCAGGCTGGCTGCAGCAGTCATAAGCGCCCTCTCGAGAGGAGAGTCGCATGGCCCGAGTAGCGATCGTCACCGGTGGAACGCGCGGTATTGGAGAGGCGATCAGCATCGCGCTCCGCGAGATGGGGATGAAGGTCGCTGCCAATTATGCGGGCAATGACGAACGTGCCCGCGAGTTCAGCGAGCGCACGGGCATTCCGGCGTTCAAATGGGACGTTTCCGACTTCGAGGCCTGCCAGGAAGGCGTTCGCAAGGTCGAGGAGGATCTCGGCCCTGTCGACGTGCTGGTCAACAATGCTGGAATCACCCGCGACACGACCATCCGCAAGATGGGTCACCAGCAGTGGCAGGACGTGATCGACACGAACCTCGGCGGCTGCTTCAACATGGCGAAGGCGGTGTTCGAAGGCATGAGCGGTCGCAAGTACGGCCGCATCGTCAACATCGGATCAATCAACGGCCAGGCGGGACAATACGGCCAGGTCAATTATGCCGCGGCCAAGTCGGGCATCCACGGCTTCACCAAGGCGCTAGCACAGGAAGGTGCGCGAGCTGGAGTGACCGTCAATGCGATCGCCCCCGGCTATATCGACACGGACATGGTCGCCGCGGTGCCGGAGGACGTGCTCGGCAAGATCATATCCAAGATCCCGGTGGGACGGCTCGGCAAGGCGGATGAAATCGCCCGCGCGGTCGCCTTTCTGGTCGACGAGAATGCCGGATTCATCACCGGCTCGACGATGTCGGTGAATGGCGGCCAGCACATGTATTGAACCAAATTGGTTCATTTACATTGACAAAATAGTTCCTGATGTGCAACAGGCCCAGAGGTGGCCGAAGACAAACTCGATAAAATGGGCCCATTGCTAAGTTCGATCGGCGAGCAAGTCGCAAACGACTTAGAAGGCGATCCGAATGGCATCTACCTCTACGTCGAAGTGGGCGATCGCTGGATGAGCGTGAATGTCTTCAGGGACGAGGGCGACGTTGTACGTAATTATCCATCCCATCCCGAACTAACTGATCTGCTGTGGAAGCTTTGGAAGTTGGAGAACCGCGATCGAAAGATGCGCTGGGCAGCTATGGAATATGAGATCAGAGATGACAAATTCGATGCTGAATTTGCCTATCCCGATCAGGTCGACGTAGAGTCCTTTGACATCGACCGGCGAGAAATCGCTTTGAGGAAACGATTTGGCGACAAACCGATCATCTATCCGCCTATGCCGAACCTTGACTGATCGCCGAACCAACTACGCACCGCCAAAGAAGCGCTCGGT
>Ga0105248_10009977_pt1 | contig 10456 bp, 8 predicted proteins | sample KBSS34metaG_FD_81524 | JGI IMG/M metagenome (GOLD analysis project Ga0105248, IMG submission 81524) | Switchgrass rhizosphere microbial communities from Kellogg Biological Station, Michigan, USA - KBS S3-4 metaG | ecosystem: Host-associated > Plants > Roots > Rhizosphere > Soil | place... | reverse complement strand
TACAACGCCGCGTTCGCCCGCTACTGGAAGGAGAAGTCCGGCCAGGAGGTGCGCGTGGATCAGTCGCACGGGGGCTCGGGCAAGCAGGCGCGCTCCGTGATCGACGGCCTGCAGGCGGACGTGGTGACGCTGGGGCTGGCCGCCGACATCGACGCCATCGCCGCGGCCGCCAAGCTCCTGCCGCTGAACTGGCAGAGCCTGCTGCCGAACAACAGCTCCCCCTACACCTCCACCATCGTGTTCCTGGTGCGCAAGGGCAACCCCAAGGGCATCCATGACTGGGGTGACCTGGTGCGCCCCGGCATCGGCGTGATCACGCCGAACCCCAAGACCTCCGGTGGCGCGCGCTGGAACTACCTGGCCGCGTGGGCCTGGGCCAGGGCGCAACCCGGCGCCGACGAGGCGAGTGCGCGCGAGTTCGTGACGCGCCTCTACAGGAACGTGCCGGTGCTCGACACCGGCGCGCGCGGCTCGACCACCACCTTCGTGCAGCGCGGCCTCGGTGATGTGTTGCTGGCCTGGGAGAACGAGGCGTTGCTGGCGCTGCGCGAGATCGGCGCCGACAAGGTCCAGATGGTCGTGCCCTCGGTGAGCATCCTCGCCGAACCTCCGGTGGCGGTGGTGGACACCGTGGCCCTGCGCCGCGGCACGCGCGAGGTGGCGCAGGCGTACCTCGGCTATCTCTACAGCAAGCAGGGCCAGGAGATCATCGCGCGCAACTTCTACCGTCCGCGTGATGCGGACGTGGCGGCGAAGTACGCGCAGCAGTTTCCCGAACTCAAGCTCGCCACCATCGCCGACTTCGGTGGCTGGGCGAGTGCGCAAGCCACGCACTTCAAGGACGGCGGCGTGTTCGACCAGATCACCGCCCCCTAGGGAACCCTTCGCGTCAGTCGACGATGAGCTTGTAGCCCGCCGCGGCGGTGCGCAGCAGCGCCGGCGCCGCCGGATCGGCCTCGATCTTCTGCCGCAGGCGGTGCACCAGCTGCTTCAGCAGCTGCCGGTCCCCGCCGCTGCGGTGGCCCCACACCTGCACCAGCAGGCGGTCGGAGTTCACGGTGTGGCCGGCGTTGGCGAGCAGCATCTGCAGCAGGCGCAGTTCCAGCTTGGTGAGCCGCACCGCTTCGGCGGAGCCGATGCGCACGGTGTATTCCTCCAGATCCAGCCGCATCCGCCCCACCTCGAGCGGCGCGCTGCTCTCCATCCCGGCGCGCCGCAGCAGCGCCTTGATGCGCGCCAGGAGCGTGCGGGGACTGAAGGGCTTGTTGAGATAGTCATCGGCGCCGAGCCCGAGCGCGCGCACCAGGTCCTCCTCCTCGCCGCGCACCGTGAGCATCATGACCGGCACGCGCGAGCGCCGGCGGATCGCCTCGCACACCTGAAAGCCGCTGAGGCCCGGCATGTTGATATCGAGCACGATCAGGTCCGGTGACTCGTCCTCGAAGCGCTTGAGCGCGGTCGGGCCGTCGCCGGCCTTGATGACCAGGTAGCCGGCCTGCGTGAGGGTGAAGGCGATGAGATCGCGCAGGTCCGCATCATCGTCGGCGACCAGTACCTTCATCTAGGGGTTCTCCACTGGCAGTGTCACGGTAAGGCGCGTGCGGCCGGCGGCGGTGCGCTCGAAGCTGACGCTGCCGTCGTGGCGCTCGATGATCGACTTCACCAGCCACAGCCCCAGGCCGAGCCCCGCCGGCTCCGGCTCGGTGCCGCCGCGGCGGAAGCGTGCGAACAGCAGCGCACTGTCACCGGCCGCGGGCCCCGGGCCTTCGTCCTCGACCCAGGCGCGCACCCGCGCGCCCTCGGCCAGCGCCCCGACGTGCACGCTGCTGCCCTCGGGGGCGAACTTGTTGGCGTTGGCGAGCAGGTTCACGAACACCTGCGTGAGGCGCGTCTTGTCGCCGTTCACCAGCGGCAGCTCCTCGGGCAGGGCAATGAGCAGCTGCTGCCCGCGCTGGCGCAGCAGCGAGCCGACCAGCATCGCGGCGTCCTCGATCACCTCCGGCAGGGCGATGCTCTGGCGGCGGATGGCGAGCTGGCCCGACTCGATGCGCACGCTCTCGAGCAGATTGTCGATGAGCTGCGTCAGGCGCAGCGTGCCACGCTCGAGCGAGGCCACGAGTTCGCGCTGCTGCGCCGCCGGCATGTGGTCGAGCCCGGCCAGCAGCAGCTCGATGGAGGCGAGCTGCGCGGCGAGGGGCGTGCGGAACTCGTGGCTGATGTTGGCGAGCACCGAGTCGCGCGCGCGCCGCACGGCCTCCAGTTCGGTCTCGTCGCGGATCACCTGCACCTGCAGGCCATCGGCCTGCGCGGCGCTGGTGATGACGGTGGTGCGCACGCCGGCGGGCGCGTGCAGCTGCTCGACGGCCTTGGCGCTGCCGGCGCCGCGCGCCGCGACGATCGGGCAGCGGTAATCGCAGGGGCGCCGCCCGTCCTCGTCGCGCGGGCTGAGCACGTCGCCGCAGAAGCGCCCCACGGCCTGCTCCGGGGTGACGCCGAGCAGCTTCGCCGCCTGGGGGTTGAGGTAGCGGATGGTGCGGTTCTTGTCGACGGCGTACACGCCTTCGACGATCCCGGCGAGCACCGCCTGGGCCTCCGCCTCGCGCCTTCTGAGGGTGCTCGTGAGGTCGATGAGGTTGCGGCGCATGTCCTCCATGGTGCGCGCCAGTGCCCCGACCTCGGCCGCGCCACCGGCCGGGATCGAGGCGGAGAAGTCCCCGGCCCCGAGGCGCATGGCCGCGGCGGTGAGCGCGCGCACCGGGCGCGCGATGAGTTCGCTCAGCACCACCCCGGCAAACAGCGCCAGTGCCGCGAGGATGAGGGCGGTGAGCAGCAGCTTGTGCACCAGGTGCCGCGTCGGGGTGTCCACCGCCGTGGTCGGCAGCAGGGCGGCGATGAGCGCGATGGCCTCACCGCTGGAGGCGAACACCGGCACGCTCGCGGCGTAGACCTCCTGCGAATCGATGCGCTGCACCGCCGAGTGCCCGTCGGCCAGGGCGGCGGAGTACAGCGGCGTGAACGCATTCACCGCGGCGCTGGTGTAGCTGCGGTAGTCGATGAGGCGCACCTCCGCGCCGACCTGCTCGCTGAGCTCGTGTGCGAGCTTCTCGTCCAGGCGCCGCACCACGTACACGGTGAGTCCCGCATCGCTCAGGGCCGCGCGCGACCCGAGCAGCGGCACGTGCTCGGTCGAGGGCAGCGCCATGAAGCTGCCGCCCTGCTCGGCGGCGGCGGTCACGATCTGCTGCCAGTCGAGCGCCGGGCCCGAGACCGCCACCACGGTCTTGCCGGAGAGCACCGCGCAGGCATCCACTCCGCCGGCCTCGCACCAGTGGCGCAGGAACGGCGGCAGCGCCTCGCTCTGCCCCTGGGCGAGCAGGCGCTGCAGCGTCGGACGGTCGGCGAGCGCGCGCGCGGTCGCGTGCGCGTCCTCGCCGATGCGCCGCAGGTCCTCGCGCGCGGTGGTGGCCGCGAGCTGCACGCGCGCCTTGCCCTGCTGGTCGGCCAGATCGTGCAGCATGCCGCTCGCGTACCAGGTGATGCCGGCGGCCACCAGCAGCACGAGCGCCAGCTGGATGGCCATCAGCCACCAGCCCAGGCCGGTGCGTGCCGGGTCCGGCAGCAGCGACTTCAGTCGGGCGAGGAGCTGCTCGAACATGCGCTTCAGCGCCGCCGGTAGCCGGTGCGCTCGACCAGGGTCTTCACCACGAGGGTGAGGGCGGCGAGCAGCGTGAGCAGGGAGGCCACGGCGAAGGCGCCGACGAAGTTGTACTCGTTGTAGAGGATCTCGATGTGCAGCGGCATGGTGTTGGTAAGGCCGCGGATGTGGCCGGAAACCACCGAGACCGCGCCGAACTCCCCCATGGCGCGCGCGTTGCACAGCACCATGCCGTACACCAGGCCCCAGCGCACCTTCGGCAGCGTGACGCGGAAGAAGGTCATCCAGCCGCCGGCGCCGAGGGTGATGGCCGCCTCCTCCTCGTCGTTGCCGAGCTGCTGCATGAGCGGGATGAGCTCGCGCGCCACGTAGGGAAACGTCACGAACATGGTGGCCAGCATGATCCCGGGCAGCGCAAAGATGATGCTGATGTTGTGCGCCTGCAGCCAGGCGCCGAACCAGCCGTGCAACCCGAACAGCAGCACGAAGATCATGCCGGAGATCACCGGGGAGATCGCGAGCGGCAGGTCGATGAGGGTGATGAGGATGCTCTTGCCGCGGAACTCGAACTTGGCGATGGCCCACGCCGCCGCGAGCCCGAACACGGTGTTGACCGGCACCACCACGGCCGCCGTGACCAGCGTGAGGCGGATGGCCGCCAGCGTATCCGGGTCGGAGAAGCTGTGCAGGTACGCGTCGATCCCCCTGGAGAGCGCCATGATGAACACCGTGGCGAGCGGGGCGAGCAGCACCGCGGCCAGGAAGGTGAGCGACACCGTGATGAAGAACCAGCGCACCAGGGCGTGCAGCCAGGTGTGCTGGCCGGGGCGCGTGCCCTCCTCGCTGATGGCGGCCGCGGTGCTGGCCATCAGCTCGCGGCCCGCACGTGCCGCCGGCGGCCCCAGGCCTGCAGCAGGTTGATGGCGAGCAGCATCACGAAGGAGATGACCAGCATCACCAGCCCGAGCGCCGCGGCGCCCTGGTAGTCGAACTGCTCGAGGTGGATCACGATCAGGAGCGGTGTGATCTCGGTCTTCATCGGCAGGTTGCCGGAGATGAAGATCACCGAGCCGTACTCCCCGACCGCGCGCGCGAACGCGAGCGTGAAGCCGGTCAGCAGCGCCGGCAGGACGGTGGGCAGGATGATGCGCCGGAACACGTAGAGGCGCCCGGCCCCCAGCGTCTCGGCCGCCTCCTCCAGCTCCCGCTGCACCTCCAGCAGCGCCGGCTGCACGGCGCGCACCGCGAAGGGCATGCTGATCAGGGTGAGGGCGAGCGTCACGCCGATCCAGGTGTAGGCCACCTTGATGCCGAGCGGCTCGAGGTAGCGGCCGATCCAGCCGTTCTGCGCGAACACCGTGGTGAGGGCGATGCCCGAGACCGCCGTGGGCAGCGCAAAGGGCATGTCGATCAGCGCGTCGATGAGGTTGCGCCCCGGGAACTCGTAGCGCACCAGCGTCCAGGCGATGATGAAGCCGAACACGAGGTTGATGCAGGCGGCCAGCAGCGAGGCGCCGAAGGACAGCCGGTAGGAGCCCAGCGCGCGCGGGCTCAGGACGGTGTGCACGAAATCGCTCCAGTGCATCGAGCCGGCCGCCAGCACCAGGGCCGCCAGCGGCAGCAGCACGATGGTGCTCAGGAACACCGTCGTGAAGCCGAACGTGAGCCCGAAGCCCGGCAGGATGCTCGGCTGGCGGAAGCTCACGCGACCCCCCGGTGCACGATCAGCACCGGCCAGCGCCCGCCATCGAGCAGCTGGCGGAAGCGCTCGGTGAAGTGCGCGAGCGGGCCGACGCCCACGATCAGCATCTGCCCGGGCGCCTCCCCGAGGCGCCGCGCGAGCTGCTGCTCCGCGTCCCCGAAGTGCAGCTCGGTGCGCATCTCCAGTCCGTGTGCGGCCTGCGCCTCCGAGCGCGCATCCAGCAGCTGGCGCATGCCGTGCGGGTGCCCGGCGGCGTCCGCCTGCCCCGGGACGATGCCGACGTAGACCGCTTCGGCGGGCACGTGGCGCAGCACGCTGGCGGAGATGGCAAGCGTGGCGCTGCGCGCCGCCTCGCCGATCCAGTGGATGAGCACGCGCTGCGGCGCGCGCGCCTCGTCGGGCAGCACCAGCAGGTCGCGCGCCCCGCGGCGCAGCAGCCACTCGGCGCGCTGGGCGCTGTCGGGGTAGGCGGCGAGCACCGTGGTGCCGACGAACGTGTCCGCGCCCTGGCAGGGGGCCTCCGGGATCCCCAGCTGCGGCTCCGAGCGCGTCGTGATGCGGGTCTTCATGCGCGCGGCAAGCTCGGCGAGCAGCGGCTGGTGGCTGAGTCGCTCGGCGAGGTCCTCGCTCGGCGCGCAGGCGGTGAAACTCGACAGCGGCGTGGGCAGTACGTGCACGCGGCGCACGCCGATGGCGACCTGCTGCCCGGGGCGCACCTCGAAGCTGCGCTGCTCGTGCTGCGAACGGGTGACCTGCAGCGAGGCATCGCTTTCCCCGTCGCCGAAGGCGAGCAGCGGCGCGTGCTTCTCGTCGGTGAGGCCCACGCGCAGGCGTTCCAGGGCGCCGGTGAACACCACCTCGTCCACCACCCCGCGGCCGAGGTAGCCGCAGCTGAGCGTCTCGCGCGAGGCAGCGACCTCGATCTCCTCCGGGCGCACCACCGCGACCACTTCGTTCTCGCGCGTGTCCTCGGCACGCTCGGCGGCCGCGACCGTGGCGCCGCCTATCTGCACGCCGTCGGGAGTGCGCCGCGCCAGGATGAGGTTCGCCGCTCCGAGGAAGGTGGCGACGAAGCGCGTCGCCGGACGCGTGTACAGGTCGTGCGGGGCGCCCATCTCGAGCAGGCGCCCGAGGTTCATGATGCCGATGCGGTCGGCCATCGCGAACGCCTCTTCCTGGTCGTGGGTCACGAGCACGGTGGTGATCCCGAGTTCGCGCTGCACCTGGCGGATGGTGCGGCGCAGTTCCTCGCGGATCTTGGCATCGAGGGCGCCGAAGGGCTCATCGAGCAGCAGCACCTCGGGCTTGTGGGCGAGCGCGCGCGCCACCGCCACGCGCTGCTGCTGCCCGCCGGAGAGCTGCGCCGGCAGGCGCTCGTCGAGCCCCTCGAGCGCCACCAGCCGCAGCAGCTCCTTGCGCCGCTCGCGGCGCGCGCGCGCGCGCATGCGCCGCACGCGCAGCGCGAACTCGATGTTCTCCGCCACGGTCATGTGCTGGAACAGCGCGTAGTTCTGGAACACCAGCCCCACGCCGCGCTTGCGCGCGGCGACGTGGGTCACGTCGCGCCCGTGCAGCGAGATGCGGCCGTGATCGACGCCGGAGAGCCCGGCGACGGCGCGCAGCAGGGTGCTCTTGCCGCTGCCCGAGGGGCCGAGCAGCACGAAGAACTCCCCGTCGCCGATGTCCAGCGAGACGTCGTTGACGACCGGGACGCCGCCGTAGTGCTTGGTGACCTGGTCTAGGGTGATGGACATTCGGGCGATGCTACCGGGCTCGCGTCCCGAGCGTCAGTGTCCACCCGGTCATGGGCCGGTGACAAACCGGTTACAGCCCCGGAATGCTAGAGCAGCATCAACACGCCCTCGCAGGCGCTCAGCTGCGCCACCAGCGCCTCGATCTGCGCGCGGCTTTCGGCATGCAGCAGGTAGGTGATGGAGAGGAAATTGCCGTTGGCGCTCGCGCGCTCGGTCACCCGCCCGGGGGTCAGTGTTGGCGCATGCTGCAGCACGATGGCGTCGATGCGCTCGCGGAACCCGGGCGCGGGGCGCCCGAGCACCTTGACCGGATAGTCGGTCGGGAAGGTGAGCCCCGCCGGGGCGCTCACCAGGGCGTGCCGTGCAGTTCGCGCTTGTAGCGCTGCAGCTCCTCGTAGACGCAGCGCCACACCGGTCCCGGGCGCCCGGTGCCGACCGCGCGCCCGTCGAGGCTGGTCACCGGCTGCAGTTCGCGCGTGGCAGCCGAGAGCCACACCTCCTCGGCGCCGCGCAGCTGCGCCTCACTCACCGGCACCACCCGGCAGGTCACGCCGGCGCGCGCCGCCATCTCCTCCACCACCGAGCGCGTGGTGCCGGGAAGGATGCGGCGCGAGTTGGGCGGCACCAGCACTTCCCCGCCGAGCACCACGTGCACCGCGGAGGCCGACGCCTCGGTCAGCTCCCCCTCGCGCAGCAGGATGGTCTCGCCGGCGTGCGCGTCGACCGCCAGTTGCCGCAGCAGCACGTTCGCCAGCAGCGAGGTCGACTTGATATCGCAGCGTGACCAGCGCGTATCCGCGGCCGTGACGCAGGCGAGCCCGGTTTCCAGCACCGCCGGCGGGGTGGCGGACAGGGGGGCGCAGAAGGCGAACACGGTGCGCGGCAACTTCGGCAGCGGCGCGTGGTTGCGGCCGAACTCCGCCCCGCGCGTCACCTGCCAGTAGACGTACTGGTCGGCGGAGCCGTTGCGCTCGGTGAGCGTGCCCAGGATGGCGCGCCACTCCTCGGGCGTGTGCGGGTCCTCCATGCTGATGCCGGCGAGGCTGCGCCCGAGGCGCGCCAGGTGCGCGGCGAAGCGGAACGGTCGGCCGGCGTACACCGGCATCACCTCGTAGACGCCGTCGGCGTACAGGAAGCCGCGGTCGAGCGGGGAGATGCGGGCGTCCTTGAGCGGCAGGTAGGCGCCGTTCAGGTAGCACAGGGGCAGGGGCTCGGCCATGTTGCGGCTCCCTTAGGACCTTCAGTGGAACCACAGGGCGATGCTGTCCACCATGCGCGTCCACAGGCCGCCGAGCGGCACCGCGGCGAACGGCACCAGCGGCGCACGCGCGATCACCCCGCCGCCGGCATCGGTCACGGTGAATTCCCCGACCGCACTACCGGCGGCGAGCGGGGCGATGAGCGGCTCAGCCGTCAGGTGCGCCGCGGTCTTCAGGGACGCGCCCTGGCCGCGTCCCACGGTCGCGTACACATCGTAGGGGACGCCGAGCTCGGCGGACTCGGCTGCGGACTTGTAGACGCGCGGCTTCAGGATCAGTTCGCGGGCCGCCTTGACGCGCACGGTCTCGAAGAAGGTGTAGCCGTAGCTGAGCAGCGCGGCGCTGGCGTCCTCGCGCGCCTTGATCGAGCGCGCGCCCATGACGATGGAAATCAGGCGCATGCCGCTGCGGTTCGCCGAGGTCGCAAGACAGTATCCGGCGCTGTCGGTGTGCCCGGTCTTGAGCCCGTCGACGCTCGGATCCTTGCCGAGCAGCCCGTTGCGGTTGTCCTGGCGGATGTTGTTCCACATGAACTGCTTGAGGCTGAACAGCGGGTAGTACTGCGGGAACTCGCGGATCAGCGCCGCGGCGAGCGTGGCGACGTCGCGCGCGGTGGTGTAGTGGTTCGGGGAGGGCAGGCCGTCGCTGTTCTCGAAGTTGCTGCCCTTCATGCCGAGGCGCTTGGCGTACTCGTTCATCATCTGCGCAAACGCCGCCTCGGTGCCGCCGACGCGCTCCGCGAGCGCGATGGTGGCGTCATTGCCCGATTGCACGATCATGCCCTTGATGAGGATGTCCGCCGGGATCTGCGTGCCCACCTGCACGAAGGTGCGGGAGCCCTCGGCGCGCCAGGCGTGCTCGCTGATCGTGACCATGTCGGTGAGCTTCAGGCGGTTCTCCTGCAGCGCCTTGAAGACCACGTAGGCGGTCATGAGCTTGGTGAGGCTCGCCGGTTCCGCACGCTCCTCCGCGTGCGACTGCGCCAGCACCCGCCCGCTCTGGTAGTCGATGAGGAAGTAGGAGCGCGCCTCCACCGTGGGCGGCTGCGGGATCGGCGCCGCCGCCTGCACGGGGCGCAGGGCCGTGGCACACAGGGCAACGAGGGACACAACGACAGCGCTGAACGGCAAACGCGACACGGGTGGGAATTCCTTGGCTGGGTGCGGAAAGCGGCGGAGTTTAACCCAAGCGCGCGCCGCTCAGGCGCGGCGGGTGTCTCATTCCGCCAGGCGCGCGTCGTGCACGCCGAGCGCCGCGAGCCGCGAGGCGAGCGAGTCGAACTCGGCGACGCTGTTCACCGGGCCCAGGCGCACGCGGTAGAGGCGCGACTTGCCCGGCGGCGGTGGCACGACGATGGCGCTGGTGAGTCCGGCGCCGTGCAGCCGCTCGGCCAGGTGCTGCGCGTTCTGGGCGTCGGCAAAGGCGCCCGCCTGCACGTACAGCGCCGCCGGCGGCGCGGCGGCGCTGCGCGTGAGCGCATCGGGGACGCCGGGGGTGATGGAGCGCACTTCCACGAGCGTCGTGCCCTCGCGCAGCATGTCGAGCTTGGCGGCCGCGCTGTAGGACAGATCGATGAGGCGGTTGGCGACGAAGGGACCGCGATCGTTGATGCGCACCACGATGCTCTTGCCGTTGCGCAGGTTGGTGACGCGCGCGTAGGTGGGCAGCGGCAGGGTCTTATGAGCGGCCGTCATGCCGTACATGTCGTAGGGCTCCCCGCTGGAGGTGCTGCCGCCGTGGAAGGTCGGCCCGTACCAGGAGGCGACGCCGCGCTCGCTGTAGCCGTCGGCGGCGGCGAGCACGAAGTAGCGGTGCCCGAGCACGTCGTAGAAGGGCGGATTGCCGTGGGCGCTGCGCGGCTCGAAGCGCGGCACCGCGTCCGGCACGGCCTCGGGGCCGGCGGGCGGGGCGGCGCTGCTCGCGGCGGCCGCGGCCGGCGCCGCCGGCGCCGGGGTCGGGGTCGGCGTACGGCGCGGCCCGAGCGAGCAGGCCGCGAGCCCCAGCAGGCAGGCGATGGGCCACAGGGCGCGCGTGCCCGCGGGGGGCGTGCGGCGGCGCCGCGCCCTCATGGCGGGTTCGCCGGGTG
>Ga0105248_10009975_pt1 | contig 10457 bp, 8 predicted proteins | sample KBSS34metaG_FD_81524 | JGI IMG/M metagenome (GOLD analysis project Ga0105248, IMG submission 81524) | Switchgrass rhizosphere microbial communities from Kellogg Biological Station, Michigan, USA - KBS S3-4 metaG | ecosystem: Host-associated > Plants > Roots > Rhizosphere > Soil | place... | reverse complement strand
GACAGGTCGTAGTTGAAGAAGACCAGGAACGCGAGGGTGACGATGAGGTCGTGGAAGGTGGCGACGATGGCGCCGACCGCGAACGTCCACTCGAAGCGCATCCAGATGTAAAAGAGGATGCCGATGAGCGAAGCCAGCGTCGCATAGACGCCCTTCAACTGCAGGTCACGGCCGATGACCGGGCCGACGACTTCCGTGCTGATGACGGTGCACTTGCCGACGTTAGCCTTGGTCAACGCACCGGTGATCGCGCGGGCGCCCTGGTCGAGGCTGGTGCCCTCTTCCATTCCCTGCGCGATCGGCATGCGGATCAGCACCGAATTGTCAGTGGGCGGGCCGTAGCGCTGCACCACCTTGTCGGTCGTGACCGGATCAAGGGCGGCGCGCACGGAATCTTCCGCCGTCGGCTGATCGAATTTCACGATCACCGCGGTGCCGCCGCTGAAGTCGATGCCCATCGGCACCCCGCCGCGGGCGAATGCGACGCCGACACCGGCCAGCACCACCAGCCACGAGAGGGCGATGGCGTGCCAGCGCCACTTGACGAAGTTGAAATTGGCGTTCTCGAAAATGTGCTGCATGGCCTAGATACTCAAAGTTGCCGACTGGCGCCGCGACAACACCAATTCAAAGACCGTGCGCGACACGAAAACCGCCGTGAAAATGTTCGACAGCAGACCGATGGTCAGCGTGGTCGCAAACCCGCGAATCGGGCCGGTGCCGAACTGGAAGAGGAACGCCGCCGCAATCAGCGACGACACGTGGGTGTCGAGAATCGTCAGGAACACGCGATCGAATCCGGCGGCCATGGCCTGCCGCGCCGACTTGCCGTGGCGCAACTCTTCGCGGATGCGCTCGAAGATCAGCACGTTCGAGTCGACGCCCATGCCGATGGTGAGAATGAAGCCCGCGATGCCGGGCAGCGTCATCGTCGCGCCCAGATACGCCATCAGGCCGAGCACGATCAGCAGGTTCACCACGATCGAGATGAGCGCGTTCAGGCCCGAGAGGTTGTAGTAAACCAGCATGAAGACCACGACTGCCGCGAGGCCGCCGACCGAGGCATACACACCGGCGCGGATCGAGTCGGCACCAAGCGATGGGCCGACCGTGCGCTCTTCCAGATATGTCAGGTTGGCCGGCAGCGCACCCGAGCGCAGCACCAGCGAGAGGTCCTGCGATTCCTGGTTCGTGAAGTTGCCGGTAATGCGGCCCTCGTCGTCGATGCGCGACTGAATCTGCGGCGCCGACACGATGCGGCTGTCTATCACGATCGCCAGCTGTTTACCGATGTTGGCCTGTGTGAAATTGCCGAACTTGCGCGCGCCATCCTGGTTAAGCGAGAAGCTCACCGCCGGACGGTTGTTCTCGTCGAGGGTCGGACGCGCGTTGCGCAGGTCGCGGCCCGTCACCGCCGGAATGCGGCGGACGACGTAGTAACCGGTGCCCGACGGCTGGCCCGGAGCCGCCGAGGTATTGCCCGGCAGAATCTGCATGTCGGGCGGCACGTTGTTGCCGAGCGCCTGGCGCGCCGCGGCTTCATCCGAGAACGGCCCCTGTTCGACCGCCTTCAGTTCGAGCTGCGCCGTCGAACGGATGATCTCCTTCGCGCGCGCGACGTCGGTGACGCCGGGCAGCTGCACCAGGATCTGATCCGCCGCACTGTGACGCGCCACGATCGGCTCGGCGACGCCGAGCTCGTTGACGCGGCGTTCGATGGTCTGCAGCGCCTGGTTGACGGTGTCTTCGCGCAGCTGAACGACGATGTTCGGCTTGAGGGTGAAGGTGTAGCTGCCACCGGCGCTCGACGAACGGTCATAGTTCACTTCAACCTCGGTGAGGTTGCCGCGGAACGTCGCGTCCTGGTCGGGCGCCACGCCGTTGAACGTGAAAGACGTCGGACCGTTGACGACGTAGCCGCTCGTCGCCACGCTCTTTTCTTTCAACTGTTCTGCGAGCCGATCAGCCGTGGTCTGCGTCTCGAGCTTCAGCGCATCGTCCGTCTGGACGCGCAGCACCAGGTGCACGCCGCCCTTCAGGTCGAGACCGAGGTGGACCTTCTCGCCCGGTGGATAGAACGAAAACACCGCGAGTGCCACGACCGCGAAAATGACTACAAGTTTCCAACGAAGGTTCTTCGCCATGATTTATGAGTTGGGCGCGTCGACAACCGGTGGTTGACCCTGATAGCCGACGACCGCGGCCCGGGACATCTCCACGCGCACATTGGGAGCTATCTGAAGACTGATGGCATCGTCGCCAATCTTGGCAATCGAGCCGAAAAGCCCGCCGGAGGTGACCACTTTGTCGCCGACCTTCAGCGCGCCGAGAAAATCCTGCACCTTCTTCTGCCGGTTCTTCATCGGCAGCATGATCACGAAATAGAAAATCGCGAGGACGATGGCAAACGGGAGCAGCTGGATCAGCGGGCTCACCTGCTGGCCGGCCGATCCTCCGAACGCCAGAAGCATACCGAATAGGGGATCCGTCGTGGTCATGAAATCAACGCGCGGCGGGTAAATGTCTGGTGGAAACCTTGTCTAAATTCCGCGAACCTGCCGAACGATATAGCCTCCCTAATCCGCGACATAGTGTCAAGGTAAAAGCTCAGGTTATGCAATGTGTTAAGGGTCGCTGAGGTCATCTCGCCGGCTACGTACAAGTGCCGTAAATAGGCGCGCGAAAAGTTACGGCAGGTGTAGCAGCGGCACGCAGGATCGGCCGGACCATCGTCCTCGGCGAAGCAGGCGTTCTTGATGTTTAGGGGACCCTGACTAGTGAAGAGCTGGCCATTTCTAGCGTTCCGGGTCGGGAGTACACAGTCAAACATGTCCACACCGCGGGCCACGCATTCGACCAGATCTATAGGAGTGCCGACGCCCATTAAGTACCGGGGCTGATTGGCCGGTAACAGCGGCGTGGTCGCCTCGACTACTTGGTACATAGTCTCGTTCGGCTCGCCGACGCTCAACCCGCCGATGGCATAGCCCTCAAACCCAATGGACACAGTCAGTTCCGCTGATTTTGCCCTCAGTTCAGGGAACGTCCCCCCTTGGACAATGCCGAACTGCGCCTGGGAAATGGGGTCGGGACCGTTTTTCCGCTCCAGAAAGCGATCGCGACAGCGCCGGGCCCAGCGCGCCGACATCTCAAGTGACGCGTCGATGATGGCCGGCGTCGACGGCAATGCCGGACACTCGTCGAGCACCATGGCGATGTCCGACCCGAGGTTCCCCTGGATATCTACCGCGGATTCTGGTGTCAGCAGGTGCGCGCTGCCGTCGATGTGCGAGCGGAATTCGCAGCCGTTTTCAGTGATCCGGCGCCGCTTGGCCAGGCTAAAGACCTGGTAACCGCCGCTGTCGGTCAGAATCGGCTTGTTCCACCCGATGAAGCGGTGCAGGCCACCGCGTCTGGCGATAAGGGCATCACCGGGACGCAGCATCAGGTGATACGTGTTGCCGAGGATGATGCTCGCGCCGGCTTCGTCCAAGTCACGCGGGGTCAGTGCTTTGACTGCGCCTTGCGTGCCGACCGGCATGAAGACCGGCGTCTCGATCGAACCGTGCGCCGTTTCGACAATGCCACGACGAGCTGTGCCGTCGGTGTGGGTCAGAGTGAACAAAAGTGTCCCGACCCTTTATTATCGCTGAGTGAAGAAGTTGAGGGTTGGGATCATTTTTGGTGGGCGATCGGGCGAGCACGAGGTCTCGGTCACATCAGCGGCATCCATTTTCAAGCACATCGATCGCGAAAAGTACGAGGCCGTGCCGATCCGGATAGAGAAAACCGGGGCGTGGAGTTTTCCTGGCGAGCCACCGACGGCGACATCAGCGGCCGAAGTGATTCAACAGGCGCGAGCCGCGGGTTTGGGAGGCGGCGGTCCTGCATCGGCAGACCCTGCTCTTTCATCGCTGAATCTCGATGTCGTGTTTCCGGTGCTGCACGGACCATACGGCGAAGACGGCACGGTGCAGGGACTATTAGAGCTCGCCAACATCGCCTATGTCGGTCCAGGCGTGCTGGCCTCGGCGGCCGGCATGGACAAGGTCGCAATGAAAATGCTCTTCGCCTCGCGCGGGTTGCCGGTGTGTGCGTGGCACGGGTTCGTCCGCTCGGAATGGAAGCGCGACCGCGCGGCGGTCCTGGCGCGACTGGCCGAGCTCGGCCTGCCTGCGTTCGTCAAGCCGGCCAACCTCGGATCGAGCGTCGGCATTTCGAAGGTCAAGACACCGGACGAGCTCGTGCCGGCGATCGAGATCGCCCTCGCCTACGATCGCAAGGTGATCGTTGAAGCGGCCGTGCCGAAAGCGCGCGAGATCGAGTGCGCCGTGCTGGGCAACGACGATCCAGAGACGTCGCTGCCGGGCGAAATCCTGCCCTCGCGCGAGTTCTACGATTACGAAGCGAAGTATCTCGACGAAGGATCGAAGACCGTGATTCCCGCGAACCTTGCGCCCGACGTCGTCGCCACGGTGCAGCGGCTGGCGATCGAGTGTTTCAAGGCGGTGGATGCGGCCGGACTGGCGCGCGTCGATTTCCTGATGGCCGGCGACAGCGGCCGGATCTTCGCCAATGAGATCAACACGATGCCGGGCTTCACCACCATCAGCATGTACTCGAAGATGTGGGAAGCCACGGGACTCTCGTACTCGTCGCTCGTCGATCGACTGATTCAGCTCGCGCTCGAGCGTCACCAGGAAAAACAAGGGCTCAAGACCAGCGCCTTGTGAAACAGCGGCTGCTTGCGCTCGTCCTTGCTTGTGCCTGGTGCCTGGTGCCAGGTGCCACGAGCGTGCCAGGTGCCACGAGCGTGCCGGGCGCCATGGCGCCCGGTGCCGGGTCCGCCCCGCAAACTGGGATTACTGCCGCTGACCGTGTCGCGCGCGCTTACGACCTCATCCTTGATGCCAATTTCGATGAACTGAAGAAGGCCCTGCCCAACACGTGCCCGCCGGCGCCAGAGGTCGCATGCCTGGGGCTGGATGCGCTGAGCCTCTGGTGGCAGATCCAGCTCGATCTTGAAAATCACGTGCTCGATGCGCCGTTCATGGCCGCGGCGGACAAGGCGGTCGCCGAAGCCGCGCGCTTCGCTCAACAGTCACCCGAGCGCGCCGAGGCCTGGTTCTACCTCGGCGCCGCCTACGGCGCCCGCGCGCAGTATCGCGTCTACCGCACCGAACGGCTCGCCGCCGCCCGTGACGGCAAGCGCATCAAGGAAGCGCTTGAACAGGCGCTCGCGCTCGACCCGTCGATGCACGATGCCGAGTTCGGGGTCGGGATGTACCGCTACTACGCGGGCGTGGCGCCCGCAGCGTTCCGCTTCCTGCGGTTTCTGCTCCTGCTGCCTGGCGGCGACCGTGAAGGCGGACTGCAGCAGCTCGAACGCGCGGCCGCGGACGGCATCCTGGTCCGTGGCGAGGCGCAGTATCAAATCCAGATCCTGTATCTCTGGTACGAGCACAGGGCCAAGGACGCGCTCGCGATCGTGAAAGGGCTGCAGGAACGCTATCCGCACAACCCGCTGTTCCGCAAAATCGAAGCGGATGTGCTCGACGCCTACTTCCACGACCACGCCGCCAGCCTGAATGCATCCGAGCAGTTGCTGGCGCTCGCCGAATCGCGCGCGGTATTTCGCGCCGACATCGCCGAGGTCACCGCACGCCTCAACATCGCGCGTCAATCGATTGCGTTGCGGCAGCCGGAGCGCGCACGAAGTGAACTCGATGCGCTGATCGCGCGCCATCCGACGGCGCCCGCCGATGCAATGACGCGCGCGCAAGCGCTCCGCGCATCGATCAAGTGAGCGCTGCTCTACAGATCTTCGCATCACATGCCGACACACTTTGATGAAGATGTAGCGGACGCGATCGATCAGCGGTCGACGAAGGCGTTTGATTGACAATCACAAACGCTTTGTGCTTGACAACTGGTTTTTCTCATCCATAATCTACATCTGGTATGAGGGTGGACGGCTCAGGCCACCGGTTGTTGAGAGGTAAAAAACTCTCGAATACGTAAGACAACCAGTGGCTGCCATCAGGCGGAGTCACCCCCCATCAGGAGAGAACAATGGCGAAGAAGGCAAAGAAGGCGGCTAAGAAAAAGGCTAAGAAGCGCTAAGCCGCTTACAGGGGCGGTTCTCACAGACTGCCCCACCCTTTTCACCAATCGCGTGCACACGACTCGCTTGAGCGAGTCAAACCAATTACGGTCGCACGCATCGAGGCGAGAAGACGACAGGCCGGCACGGGCGACGCTGAGTGCCAGGCGGCAGAGGCCGAGCAGTGCTGCGGCGAGTCTTACCGCATAACCCAACCTGAAGGGGGGGATTGACCGATGGCAAAGAAAGCAAAGAAAGCGGCAAAGAAGAAGGCGAAGAAGCGCTAAGAGCTTCACCAGCCGTTAGTTCGAAGGGGCGCCTCACGGCGCCCCTTTCTATTTATCACTGGCCGATCCAGGCCACTCCGTCCCACACGCGAATGTTATTGATCGTGTCCCACTGTTGCAGGCGGTCGACCACGTCCATGCCCGACACGACCTGGCCGAACACCGTGTAGCGGCCGTCGAGGTGCGGCTGCGGCGAGTGCGTGATAAAGAACTGGCTGCCACCCGTGTCCGCCCAGTCGAGTGCCATGCCGACCGTACCACGCAAGTAGGGCCGCTGATTGATCTCGTCGCGAATCGTGTAGCCGGGGCCGCCTTCACCATCGCCGCGTGGATCGCCGTCCTGGATAACGAAGTCCGGCACCACGCGGTGCAGCTGCACGCCGCGGAAATAGTTTTTCTTCACCAGTGAGATGAAGTTGGCGACGGTGCGCGGCGCATCGAGCACCGCGAGTTCGAATTGAATGTCGCCCTTGCTGGTGCTGATGTAGGCCTGCGGCGAATATTTCGGCGCGATCAGCGCGTCGATCGCCGCCAGTTCTGGAACCGCTGAGGGCGGCGCCGGGCGCATGACGGCAGTGTCCGCGTTACTATCGAGCTTCTTCAAGTTCTCCGCCGCACGCACGCGCACAGCCCAGTCCTTGTCGTTCAGGGCGACGGTCAGGATCGGCTTCGCCGTCACCGGGTCGAGCGTCGTCAAGGCGTCGAGCGCGGCCGCGCGCGCCACATACAATCCGTCGGACTGCGCCGTCTTCACCGCATCGGCCAGGGCGCCGGCAACATTCGGCGCCTTCATCGCTGCCAGGCCGCGTGCTGCCGCGGCGCGCACCACGGGATCGTCAGCCTTGAGCCGGGCGGTGAGCAGTTCGGCTGCGTTGGTCGCGTTGACCTTGGCCAGCGCATCGAGCACCGAAGGGATGACGCGTTGATCGGTGTCATTCAGCATCGATGTCAGCGGCCCCTGCGCGCGCTCGCGTGACAGCGTGCCCAGCGTCGTGGCCAGTGCGGCCCGGACCGACCAATGATCGTCTGGCGGCAAACCGGAGAGTGCGCTCATGAACGTTTCGGAGTCTGTGCGCGCCAGCGCGGCTAACGCGGCCGAGCGCACTGACGGCCATTCGGCCGTGGCCAGGTCAATCAGCAGGTCGACCGCCGTCGTGTCGTGCAGCGCCGCTAGCGCGGAGATCGCCTCGAGCTGCAGGTTCTGGTCGATCTTGGGCGACGTGATGAGCCGGCGCATCACGGCGACCGCTTTCGCGTCGCCCAATTGCGCGAGTCCGCGAACCGACTGGATCCGAACGGCCAGCGGCGCCCCGGCATCGTCGGCCACTGCCAGCAGCGGCGCCGTCGCGCGCTGATCCTTTGAATTGCCCAGACCGCGAGCCGCAAACGCGCGCGTCAACTGGCCCTCGCCGCCCAGCAGTTCGAGCAACGCCGGCACCGCGCGGGCATCGCCGACACGTTGGAACGCGTACGCAATCGGCCACCAGCGGTTTCGCACGTGCCCGTCGCCGCCAATAAACGCCGAGGCCAGGCCGTCGTACGATCCAAGACGCACCAGCGCATACGCACCGAGCCGCACCGCTTCAGCCGCCGGTGGTTTCGGCCAGCCCATGTCGTCCGGATTGATGCCGTTCAGCGCGTCGGCACTCATGTGTCCGGCGACCATGGCGGCAATGGGTTGGGCGGCAGCCTTGTGACCGATCATGCCGAGCGCCTCGGCCGCGCGTGCCTGAATTAGCGGGTCCGCGTCGCTCAGTGTCGCCAGCAATGCTGGTGCAGCGCTGGGGTCGCCGATCAAGCCTATGGCAAACGCGGCCATTTGCCGAACTTCACCATCCGCATCCGATTGCAGCACTGGCGTGAGTGCGGCGATGCCTTCAGCAAGCTTGACGCGGCCAATCGCCAGCGCGCTCCGGCGACGGACGCGCGCTTCGGTGTCGGTCAGCAACCTCAACAGGTCACCGCCACCACCGCGCAATTGCCGCTGATCCTCCAGCTGCAGGATCCAGCGCATCTTTTGCTCGAACACCACCGGCGGCGTGGCGGGCGCGATAACGGGTTCCGCCGCCTTTGGGCCGCAGTTGGCCAGCGTCAGGAAACACACGAACAGCAGGAAACGGCGAGTGGTCATAAGCTCAGGTGCCGCAACGTGGCCGAGTCAATCCGCTCTCGCACAATATTCACACCAATCCCGGGTCCGGTGGGCACTTCAATTGTCCCGTCCGTCGCGATATCGATCGGCGGATCGATCAAGTCCGGCTGGTAGTAGCGCTTGCTGGCGGCAATGTCGCCCGGAAGGCTGAAGTTCGGCAGGCTCGCCAGGTGAATGTTATGAGCGCGGCCGATGCCGCTTTCGAGCATGCCGCCATGCCACACCGGGATGCCGTGGCGTGCGCACAAATCGTGTAACTCAATCGAGGCCTGGTGCCCGCCGACGCGGCCCGGCTTGATGTTGATGATGCGGCAGGCCTTCGCGTCGATGGCGTCTCGAGCAATTCGAACCGTATGGATCGATTCGTCGAGACAAATCGGCGTCTTGATTCTCGTCTGCAGCTCCGCGTGGTCCATCACGTCGTCGTAGTCGAGCGGCTGCTCGATCAGCAGCAAGTCGTACGGGTCGAGCCTGGCCAGCAAATCCGCATCGTCGAGCGTGTAGGCGGCGTTGGCGTCCACCTGCAACCCGATCGCGCCAAAGCGGGCTCGCACGCGCTCGACCGCAGCAATGTCCCAGCCGGGCTTGATCTTGATCTTGATGCGCTGGTAGCCGGCCGAGAGTTCCCTGTCCACCTTCTCGATCAACTGATCCAGCGAGTCCTGGATCCCGATCGAGACACCCGACGCGATGCGGTCACGCGTGCCGCCTAGCAGCTTCGACAGCGGCTGGCCCGCCGCACGCGCGAACAGATCCCAAATCGCCATTTCGACGCCGGCTTTGGCCATGTTGTGGCCGCGGATGCGGTGCAGCGCGGGAAAGACCTCGCGCGGATGTTCGAAGCGGCGGCCAATCACCAGCGGCGCGATGAAACCGGCGATGATGTGCCACACCGTCTCCGTGGTTTCGCTGCTGTAGTAGGGATTCGCCTCAGCGACCGATTCGCCCCAGCCTTCATGGCGAGCACCACCGACGTCGCCCTCGACGCGGACCAACACGAAGGTCCGATCGTAGGTCCGGCCGAAACTCGTCTCGAAAAAGTGCACCAGCGGAAGGCGGCAGAGAAACAGCTCGATCTTCTCGATCGTCACGCCTACAAACTATACTCGGCGGCGCAGTGCCCTTTCACTATCTCGCCATTGAGGGCCCGATCGGGGTCGGTAAAACACGGTTGGCAGAACGGTTGGCGCCACGACTCGAGGCGACCACGGTACTCGAAGACACCGAAAATCCGTTTCTCGTGGACTTCTACGCCGATAAACCTGGTTCGGCGCTGCAAGCGCAGCTTTTTTATCTGCTGAATCGCCATCGGCAATTGACGAGCAAGCGCCAGGCCGACTTGTTCCTGCAGACGACCATCTGCGACTACGTGTTCGACAAGGACAAGATCTTCGCCTTCTTGAACCTCGACGACAACGAGCTGTTCATCTATCAGCGCCTGTTCGATCTGCTGGCACGCGACATCCCGCCGCCGGATCTCGTGGTCTACCTTCAGGCGCCGACCGAGTTGCTGATCGAGCGGCTGCGCCGTCGCGAGCAGGACACCACCGGACTCGAGCTGCCGATGCCGAACGACGACTACCTGCGCGAGCTGAACGAGGCGTACCAGCATTTCTTCTTCCACTACACCTCCACGCCGCTCCTCGTGGTCGAAACCTCCGAATTCGACCCTGAATCAGACGATGCGGCACTCGACGAGCTGGTCAAGCAGATCAAGGGCATGGGCAAGGGGACGCGCTACTACGTAGCGCGGAAGTAAGTTGACAGTTGGCCGTGGGCGGTTGCCCATTAGTCGTCGCAATTTGCCAACTGGCCATAGCCAACCGCCAACTTTGCTGTATCTTTAAGAGATATGGCCTGGTTCAAGAAGGCACGCAAACCGATTGCGGCGCCGGGCAAGACCAGCCGGGTTCCT
>Ga0105248_10009973_pt1 | contig 10460 bp, 10 predicted proteins | sample KBSS34metaG_FD_81524 | JGI IMG/M metagenome (GOLD analysis project Ga0105248, IMG submission 81524) | Switchgrass rhizosphere microbial communities from Kellogg Biological Station, Michigan, USA - KBS S3-4 metaG | ecosystem: Host-associated > Plants > Roots > Rhizosphere > Soil | place... | reverse complement strand
CGGAATCCGTTGCTGCAACAAACGGCGCGCGACCCGTCGCCGCAGGCGGATCAGGCGCGGCAGATGAGAGAGCACCTCGACGAAGCCCCGAACCGCAAGCTCTTCGGTGGAGGCCCAGACTTCGCATCCGGCCGCTTCCATCTTCGGGCCCGCGATGCCCGCGAAGCGGACCTCGGGCCGCAATCGCCGCACGGCCTGGATGAGCGCGGCGGCAAGCGCGTCGCCCGAAGCTTCGCCCGCAACGATTCCGATCGTGACCGGCGCGGCCTCGCCCGCAGCGTCGCGCATGAAGACTCCCTGTCGATGCGTCGCTTCTCGGGGCGAGGCTGCCGCTTTCCCGCGACGCGTGTGCCCGTCGAACCCCGTCGAAGGACCGCGCGAGTTTATCGCACGATGCCGCGCCGGCTGTCGCCGAGAAACGCAACGAGCGGCGCGATCAGCGGAGTTTCGACCGCCGTGCGCGCCAGCGCTTCGCGCGCATCCTCGAGCGAGCGTCCCTCGCGGTAGAGCGTCTTGTAGGCGCGACGCACAGCCCCGATCTCGTCCGGGGTGAATCCCCGGCGGCGCAGCCCTTCGTTGTTCGTTCCGGCCGGCTTTGCCGGATAGCCGCTGACGGTGACGAACGGCGGAACGTCCTGCAGCACGATGGCGCCCGCCGCGACCATCGCGTGCCGGCCGATGCGGCAGAACTGGTGCACGCCCGCATAGGCGCCGAGCACGACGAAGTCGTCGATGGCGACGTGACCCGCGATCTGCGCGTTGTTGGAGAACGTCGTCGAATGGCCGACGACGCAATCATGGGCAACGTGCGTGTACGCGAGAAACCAGTTGCCGTTGCCGATCGTCGTCGTCCCGCGGTCCTGCGCCGTGCCCGCGTGAATGGTCACGAATTCGCGCACGACGTTGTCGTCGCCGATGTCGGTATTCGTCGGCTCGCCGCCGTACTTGCGGTCCTGCGGAATTTCGCCGATCGACGTGAACTGGAACACGCGATTGCGCGCGCCGAGCGTCGTGCGTCCCGTGATCACGGCATGCGGCCCGATCCGCGTGCCCGGGCCGATCCGCACGTGCGGACCGATGATCGTGTAGGGGCCGATCGCGACGTCATCGGCGACCTGCGCGCCGGCGTCGACCAGCGCCGTGGGGTGGATCAGGGACACGCTCGAAACGGCGTCGGCTTCGTCACGCGGCGTGTCAACCTCGGGCCTAGACCGGCAGGTCCGGAACGGGCGGCACGTCGCGGATCGCCGCGAGCAGCTGCGCCTCGCAGACGAGCTGCGGGCCGACGGTCGCGCGGGTGCGAAAACGTCCGATTCCGCGCACGGCGCGCTCGAGATGCGCCTCGAGCGTCAACGTATCGCCCGGCACGACCTGGCGCTTGAAGCGGGCCTGGTCGATGCCTGCGAACAGGACGAGCTGGCTCCCGTCGCGCCGCGCGACGTCCGAGAGCATCGTGAGCAGTCCCGCAACCTGCGCCATCGCCTCGATGACGAGCACGCCCGGCATGACCGGATAGGCCGGGAAGTGGCCCTGGAAGAACGGCTCGTTGACGGTCACGTTCTTGATGCCGCGCAGGAACTTGTTGGCTTCCCAGTCGAGCACGCGATCGACGAGCAGCATCGGATAGCGGTGCGGCAGGAGCCGCTGGATCATCGCGACGTCCATCTCGCCGCCGGCGGTCCCGGCAGGCGCGCCCGACGGCGCGCGCCCCGTGTCGCGTGACGGCTCTTCCGCATCACTCATGGCAGCCTCCCCTTCGCGCCATCGCCGGTGCGCGCCGCTTCGAGCGCGTGCTCCAGCATTTTCACCCGATCGGCAAGCTCACGCAGTCTCCGTGTCTGCGATGCAACGTGCTTCCATTCGCGGTGCGGCAGCGCCGGAAATGCGCTCGTATACGTGCCGCGCTCACCAATCGAGTCGTACACCTGTGTCGCCGCCGAAATGACCGTCCCGTCGGCGATCTCCAGGTGGCCGGAAATCATCGCCGCGCCGCCGATGCGGCAGCCTCGGCCGATATGGGTGGACCCGGCGATGCCGACGCATCCGGCGACCGCAGTATGCGCGCCGATCACGCAGTTGTGGCCGATCTGGATCTGGTTGTCGAGCTTCACGCCGTCCTCGACGACAGTATCATCGATCGCGCCGCGATCGATCGTCGTGTTCGCCCCGATCTCGACATCGGCACCGATGACGACGCGCCCGATCTGCGGAATCTTGTGCCAGCGGCCGTTCTCGTCGGCGAGTCCGAAGCCGTCGGCACCGATGACGGCGCCGCTGTGGATCAGCGAGCGCGGACCGACGACGCAACGCGGATAGAGCGTGACGTGCGCTTCGACGACACCATCGTCGCCGATCGTCGCGTCGTCGCCGACGACGACGTGTGCGCCGAGCACGCATCGCTCGCCGACGATCGCACGGGCGCCGACGACGGCGAAGGGACCGATCGACGCCGACGCAGCGACGCGCGCGGAGGCGTCGACGAAGGCGGTGCGATGCACGCCGGGGACGACCGCCGCGGGAGGATGCAGGATCGACGCGACGCGCGCGTAGACGGCGTACGGATTCTTCGAGACGAGCTTCGGGAGCGACGTCGCCGCGACTGCGTCCGGCGCGACGATCACCGCCGACGCACGCGTGGTGGCGAGTTGCGCGCGATAACGCGGATTGGCGAGAAAGGCGATGTCACCCGGGCCGCCGTGCCCGAGCGTCGCGACGCGCGCGACGACGACGGCGCCATCACCTTCGACAGCCGCGCCGGTGCGCTCGGCGAGTTCCGCGAGGGAGAATGCATGGGGCTCGGGACGGGGAGCCATCGTCGCGGCGGATGCGCGAGCGTCGTGAAAGGCTCGAGACGGGCTTACTTGTCCGCGAGCGCCTTGATCACCTTGTCGGTGATGTCGATGCGCTGGCTGGCATAGACGACGGGGTCCTGCAGGATCAGGTCGAACTTCTCGGCTTCCGCGATCTGCTGGATCACCTTGTTCGCACGCTCCTGGATCCCGGCGAGCTCCTCGTTGCGGCGCAGGTTCAGGTCCTCGCGGAATTCGCGTTGCATGCGCTGCAGGTCCCGCGACTGGTTCGCGAGGTCGCGCTCCTTGTTGCGTCGCTCGGTCTCGGCCATGGTCGGCCCGTCCTTGTCGAGCACCGCCTGCAGGTCGCGCACCTGCTTGGCGAGCTTCTGGATTTCGGCGTCGCGCGTCGCGAACTCCTTTTCGATCTTCGCCTGCGCCCGCTTGGCCGGCGTCGCCTCACGGAACAAGCGCTCCGTATTGACGAAGCCGATCTTGTATTCGACCGCGCCCGCGGTGGCTGCGAATGCCGCGAGCGCGAGGGCGAGCAACGCCTGCACCAGTCGTCTCAACGATGTCTCCTGCAGGTCCCCTGTGCGCGCCATCAGAACGCGGTGCCCGCCTGGAACTGGAATCGCTGCTCGCGATCGCCTTCCTTCGCGTTAAGCGGAATAGCGTAGCTGAACTTGAGCGGTCCGATCGGCGAACTCCACGCCAACCCCACCCCGGCCGAAAAGCGGAACGACTCGTTCTGGGACTGGATCGCCTCGATGCCGCTCCCCGACGTCGTGAGGCCCGCGATCTGTCCGGCGTCGGCGAAGACGCTCGCCCGCACCGCCTTGTCGCCCTTGAGGATCGGGTAGAACAGCTCGAGGTTGCCGACGATCTTCCGCGTGCCGCCAAGCGCGTTGCCGAAGACATCGCGCGGCCCGAGTGAAGCCGTCTCGTACCCGCGCACCGAATTGACACCGCCCGCGAAGAAGGCCTTGAAGAACGGCAAGTCCTTGCCGGAGAAGCCGTTGCCATAACCGAGGTCCGCGCGCGCCATCAGCACGAAGCTGCCGTAGATCGGCCAGTAGACCGAATGAACGTATTGGAGCTTGTAGTACGACAGGTCGCCGGGCGGGATGCCCGTCTCGAGCAGCACGCTCTGCAGCCGACCGGAGCTCGGATAGAGGATGTCGTCCCGCGTGTCGCGCGACCAGCCGGCGGTCAGGATGTACGCGTTCGTCGTTTCGCCGAATTCCGCCACGAACGCGCGGTAGACGGGCGGCGTGTTGTCGAACAGCGTGATCTTCGTGTTCTCGTAGCGCCCGCCGAAGTTGATCGTGTCCGTCTCGGTGATCGGCACGCCGAATCCCAGCGCCGCGCCGTAGGTCCTGGAGCCGTACTGCGCGATCGCGAGTCCCGCCGGGTCGAGACTTTTCTCGTATATTTCGATCGTGCGCGAGATGCCGTCGACCGTGTAGTACGGCTGCGTGAACAGCAGCGAATACGTGCGGTTGTACTTGCTCGTATTGACGCCGACAGCGAGCGCATTGCCGGAGCCGAAGATGTTATCCTGGGAGATGGAGCCGTTCAGCACCAGGCCCTCGGCGCTCGAGTAGCCAACGCCGGCGAGCAGGTTGCCCGTCTGCTTCTCGGTGACCGACACTTCGACATCGATCTGGTCCGCGGTGCCCGGCACCGGCGGCGTCTCGATGTTGACGTCGTCGAAATAACCGAGCCGCTTGACGCGCACCTTCGAGCGATCGATGCGCGGGCCGTCGTACCATGCATCCTCGAGCTGACGGAATTCCCGGCGAATCACCTCGTCGCGCGTCTTCGCGTTGCCGCTGATGTTGATCTTGCGCACGTAGGCCCGACGTCCGGGATCGACGTAGAACGTGAACGACGCCGTCTGCTTGTCGCGGTCGATCTCCGGAACCGCGTTGACGTTCGCGAACGCGTAGCCCTCCGCGCCGAGCCGGTTGCTGACATCCTTGGCGGACGCCTGCAGACGCTCGCGCGAAAAGACCTCGCCGGGTTTCAGTCGGATCAGCCGCTCGAGCTCGTTCGCGGGAACGACGAGATCCCCGGCCACGCGCACCTCGCCGACGTTGTAGCGCGGACCCTCGGTGATGTTGAGCGTGATGAAGATGTCGTCCTTGTCGGGCGAGATCGACACCTGCGTCGAATCGACGTTGAACTCGAGGTAGCCCCGGTTCTGGTAGAAACTGCGCAGCGTTTCAAGGTCCGCCGACAGCTTCTGCTTCGAGTACTGGTCGTTCTTCGTGTACCAGGTGAACCAGCCGGGCGTCGTCAGCGCCATTTCCGACAGCAGCTGCTTTTCGGTGAATGCCTTCGCGCCGACGATGTTGATGCGCGCGATCTTCGCGGCGTCGCCCTCGTCGATCGTGAAGTTGATCGCGACGCGGTTGCGCTCCTGCGGCGTCACGGTCGTCTGCACGCTCGCGCCATACCGCCCGCGGGTGATGTATTGGCGCTTCAACTCCTGCTCGGCCCGATCGAGCGCCGAGCGATCGAAGATTCGCGCCTCGGTGATGCCGATGTCCTTCAGCGCCTTCTTGATGGTATCGGTGTCGAATTCCTTGTTGCCGACGTACGTGATCGAGCTGATCGTCGGCCGCTCCTGCACCGACACGATCAGCACGTCGCCCTGCGCCTCGAGCCGCACATCGCGAAAGAAGCCCGTCGCATACAGCGCCTTCACCGCGTCGGATATCCGCTCGTCGGTGACGCGGTCGCCGACCTTGATCGGCAAGTAATTGAAGATCGTGCCGGCCTCGGTGCGCTGGACGCCTTCCACGCGGATGTCGCGCACGACGAAAGGGTCGACCGCCAAGACGCTGAATGCAGCGACGGATGCCAGAATGCCGGTGAGCAGCGCGGGGATCCGCGCATGAGGACGGTTGCGCCGTTGGGCGCGGTCAGAACAGGCGGGAAACGTCATTGAATAGTGCCAGGGCCATCAGGACGGCGAGCATCGCCATTCCGATGCGCTGACCGACCTCGAATGCACGGTCGGATACGGGACTGCCTTTGATAATTTCGGCGAGATAATACAGTAAATGTCCGCCATCCAGTAACGGGACGGGCATCAGGTTCAGCACGCCGAGGCTGATGCTGATGAGCGCGAGGTAGCCGACGAACACGAGCATTCCGGCCTGCGCCGACTGCCCGGCGATGTCCGCCATCGTCAACGGGCCGCTGATATTCTTGAGCGACGCGTCGCCGGTTACGATGCGTCCAAGCATGCGCACCGTGAACGCCGAAAGCTCCCACGTCTTGCGCGCACCCTGCTGCAGCGACTCGCCGACGCCATAGCGAACGGTGATGCTCGATCGTTCGAGCATCTCCGGGTCGATGCGCAGACGCACACCGGCCAAGCCGATTCGCCGCCCATTCTGCTCGACGGCTTCGGCCGTCACCGGTACATCGATCGTTGAATCGTTGCGGGAGACGCGATAGGTCAGCGTGTCGCCCGGATGTGCGTTCGTGAGCGACGCCACATCGCTCGGCGAGCGGGTCGGCGTGCCGTCGACGGCGACGATGCGGTCGCCTGGGCGAATCCCCGCGCGCTCGGCGGGCTTGCCGGGCAACACCTGATCGACGATCGGTGGCCCGAGGTCCGCGCGCAAACCGAGCGCGGACAGCGGATTGCCTTCCCAGTCGGCGGTGTCGAGGCCCGCCAGAGGCAGGCCGACCTCGACGCGCTCGTTTCGCACATTGTCGCGAACGAGCGACAGCGCGACTCGGTCGTTGCCCTGCGCCCGCACGATCTTCCAGCGCAATTCCTGCCAGCTGCCGATCGGCTCGCCATCGACGGCGACGACCCGATCGCCCCCGCGAACATCGGCTGCGGCAGCAGGCGTCGAGGGCGGCGGCTCGGCGAGCACCGCCACCTGTCCGGGAATACCGGCCATGTACGTTCCCGCGAACAGCAGGACGGCCAGCAGCAGATTGGCCAGAGGGCCGGCCGCAACGATCGCAATCCGCTTCCATACGGTTTGCCGGTTGAACGCGCGCGGCACGTCTGCGCGATCGACGTGGCCCTCGCGCTCGTCGACCATCTTCACGTAGCCGCCAAGCGGTATCGCGGACAACGCCCACTCGGTTTGATCGCGGCCGAAGCGGCGCGACCACACCATCCGGCCGAACCCCACGGAGAAGCGCAACACCTTGACGCCCGCGAGGCGCGCGACCACGTAGTGCCCGAGCTCGTGGAACACGACGAGCACGCCGAGTGTGATGGCGAACGCAACGATCTTGTAGAGAGTGTCGATCATCGGGGATCAGGGATCAGGGATCGGTACGCGTCATCGGTGGAACGCCGCGGCACGTCGGATCAGATCCGGTCCATGAACAATCGCGCCGCGAGCGCGAACGGGGGCATCGCCGCCAGCAGTGCATCGGTGCGGTCGAGCACGCCGCCGTGACCGGGAAGCAGCGTGCCGCTGTCCTTGACGCCGGCGCGTCGCTTGAGCAGCGATTCGTGGAGATCGCCGATGATGGAAAGCGCGGTCAGCGCGATCACGAACGCGATCCACGTTGCGATCGTCCGCGCGTCGAGCGTCGAGGTGAATGCCTCGCGCGGCGCGAAGGATACGAGCAGCGCCGCGTAGATCACGACAGCCAGGATCCCGCCTGCCGCGCCTTCCCAAGACTTGCCCGGGCTGATGCGCGGCGCGAGCTTGTGTCGGCCGAACGCGCGGCCGGTGAAGAACGCAGCGGTGTCCGCGATCCACACGATCGCCATCGCGGCGAGCACGAGCCACGGTGAACGCGCCTGCAGCTCGACGACCGCTACGAACGCACCGAGCAGCACGACAACGCCGCCGATTGCGCTCGCGACCGTCTGCCGGGGTTGCCAGTCGAACAGGACGGCGGGCGTTCCAACGAGCAGCCAGAAGAGCGTCGCGACTCCGCACGCGCAGAGCACGACGGAACGGGGCCAGCCCTCCCCCGCGGCGGGCGTGGCAGCGAGCAGTGCGATGCCACCCAGCACGACGACCACGGCGACGAACGTCCACGTGCGCGCCTTCGAGAACGCGAGCAGCGCAGCCCACTCGCGCGCGCCCGCCGCGATGACCGCGAGCGTGACGACGCCGAAGGCCCATGGCCGCAGCAGGAAGAGCGCAAGGAGCACCAGCGCAAGCATCACTGCGGCTGTCACTACTCGCGTTGCAACGACGGACGGCAAGGGACGGCCCGGAACGCGCGAGCCCGCTCACGCGTCCTGCACCTGCGCCTCGGCCTTCGCCTGCGCCTGCAACTGTTCGCTGGTGCGGCCGTAGCGCCGCTCGCGAACCCCGTAAGATTCGATGGCAGCGCGCATGGCGGCGGCATCGAAATCGGGCCAGAGCAAGTCCGTGAAATAGAGCTCGGTGTACGCGAGCTGCCACAGCAGGAAGTTGGAGATGCGCTGTTCCCCGCCCGTGCGAATGAAGAGATCGGGTTCCGGGGCGTAAGCCATCGCGAGATACGGCTCGAGCGCTTCGGGAACGAGCGTCTTGTTCGGCGCGAGTGCGTCGGCGTGCGCTGCGAAGTAGCTGCGCGCTGCCTGCGCGACATCCCAGCGTCCGCCGTAATTCGCCGCGACGGTCAGCGTGAGTCGCCGATTGCCGGCGGTGAGCGCCTCGCCCGCCGCGACAAGCTCGCGAATCCGGCGGTCGAACCGCGACGTGTCGCCGACCACCTTGAAACGGATTCCGTTCGAGTGGAGCTTCGCGACCTCGACCTCGAGCGCGCGCGCGAACAGGTCCATCAGGATCGACACTTCGTCCGGTGGCCTGCGCCAGTTCTCGCTCGAGAATGCGAACAGCGTCAGGTACTCGACGCCATGCTCGATCGACGCGCGAACGGTCGCGCGGACCGCTTCGACGCCTTTGCGGTGACCGGCGACGCGCGGCAGCAGACGCTTGTTGGCCCAGCGGCCGTTGCCGTCCATGATGATCGCGATGTGCCGCGGCACGGGCCGCGACTCGGGGATGACGCGCGTCGAGCTCGAGAACATCGCGTCAGATGGCCATCAGATCGGCTTCTTTGGTCTGCAGCAGCTGGTCGATCTCGGCGATGAAGCGATCGGTGAGCTTCTGCAGGTCGTCGTGCGCGCGACGTTCCTCGTCCTCGGAGCACTGCTTGTCCTTCGACAGCTTCTTCAGTTGCTCGTTGGCCTCCCGCCGCACGTTGCGCACGGCGATCTTCGCGCCCTCCGCCTCCTTGTGGACGACCTTGATGAGCTCCTTGCGGCGCTCCTCGGTCAGCGGCGGCATCGGCACGCGGATCATGTCGCCGGATGTCGCGGGGTTGAGCCCCAGATCGGCCTCGCGAATCGCCTTCTCGACCACCGGGATCATCTTCTTCTCCCACGGCTGGACGCCGATCGTGCGGGGATCGGCGAGCGTGACGTTCGCTACCTGCGACAGCGGCATCGACGTCCCGTAGTAATCGACGTGGATATGATCGAGCAATCCGGTATGCGCGCGACCCGTGCGGATCTTCGCGAGATCCGCCTTGAGCGTTTCGATCGACCGGTGCATCTTCTGATCGGCCGTTTTCTTGACGTCGCTGATCATGCAAGCCTCCAAACCGTACTCGTCACCAGCGTCGTGCGGAATCGCCGCGCGCGGCGACGGGACGGCAACGATAGGTCGCCGATCGAATGCGGCGACGATGCCTTCAACAATGCACCAGCGTCCCCTCGTCCTCGCCCATGACCACACGCTTGAGCGCACCGGGCACGAAGATCGAGAAGACCTTGAGCAGCAGATTCTGGTCGCGGCAAAGCGCGAGCGCGGTCGCGTCCATGACCTTCAGGTTGCGCACGATCGCCTCGTCGAAGGTGAGCGTCGAGTAGCGACGAGCGGCGCTGTCCTTCAGCGGATCCGATGTGTAGACGCCGTCCACTTTCGTCGCCTTCAGCACGATGTCGACGCCCATCTCGCGCCCGCGGAGCGCAGCGGCGGTATCGGTGGTGAAGAACGGATTGCCCGTGCCCGCCGCGAAGATGACGACGCGGTGCTCTTCGAGATGGCGCAGCGCGCGGCCACGGATATAAGGCTCGGCGACCTGATCGATCCGCAGCGCCGACTGCACGCGGGATTCGACGCCGGCGCGGCGCAGCGCATCCTGCAAGGCCAGCGCATTCATGAGCGTCGCGAGCATCCCCATGTAGTCGGCAGTCGCCCGGTCCATGCCTGCCGCACCGGGTGCGACACCGCGGAAGATGTTGCCGCCGCCGATCACGATCGCGACCTGAACGCCGAGCCGGACGACCTCTCCGACTTCCGCGACGATGCGGTCGATCGTCTGGCGCTCGATGCCGTAACTGTCGCTGCCCATCAGCGCTTCGCCGGAAAGCTTGAGCAGGATCCGCCGATACGCGGGCCCGCGCGCCGGCGTCTGTGCGACACCGGGCAGCGGGGCGATTGCGGCCGTGGCAGCGCTGTCGGGGGGACTCATGCGACGGCCTCCTTATACCAAAACGCGGGCCACGTCGCCCCATCGCGCATCAACGCGAAGGGGACAGGACGCCGTCGACGGAAAGCTACCCACGCGTCATGGCCGCGACATCGCCCGCGAAGTCGTCCTTGCGCTTTTCGATGCCCTCGCCGACGACATACAGCACGAAGGCATTCACGCGGGCGCCCTGCCGCTTCACGACGTCGT
>Ga0105248_10009969_pt1 | contig 10462 bp, 9 predicted proteins | sample KBSS34metaG_FD_81524 | JGI IMG/M metagenome (GOLD analysis project Ga0105248, IMG submission 81524) | Switchgrass rhizosphere microbial communities from Kellogg Biological Station, Michigan, USA - KBS S3-4 metaG | ecosystem: Host-associated > Plants > Roots > Rhizosphere > Soil | place... | reverse complement strand
GGGTGAAACGTGTGTGACGAGGCTGGCCTATTTTACGCCCAAACGGCTTCTAAGGCACCTATGTTAGGATGGCTTCCCTCAGCCATAAAATCATAAGGAGAACGGTGTGAACGCGTTTGGCAATTACATCAACGGCGAGTTTGTAGAGAGCAAATCAGGCAAGACTTTTCCCAACGTCAATCCGGCGAATTTCGACGAGGTTGTCGGCACGTTTCAAGCTTCAAACGAAGCTGACGTAAATGACGCTTGTTCGGCCGCGGTCGCTGCGCAAGCGGAGTGGGCCGCGATGCCGGCGACGAAGCGTGGCGAGTACCTGTTCAAAGCTGCGGATCTGCTGGCGAATAAACTGCCACAACTCGGCGAAGAGATGACACGCGAAGAAGGCAAGACGCTTCCTGAAGCAATCGGCGAAGTCACGCGCGCGATCAATATCTTTCGTTACTTCGGCGGCGAAGGCGCACGGCAGTTCTCTTACAACGTTCCGTCCGAGCGCCCGCAAGTTCTCTGCTACACGATCCGCAAGCCGCTCGGCACAGTCGCGCTGATCACACCGTGGAATTTTCCGTCAGCGATTCCCGCCTGGAAACTCGCGCCCGCGCTGGTTGCCGGAAACACGGTCGTCCTCAAGCCTGCATCGCTGGCTCCGCTCAGCTCGTTTCGACTGGTTGAAGCATTGCACGAAGCGAACATTCCGAAAGGTGTCGTCAATTACATCACGGGCAGCGGCGGAGCGGCCGGCGATCCGTTGACTAGTCATCCGGCAATCAACGGCATTTCGTTCACCGGCTCTACTTCAGTCGGCGATGCGCTGTACCGGAAAGTCTCCGATCGAAAGCTGCGCGTGCAGCTCGAGATGGGTGGGAAGAACCCGACGATCGTGTTGCGCGATTCGGATCTGAATTACGCGGCTGACATTCTTATTAACGGCGCCTTCTTCTCGACTGGCCAGAAGTGTACGGCCTGTAGCCGCGCGATCATCGAGCGTCCGATTTATGAGTCACTGGTTCAACTGCTGATCGAGAAAACACGCGGCTTGAAGGTCGGGAATGGGCTAAACACCGGCGTTCAGATCGGTCCGGCCGTTGATGCGAATCAGCTCGAAACCGATCTTGAGTACATCCGTATCGCGAAAGATGAAGGAGCTGAGTTATTGTGCGGCGGAAATAGATTGTCTGGCGGTGAGTATGACAAGGGTTACTTTATCGAGCCTACGATCTTTACGGGCGTGAATTCGAAGATGCGGATTGCGCAGGAAGAAGTGTTTGGTCCAGTACTCGCTCTCATGGTGGCGGAAGATTTTGAAGACGCGATGGAGATTGCGAATGGAGTGCGGTTTGGGCTCTCGGCGTCGATCGTTTCGAGAGACCTGACGCGCGTACACCAGTTCATCGATCGGATTGAAGCGGGATTGATTACGGTTAACTTGCCGACAGCGGGTGTTGAGTATCAATTACCGTTCGGTGGCACGAAGGAGTCGAGCTACGGGATGCGCGAACAGGGGCCACAGGCGATCGATTTCTATTCCGAAACCCGCACGGTCTATTTGCGCTACGCCCAATAAAAGCATTAACCACGGATCGGACGGATTTTTAAATACAGATTAGCGCAGATCAGCTTTTAAAAATCCGTCCGATCCGTGGTTAATAAATCCGGATCTCTGGTACGAAGTTCTTCACATTGTGCATCGGCTCGACGATGTACTTAGCTGATTTTGTTATGAACCGGCGGCCATCGAATTCGAAAACGGTGAATGTCGAATCTTCGACCAGGAATTTCGCCGGGCCGGGAGAAACCATTGCCTGAGTCGAGCACCGGCCAAACAGCTCGATTACAATTTGCCTATTCCCGAACATAACGTACTTCAGACCACACCCGTAGGTGTAGGTGCCCGTTTCGTACTGCCAAAGATTTTTAAGCTTACCGTTGCGCGTGGTGTAGATGTAGAAGAGGTCTGTGCCATTGCACAAGCCGTCACACTGCACATGCCAAAGCCTTACGATCGCCTCCGCGATCCCATCACCCGTTAGGTCCCGGTAGAAAACGTCCTTTAGCTCGAACCATCCTGGATTGGTTTCCGAGACCCCTTGCCGGATAGTTAGAGGGAGCCGTTTCCCATCTGAACTCACGTAATCGCCGTACGAGAAGTTCATAAAATCGAATGCCCAGAAGTTTTCCGGCGCAACTCGAAACCTCTGCAACGGGTCGATATAAGACGGGACTGATGAAAACGGATCGGTGGACGGCGTTGTACTCACGACAGTCAACGGCTGCTTTCGGACTCGCTTCGCAGGCGCCGACACGCTGACTAAACCGACAAACGCGGCGCAAAAGAAGAACGCAACCAGAAGCGCTTTCTTCTCCGTGCGGTCAAAGGGTCCGATTTCGGAAAACGGAAACATCGTCCAAAGAAACTAACGCTGAAAGGGCTGGCGAGTCAAAGGTTTTGGAGCTATCTCACGAATTCCCAGTGCCACGGTTCGTAAAAGTAAGGACGAAACCCAAAGCGCTCGGCGTTCTGAACCAGCCATCGATAGGCTGGAGTATTGACCTGGATCGCGCGATTCGCGTCTTTCGTATCGACGGGATCGCCACCGACGTATAGGTCCAAAGCACGGCCAGTAAAGTGTGGACTGTTGTTAACCGCAAGCCCTGCGCTGCCTGCATTGGGTGACTTTCGCCGCAGGTTCTCCTGATATTCGCGCGAACGATATGACGAGATGATCTTGAAGTACGACGAAGCGTGCTCGAGTTTAAGATCGTCAATAGCGGCGGCGAGCATTTCTTTGTACGCGGCGTAAGTGCTGCGCTCGACCTGTCGTAGCTCCGGAGCGCGTGAAGGATCGTAGAAGTCTGATGGCGGCGCGGTCAGTAAGTCATCGGGCATAGCTGCCGCGCGGTTTTTGAGTCGATTTCCCTGCCACTGCGAAACCATCGCCATCAACGCGTCTTCATCGAGAACCCCGTCTGCTCTGATGCCGCGTCGCTTCTGCCATGATGCGATGGATGCAGCGAAGTCGCTCGTGATTGGATCGTGTTTAGTGTTGAGAGTTTTTCCGATCAGAAGATCGTATAGATACCAGCCACGCTGTTGCTTGCCGCCGAAGGTCCAGGTGAGATCGTTGCGAAGTGTTACATTCGTTGTGGCTGCTGCTGCGAATGCAGAAGTGGTTGCCGTTGACGACGTACTGACAGCGGACGTTTTTCTGACTGGACGTGGCGACTGAGCGCTCGCTGCCACAGCGAGAGCAGTCACAATGACACCGATTTGCAGCTTCAAGTTCCTCATACTCAACACGGTATTTAGTGATGCGTGTGGGGGCCGTTACGGTTCGACGCTACGAAATTAATTTAGCCCACAAAAAAGGCGCAAGAATCACAAAAGAAGAATTAGCGGTGACGTTTACGGCTAACGCGAGTGGTCCGAGCTTTGGGTTTGGAACGCTGCGGTTTCCCTGCTCTGCTTTTGACATTCGCCTTCGCCTTCGCTGGCTTCGCTTCGGTGTGGTGCGCCTCTTCCTCCTTCGGTGGCGCGCCAGCCTTCTCGAGCGAAGCGGTTATCAGGTCGTCACTCGGTCGCGCGCCGTTGATGAACGCAAACACGTGATAGTTCGCGGAGCGCTCGCGTATGACTTCGATTCTTCCCTCGTTCTTCAACTGCGCAAGCTCACGCATCACAAAGTTTTGCTCGGCTACGCTCATGTAGCGGTAGTCGATGTCGAATGCGAGACCGGTTGAATGTGGCGGCGCATCGATCGTCACCGCATTACGATTCACTCTTCGCAGCGAATGTTGATACTGCTCGGGCCGCACGAGTGAGCTCACCGGCAGCAGTCGCGCAAACTGGTTGTGATAAGCCGTCGCGACCTGCTCGATGATCTTCAACGCTTGTGGTCTGATGGCGCTGAGCATGTTGACCTTCAGCGCATATCGATCCGAAGGATTATTTAGATCGTAAGAGCGGCCGTTGAAATTCCTTGCGAGGTTCTGTAGCGATTGATACGCCTCAGGCGGGACGACCTTCGGCTCAGCATTCGTGTTTTGATTATCGTCATCGAACGGCTCGAATGGCTCCTCGTTCGCTCGCTGTCCTATACCAAACAAGATGTAACTCTCAGTGACCGCCGGAAGCGGAACGAGCTCGCGCCGCTCGATCATCCCTGCGAGATCGAGATAGTCCTGAACCGTGTGTACTTTGTATTTCTCGACTTCAGCGACCTGTGTCGCGAGAAACCAGTATCGCTCTTCGTAGTGCTTCAGCTCAGGCGGAATATCCAGAGCTCCGCCCAACGATGCGTCGCGTTCAGCTTTGACCTGTTCGACGGCGACGTTCCAGTCAGGGGAAGTTGTGTTTGGATTAAAAGACTCGGTGATTGATTGGACGAGTTTATTGCGTCTGGTGGCACGAAGACGAAATGCGGCCCAAACAGCCACACCCGCCACGCTCATCAAAACTAAAACCAGTACAACCCGTCTGCTCATCAAAGAGCTACACTATAAAGCAGATGGCTGACTTTTCGAAATCGTGTCTTCAAAATATCACACGACCCAGGAACCCGATCGCGAGAAAGTAGAGGCCGAGATGATAGAGACCGAGCGTGTCTAGACTATTCACGGGATCGTCCGAGACCTTTGCGCCCAACCCAATCGACAGATCGGACATAAACCACAGCGAGCTTCCCAGAAATACCGGCACATACGACGTCGACGCAAACACGTTTGCGACAATCAACAGTCCGAAATATATGACTTCAAGGATGCGCTCAGCGCCCTGCAGCTTCGGAAGCACCCAGCGCAACACAAAGATCGCGATCACGATGTTTGTGATCGCGAGCGGCACGAGTGGATAGCCCGGTAATGGATGGTGGTAACTGAGGATGCAAACAAAGATCAGCGCTACCGCGAAGGATATGCCCCCGAACTTAAATCCGCTCGGGAATTTGTCTTCCGGAAGATCGAGCAGGATGTCTCCAAGACTACAAAAGAGAAACATCAGCGCGGTGTGAAGTTCCCCCACGTAATACGAGAGCCCCGTCAGGAAGAGAGCCGGCGCCGCTTTGAGAAGAGCTCGCAGCCAATACGGCAGGCCTCGCGTAATCGTGTTCTTAAAAAGCTGAGTGAAGACAGCAACCGCCACGAGCGCGAAGAAGATGATCGTTACTTGAGCAGAGTCTCTAAGCAGCCAATCGAATTTCATAAGTTCATGTCCCTGGGAACTGAGAGAGGATTGTGGAAAACGCGCACACAATATTGGGCGTGCCACCAATTGTCAACTTTTTGGGCCACCAAAAGGCACAAAACAAAAGACACAAGAAGCACATAAGACTTGCTGCTGTCTTCTTACCTAAATCATTTTTGTGCTTTTTGTGCCTTTTTGTGGCTAAGCAGGTTTTGTTTCGGGGATGAGCTCACGGGCGAGGTTGCGCAGGATGGTGGCGACTTCCTCTCGCTTCTTCGGCGACCACTCGGGCCATAGCTCTGCAAGGTGTTCGCGGCGCGCGGCCACTAACCGATTGTAGATTTCGCAGCCGCCCTCGTTGAGTTGATATACATCAGTCGCTGAGGTTGGAGCGACTAAAGATTTATCCAGCAGCTCCGTCTTGGAGTCTTGGAGCTTGACCGGATCAGCTTTTCCTTTGCGGCCCAGAACGTGAGTGGTCACGTTTGGCTCACGTTCGATCTGGACCAGCAACCACGCTGCTCCCGGACTCAAATCGACACCCGCGCGCTCGACGATCGCAGCGACGTAACGACGCCGCACGTCACGATCTGCGAGCACAGCAAGTCCACGCAGTAACTGCGCGCGCGAATCGCTATTCTGCGGCATTGCGAACGCTTGTCCGATGTCGCCACCGATGTCTGCTTCAGTAGCTGCGGCAATCGTTTCTCTCAGTCGCCGTTCCGGCAGGAACAACGCGATCAGAAATCCCAGAAAGGCGATCGCGGCAGCAAGTGAAAACACCGTGTCCAACGCCGCGATCAAAGACTTCGTCTGGTTTAACTGCGTCGCGAGGACTGCGCCGAGCAGTGCGGTGCCCAGCGATCCACCAATGAAGCGAAACAGAATCGCACTTGAAGTCGCAACTCCGAGATCGTGATAGTCGACCGCATTTTGCACCGCGATGATCAGCACCTGCATGACGCACCCGAGACCACATCCGAGTAGGAGCATGTAGCCTGCCGTGGTGAGTGTTGTGGTCTCCGCGGTCATTCGTGAGATCAGAAACAACGCAATCGTCACCATCGCCGTTCCAACGATCGGAAATAGCTTGTACCGTCCGGTGCGACTCACGATCTGACCGGCAAAGATTGACATTGAAAGCGTGCCGCCCATGAGCGGAATCATCCACAGACCGGAAGCCGTCGGGCTCAACCCCTTAACAATCTGAAGAAACAGCGGCAGGTAAGTTACTGAGCCAAGCAACGCAAAGCCGATAATCAATCCGACCGCCGAAGTAACCCAAACATCTCTGATGCGAAACAGTCTCAACGGCAGTATCGGCTCCTCCGCTCGTTGCTCGACGATACTGAACATAATCAAACCAACAATCGCCACTACTATCAGCGCGATCATGATGGGCGACGCCCACGCGTACACAACCCCGCCGAGATCTGTCAGGAGGATCAGCGCCGCGAGCGAGATCGCCAGCAGTCCGGCGCCGACGTAATCGACCGCATGTCGCACGAATGAGCTTTGCGACGGCAACGTCGCCGCCAGAACGACGAGCGCGAGAATTCCGAGTGGCAAGTTGATGTAAAAGATCCAGCGCCACGTGAGATTGCTGGTGAAGTATCCGCCTAAAAGCGGTCCCGCAATCGAAGCAACACCAAACGCCGCGCCGAAGATGCCCTGGTAACGCCCACGCTCTCTGGGCGGGATGATGTCGGCAACGACTGCCTGAGTAGTTACCATGAGCCCACCGCCGCCGAGCCCCTGAATCGCACGAAACAGAATCAGGTGCATCATGGTCTGACTCAGTCCACACAACGCGGAACCGATCAGAAAAATCACGATCGCAAACTGAAGCACACGCTTGCGCCCGTAAAGATCACCGAGCTTGCCATAAATCGGGGTGACGATTGTTTGTGCGAGAAGATACGCCGTGACGACCCATGAGAGATGGGCCAGACCGCCGAGCTCATTGACGATCGTCGGCAACGCCGTGGCGACGATGGTCGAATCGAGCGCCGCGAGCAACATGACGAGCAACAACCCGCCAAAGATTACGAGTATTTTGTCGTGCGAGACACCGGACGACAGCTCAGCCGTAGCAATCGCTTGCATAAACACAAAGAACCACAAAAAGCACGAATAGTCTTCCGTAACATTTGCGCTTTTTGTGCCTTTTTGTAGCTAAGTTCTTTTGGACTTCTTTATGGCTCTATTTGAGGTCGTAAAGGCGTGTGTCGGGATGGTAGAGCCGCCAGTCAAACCAGTAATCTTCGAGCACGAACACTTTCTTCAACTGCTTTCCCGCGAGTGGCCCGGCGATCGCTTTGCCTTCGAAGTTCCACGTGCTGCCAGTCTCCGCATCGATCAGTTGAAAGCCGCCGCCGTCCGTCTTCTGAAAGAACTCGAGCCGCCGTCCCTCAACCGTCCTCTCAAACGCGCGCACAGATCGGCGGTCCTCACCCAACGCCACTACGATCGCCGTCGATCCGACGATATCGACGATCGGGCTTTGCTTCTGCAACACCGACAACGGATACGCAACTGATTTTCCATCGACAGTGACGCCCATCACGAGCGTGCGCGGCTCGAGCCGTTTGTCGACGTCCGTTCCCTCCACCACCCGCATCCGTCCCACTTGCTCTTCCCAGTTGGCTTTCTCGTACCTGTTCGCCGTGGCAATGCGTTCCTCAGGCTTCAATACTCGACCTTGCGGCTGTTCACGCTTCCAGATTGCGAACGAGATCTCATCGTGAAAGACACTCTTGAGCTGGTGTCCCTGCAGTGGACCATGAATGGCTTTGCCGGAGACCTGTTGCCACCAGCTTCCAGTTTCCTCATCGCGCATGATGAAGTTCTGGTTGTTGATGCCTGCAAGATGAAAGTGCAGCACGCGCCCGTCGACTGTTGATTCCCACACCAGACCGGTGTGACAGAGCGTTCAATAGGTCGCCACGATCGGCGTGCCGCCAACCGTGTCCTGCACGACGTGGTGATAGCCCATCAATCGAATCGGATACGCGACTGATTCATTCCCGAGCGTGACTGACAACACTCGATCGTCGTCGTTTACGAACGTGACGTCGGCAGCTTTTGCGTACGCGGGATTCGGCAGCGGATTGAACATCCACTCAAAATGGTTCTGGCGCGCGAGCCACGTCGCGGCAAACACCGGCGCGAGCAGTAGCACGAGAATGATTCGGCTCCACCAACGACCACCGAGCCACAGTCTGATCGTTAGTGTGAGAATCACGAGCGACGCCAGCACCGTCACGACCGGCGACCAGCGACGCATCGTGTAAGACACTTCCAGGATACGCGACGTTTGCGCCTTGAACGGCATGATCAAAAAGACTGGTGTCAACACTACGCTCATGACTATTGCGATGAGCACCAGGAGTGAGATCCACATGAGTCTGCGTCGATTGTTAGGCATGTTTTTCTCCAGTTCGCCGTTTTGTCTTCCTGATCATTGCCACCGCCCACAACACTCCGACCGCCAGAAACGGAGAGAGATAAAGCAGTAGATCCCAGCGACCGTAACCCGGTGGCGTGGCTTCGACCGTCGCGATTGTTTCCGTAGTTCCTTCTGAGCTTTGCAAACGGACGCGGACGCGCCAGAGCTCTTCGGCGTCGAAGTGTACGAGCGAACGAAATTGGACCTGGCCCGACACGCTCTCACGTATGCCGGCGTAAAAGGCTTCCGGCAAACGACCGCTCGCGGGTTGCACGCCGATCTGCACCTGGAAGTCGGGCGGAAGCTGAGCGGGAGCACTGACGATCACAAAGAACAGCGCGTCGCCAACATCCGGATCGGTCCACAGTGAAACGACGTAACGATCGACCTTCTGATCTACGAATAACGGAAACGGCGGCCCTTCGTGTGCACTCGCGGTCTGGGCCCATAGCAGAACTATGACCATTGCCAAGTAAGATCTCCCGCAAAGGCGCAAAGCCGCAACGAAGATTTGAGGCGGCCTTTGCGCCTTTGCGCCTTTGCGCCTTTGCGGGAGAAATTTTCTTGAATAGTGGACCATTCTCACCCGCTTCCGAGTACGACGGCCCGCATTTCCATCGGTTGCGACATTAACCAAAACGCTCCGGCGGCGATGATTAACGACAATGCAGCCCAAATAACAAATACACGCACTGGTCTGACTTCTTCAACCATGGCGATCCCGTAACTTACCAACAGCGACCCGAGTAATCCAAGAATAATAAACCCAAACTCAAACAGTTGGACCACGTTTGGCGCAAGGCCGGGCACGCCCCAGCGCGGCTCACCAAGAAAACCTACCGCTAACTGGGTCACGGGAATGAATGTGAACAGGCCCGTAAAGAAATGAAAACCAAAATGCGCCAGCCAGATTCCAAAGCCGAGTGGCGCCAGTGAATACGTGTAACGAACGGCGATCGACAGCAGCGGCTTCCCACTGTTACCCCACATGCGCGTCAGCCATGCCGCGATCCCGATCAAAACCAATGGCTCGAAGATCAGGAACAGTGCAAAGACAAACGCCAGTAGCGGCAGCTCATAATGAATCCCGAAGGTTTTTGAGAGCCACTGCTCGACTGCGTAAACAGGACTCACCATTCCAAACGCATTCAGCAAAGCGCCAAACGTAAACACGATCGTGAGCGCCGCGAGATCCTTGCGCTTCGAAAGAAAACCGATGCCGGATCGCACCGGATCCACAGTCAATTCCGCGGCTGGAACGCGACTCATTATGCCGACATTGTCGTGTGGACACGCCTCGACGCAGTCGAGACAAAAAGTGCAATCGAGGTTGCCGGTCTTGCGCGGTTGAAACAATGCCAGCTCACAACCACGCTGAATGATGACCAGGGGGGCTGCAGGCTCGCGCACACCGCGTATGCAATCTTTCGTTGCGCAACTAGTGCAGGTGTCTTGATCGCGAACCGTGACTTCGAGTGGCGATGCAGTCGCGGCGACGAAGTTAAACTGTCCGATCGGGCAGACGAACTTGCAGAACGTCGCGTGTTTGAAAATCGAATCGATCACGAGCGCGGCAGCGAAGTAAGTAATGATCAGCCACGCGGTCCACCACGGCGACGCCCACAGATCGAGCCATTCGTATGCAAAGAGAATCGCCACGAACAGAGCAATCGAGAGCCACTTGTTGCGCAGGGCGCGTGGCCAATTTCGCACCGGGCGAACAAACTTGCGCACGAGATTACGCACGAGCATGAACGGGCAGGCGAGACAGAAGAAGTTTCCGGCGAAGAGAAGCACGAGCACGAGCGCGCCGCGAAAGTGTACCCACGTGAAGGTCG
>Ga0105248_10009968_pt1 | contig 10462 bp, 6 predicted proteins | sample KBSS34metaG_FD_81524 | JGI IMG/M metagenome (GOLD analysis project Ga0105248, IMG submission 81524) | Switchgrass rhizosphere microbial communities from Kellogg Biological Station, Michigan, USA - KBS S3-4 metaG | ecosystem: Host-associated > Plants > Roots > Rhizosphere > Soil | place... | reverse complement strand
TCGTAGAGGACGATCGTCGCGCCGACCGCCAGGCTCGACACGAGCCAGTTCCACATCATCCAGCCGCAGGTCGTGTAGTAGAAGATCGTGTCTTCGCGCTTGAGGTCGGTATGCAGCACGAGTTCCTTCAGGTGCTGGATCAGCGTGCCGCCGGCGCCGTGGACGATGCACTTCGGCACCCCGGTCGTACCGGACGAATACATGATGTACAGGGGGTGGTCGAACGGCAGCATCTCGAAACGCGGCGGGTGCAGTTCGTGGCCGAGAAAGTCCGGCCAGGCCACGGCGTTGCGAAGGCCATCGAGCTTCAATTCGTCGCTGCCCGAAGGCACGACCACGAGCTTCTCCACGCTCGGCAACTTCTCGAGCACCGAACGGATCTTCGCCAGGCAGTCGAAACGCTTGCCGCCGTAGCCGTAGGCGTCGGTCGTGAAAAGCACCTTCGGTGTGATCTGGCCAAAGCGGTCGAGCACGCCGTTGATGCCGAAATCAGGGGAGCACGACGACCACACCGCGCCGATCGAGGTCGCCGCCAGCATCGCAATGACGGTCTCGGGCACATTCGGCATGAAAGCCGCGACGCGGTCGCCGGCAACGATCCCGGCTGCTCGCAGTGCGTTCCCGAGCTTGCCGACCTGCTCGTGCAGGTCGGCATAGGTGAACTGGCGGTTGTCGCCCCATTCGTTGCGCGCGATCAGGGCGAGGCGGTCGTCTTTATGGCGCAACAGGTTCTGGGCGAAGTTCAGGCGTACGCCGGGAAACCAGCGCGCCCCTGGCATTTTGTCGCCGTCGACCAGGACCTCGGCGAAATCGCCGCTCGCGCGGATTCCGCAGAACTCCCAGACGAACTGCCAGAATTTTTCCGGCTGACGTACGGAAAAATCGTACAACGGCGCGTAACGGCGGATGTCGTCGTTGTTGGTCTGCTGCTGCACGAAGCGCATGAACCGGCTGATGTTCGCGCCGTCGACACGGTCCTTGCCCGGCTCCCAGATGGGTTTGATCATGATATTCCTGTGAACGGCGTTCGATCCGCGCGGCCGGATCGTCGTCCTGTATAGGATAACCCAAGCTCATGCACACCCGCCCACGGGACCAAGGTCCTATTGCACGGAATAAGTGCCGTTGGCGCGCATCGTGACGTGGCTTCCGGACAGGGCCGTTACGACATAGCTCGCATTGGCAAAGCGGACACTGACGGTGTAGGGGCCTGGGTAAGGAGTGGCAAACGTCAGGTCGTACGGCCCGTTGGACATGTAGCCCGAACCGCCATCGACGACTTGCGTCATGATCACACTCGGACGCAGCATCGGACTTACGCGCACGACGCGGCCAGCCTGGTTCTGCTCACCACTTGCGCCGACGACGCTGACGGTCACGGTGGCGAAGCTGGTCGCTTGATTGATGACTGAGTAATGCCCCGTTTGTGGCCCACCGGTCGCGAGCGACACGAAATCGACCGTGCCGTTATAATCGAAGTCCGCGTAGCCCAGAAGAGTATGCCAGCCGCGCTGCGTCGGCTGCAGGCCGTCGTCGAAGAAGTCGTGCACCACGAACTGCCCGCCACGATTGACGAGCAATTGCGGCAAAGCGTGGGGGTTGCCGAAGGTAGTGCAGGCAGGATCAATCTCTCCACCACCATAGAACGCTGAACCACAGCCCCCGCCAACGACCAGATCGGAAAGCCCGTCGCCATCGACGTCGGCGGCGTTGAAGCCCCATGCCTGGTCCAGAAAGAATGTAGGGACTACATTTGTGTCGCTGAAGTGCGCAATGCCGTCGAACTTGAGTACGCGAATACTCGCGGGTAGCGAATCGCCGTTTAGCGCGAGCGAGAGTTGACCCGAATTGTCAAGGTCGATGAACTTCGTTCCCTCGTCCATGAACACGGGCAAGCCGGCCGGTGAAGGCGTGATGAGGTTGCATGCGCTATCGATCGTTACGCCAAAGTCGGAGAAAAGCGGCATGCCATTCTGATTGACGCCAGTGTTGAAAAACATGTGGCTGCCGGCGTAGAGGTCGATCCGTCCGTCGCCGTTGAGGTCGACAGCCTGGGCGCCTTCGGGCCGCGCGCACAGCGGGATATTGCGCATGGCGACGCCGGCAATATCGGCTCCTTCGGTGAAATGACCGCTGCCGTCGTTGATCAGCAAGAAGGCATGTTCGCTCGGATCGTAGGCCGTGTATTTCGGCAGAAAGATGTCGAGGTAGCCATCGTTGTTGAAGTCGGCGATGACGATTGTTTCGCCGAAACCGCCGCCGGGCAGGCTCAGGGCGCTGAACGAAAGATCCTGGGTGAACGTGCCATCGGCCTTGCCAAAAAAAAGCTGAAGCTGCGAGTTCGAAGGATTGCCGCCGCACTCCGGAACATCGCAGTTAAAGGTGTTGGCCACGACATCGAGGATGCCGTCGCCGTTGAGGTCGGCGAAGCGTGCATCGCGAAAGGCGCGCCCATTTGCGAACATGGGACCAAGACCGATCGAATACTGGTCGAGGGGTTGGAAATGACCATGGCAATCACCGGCCGCGCCGAGAATGTCGATGCACCCGTCACCGTTGAGGTCGGCGATCGCCATCGGACCCCAGGCGGGAAGGAGCGTCGCGGCAAATTCGACGATATATGCTTCCGGGCTTGGCGGTAGACGTACGCCAAGATATTTTGCACCGACTGCAAAGTAACGCTTGTCACCATAGCCATTGTCGTTGCGGCCGAACGACAGCGACGCACCAGCCGCAGCGATCGGCACCCCCGTCGATTCCGGGTCGTTGGCGGGCGACGCGTAGACGATGTAGTTCTGTGGGCCGCTGATGTTGCGCCAGGCAATGGTTACCTGGTTACTCACTTTTGTAATTACAGGGCGGTCAAGCGCCATGCGCCAACCAGTAAGCTCGGTGTAAGGCTTGTCAGGGCTGGCGGAAATCAGGCCAGTCGCCGTGATGGAAGAGCCCTGCATCTGCCATATTGCCGTTTGGCCCACGTCGTCCGCGAGTACGACGTCGGAACGACCATCGCCGTTCACGTCGGTGGCCGCAAGTACCGTCCAACTCGATGTCGGCGCCGGGGCGGGGCGAACGCTACTGTCAAAGCCGCTGGTGAAAACGGCGTCGGCTGCCGCGAAAATATTCGGCGACGCCGGCGTGATAGTTGCGGCCGTGAACTTCGTGCCATTCATCAACCATAGCGCGGTCTGAGTGCCGCCCGTGTCTCGCCAAAGCACATCGGCTTTGCCATCGCCGTCGAAATCCGCGACGGCCGCAATCGACCACGTGGCATAGGTGCCGGCGCTCAATGTCGTCGAGAAAACCGAGGTCGAGTTGTGCAGCCGCCAGAGAATTACGCCGCCAGTCGAATTGCGCCAGAACAGCGCGGCTCTTCCGGCTCCGTCGACATCGCCGATCCCGGCGAACGACCACGACGGGTCGGCGGTTGCGTCGATGGTCAGGATTTCAGGCGCGTTGCAACCGTCGATCAGGAAGACCTTGACACTGCCATCGGTAAGGCGCCACCAGACATCGTCCCTGCCATCGTCGTCCATATCGCCGATGCCGAGGTACGACCACGTTGGATCGATGCCACTGGTGACGACGCACGCCTGCATGATCGTGCCGTTGGCGACTCGCCAAATCGACAATTCGTTGCTCGAGTCGACCCAGAGGATTCCGCCGGGCCCGCTGCCGAAAAAGTTGCCGGACCCGACTATCGCGGAAGCTGCATCGGGCGCTATCGGTAGCGTGGAACGGGAGCCGACCGCAAGCCCATTCATCTGCCACACGACGGGGTTGCCGGCGTGATTGCGCCAGACCAGGTCCTGCTTGCTGTCGTCGTTAAAATCGGCTGCGAGGGCTGGCAACGCCGCAATGCCCAAAAACGCGGCCACGATACGAGCCCAAGTCTCGAAGTTCGTCATGCCTGAATCAATACTATGCGGCGCGTGCAGAGTTTGTGTAGTAACGCAACGAACTCAGCCGCCGAGCGCCTGCTCGAGTTCCGGGATGATCTTGAACAAGTCGCCAACGAGGCCGAAATCGGCGATCTCGAAAATCGGCGCTTCTGCGTCCTTGTTGATCGCCACGATCGTGCCGGCGTCCTTGATTCCCGTCAGGTGCTGGATCGCGCCGGAAATCCCGATCGCGACGTACAGCTCGGGCGCGATGATCTTGCCGGTCTGTCCGACCTGGAGATCGCTCGGCACGTAGCCGGCGTCGACCGCCGCGCGCGAGGCGCCAACGGCTGCGCCGAGTTTGTCGGCGAACTTGAAGATCACCGCGAAGTTTTCGGCCGAGCCGACGCCGCGGCCCCCCGATACGACGCGGCTGGCGCTCTGCAGGTCGGGGCGATCGGTCTTGTCCTGGGCCAGTGCGACGAAACGCGTGTGCGTCGGCAGTTCCACGGCGAGGTTCAGCGCCTCGACCGCCGCCGTGCCTGTGCCATTGGCGGCCGCGGCGTATGAGGCCGTACGTACCGTCCCGACCAGGGTCTGATCCGCCGATGCCGAGACCGTCACGATCGCGTTGCCGGCGTAGATCGGCCTCTGGAACGTGTGCGCGTCGATGACTTTCATGATGTCGGAGACCTGCGCGACGCCGAGCAGGGCGGCGACGCGCGGCATGACGTCCTTGCCAAACGTCGTCGATGGCGCGAACACATGCGTGTAGCCGTTCTTCGCGACCGCGGCGATCTGCGGCGCGTAAGCGGCGGCCAGCGCGTGCGCATTGGCCGGATTGGCTGCGGTAAGCACTTTGCTCACGCCGTCGATGTTCGCCGCGTCGGCGCCGATCGCGTCAGGCGCGTCGGCGAGCACGAGAACGTCGATGCTGTCGGGCTTCAATTCGCGCGCGCAGGTCACGCAACGCGCGGTACTCGAATTCAGCTTGCCGTTGAGGTGTTCGGCGACGATCAGGATCTTTGCCATTTTTTCACTGCTCCTCTTGAACCCCTCTCGCATCGGGAGAGGGACAGGGGTGAGGGTACGAATACGTATTGAGGTCGTCGAAACGCCGGACCCTCATCCGGCGCTTCGCGCCACCTTCTCCCGACGGGAGAAGGGAAAAGCAACAGCCGTCTTCTCTGCGACGGCGGAGGCTCAAAGCAAGCCCTTGGTCCGCAACGCCGCGACGAGTTCAGCCGCATCCTTGACCATCACGCCCTTGCTGCGTTTCGGCGGCGGGGCGTACGACGTCGTTTTCAGGTGATCGCCGGACTCGACGCCGAGGCTGGCGAAATCGATCGTCTCGAGCGGCTTGGACTTGGCTTTCATGATGTCCGGCAGCTTGATGAAGCGCGGCTCGTTCAGGCGCAGGTCGGTCGTGATCACGGCGGGCAGATCGACTTCGATCGTCTCGAGCCCGGCATCGACTTCGCGCGTCACCTTTGCGACATTATTTGCAATTTCCACTTTTGACGCGAACGTCGCCTGCGGCCGGTTCCAAAGCGCAGCCAGCATCTGGCCGGTCTGGTTGCAGTCATCGTCGATCGCCTGCTTGCCGAGGAGCACGACCTGCGGCTGTTCCTTTTCGATCAGTTTCAGCAGCGTGCGGGCCGCGGTCAGCGGCTGGACTGGGTTGGCGGTCACGACGTGGATCGCGCGGTTGGCTCCCATGGCCAGGCCGTTGCGCAGATGCGCCTGGGCGTCGGCCGGGCCGATCGTGACGACGACGACCTCGGTCGCGATGCCTTTCTCGCGCAGCCGCAGCGCTTCTTCGAGCGCGATGTCGTCGAACGGATTGGCCGACAGTTTGACGCCGTCCGTAGCGACGCCGGAGCCATCCGGCTTGACCTGGATACGCACGTTGAAATCGACAACGCGCTTGTAGCCCACCAGAATTTTCATTGGTCCAGGTTCCCGGATCAGGTACGAAAAGGGACCGCAATTCTACCGTACCAAGGCCCGCTGAGCAGATTTCCGGGCGGATTGGCCGGCAACTGCTTGTGGACTTTCAGCTTCTGGCCTGCCACGGGCCGGAATTTGCTCCCGCGTTTCTGACGTACTCTCCATCCCTGGCGCTGGCCGGAAATTGGTCCTGCATTTCCGGCACGTGTCATGCAACTGGACTTCGTTTTTCGGGATATCTGCCATGTAGGCACCCGCCGGCCGAAATTTGCTCCTGCAATTTCGGCATTCCGGCCATCCATGGCCGTCAAAAAATGCTCCTGCATTTTCGGCGTACCGGCCATCCATGGCCATAAAAAAGAGGGCCGCGTGAGCGGCCCTAATCGGGGAAGCCTGCTGGCGGGGACGTCAGTCTTGGCCGGCGCCGTGGGTCAACCCGGCCCAGTGACGCCCTTTCCTCATCTCATCAGCGTCAAGATAGCCGTCGGTATTCTTGTCGAGTCTGGCGAAGCGCGCCTTCGCGGCGGCAACGAACTCCTCCTGCGTGACCACGCCATCGCCATTGGCATCCATACGTTTGACAAAACGATCGGCGGTGCGCACGGCCCGTTCCTGGGTCTTCGGCGCGGCTTCGATCTCCGCTGCCGTGACCTTTCCGTCTCCGGCCGTGTCGAACTGCGCGAACTTCGTCGCCGCCGCGGCCAGGAACTCGTCTTTACTGACCACGCCGTCATGATTGGCGTCGAGCTTGTCGAAGCGCTTCTGGCCGAATGCCGCCTGGGCGCCGCCAGCCTTGCCCTGCGTGCCGCCCTGCCTTTCGCGCGGGGATGCCAGTTCATCGGGCGTCAATTTGCCGTCGCCGTTGCTGTCCATTCGAGCGAAGCGAGCCTGCGCCGCGGCGAGGAATTCGTCTTTCGTTGCATAACCGTTGCCGGCTGTATCCAGGCGCTTGACGATGGACTCGGCGCGGTGGTCGATGCGTTCGACAGCGGCGGGCGAACTGGCGATGTCGGCAGCATCGATGCTGCCCTTGTTTTGCGTGTCGATGCTCTTGAAGCGCGCGCCGGCGGCGGCGACGTATTCGGCGAGCGAGATGCGGCCGTCGCCGTTCGTGTCCATCTGTTCGAGCAGGTGCCCGAAGAAATCCGGCCGCGCTCCACCCGAAGCGGCGCCCGAATTCGGCGGCTGCGCCACGGCGCAGAGCGACAGCGCCGTCATGGGTATGGCCGCCAGTGCGGCAAGGCGGGTAGTGCAATACATAAACCTCTCCAGTAGGCGTGGCGATTGCCACATCGACAATAACGCCGAAGCCCGCCGGCTGTTGACAGCCCGTTTCGCCAAACTGGTAAAGGTGGGCAAGGAAACGTAACGGGCTGTAAAGGTCCCCGAGGGCGTATTGGCGGCGGGAGTGCCGGACCGGGCCTCAGGGGAGGCTCAGGTATGAGTTGCCTCCGGCGCGGAAGCAAACTGGCGTCGTTTCCGCGATCGCGGAATGACGATGTTTTCCAGACCGTTGCGAGAACTCGCGCCATTAAACCGACGCGCGCGACGCGATCGCGCGAATCTCTTCGGCGAACCGCGCGGCCGAACCGTCCGCATGTGCGAAGAAAAGCGACGGTTCGGTCAATTCGAGTTCCAGCACGCGTGGCGCTCCGTCGGCATCGTGGATCAGATCCACGCGCGCGTAGAGCAGCGGTTTGGCGAACGGGATCGCGCCGAGCGTGCGCGTGGCGACGCGAAGCTCGTCGTCGCTCGGCTTGCGTGCCGTGATGTCCTCCTCGGCGAACAGCGCGCGCGTCGGACCTTCACCACGGCGCAGCAGCGGACCCTTGCGGATCGCATGACTGAAGCGCCCGGCAAAGAAGATCAGTGCCGTCTCGCCGTGCTCGTCGACGCGCTCGAGGTACGGCTGCAGCAGGACGCTGCGCCCGGCGTCGAGCAAGCGCACGACATGCGCATGCGCGGCGGTGCGCTCGCTTTGACCGTAGCGCTGCGCATCGCGCGAACCGGCGCCGATCGCAGGTTTGACGACAAATTCCTGCTCCTTGCTGCCGGCACCGGCGGAACAGTGCATGGCGATGAAAACATCCAGCGCAGCTCCTGCGTCCGCCCCGGGTTCGATGAATTCGCTCGGTACCGTCGCGATTCCGGCCCGTGCCAGGTCGTGCAGATAATGCTTGTCGGTGTTCCAGCGAACGACCGCTAGAGGGTTGAGCAGGCGCGTGAGTGCAGTCGCGCGCGCGGCCCAGCCCAGGAACTCGTCGAGCCGTTGCGAGTAATCCCAGGCCGAACGCAACAGCGCCAGGTCGAATCGCGACCAGTCCACGTCTGGGTCGTCCCAGTTCACGATGCTGATTTGTATACCCGGCAGCGCGCGCAGCGCTTGCTCGAGCGGCGGCAGATCTTCGTCGAGGTTGCGCGCCGCCGCGGCCGTGATCAAAGCGATATGCGCGAGGCGTGACTGATCGTTGTCTGTCGGCGGCATGACGGGAATCCCGGTGGAAATTCGTGGCGGCGCCACGCGTGCAGGTGTCGCGGCGCAGGATTGCCACGCGACCCGCTATGGTAAGGCCGCGCTGCCATCGGTGTGAAGGCACGATAAACGGTCATGAATATGCAAATCTGCCCCGGCCGCTACTCGACGCCGCCCGACGGCCTCCCTGCGTTTCGTTTAGCGCCGGTTCCGCTTCACGCTGCGAGGTTCGGAGTTGATTCACGCAGCGGTTTCTATTGTTACACCATCCACAACTTCGTGGGTCGCGGTACTGGCGCAACGAGCGTCACGGCCGTTGCAACGGAAGGAGCAGATCATGACAATTCGAAACGCTATCTTGTGCGCCGGCTTGGCGCTTGGCGCGAGCATTGCCCCGGGGCTCGCCAGCGCGCGGACCTATGTCGAAGTCGACGTCGCGCCGCCGGCACCGCGCTACGAAGTAATACCCGAGGCGCGCGTCGGTTACGTCTGGGCGCCCGGCTACTGGACCTGGAGCAACCACCGTCATGTCTGGGTCAATGGCCACTACATTCGCAGTCGCCACGGTCACCACTATGTGTCCGCTCATTGGTACGACCACAACGGCCGCTATCGCTACGAAGCGGGTCACTGGGACAGCGACCGCTATCGCCACTAAATTTTTCTGCAGGACAACCAGAGCTTCCGGGGCGCCTGCGGGCGCCCCTTTTTTTGCAGGACACTCTGCCGCTAGCGCGCTCTCTGTGGCTTGGCTTGGCTAGAGGTTCTGGTAGTTCGGCCCGCTGCCGCCTTCAGGCGTCACCCAGTTGATGATGCCGTATGGATCCTTGATGTCGCAGGTCTTGCAGTGCACGCAATTGGCCGCGTTGATCTGCAGGCGCTTGTCGGCGCCGTCGCCGACGATCTCGTAGACGCCGGCGGGGCAGAAGCGCGTGCACGGGTTCTTGTACTCCTCGGCGCACTTCGTGACGCAGATGTTCGTGTCGGCGACGTGCAGGTGGACCGGCTGGTCTTCGTCGTGCTGGGTCGAGGCAAAGTATACTTCTGCCAGGCGATCGCGTGGCGGCAGCGTGCGTTCGACATAGTCGCGCAGCGGCGCCTGAAAAGAATCGAACTTGCACAGCGATGATGCGTCGGAGTGATTCTTCAGCGTCCATGGCGAGAGGCCGGCGGTGGCCGTCTCCCAGCCGGCGTTTACGAGCCCGAGCCAGAATCCCTTGTGGAAACCGGGACGGATGTTGCGCACTCTCTTCAGCTCGGAAACGATCACCGATCCGCGCAGCGTCTCGTTCCAGCCCTGCGTGTGGTTCGTCGCCGCGATGAATTCGGCGGCCAGCATGCCCGAGCGGATCGCCTGGTGCGTGCCCTTGATCTTCGGCACGTTGAGCAACCCGGCGGTGTCGCCGATCAGGATCGCGCCGGGCATCTCGCAGTTCGGCAGCGACTGGTAACCGCCTTCGACGATCGCTCGCGCGCCGGCCGAGACGATCGTGCCGCCCTCGAGCAGCGGCTTGAAGATCCGGTGATGCTTGACCTGCTGGAACGCCTCGAATGGCGACAGCATCGGATCTTCGTAGTCCAGGCCCGTGACGAAACCAATCGCGACGCGGTCGTTGTCCAGGTGATAGAGAAAGCTGCCGCCGTAAGTACGGTAGTCGACCGGCCAGCCGACGGTGTGCACGACCTTGCCGGGTTCGACGCGTCCGGGCGGCAGTTGCCATAGCTCCTTGATGCCGATGCCGTAGGTCTGCGGATCGGAACCCTTGTCCAGTTGGAATCGCGCGATCAGCTGCTTGGTCAGGTGGCCGCGGCAACCCTCGGCGAGCACCGTGATCGGCGCCTTGATGTCGATGCCCTGCGTGTAGCCGGGCTTGTGCGATCCATCCTTGGCCACGCCCATGTCGCCGATGCGTACGCCGCCGATCGAGCCATCGTCGTTGAAGAACGGCTCGGCCGCCGCGAAGCCCGGGTAAATATCGACGCCGAGCGCCTCGGCTTGCGGCGCCAGCCACGCGCACATCGCGCCGAGTGAGACGATGTAGTTGCCGTGGTTGTTCATCTGCGGCGGGACGATCGGGAATTTCCAGCCGCCGGTCTTCGACAGCATCCAGAACTCGTCTTCCTTCGCCGGCACGCAGATCGGCGGAGGACTCTTGCG
>Ga0105248_10009967_pt1 | contig 10463 bp, 13 predicted proteins | sample KBSS34metaG_FD_81524 | JGI IMG/M metagenome (GOLD analysis project Ga0105248, IMG submission 81524) | Switchgrass rhizosphere microbial communities from Kellogg Biological Station, Michigan, USA - KBS S3-4 metaG | ecosystem: Host-associated > Plants > Roots > Rhizosphere > Soil | place... | reverse complement strand
GCCCAGCGCATTGTGCGCGCCAAGGCAAAGATTCGAGAGACACGCATTCCCTACGAGGTGCCGGCGCCGGAAGAATTACCGGAGCGACTGGGCGCTGTGCTGCAGGTCGTCTATCTCGTCTTCAACGAAGGTTATTCGGCAGCGGCAGGAGCGGAGGTCACGCGGGCCGAACTAACCGGCGAAGCGATTCGACTCGGAAGGTTGCTCGCCGAACTCCAGCCGGAGCCCGAAGCGATCGGGCTGCTTTCCCTGATGTTGTTACAGGAATCCCGTCGCGCCGCGAGAACCTCTCCGACCGGCGAGTTGATCTTGCTCGAGAACCAGGACCGTTCGCTCTGGAACCGCGAACAGATCGCTGAAGGCGTCGCCTTGCTGGAACAAGCACTGAAGTCTCACCGCTTCGGCGCTTACACACTGCAGGCTGCGATCGCGGCCGTTCATGCCGACGCGGAATCAGTCGCTGCAACCGACTGGCGGCAGATTGTTGCGCTTTACGACCAGTTGCTGCGAATTCAGCCTTCGCCGGTCGTACAGCTAAATCGTGCGGTGGCGATTGCCATGCGCGATGGTCCGGAGGCCGGTCTGACGCATATTGAAGCGGTGTTGGAAGGTGGCGAGTTGGCGAATTATTACCTCGCGCATTCAGCCCGCGCCGATATGTATCGCAGGCTCGGCAGGACCGCCGAGGCTCGGGCCGCTTATGAGAAAGCCCTGACGCTAACCCAACAGGAACCGGAGCGGCAATTCCTGCAAGAGCGGATCCGGCAGTTGAAATTAGCCGAGTAAAAAATTTTTGAGTAGCTGTCGATTTCCGGTCTCCCGAACGACTATCCGGTAAGAGAACGAGCTACGGCTCAGTGAGTCACAGAAAACAAGGAGAAAAAAGTCAATGCCACAGTATCTGGTTGCCAACTACCTGCCCGACAATTTCGACCCGTCCACCGTAACCGAAGCGATGATCGAGGAGATCCACGCGCTCAACCGCGAAATGATTGCTGCCGGCGTGAGGAAGTTTGCTTGCGGAATTTCCCCGGCTGCCAACGCCAAGACGCTGCGGAAGCAAGCTGATGGTACGGTGCTCGTCACCGATGGGCCATACACCGAGACCAAGGAGCACATGGGCGGTTTTTGGATACTCGAAGCCGCCGATATGGACGAGGCACTCGCGTGGGCGCGCAAGGGCGCCATCACCTGCGATGCGGCGGGCGAGGTGCGCGAGCTACTTTTCTTTCCGGCTCCGGAATAAGATCCCGCGGAAGCAAGTAAACAAGGAATTCAGTCATGAGAAAACTTATCGTGTTTGAACACATCTCGCTCGATGGCGTCATACAAGCTCCGGGCGGGCCGCAAGAAGATCCCAGCAACGGCTTCGCCTATGGCGGATGGTCAGCTCCGTATGATGACGACATCGTTGGAGCGGCCCTGCAAAAGCAAATAAACGTGCCGTTTGATCTGTTGTTAGGACGCAAGACCTTTGACATTTGGGCTGCCTTCTGGCCGCAACATGGAGACGTGTGGCCGGGCGTTAACACGGCGACGAAGTACGTCGCCTCGAATACCATGACCTCCCACGAATGGCAGCCGTCCGTGTTTCTGAACGGAGACGTTGTAGATAGAGTCGCGAAGCTCAAGCAAGAGCAAGGGCCGGATCTGCACGTTTGGGGAAGCGGCAAACTCCTTCAGACGCTCATGAAGCATGATTTGGTCGATGTGTTCTGGCTGATGATCTATCCGATCACGTTGGGCAGCGGAAAGCGTCTGTTTGCGGATGGCACGATCCCGGCGGCGTTCAAGGTGACGGAAAGCATGGTCAGCTCGACGGGCGTCATTGTCGCGAACTACGAGCGTGCGGGCGCGATCAGAACCGGAACCGCAGGTCTATAAACACGGGGACACCAATGAAAAATGTAATCTTCGCAATCAACATTACCCTGGATGGCTGCTGCGACCACACCAGGCAGGTTGCTGATGACGAGACACATGAATATTTTACGGAGCTCCTGCGTGAGGTCGACCTGCTGGTCTTTGGGCGTATCACCTACGAATTGATGGTCCCTTTCTGGCCTGAAGTCGCAAAAAACCAGTCGATGACAGAGGCGTCGAACGAATTCGCCAAGGCGTTTGACTCCCTCAACAAGATTGTTTTCTCACGAACGCTAGACGGAGTTGAAGATAAAAAAACGAGAATTGTTCGTGGGAACCTTCACGACGAAATATTTAAATCGAAACAAGAGGAAGGCAAGAATATTTTAGTCGGTGGCGTAAGTCTGCCTTCACAACTTATCGAGCTTGGTCTGGTTGATGAATATCGCTTTGTCGTTGGTCCAATCGTTGCCGGAGACGGCAGACGGTTATTGGAGGGCGTTACCCTGCAGGAGAGATTGAGATTTGTTGAGTCAAAGACTTTTGAATCAGGATGTGTCGCGCTTCGTTACTTGAAACAGTGACCGAAAAAATCTGCGAGAGCGTGCTGCTGGCTCCACCAGGGAGAAGGACGATGAGATACATCTGTTTGGGATACCTCGAGCCGGGAAAATTTGAAGGGATGACTGACGACGAGCGAAACGCAGTCTTCGACGAATGCTTCGAGTACAACGAGCATCTGCGGGCCAACGGACATCTGGTTGGCGACATATCTCTTCAACCTCCGGAGACCGCGTTGACCCTGTACTGGAAAAACGGCAAAGTCGCGACGACCGACGGCCCTTACGCGGAAACCAAGGAACAGCTCGGCGGCCTTCTCATCCTCGAGGCGCGCGACCTCAATCACGCGCTTCAGCTTCTGTCACAGCATCCAGGCGGTATGAAGTATGAGCTTGGACCAATCGAGCTGCGGCCGGTTGCGGATATTAGTGAGATCATAGAGGAGAGCGAGCAGCGGCGACGGCGCAACGGTACCACGCTATGAGGCCGTCTCCTTGTGATCGTTTGGGTCTTCTTACGATGAACGCAGCGCCACCTGATCTTCCGAGTTGATACTCAGCACTCGAATAGTAGTCCTGCCAGTGGCTGTCTTCCCGACTAGATAGAGTCCTTGCCAGTAAAAATGGTCCTCCCACGCATGTCGTCGTGGATGAAACAACTCAGTAAGTAGATTTGTTTCGGGATCGAAGCCGGTGAGATTTGTTCCTTTGTGAAGATTGCAATCGATACAGGCGAGGGCGAGATTTTCGACATCGTCACTGCCGCCGTGAATCTTAGGAATGATGTGTTCAACGTGAAGCGCGGCCAGCGGGGAATCATCCTGATGCAGATGGCAGTATTCGCAAGCGTTTTGGGCACGCTGGCGAACCCGAGCCCTGACCTGTACATTGATCATCTATGTCGTGAGTTGGCGATCTGCTGTGCTTGCCGTTTGAGAATGGCGACGAACTTGTTCGCGCGCACATAACCGGCGTATTCCGCCCGTTCGTCTTCCGTGAGTTCGCCTTCTGTCGATTTTCGGGCGAGTTCTTCGATGCGAGCTTGCAAATCAGGATCGGCTTGAAAACCGATTACTGCGTCAGCCTTGCCGGGCAAGACAATTTCCAGCATGGGCCGAACGCCGCGATCAAATGCCAAACTCTCTGAGGTCGTTGCCATGAGCCAAACTTACCACTCCGGTCGGAGTTTTGACAATGATTGGGTCGAATCCCGAGGAGTGCTGTCCCATTGTCGAGCCAGCCGCGATTTAAAATCGCGAAACGATGAACAGACTGCCGGCGATTGCTACCAGGTCTTCGAGTAAAGCAACTGTGAGATCTGGCTGCCGCAAAGACTTTACGAGCCAAACGCGAGCGTGATAGCCGGCAAAAGAACCGACGATCCCACCGATCGCTCCCAACGCAGCGCCAACAAAACCCGACTGTCCACCGCCTATCGAAACGCAGGCGCCCGTTAACACGCCTGTCACGATGCGGGCGATAAGTCCGAGAGGAGCAGTGCGGTTCGGAGTATTCGGCAGCTTGTCAACGATGAGTTCTGCGAGGGCCAACAGGGTCAGAATTATTACGGCAGGAAGCGAGCCGATGAGCGAGAGTGGGTGCGGAAGTTTGATCCAACCGAGGTACACGGCCCACGCGATCACCGCCGGTGGCGTCATCGAGCGCAATCCGGCGAAGAGTCCGATCAGAAATGCGAACAACAGCGTCAACTAGGTTTTCCCGGACGTGTTAAAAAACCTCTCGATTTTTAACACGTTCCTCCGACGTGTTAAGAGCGTTAACATATCGCCCAACTCAACCTACTCAACGATCTCGTCAAATCAATTGGTGACAAACGAAAACTTTTGCGCTAGGTTGCTGATCACCCACTCGATAACAAAAAAGCAGCGGGCCGACTTGTGCTTGAACCACAAATCGACCCTAGATCCTCAACCTTTTGCAGAGAAAGGATAAGGACCATGGCAAATCATGGTAGCGCATCACCGCGCAAACGCACACTCGACGCGAACTTAAAACGCCGCGCTCGAAACCTCGCCACCGACAGCAGAATCGATCCACGGACACGCCAGTTGATCCGTTATGGATTAGAGCTCAAAGACCCAGACTTGGAGCAAATAGTAAATCGCATCGAGGCCGGCGAAACCCGCATCGACCACATCCACTTGGAGTGATTAACATCTTTACTGATTAAGAAGTTCAGCGCGCTCCGTGTCTCTGCGGCGCATAACCGCCGAGACGCGGCTGCGCCGGCCGCCTCCCGCGATCATTCAGCCGTGTTCGAGGAACATCCAGTCGCGCTATTGAGGAGACGAGTAGATTCATCTGCGTCCGGAGTTCCGCGCTGCGGTATTTCCTTAAGGAAAGGCTTCGACCCATTCCAGTTTGGCGGCCTGGAGCTCACTATCAGACCGAAACAACGCTCGACGGCTCACCTGAACTACGAGCCATCGATCGTCTTGAGGCTTTGGGGTAGAGCTGGCTATATAGCTTGGGTAAAGCGAGAATAACTCATCGTCAGGGACTCTACTCTAAATTTCCGGTGGATCACTCCGTTCAATGGCGATTGTTGCAGCGATAAATGAGCATGCGACGTACACGTATTCGACTGCAGTCGCGTCTCGAATCTGCCAGGATAAATGATTGATGTCGGCATCGGTTCCGTGATCGGCAGCATTTCGAATCGCACCCAAATAATATCCCACCTGAATCAGCTTTCTAGGAAGACGTCGGGGGGCAGGGTTAAATTTATCTAGCTTACTGATTATTCCAGAGGCCGTAGCTAAATTAACGCCCATCCGAGTTGCTAGTGCATCAATATGAGCCTCAACAGCATTACCTGCTGCTTGAATTGCTCCGGCGCCGTCGCGATTTTTTGCGCGAATCAACGCATCGGCTAGCGGCAAGATAACAGTTTCACGGAGACTTGAAAGGGCTGCCTCTGCGGGGAGCCCCAACTGGCTTCGAATGCGCGTTTCGGCAGAGGCCAAATCACTGCAAGCAGCCGCCAGCGTCTGAAGAACATTGCTGGTCGGTCCTGTCTCCAGTTGATAATTGCCTCCGCCCTCTGGAATGAGCGCCTGCGCATACGTTCCGAGACTTATCAATGTATCTCGCACTTCGTCCGCGTGGGCTTCCAAAGCGCAAACAGTTTTCGTTTGTTTAGACGCAATAGTCACATCGGCGCTGGAAAGTAATCGCTCCCTAAACACAAGGAACGGGCGATAGGACTCGATTACAATTCGTAGCACAGCGGCTTTTTGCTCCGGCACCGCTGTGAAGCGACATAGGGGACTAGCGGTCTTAAAGCTCTCACCTTCTGAAGAAAGTAAACCCAACTCAGTAGCCATAATGAGAGCAGCCTCGGCCCGAACAGGAGTTGTCTCGAGGAATTCGGCAACTAATTCAACAGCGGCCGTTCCCGCATTAGTTACCACCGCTTCGACAGCGCCGATTACGTGCTCAGCCGTTGTTGCAGACGCGAAGGGCATTCCGATTATTCCTCGTGTAAGTCGCCCGTGTCCGCCGTGGAATCATCGTTCTCCTCACTCTCGCCAAGCTGTTTTATTAGATTTTTGAGCTTAGGGCCCAGAACATCAAGGTCGTCGGCAGTGCATTGAATCCTGACATCAATTGTAAGGCCAACTTCGCCGAGAGCAGTCGTTACCTGTGGCACTCGAAAGACTTGCTTGAACTTTTTCTGTATGGGATTAGCAGAAGGTGGTTGTTCGTCGTCACGTGCGGTGGCCTCCGCAGCCACGGCAACCAGATTGCCACCTTCTTCTCGTAGTAGTTCGGCAGCCTTGAGAATTTCAACAATAGTTCCAGCGCCCGTCATGACGCCCGGCGTCTTTGGCTGGCCAGCTGAATAGGCAACGTGTGATTGAAGACTCGACTCGTCCATACCTTTTCGGATTCGCACTGCTGCCAAGACTTTTTGAAGGAAATCGGTCGCCTCTACAACTTCTCTCCATTTAGTAACGATCTCGTCATTCATGTCGTGTTGGAGCGCATGTGCAAGTTGGGCCCCAAGGGCAGTAATGCTTTTTTTCTTTCCCCCTTGGATCACGCCGATCGCGAGAAGAAACTTACTGTTGCGGCTTATTGCTGTTTCATGGCTACTGATCACACGCGCCACATCCCCGGGCACAGCGTTATCCCCGACAGTACCGTAACCTTGAATCATTCTGGTAACCTCCCGGTATGACGAACCGGGCAGCGGAAAACCTCTTTCAGCCATTGCACTCACTCCTTAGATTTATTTGAATCGCAAAACTAAAGACGATAGGCGCTTACATAAGCCGGATTTCGTGGTGATCTGAGGACCAACCCCGGGCTCTCTGGCAACTAAGGTATAGACGAGCGATAGTACCACCTCCTGAGGAATTGTTCGAGGCGATTAAAATCGGGGGTGAAAGTGCCGTGTCATACTCCACGAGTGCAGAACGGCGCCCTCTGCTGGGTTGTTGGCGCGCCAATACACAGACGTGCGGAAACCCGCATTAGGGCAAGATAGGGAGCCTGGGCCAGCACGAGGTATTGGTAAGGTAATCGGCTTTGAGCACGGCGCTGGCAGTGTTAGCCTTGTCGGCTATGTCCGATCATGAAATGCTCACGATCAGAGCAACCCAGAGAGAGTTGCGTGCTGCGAATCTTACCGCGAGAGCCCTCGACAGATTGGGCTTCGATCTGGTGGGAGCCTTCGTCCCACCTGATACTCCGAGTGACACGATCGTGGAGCTTGTCGTCACTCTCAAGGCTGAGAACATTCCCACTAGGGAGTTCGCCTCTTACTTATCCTTAATCGACAGGCTATACGGCAGACTAAGTCCGGCGGGCCTTAGGAGCTACGCTCACAGATCCGAAGGACATTTGCCGATATCCGACATACATCGCAGCGATCTTGAAATTATTTTCCGCACGTTTTACCAAGCGGCGGGTGATACTGCGATATTCATTTCGATCCTGCTATTTCTGAGAAGCCTGCCGAACATGTTTAAGCTTAGTGCTGAAGGAGTCCGAAACTTAGCCGATGCCTATAAGAGCTATGAGGAGGGTAGGCTTACTAGAGAAAACCGAAAACATATTAGAGAAACGATCGTGGAAGAGCCCGCGTTAGAACAATTGGATGAGTCACGAAAGAAGCAGCTTGTAAGATTTCTGGATGCGCTAACCGTAGAAGAGAACGCCAGTCTTCCAGCCTCTATAAGATTCGCCCGTCGCCAGGTCAAGAAAATTGAGATTAGAGCTCGGAGATCTGGGGACCTCACTCCTCAAGAGCTAGATGAGCTCGAACGCGAAATGTCTAGGCGAGATCTAAGGTAATCTTTACTTTTTCTTTCGGCTAGAGGTGCTTCTAATTGGAGCGATGGGCCATTCCGAGTTACATCAATCAGTCTGAAGGTTTCTATGATTATTATTTCCTTACGGGACGGGTGTCTGATTAGCGCTTAGGTCGTGAGCTTTTTGTGATGATGGGTTCAACCCATACGCCTCGACCATATTGATCACTAATCAAATTAGCAAACGTTACAAGTTGACGGCCCGACTCGCTGGCGGCTCTTCTTATGGTTGCCACAGTTTGGTCGAATGCGTCCAGTGTCACCACAAGCACATTACTCGTTGCCAACTGAATGGAGCGATCGAGGTTCTTTATCGTATCAGTCCAACCAGCCGCCCTTGACCTCGTAGGCATTCGATAAGCCGTGTGAATCTCCTCTAGACGTCGCCCAATATGAGGAAATCGCGCATGAAGGTCAGTGATCAACTCGGTGACGTAGGATGTTATCTGTGGGCCAGCATGCTGAGCAGCAACAACAACGGCATCCGTAGAATCGGCGAATTGATCTAGTCGAGATGAATTCTCAATTCTTTTTAGATTGGTTCGCTCCTTCAAAACAAAAAGAGAAGCCGTGGTAACCAGAATCGGACATACAAGGCCAATGAGTAACGAATCTTGGTGGAGTGCGCTGATTTGTTCTTCCACTAACTCCGATGCTAATCGGCCAGCAGCAAACCGGAGTTGATGCAGGCCCCGAGTGATTGCTTGGGGATTAACGTCTGACGTGTGGAGCTCAATCCCCTTTGCGCAAACGGGCAATTGATCGGTGCATCGAAAGACCGGAGCAGAGTAGGGGAGTCGCTTGGTAGTCAATTCTTGGAGCGGCCTTACGGGATTACTTACAATGTCAGAAGTATCGGGATGGGGCAAAAAGAGCCACTTAACACTTCGATAGCTATATTTGCATTCAATGAGGAAGTTCAGATCGCCCCAATGGGATCCTTTTTTCTCCAAGATCTCTGAGGCCCGAAGGTCGACTGAGAATTCGGTATCAATGCTCTCTTCGTTTCTTCTGTTGAAAGAGTATTCACCCCAGACCATTAGATCACTTCTAACCAGATTCTTACCAACGAGGTATTCCAAGGGTAGACTACTTCGAAGCAGCGCGTCTTTCCACTTAAGAGTGCGAATATCATTCAATGAGTTATGTTGTGGTTTCTTCATCATCCGGATCGGCTTTAGTTTCGATCAGAAGTTCTTAAGTTTGCGAGTGGAGCAAGCAGTCAAACTAAGTGGGATCAGCCTCCGATTCTTGCTTCTTATATTAAATCCAATGACGATGCGCTTCCGCGAAGAGATCATACTCCATCGCGACCGCATGTGGCGGAGCCATGACCTCCTGGCCTAAACCACTGTGATGTCGCATAGTCTCAGCGCTCGTTGCGCAGGTCCATCGTTATACATCGTGGTATGCAGTCGTAGCGATGTTAGTTTGCCTGGGAGCGAGTAGTACCTCAAGGAAGTTTTCGCCAGTTCAGTCGCGAAAACGATCTGAATTCGATCCCTGTCAATGTCCCACGACTCACATGTTACGGACTTGAAGGTCCTGCGGGAATAGCAAACACATTTTCATTAACTGAAGAATCCATTTTGATCTCACTGAATTTGCGGACGACCGTGTCGTAGGACGAAACGTCGGAGGTGCGGATGAGGAAGGGGAGCTTGAGGCCGCTTACGTCGCGATAGTCGCTAAAGTCCCATTGCACGTTCAGCGGGCCGAGCATCGTGTTCGTTACGTTAACTCTCCGCAACAGAAGCCCGGTTTCTACGTCGAAGAACAGTTGAGTTGAGTGAGTGGGGTCGTCTTCGATGAGGAGTTGGTAAGCTTCGCGGTCGTCGATTGTGGCGATGCCAATCAGTGTCGCGCGACTCGCCGCATCCGGAACCTTGATCGGACCAAACAGGCCATCCGAAACGACGGTCGTCGTGGGCATCGACTTCATCGTCTTCAAGTTTTCACCCGTCGCCTGACTTACATCCTTGCCAGACTGCGCCCACGCCGTGACGCCGTTCCATCCTCGCGTAACGACCCCCGACGTTAACGTCTCCACTATGCGCACCTTGTTTGGTTGCTTGAAAACGATCTCGGTTAGACCAGAGGCCTTTGCCCTTTCAACTCTCTCCACCGTCCCGCGCATCACGATTGCCTGCGACAAAATTTCCTGGCGGTTTGCGCCGACGGCGGAGAGATACTTCGCGACAACTTCCCCGGCCGTTGGCAACGCGCGCTTCGGTTGAGGCTTGAGTGCTTCGCCAAAATAGTCACGCGGCGGGAGTGGCGTCATGCGTTCCGGCCGCGTGCTGCCTCGATGGCAGGTGTAACAAGTCACGGCGCCTTCGCGATTAAACGTGGTCCGATTCAACTCGACCACCATCCGCATCATGTCGCGCGCCCTTGCCTTTTCCTTCTTGTCATCGCGCTCCCAAAGCCACGTGTCCTCTCCGGTCCGCGGGTTCTTCTCGCCCTTCACGTGGCAATGATCGCAATTAACGCCGAGTGAACCGGCAACAAAGTTCATCAGGAGAAACAACTGGGAGTTCGGCAGTCCTTTGATGACCTGAATGTTCTTCCTGACTTGTTCGACCGGTTTGTCGCCGGCGGATTGGGTCTGAGCCGTTTTCGCTTTCCAGCCGACCACCAGAAAAATGAGCAGGAGCACGACGCAGAGCCGGCTTGTGGTTGTCGCATTAATCATAGCGAG
>Ga0105248_10009963_pt1 | contig 10464 bp, 8 predicted proteins | sample KBSS34metaG_FD_81524 | JGI IMG/M metagenome (GOLD analysis project Ga0105248, IMG submission 81524) | Switchgrass rhizosphere microbial communities from Kellogg Biological Station, Michigan, USA - KBS S3-4 metaG | ecosystem: Host-associated > Plants > Roots > Rhizosphere > Soil | place... | reverse complement strand
TCGTGGGAGGTCATCAGCAGCGCGCCGTCACGCGATTTCAGGAACGCCTCGAGCCAGATGATCGTCTCGATGTCGAGGTGATTGGTCGGCTCGTCCATCAGCAGCACGTCCGGCTCGCCGAGCAGCACGCGGGCCATGGCGACACGCATCTTCCAGCCGCCCGACAGCGCGCCGACGTCACCATCGATCCGCTCATCGTCGAATCCGAGGCCGTGCAGAATTTCGCGGGTGCGGCTCTCGAGCGCGTAGCCGCCGAGATGGTCGTACTCGTCCTGCACCTCGCCGAAGCGCGCGAGGATCGCATCCATGTCGCCGGTCCGAGCTGGATCGCCCATGGCGTTCTGCAGGTCTTCGAGCTCGTGGTGCAACAGCCCGAGACGGCCGCTGCCGGCAATGGCTTCGTCCAGCACCGACCGGCCGGACATCTCCTCGACGTCCTGCCGGAAGTAGCCGATGGTCAGCCGCTTCGGGACCGAGACGTCGCCTTCGTCGGGCACGTCTTCGCCGACGATCATCCGGAACAGTGTGGTCTTGCCGGAGCCGTTGGGACCGACCAGGCCGACTTTCTCGCCGGGATTGAGCTGAAACGACGCGTCGACGAACAGGACCTGGCGGCCGTACTGCTTGCTGATGCGTGAAAAGGAAATCACTTATGGCTTGATGTGCAGTTCGGCCGCGAAGAGCATCGTGCGATCGTTGTCGCGGGCGGCCCATTTCAGCAGCGTGGCGAGATTCGGCTCGACGCGGGCCTCGAACGCCGTGCGTCCGTTGGCGACCACTTTCAGCGGCTGCGCCAGATCGAAGGCGGCAGGAGAAACCAGCAGGGTGAATTCCGCCACACCTCTCGTCGTCGCGGTGACCGTGTTGCCGGACCGCAAGAGGTCGACGCGGCCCGACGGCCGTGTGCGGCCGAACATCGTGGCACCGTTCGTCAAGGCATTCACATCGTCGAGGGCCGGAGGGTTGCGGGGCACCGGCGCGAGCCTGTCGATGACGAGCCAGTGCGCGCGATTGTCGATCGGTGAACCGTCGGTCTCCCATGTCAGCTGGTCGGGGATCGGCGTGCGAGGGTGACTGCGGACAAACGCCTCGAAGGAATCCTTGACCTCGGGCCACCAGGCGGTGTTGTGCACGGCGTTCGGCTGGGGCTGGTAGACGACCTCGACACCCTTGTCGCGCAGATGCAGGACGCTCGGCCCGACGATGGCCGCCGGGTACAACGGATCGCGTCCGCCGTTGACCACGAACAACGGCTTGTTGCGCATGTTGTTGGGGAATACGTCGCCGACCGCCAGGTCTTCGCTCCGCAGCACCATGATGTAACCGTTCAAGGGCAGGAAGCTCGCGTACGGCGTCGTGTCCTTCATCGCCATGTAGTAGGCGCCGGTGCCGCCATCCGACACGCCGCTGACCACGACGCGATTCTCGTCGACGTTGTAGGTCCGCTTCACCGTATCGAGAATGGTGCGGAGATTGTCGAGTTGCGAGGTGTTCCACCACATGGCGTCGACCCAGCTGGTCGGCAGGATGTAGATCTGATCCGCACCGGCGAGCGCACCGATGCCGCCGTCACCGCGCGGCCGATTGCTTTCGCGGCTGACGCCGCCATGCAATTGGAAACGCACCTGGTAGCGGCGGTCGGGATCGTAGGAGTCGGGAACGTTGACGGAATAGAAGAATTCCTTGCCGTGCGCGGTGTAGCTGAATTTCACGATGCCCTTCGCCACGGCAGCCCCATAGGGACGACCGTCCTTCAGGCGCTTCAGCGCCTCGGCGAAGGTCACGCCAGACTTGATGAGGTCGGGGAGGATCTTCGCGGCGTCCTGCGGAGTGCGCGCGGCCCAGAACGCCTTGAACGCGGCATCGACATCCGGCGCGGCGGCCGACGGCGCAATCGACGCCGCGACGAGGACGAGCGCGGCGATGGAGACGAGCCGAAAAGGCGGCGGTTTCATGGCGACAAAACTATAACCAATTCGGGTCGCGCCCGCAGATCGAAACGCATGCGCACATCTCGCATTGTACCGTTGGGCGGGCTCGTTGCCGGCGCGAAGGACCGTGTAAAGGTGAGAGTGAGGTTAAAATGGCGCCATGCCGCCCGCCTCGTCGTTCGACATCACCTCCACCGTCGATTTCCAGGAAGTCGACAACGCGTTGAATCAGGCCCGGAAGGAAGTGGGTCAACGCTACGACTTCAAGGGAGCAAAGGCGGACATCGAGCTCAACACGGCGGAAAAGACGCTGACGCTGACGACCGACGATGAGTTCAAGATGAACGCCTTGTGGGAAATCGTGCAGACCCGGCTGGTGCGGCGTGGGGTGGCAGTCAAGAACTTCAAGGTCGAAGAGTCGCAGCCCTCGGCCGGCGGCGCCGTGCGCCGCGTCATCGAGATTCAGCAAGGCATCCCGATAGAAGCCGCCCGGGAGATCATCAAGTTCATCAAGGACCGGAAGCTGAAAAAGGTCCAAGCGACGATTCAAGCCGATCAGGTGCGGGTCAGCTCGCCTTCGAAAGACGAGCTGCAGGACGCCATGGCGCACCTGCGAGACCACGACTTCGGCGTCGCGCTGCAGTTTGGCAATTACCGGTGAGACTGGAACTGAGAAGTGAGAACTGAGAAGTGAGAAGTGTGCTTCAGGCTTCAGCCGATTCCCAGACTTCAAACTTCAAACTTCTGGCTTCCAAGTTCTCGGACGTGCACGTCCGAACAACTGGACGGCCGTCACGGCCGGCCGCATGATTGTCGACCGTTGCAGGCCGCAGCGCTGGGCACGCAGTTTGCTCGCCGTGACGTGCAAACGATTAGGAGGCCCAGTGATAGAGCAGAACGACGTGCCGTGTACGTTCACGCGCAGGGCATTTTGTGTGCACGCCTGCGAAGCCGTGTCTCTCGCGGCCGTGGGGGCGATGCTTCAAGCGTGCGGCGGCAGTCCCACGTCACCAACATCCACGGCGCCGCCCCTCCCAACCATCAACGGCAGCGCCGCCGGCGGAGTCGTATCGGTGCCGATCGATCCGGCGTCGGCGCTCGCCAATATCGGCAGCGCTGCGCTCGTCCAGGTGTCGAACGCCGCGTATCTGGTCGCTCACACCGCGCAAAACACCTTCACGGCGCTCACCGCCGTCTGCACGCACGAGGGATGTACGATTACCGGCTTCGACAGTCCCAAGTACGTCTGTCCGTGCCACGGGTCGCAATACAGCACCACTGGAGCCGTGCTCAACGGGCCGGCCACGCAGTCGCTGCGTCAGTTCCCCACGCAGTTCGTCAACAATGTGTTGACGTTCTCAACCTAGGAGCGGGTAAGAATTTCCAAGCATCGGCACGGAGACACGAAGCTCCACTGGGTAAGGATTTCCTTCGTGTCTTCGCGCCTTCGCGCCTTCGTGGCAAATCTCGGCTCTGCAAGTGACCAGGACCGACAGCTAGGCGGCGCTCTTCGATTGGATCGCGTGGTGCTCGAGGAAGTCCATCACGCGGCGCCGGTAACGCAGGTACTCGGGATGCTCGAGCACCGCCGCCCGTTCGCGCGGTCTCGGGAATGGCAGCGACAGAATCTCGCCCACCGTGGCGGCCGGTCCGTCCGTCATCAGGATCAACCGATCGGCGAGAAACAGCGCTTCGTCGATGTCGTGTGTCACCATGACGACGATCTTGCGTTCGCGCTCCCACACATCGAGCAGCGTATCCTGGAGCTCGAACCGCGTCATCGAGTCGAGCGTCGAGAATGGCTCGTCGAGCAGCAGGAACCGCGGCTGGGTGGACAGGGCGCGCGCCAGCGACACGCACTGCTGCGTCCCAAGCGAGAGCTGCTGCGGCAGCTGGTCGGCCACGTCGCCGACGCCCACGAGCTCGAGGTAGTGGACGGCCGTCGCACGGCGCATCGAGCGGATGGTCTTGTTCGAGGCACTGGCGATGGCCAACGCCACGTTCGACCGCGCGGTCAGCCACGGCAGCAGCGACGGCGACTGAAAGACCACGGCGCGATCCGCGCCTGGCTCGGTCACTTCCCTGCCGTCGATGACGACGCCGCCGAGCGTGGCGCGCTGCAGGCCGGCAATGATCGACAACACGGTCGACTTGCCGCAGCCTGAATGGCCGAGGATGCACACGAATTCACCCTCGTGAATCTCGGCGTTGACGTTCTCCACGGCGACAACCGGACCCTCGGGCGATGGGAATGTCTTGCCCAGCCCGGTCAGCTCGAGAGGAACACGACCGGGTCTCATGTCTCGCTCCTGATGTAACGCGGCCCCTCGGAACCGCTGGCGGGCTGTCTGACGGACGCCGGAACATCCAGTGCCGGCGCCTGCCGCGCCGCCTTCGGCCTTCGCCGTGCCTGCTTCACGTAATCGGTCAGGCACTCGATGACGTGCGTTCTCACCCGCAGCGCCTCATCGTCATGCTGAAGGTAAGCGGTCGTTCTCGGCTTGGGAATGGCGACGACGACAGACGGTCCGATCGTGGCGGGCGGGCCCGAGGTCATGGGAACGATGCGGTCCGAGAGCAGCAGCGCTTCCTCGACGTTGTTCGTAATCATGATGGTCGTGACGAGCCGATCGGTGGCGACGCAGAGCTGCGCGAGCTCCTGCTGCAGATTGCCGCGCGTCAGCGCGTCGAGTGCGCCAAAGGGCTCGTCGAGGAACAGGATTTCCGGCTCGAGGGCAAACGCACGGGCAATCGCGACACGCTGGCGCATGCCGCCCGACAATTGCCCCGGCCGTCGATCGACGGCGTTGCCGAGCCCGACCAGGTCGAGGTAGCGTCTCGAGTGCGCCAGTTGCTGATCTCTGGTCCAGTCAGGAAAGGCGGTGGAGACGGCCAGCTGGACGTTGCCAAGAGCCGACAGCCACGGCAGCAGCGAGTAGTTCTGAAAGACGTAGGCCGTGTTCCGTCGGACGCCGCGCACGAGGTCGCCGTCGACCGTGACCCGTCCTTTCTCGGCAGACTGCAGGCCCGCGATGATGTTGAGCAGCGTCGATTTGCCGCTCCCCATGAACCCGATAATCGAAATGAATTCGCCGCGTTCGACCGTGAGGTTCACATCTTCGAGGACGTGACGAACCGTCCCCTTCACGCCGAACGACTTCGAAACCCCTTGCACCTCAATAAACGCCACGTATTACCCTTCTAAGTCCTGAGAGTCCACGAGACTCGACAAACACCACGACGTTTACCGCAGAGCGCGCAGAGATCGCGGAGTATTCTGAGTTCTTACTTCGGCGGCCTCGGCGGTTTGCGTGATTCCCTCTCCTCTCGCTTCAGTTCTCACTTCTCACTTCTCAGTTCTCACTTCCCAGTTCTCACTTCTCAGTTCTCACTTCTCAGTTCTCACTTCTCAGTTCTCACTTCAAAGTCCTAAATGGTCCGCAGCCGTGCTTCCGCCATGCCCATCAACCGATCCAGGCAGAACCCGACGAAACCAATCGTGAGAATCGCGAGCAGGATGTGGGCGTAGATCAAGCTGTTGTATTCCTGCCACAGAAAGCCGCCGACGCCGGGCGTGCCGGTCAGCATCTCGCTCGCCACGATGACGAGCCACGCAATGCCGAGGCTGAGGCGGTACCCGGTAAACAAGTATGGGAGGGTCGCCGGGATCACGATTTTGGTGAACGTCGTGAAGGTCGAGAGACGCAAGACCTTGGCGACGTTCCAGTAGTCCTGCGGAATCGCCCTGACCCCGGCGGCGCCGTTGACGACCGTGGGCCACATCGAACACACGGCAATCGCGAACAGCGCGGCCGGCTCCGATTTGCGGAACAGCACCAGCCCCAGTGGCAGCCATGCCAGCGGCGAAATCGGGCGGAGGATCTGGATGATCGGATCGAACATCCGGTTCAAGGTCTTCGACAAGCCAAGCATCAAGCCGAGCGGCGTGCCAATCACCGCTCCGAGCAGGAAGCCTCGCGCCACGCGCACGAGGCTGTAGTAAGCCAGTAACCCCATGCCCTGGTCCATCTCGCCGCGTTTCTCGAACGGCTGGAGAAGATAGACCTTGCTTTCCTCCCACGTCCTCAGCGGTGAGGGAAGATCGGGCACGAACTGGCTCGCGGCCGCCCACAACAGTCCCGCCATCGCGACGCCGGTGAGCGGCAGCAGGTAACCCGCGATGCGTCTGGCAGTCATCAAATGGTCTCCACAGCATTCTGCGCGTGCTGTGCGCGCTCTGCGTTGAACGTGGTATTTGTTCCCAAGCTCAAGACAAGTTGTGGATCGGGAACGACGTCGCGTACTTTTCCGGGTTGGCGGCGTCGAACGTGACGCCGTCCCAGAACGTGAACTTCTGGATCTCGGCCACCTTCTTCGTGATGCCCATGTCCTTCATCGCATCCGCGTAGAGATCCGGCCGCAGGACCTTCTTCACGATGCCGTCATAATCCGGCGTCCCCTTGACCATGCCCCACCGCCGGAATTGGCTGACCCACCATTTGCCAAATGCCGGCTGCGGGTAATTGGTGTCGCGGTCGGAAAACGTCATGTAGAACTTGTCTTGCTCCTTGCGGCCGTCGCCGTAGTCGTACTTGCCGAGCAGACGGGCCAGGATGATCTCGGGCGGGCAGTTGATGTAAGTCGGTCTGGCCACGACCTCGGCGGCCTTGGCACGGTTGTCGAGCTTGTCGAGATGCACGCTGGCCAGGTGCAGGGCCTTCAGAATCGCCTTGACGGTCCTGGGGTTCTTGCTCGCGAACTCCTCGGTGAAGGCGCACACTTTTTCCGGATGGTCGGGCCACATCTGCTGCGTCGTCACCACGGTGTAGCCGATGCCGTCGACGATGGCCCGGTTGTTCCACGGCTCGCCGACGCAGTAGCCGTCCATCTTGTCCACCTTCATGTTGGACACCATCTGCGGCGGCGGAATCGTGATGAGAGAGACGTCCTTGTCGGGATGAACCCCACCCGACGCCAGCCAATACCTGATCCACATCGCGTGGGTGCCGGGCGGAAACGTCATGGCAAACGTCAGCGGCGTGCCCGCGGCTTTCGCCTTGTCGGCGAGCGGCTTGACGTCCCTCGCGGTCTTGACTCCTGCCTGTTTCAGCTTGTTGTTGAGCGTGATGGCCTGACCGTTGCGGTTCAGCAGCCATGGGATCACCATCGGTTTCACCGGCGAGCCGGCCAGCCCCATCGTCGACGCGAACGGCATGCCGAGCAGCATGTGCGTCGCCTGGTTCTCGCCGATCGACAACTTGTCCCGGATGACCGCCCACGATGCTTCTTTGGAGATGATCGAGTCGATCCCGAACTGCTTGAAGAACCCCAGCTCGTGCGCCATCACGATCGACGAACAATCGGTCAGCGCGATGATGCCGAACCGGACGGTCCTGGTTTCGGGCGAATCGTCGGCATAGGCCGTGCCCGTCCACCCCTTGGGCAACCCGAGCATCAGGCTGGCGACGGTCGAACCGCCCGCGGCTTGAATGAACGTGCGTCGTTTCATTGCGGTCCTCCTCGAGCGGACGTCGCGGGCCTGTCGCCCAGGAACACGTACGTGACCATGACGTACGACAACGCGTACGCCTCGCCGGGCGTGGTGTTCTTGAGGAACTCGCCTGGCAACATGCGGGCGTACCCGCCCGCGATTTGCAGCTGCGGCGAGTAGCTGTAGACCGCCTGCGCGTCGAGCTCCTGCCCGACGTATCGTCCGGCCGTCCCCGCGATCGACCGCGCGATCGCCACGCCGTTTGCGCCGTACAGCGCGTCTGTCGCGCTTGCGAGCCAGAACGTGTGATAGCTGCCGGAGAGCTGCCACTGCGCCTTGGGTTTGACTTCGAGTCCACCGCGGAGGTGGTCGATATTTCTCCACCCCACCTGGTCGGCCAGCCCCAACTTGTCATGGCCGGTCGGATAGAGCTGGTCGAACGTGCCGCGCACGCCGTCTTTCGGATCGGTGTCGCCGGAAGCGTAGTTGAATTCAACGAACGGCCTGGGCTTGCCCGACGTCGTCGTGAACGTCTTCCCTACCAGCCAGTGCCCCGCCCACGCGCGCACATCATCGGTCGATACGGACCCGGTCTGCGCCGCCATTTCGACCCCGTAATCGAAGTCGTGCGAAAGCTTGCCGGCCACGCGGGTACCAATCGTGGCCTGTTGGATATCGCCCACCCCGCCGGTCTCGACGATCAGATTCTCCGATTGGCGAAAGAATACGTAGGGCTCGACGGTGGCCTTGGGAATCGCCATGGTGGAGGAGCCGTAGAATCCGTAGAGCCGGTTGCCAGCGCCGCTCTTGTCGAACGCCTCCGGTTGAATGGTGACGACCGACGTGGCGAACACATCGAACTTGAACGGCTGGCGCGCGATGGTGGCGCGAACGCCGTCGAACGACCGCGCGGTGTTGACCCAGTTCAAGTGGCCGAGCAGGCGTTGCTCGCCGAAGGCGAGCTCCTGGCGGCCGGCGCGTACCATGTTTCGCGCGCCGCCGAATTCGCCGTACGCCATCCTCAGGTCCAACGTGTCGCGGAACGGGACCGCCATGCCACCGGTAGCCTTGTCGAAGACACGCGCATCCTGCACCTGCACCACGAACTTCGCGGTGTTGCTGGCTGTGACCGTGGCATTGATGCGGAAGCGATCGAGCATGTAGCAGTCGTCGTTGTCCGGCTTGAAGGCGCCGCCGGAGAAGCCCTCCAGGCGGCCGCGAAATTCGCCGCGCACCGACAACCACGTATTCAATTGCCCGCTCGGGCCAAGCGGCGCAGGCGCGGATGGCCGCGCCACTGGAACGACTCCCTGCGCATTGGCCTGCGACGTCGATTGCGCGGCGGTCTGCTGCGTGGCCGGCTCCGCGGTATTGGTCGACGCGACCTGCTGCGCTGTCAGCGTCGAAACGCCGAACAGCGATGCCAACGCCGCCGCACAAGGCCAGCGCGCGGCGGACAAAGACCGCTTCGGTTCGCACACGATCAAATCGGATCCTCCAATCGAAGCCGCGATTGAGACGGCGCGCCCCACACACGTGCCTCCGTCGACGGTTCAGCAAGCGACGTGCCGCGCGTCGCGCGATCCGCGCGTGCGGCGGCGCTCCGCGTCGATCGGCCCGATGTGTTGGGAAATCCGATGGTTTCGAGCCAGCGTGCCGCGGCCGCGCGCACCGAAATCGCCCGTTGAAGGCATCGACATTAATGTTCAACGCCGTCAAGAAAGCCTCATTTTTGTCCAGCGGTGCGACGACGTCGCGCTCGCCAGCCGCGCCTGCGACCCCGAGCGCCATCTCGAAACGTCGCAACACGAACGGCATCGACATTCTTGTCGACGACGAAATCTGCCGTGAACAATTGCGTCGATTGCTGAACGCGGCAGCTCGCAGGCGTCCGATCGCGGTCACCGAAGTCCGGCGAATTCACGGATCGCGGTCGCAGCTTCGCGGTGGCGTGCGTCTTGCTCGACACGTTCCTGTCATCCGTGTCTCAGTCCAGCAACCCACGAACCACCGCGACCCATTGTCCGTACTGCGCGCTGCAGTGCGGCATGCACGTCGCCGGCACTCGTGAATCGCCCGCCATCATGGGAGACCCGAAGTTTCCGGTGAACAAGGGCGGTCTCTGCGTCAAGGGTTGGACCGCCGGAGTCACGCTCGCCCATGCCGATCGGCTGACGACGCCGTTGGTACGAGGAGTCGATGGGCAACTGGCGCCAGCGACCTGGGACGCTGCGCTCGATCGAATCGCGCGCGTCTTCCAGGATCTGCAGAGACAGTCTGGACGCGACACTGTCGGCGTCTTCGGGGGCGGCTCGCTGACCAACGAGAAAGCCTACCTGCTCGGCAAGCTCGCGCGCGTGGCGCTCGGCACCGCCAACATCGACTACAACGGCCGCTTCTGCATGTCGTCGGCCGCCGCGGCGATGAGCGCGGCATTCGGATTGGACCGCGGCCTGCCGTTTCCGCTCGAAGACCTCGCCCGCACCGAAGTCATCCTGCTCGCCGGCGCCAACGTCGCCGAGACCATGCCGCCGATCCTGCAGTACTTCGAAGCGCAACAGAGCGGCGGTGGTTCACTGATCGTCGTCGATCCGAGGCGAACCGCCACGGCGGTGTGGGCCAGGCAGCACCTGTCGCTGCGGCCCGGCTCGGATCTGGCCCTCGCCAACGGGCTGCTCCACGTGCTCATTCGAGATGGATTCGTGGCGGAGGAGTACGTCCGCGATCGAACCGAGGGGTTCGACGAGGTGCGGCGCGTGGCCGCAACCTACTGGCCGGATCGCGTCGAGCAGATTACGGGCGTGCCCGAAAGCGATCTCGTGGCAGCGGCGCAACGGCTCGGCCGGGCGCGAAGTGCCATGGTGCTGACCGCGCGCGGACCCGAGCAACAGGCGCAGGGCGTCGCCAACACCCTGGCGTACCTCAACATCGCGCTGGCGCTGGGCAAGGTCGGCGCACCACAAAGCGGCTTCGGTTCGCTCACCGGACAAGGCAACGGCCAGGGCGGACGCGAGCACGGGCAGAAGGCCGACCAGCTTCCGG
>Ga0105248_10009961_pt1 | contig 10465 bp, 8 predicted proteins | sample KBSS34metaG_FD_81524 | JGI IMG/M metagenome (GOLD analysis project Ga0105248, IMG submission 81524) | Switchgrass rhizosphere microbial communities from Kellogg Biological Station, Michigan, USA - KBS S3-4 metaG | ecosystem: Host-associated > Plants > Roots > Rhizosphere > Soil | place... | reverse complement strand
CAGAATGACGCCGACCACGGCGCCGGCGATCACGATGACCGCCACCGGGTAGATCATGGCCGATTTCACCTGGCCGGCGAGCTTGACCGCCTTTTCGATGTAGGTGGCGAGCCGCTTGAGAATCGTATCGAGGATGCCGCCGGCCTCGCCCGCCGCGATCATGTTCGTGAAGAGCGGGTCGAACGTCTTGGGATGTCTGCGCATCGCGTCGGCCAGCGACGCCCCGGACTCGACGTCGGTGCGGGTCGCGAGGATGACGGCGGCGAAGTTTTTGTCCTCTTCCTGGCTGCCGAGAATATCGAGACACTGCACCAGCGGCAGGCCGGCGTCGATCATCACCGAGAACTGGCGGGTGAAGACCGCGAGGTTCTTGGCGGAGACCTTCTTGCCGGTCTTGACCGCCTTGTCCTTCTTGGCGGTTTCTTCCTTGGCTGCCTTCGCAGGAGTGATCCGCGTCACGTTGATCTGCTCACGGCGGAGCGCGGCAACGGCCGCATCCATCGTGTCGGCTGCCCGCTCGCCGCTCACATCCTGACCGGCGCGTGTGCGACCGGAATAGGCAAACGTTGGCATATCGCGTCCTTGGTTCTGCGTTCAGAGTTCCGCGTTCTTGGTTCGTTCCCGGTTCTGGGTTCTGAGTTCTGAGTTCTAGGTTCTGAGTTCTAGGTTCTGAGTTCTAGGTTCTGAGTTCTAAGTTCTAAGTTCGTGCCGGCCGCGCGACTGTCCCGGCCGTGCGCGTCAGGCCGGCACCGGCCACGATGCCGACGCCGCGGTTGATCATGTCCTGCAGCTCGTCCTTGTTCGACGAAGCGGTCATCGCGGTTTCGAGAGAAATCAGCCGTTTCATGTACAAGCTGGCGAGCGACTGGTTCGCCGTCTGCATCCCGAGCTTTTCCTGACCGGCCTGCATCGCCCCGTAAATCTGATGGATCTTGTCGTCACGAATCAGGTTCCGGATCGCCGGCGTCGGCACCATGATTTCGAGCGAGCAGACGCGTCCCTTGCCGTCGGCGCGCGGCAGCAGCGACTGGCAGACGATGCCTTCGAGCACCAGCGACAGCTGGGTCCGGATCTGCGCCTGCTGGTTCGCCGGGAAGATGTCGATGATGCGGTTGATCGTCTGCGCCGCCGAGTTCGTGTGCAGCGTCCCGAACGTCAGGTGGCCGGTTTCCGCGATCTTGAGGGCCGATTCGACCGTTTCCAGATCGCGCATTTCGCCGATCAGGACGATATCGGGGTCCTCGCGCAGCGCCGCGCGCAGCGCCGCCGAGAAGCTGACGGTGTCGCTGTGGACTTCGCGCTGGTTGACAAGGCAGTTCTTGTGCTGGTGGATGTACTCGATCGGATCTTCAATCGTCAGGATGTGCCCATGCCGCTCCGAGTTGATCTTGTCGAGCATCGCCGCCAGCGTCGTCGACTTGCCGCTGCCGGTCGGTCCGGTGATGAGCACTAGGCCGCGCGGGCGATCGGAGAGGGTGGCCAGCACCGCCGGCAGGCCCAGCTCGCCAAAAGCGCGGATCTTCTCGGGGATCAGCCGGTAGACCGCGCCAACGGCACCGCGCTGCTGGAACACGTTGCAGCGGAAGCGCGCCAGGCCGCGGATGCCGAACGAGAAGTCGAGCTCGTTGCTCTCTTCGAAGCGCTTCTTCTGGCTGTCGGTCAGCACGCTGTAGACCAGCTGCTTGGTCTCCGACGCGACCATCGGCGGCAGCTGCATGCGCTGCAACTCGCCGTGCACGCGCACCTGCGGCGGCGTGTCGATGGCGATGTGCAGGTCCGAGCCGTTCAGATCGACCGTCATCTTCAGCAGTTCAGGCAGTGTGGCCATATTCAGTCCCTCAGTCCGCTGGTCTCAGTCCGCTGGTCTCAGTCGCAGCTCGCCCCTAGCCCCTAGCCCCTGGCCCGTACACGTCACTTGACGGTTTCCCGAACCACTTCCTCGACCGTCGTCACGCCGTCCTTCACCTTGCGCAACCCGCTCATGCGCAGCGTCAACATCCCCTCGTCCACCGCCTTGCGGCGCAGCTCCATGCCCGACGCGCCGACCAGAATCAATTCGCGGAGCTCCTCGGCAATCGCCATCACCTCGTACAAGCCGACGCGGCCCTTGTAGCCGGTGCTGTTGCACGTCTCGCAGCCGACGCCCTTCATCGGCGTGACGCTGTTGGCGTCCTCCTCGTTGAAGCCGGCCTGCATCAGTGCCGGGGGCGCCATCGGGTGCGGTTCCTTGCAGTTGGAGCAGACGCGCCGCACCAGTCGCTGCGCGCAAATCAGATGCACCGAGCTGGCGACGAGAAAGGGCTCGATGCCCATGTTCATCAACCGGTTGATCGTGCTCGGCGCGTCGTTGGTGTGCAGCGTCGACAGCACCAGGTGTCCGGTGAGCGCCGCTTTGACCGCGATTTCGGCGGTTTCGAAGTCGCGGATTTCGCCGACCAGAATGATGTTGGGGTCCTGCCGCAGGAACGATCGGAGCGCGGCCGCGAAGTTCAGCCCGATGTTTTCCTTCACCTGCACCTGGTTGACGCCGGCGAGGTTGAACTCGACCGGATCTTCGGCCGTCATGATGTTGGTTTCGGGCGTATTGATCTTGGCGATCGACGAGTAGAGCGTGTTGGTCTTGCCGCTGCCGGTCGGGCCGGTGACGAGCACCATGCCCCACGGGCGCGCGATCGCCTCCTCGAACTTGGCGAGCGACTCGGATTCGAAGCCGAGCTTCGTCATGTCGAGCATCAACTTGTCTTTGTCGAGGAGACGGAGCACGATCTTCTCGCCGAACAGCGTCGGCAGCACGGAGACGCGGAAGTCGATTTCCTTCGGCTCGCCGCTCTCGTTGTAGCGAATCTTGATGCGGCCGTCCTGCGGCAGGCGCTTCTCGGCGATGTCGAGCTTCGACATGATCTTGACGCGCGAGACGATCGCGTCGCGGAACTTCATCGGCGGGGCCATGATGTTGTAGAGGATCCCGTCGATGCGGTAGCGGACGCGGAGCTCCTTCTCGTACGGCTCGATGTGAATGTCGCTGGCGCCCTTCTGGATTGCCGACATCAGCACGACGTTCACGAGCCGGACGACCGGCGCATCCTCGCCCTGGCGGGCGAGCGCCTCGGCGGAGATCTCCTGCATCTCCTCGAGGACTTCCACGCCGTCCGCATCGCCGCCGCCGAGCGACGCCTGGAGCTCTTCGAGGCCGCGGCTCGCCATCTCCAGCGTGCTGCCGCTTGGCGCCCCCGGCGCACCGGGCTTGCCGCCCTTGCCCGCCGCCGCTCCGCCAGCGCCAGGCTTGCCGCTCGGGTAGTACTTCTCGATCGCGTCGGTGATCGCGACCTCGGACGCGACGACCGGCTCCACCGTGTAGCCGGTCATGAACTTGATGTCGTCCATCGCGAAGACGTTGGTCGGGTCCGTCATCGCGATGGTCAGCGTGCTGCCGGAGCGGCTGAGCGGAATCATTTGGTACTTCCGCGCCGTCTCTGTGGGCACGAGCTTGACGATGGTGGGGTCGATCTTGAACTGGGCGAGGCTGATGGCGGGAACGCCGTACTGCTTGCTCAGGAGCGAGGTGATCTGCTCGTCCTTGACGAAACCCATTTTCACGAGGTTGTAGCCGAGCTTGCCGCCGTTCGACTTCTGCTGGCTCAGGGCCTGCTGAAGCTGCTCGGCGGTAATCAGTTTCTCCTTGAGGAGGAGCTCACCTATGCGAACGGCCATGAATCGTTAAAAGTAACCAAACTGACAAAAATCGTCAAATATGACCTAAAACGTCACTCTCAACCCAATGCTCCAGCTACGGGCCACCTCGGATCCGCCCGTTACCTGCCCATCCACGTAGGAAGTCAGGCTTCTCTGCCGACGAAACGCCACGCTGGCCCCTCCGCTCAGCGACGTTTCTTCACTGCCGACCAGGTTTCGACTCACTCCCCCGCGAAGGCCAAGCACCCGCTGCGTCGTCCAGATTTCGCCGCCGACTGCTACCCACCGTTGCTCGCCGGCCGCGGTCACGGTCGTGGTCAAGTCGGCATCAACTGCCACCGCACCCGTGCCAATGACGCCGCGAGGCCCCGTGCTCAATGCCACACCCGCCCTGGCCTGCCGTTTCAGCGCGAGCGCATCGGTGCCCTCGCCGAACGTGGGCTCGGTGACGTTCCGCACCGAGAGCCCGATTCTGGCCATGCCGAAAGTAACCATCCCGCCCAAATCGAGGCCCCCACGAAGTTGGCCGGCGTTCAGGACCTTCAGCGTCGAGCCGATGACAAAGTGGTTGCCCAGGGATTGTCCGACCGTCACGCCAAGCTCGCTGAGGGTGCCTTGATCTTGTCGGATCGCCGCACCCTGTCCTGTAGAGGTGGCCGGCCGCATTTCACTGATTGGCAAGCGGTAATAGCTCAAACCCAAGGCAGGAAAGGCGATGGAGACGCCCTTGACCGTCTTATCGGTCGCATCGCCCGCGTTGGGCAAATGGCCATATTCGAGGACACTGCTGAAGTACGCGCCACCGGCCAGGCCGGCAGCGTTCCACCAGGTTGCGGTGGCATCGTCGGCAACCGCCGTAAACGCTCCACCCATGCCTTGAGCACGCACGCCCACCGCGTCCGCCGGTTGTGCACTCGCCGACGGCGGCCGCACAAAGGACACAAGGGTGACAAAGGACACAAAGGAGAGTCGACCGAGAGTCGAGACCGGCGAAGACGGCAGGCAGGAGGGCCGCGAACGAGAAGGCCGCAGCCTGCGTAGAGACACGAAGAGCGGAGAGGCTATGTGCATGCCCCTACCTTACCCTCTGTGTCCTCTGTTCCCTTTTGTGTCCTTGAGAGGCGAGCGCTCAGCGACCAGGCGTGAGCGAGCTACCCGACGAGCACGGCGGCGGCGACCACCGTTGTCCAGAGCCCCTTCTTGTCCCCGACGGCGGTCTGCGTGACGTTCTGGGTGCGCACGATTTCGTTCGACAGCCGGTACACTTCCTTCTTCTCGTCCCAGCTCTTGTCGGGGTCGAACTCGAGGCCAAGGGTGGTCGCGAGCATCTCGGCGGCGAGCTCCTCGGCGTAATCGCCAGCGATGTCTTCACTCTCTCCGAAGCTGTGATGCTCTGACAGGTAACCGTACGTATCGCGATCCCGAGGAATGGCGACGCCGACCGTCGCCGCGATGAGGCGGTGCGGCTCGCGGGTGGCCGCCTCCGACATGACGACGAAGGTGACCTGGCCGGGCTCGAGGAGCTTCATCCCCTGCGCGCGCGACAGGATGCGGCACTTCGGCGGGAAGATACTCGAGACGCGCACCAGGTTGCAGGCCGCAATGCCGGCGGATCGGAGTGCCAGCTCGAAAGACGTCAGCTTTTCCCGGTGCTTGCCGACACCTTTCGTAAAGAACATCTCCTTGGGCACGAATCCGACCACGCTCACACTCCTTTTCGCAGGCAGTGCATGGTAAACACCCCGTTTCCCACTGTCAAGGAACCGACGAGCCATCAGACGCGTATAATGGTTAGGTCTCCTAACAATGACCCGGGATCAGGCGCGCGAAAGCGCGCGAGATATTCTTGAAATCATTCCGCTCGTCATGCGTACGGTGGCGGCGGAGCTCCGGGCGGCGGGCGAAATGCCCGCGCCGGCGCATTTCGGCCTGCTATCGATCCTGAGCACGCGCCCGCGTTCGCTCACCGAGCTGGCGGCGGTCCAGGGCGTGAGCCTGCCGTCGATGTCGACCTCGATCACCGCGATGGTGGATCGCGGGTGGGTCCGGCGCAGCTCGCCTGAGGACGACCGCCGCGTCGTGATGATCGAGGTTACTCCGACCGGCCGCGCTGCGCTCGAGCGGGTCGGTCGCTGTGCCGAGGTGCACCTCGCTGAAGTGCTCACGCCGCTCGATCCGCCGTCGCGGCGCCGGCTGCAGGGCGGTCTCGGCGTGCTCCGGAAAGTGTTCGCGACCTCCGCCGGATCGGCGTCGGCCGGCCGGCGGCGGAACCGAAAGTGACTTCAGGCGTCTACTTCTAGATGTGTAAAACCGAGGCCTGACATGCCGCACACCGTTGCGCCCGCCGTTTCAGGAACCGCCGCAAAGGGCTTTCCCGCGCGGATTCTCGGCGTCATTTTCGCGCCGCGGACGACGTACGCGGACGTCGCCGCCAGGCCGGCCTGGCTCGGGGCGATGCTGGTCGTGCTGGCATTGACCGGCGGATCCACGTTCGCGTTCCTCTCCACCGAAATCGGCAAGAACGCGATGCTCGATCAGCAGCGCCAGACGATGGAATCGTTCGGCGTCAAGCTGAACGAGCAGGCGATGCAGCGGATGGAAGAAGGGGCCGGCCGGGCCCCCTACTTCGCTGTGATCAGCCAGGCGGTGTTCCTGCCGGTGGCGGCGCTGGCGATCGCGGGCATCGCGCTGGCGGTCTTCAACGCCATCCTCGGCGGCGATGCGCGGTTCAAGCAGGTATACGCGATTGTCGTTTTTTCAGGCGTCATCCTCGCGCTCGGGGCGATCTTCGTGCTGCCGCTCGACTACGCGCGCGAAACGATGTCGAGTCCGACGACGCTGTCGGTGTTTCTGCCGTTTCTCGAGGAGAACTCGTTCCTGGCGCGGTTCCTCGGGTCGATCGATCTCATCCGCGTCTGGTGGTTCGTCAGCCTGTCGATCGGTCTGGCCGTGCTGTACAAGAAGCGCACCGGTCCCATCGCGATCACGCTGCTCGTGGTGTACGCAATTATCGCGCTCGTCGTCGCCGCCATCCAGTCAGCGCTATCAGGAGCTTCTTAGATGTCGCGCAAGAACGTACTCATCGCCCTTGCTGTCGTGGTCGTGGCCGGCGCCGTCGTCGGCGCGAACTTCTATTTCAAGAAGGAAAAGGGGCTGTCGGTCACGACCGACATGATCAAGGCCCGCGATCTGGAAGCGGTCGTGTCGGCCTCCGGCAAGATTCAGCCGAAGCGCCTCGTCAAGATCAGCGCCGAAACGCCGGGCCGCGTCGTGAACCTGGCCGTCAATGAAGGCGATCGCGTGCACATCGGCCAGTTCCTGCTGCAGATCGATCCGAAGTCGCTGCAGCGGCGCGTCGAAGGCAACTCCGCGTCGCTGCAGGCGGCCGAGGCCTCGATCGAACAGATGCGCCAGTCGATCGAGACCGCGCGCGCCCAGCTGATCCAGGCGCAGCAGAACCTGGTGCGCCAGCAGGATCTGTGGAAACAGCAGCTGACGACGCGCGAAGCGCTGGACAAGGCCGTGAACGACGTCAAGGTGGCCGAGTCGTCGGTGCAGGAGCGCGAGAAGCAGATCAAGCCGCAGGAAAGCCGCATCAACCAGGAGAGGGCGACGCTCGAAAGCGCGCGCTACGACCTCAGCAAGGTCCGCATGGAGTCGCCGATCGAGGGGATCGTCACGCGCCGCAACGTCCAGGAAGGCGAGACGGCGGTCATCGGTACCATGAACAACGCCGGCACGGTGCTGCTGGAGCTGGCGGACATGGGTGTGATCCAGGCCGAAGTGGAGGTCGACGAAACCAACCTGCCAAACGTGCAGATCGGTCAGCCAGCGAAGATCACCATCGACGCCATCCCCGACAAGTCGTTCAAGGGACACGTGACGGAGATCGGCAACAGCCCGATCCAAGCCGCCACGCCAACCGCCGGCACGCAGGCCACCAACTTCAAGGTTGTCGTGATTCTCGACGAACCAGTACCGAGCGTGCGGCCAGGCTTCACCTGCACCGCCGACATCACGACGGCGACGCGAAAAGAGGTGACGGCGGTTCCGATTCCGGCGGTCGCGGTACGGGAGCTCGTCTACGACGCGAACGGCCAGGTGGTGAAAGAGCCCAAGAGCGACAAGCGCCGCAAGACGCCCGAACCAGTGGCCGTCGCCGCGGAGTTGAAACCGGGTCAGACCCGCAAGGAGACCGAGGGCGTGTTCCTGGTGCGCGCGGGCAAGGCCGAATTCGTCCCCATCAAGATGGGGATCGCGGGCGACAAGTACTTCGAGGTACTGGGTGGCCTGAAAAGCGGCGACGAAGTGATTACCGGACCGTACAACTCGGTGCGCGGCATGACCGACGGCGATCTGGTGAAGGTCGACAACAAGGCGAAGAAGTAGGGGCGGGACCGTCCGCCCTTCCAGCCCGGTGCCATGAACAAGTTCATCGAGTCCGCGCTCATCGCACTCGACGCGATCTGGTCTTCCAAGCTGCGGTCGTTCATGACCGTGCTCGGCAACATCGTGGCCGTGACCTCGATCATCGCGGTCGTGTCGCTCATCCAGGGGCTGAACGCGTCGGTGAAAGAGGCGATCCTCAATCAAGCCGGCGCGGACTCGTTCAACATCCAGCAGTTTCCGATCACGCGCAGCGACGAGGAGTTCGAAAAGGTCCGAAGCAACCCGCGGATCACGCCAAACGACGCCCGCGCCGTTCGCCGCTATAGCGAGCTGTCGAGCGCCGTGATGCTCGACTCCGGAGGGGGCGGGCGGATCACGTATCGCGATCGGTCGATCGAGCAGACGCGCATCACGGGCGTGACCGGCGACTACGTGAATTTCTCGAGCTACGACGCCGAGCGCGGCCGCCTGATGAGCCCGACCGAGGTCGACACCGCGCGTCCCGTGACGGTCATTGGCTGGGGCACGGCGGATCGGCTGTTCGGCACGGAAATCGACCCGCTGGAGAAGATCATCCAGATCGAGGGCGTCCATTTCCGCATCGTCGGCGTCAGCGCCAAACGCGGCGCGCTCCTCGGCCAGTCCCAGGATGAGTTCGCGGTGATCCCGCTCGGGCAGTTTCAGATGATCTTCGGATCGCGCCGCCAGCTCTCGATGACGGTCAAGCCGAAGGACGTCTCGCTGATCAAGGAGGCGATCGACGAGGCCACCGTGGCACTGCGCAGCGCCCGGCGGTTGAAGCCGAAGCAGGCTGACAACTTCGGCGTCTTCACCTCGGACACGATTCTCGACATCTACCACTCGGCAACCAACGGTATCTTCGCCGTGCTGGTCGGGGTCGTCGGGCTCTCGCTGGTGGTCGGCGGCATCGTGATCATGAACATCATGCTGATGGTGGTCACCGAACGCACACGGGAAATCGGGCTGAGAAAAGCGCTTGGGGCGCGACGATCGGACATCATGTCGCAGATGCTCACCGAGTCGGTGGTGCTGTCGGTGTTCGGTGGTGTCATCGGCACGATCTTCGGCGCGGCGATTGCAATCACCATCGCGAAGTTCACGCCGATACCGGCGTCGGTCGAATGGTGGGCGGTGATGCTCGGCATTACGATCACCGCGCTGGTCGGGTTGTTCTTCGGGATCTATCCGGCGATGCGCGCCGCGCGTCTTGATCCGATCGAAGCGTTGAGGCGCGAGTAATGGCGTTCAGGGCAGGGCTGCTCATCGAAGTCGTCGTCATGGCGTTCGACACGGTGCGCACCAACAAGATGCGCTCGTTTCTGACGGTGCTGGGCGTGGTCATCGGGATCACGTCGATTGTGGGCATGACCGCGCTGATTCGCGGCTTCGACCAGTCGCTGCGCGACCTCATCGCGCAAAGCGGGCCGAACATCGTCTATCTCCAGAAGTTCGGCGTGGCCAGCTTCGCCAACCAGGTCGAGTTCAGCAAGCTGATGAAGCGGCCGGATCTCAACGTCAGCGACGCCCGCGCGCTCGAAACGCAGAACACCACCCTGCAGTACGTGGACATCGAGTTCGGCGCGGGCCCCGGCCCGACGACCAATCGCCGGATCTTCTACCGCGACCTGAAAACCAAGAATCTGATCATCTTCGGGACCGGCGAGAATTTTGCCGTCGGTTCGAGGCTGCCGATGTTGATGGGCCGATACCTGAACGGCATCGACATTCAGTACCGGCGCAACGCCTGCGTCCTGGGTTACACGGCCTACAAACTTCTGTTCGAGCCGACTGGCACCGACCCTCTCGGAAAGATGGTCCGGATCGGCAGCGAACGCTTCGAAATCGTCGGCGTCTTCGACAAGCGGCCGTCGCCCGGCGGCTTCAACGTCAACCAGGACGACTTCGCGGCGGTGCCCTACACGACGTATTCACGTGTGTTCGGTTTGCGCGTCGGCCGCATGGGCCGCAGCGGCCGAATCACCAACATCATGATCTCCGTGCTGCCGCGCGAAGGCGTATCGCGCGACGCCGCGATGGCCGACGTCGAGCGCATCATGCGAATCCGCCACGGCCTCAAGCTCGACGAGGAAAACGATTTCGATCTGAGCACGCAGGACTCGTTCCTGAAGCTGTGGGATCGGATCAGCAGCGGCACCTTCTTCGCGCTGGTCGTCATTTCGTCGATCGCCCTGATGGTCGGCGGTATCGGCGTGATGGCGATCATGTCGATTTCGGTCACGGAGCGGACCCGCGAGATCGGCGTGCGCAAAGCGCTCGGCGCGCGCCGGGCGGAGATTCTGTTTCAGTTCCTGATGGAAGCGGCGTTCCTGACGTCGCTCGGCGGCCTCATCGGCATCGCGCT
>Ga0105248_10009959_pt1 | contig 10465 bp, 9 predicted proteins | sample KBSS34metaG_FD_81524 | JGI IMG/M metagenome (GOLD analysis project Ga0105248, IMG submission 81524) | Switchgrass rhizosphere microbial communities from Kellogg Biological Station, Michigan, USA - KBS S3-4 metaG | ecosystem: Host-associated > Plants > Roots > Rhizosphere > Soil | place... | reverse complement strand
TCAACACGATCAGCCCTGGGATCATCATCAAGCCGCTCGCGAACGACGAACTGACCGGGCCGCAGGGCGGTGGGTATCGCCGTATGATCGAGGGATCGGCGGCAGGGAGGGCGGGCACGCCGGACGAGGTCGCCGCCGTCGCGGCGCTGCTGATGGGTCCGGAGGGTGGAGTCATCAGCGGCAGCGACTTCCTCATGGATGGCGGGGTCACGGCCGGTTACTGGTACGGCGATCTCGCCGAGGTCCGGGCCAAGCCATGAGGAAAGCACGACGTCACTTACGACGCCAACTATAGAGTGAACATGGGCGCAACAGTCATGCACCACACGTGAGGTATTTGTATTTGAATACGTCGCTCTCGATGCCACTTTATTCGAGCCAAACGGACGCGCTCGTTCCCGTGACGCACGCCCGCAGCTGCCGAAGCGTCCGCTGACGGTACGACGACATACCCGCTGGCGAAGCGCCGCCGCCATGCATGGTCAAGCCATGATCCCCGACAGAGTGGGCCAACATGGACGACGTACGGTATGAGGGCGTTCTCCATGCGGTGACCGTCGACGGCGGGCTAGGAGCGCTTGCATACCGCACGCATGCACGCATTCGAGCAGATCCTGTTGATCTTTCTGGTCGCCGTGTTGCTGGCGGCCGCGGCCCGGCGTGTGGGCACGCCCTATCCTGCATTCCTCGCGCTCGGCGGGGCACTGCTCGCATTCATGCCTGGCATACCGAGGCTCAGTCTGCCGCCGGAGCTGGTGTTGGCCCTGTTCGTCGCGCCCGTCCTGCTCGACGCAGCTTTTGACGCGTCGCTTCGAGATCTGCGTGATAACTGGGCGCCTGTGGCCGGCCTGGTAGTCGTGGCTGTAGGTCTTACCACTGGAGCGGTCGCGGCCGTGGCGCACGGGCTCGTGCCAAGCATGCCGTGGGCAGCCGCGATAGCGCTCGGTGCTGTCGTCGCGCCTCCCGATGCGGTCGCGGCGACGGCAGTGCTGCGTCCCCTTCGCCCGCCGCACCGCATCCTGACCATTCTCGAGGGCGAAAGCCTGCTGAACGACGCCAGCGCGTTACTGATCTATCGCCTGGCCGTGGGGTCGGTAGCCGCCGGGAGCTTCTCGGTGGAAGCGGTCGCACCCACGTTTCTGCTCGGTCTCTTGGGTAGCCTCGCTGCCGGCCCAGCGCTGGGGTGGCTAACGCAACGCCTCATCAACCGCGTTCAGCACGTACCGACGGCGATCATCCTGCAGTTCGTGAGCACATTCACGGTTTGGCTGATTGCCGAGCAACTCGGACTATCAGGCGTGTTGACGACCGTGTGCTACGCCATGACGCTCGCGCGTACGGCCCCGGCAGAGATTGCAGCGCGTATTCGCATTCCAACGAATGCCGTCTGGGCGACCGTCATTTTCGCGCTCAACATCTTCGCCTTCATCTTCATCGGGCTGCAGATCCGACCCATCTTGTCCGAGTTGTCAGCGGACGAGCTCAGCAGATACCTGCTCGTCGCGGCAGCGGTGCTCGTGACCGTCATCGTCGTGCGCTTCGCTTGGCACATGTCCTTCAACGCGGTCATCCGCTGGCGCGACCGCCGGTTCGGATTCCATCCGCCACGGCCAATGCTGCGGCCGAGCGTCGGCAGCGGTCTCGTGATTTGTTGGGCCGGGATGCGCGGCATCGTTACCTTGGCGGCGGCATTGGCGTTGCCCGCCGACTTTCCGGCCCGCGACCTGATCGTGTTCACAGCTTTTTCAGTCGTCCTGGGCACGCTCCTGATCCAAGGGCTCACGCTGAAGAAACTGCTCAGTGCCTTGGACTTGCACGATGGTGATCCTGTGGCGAGCGAGTTGCGCGCGGCACGTCAGCGTGTGCTGGAGGCCGTCATGGCGACGCTGCCCAGCGGCGCAACCCCAGCCGTAGACCTGGTCCGAAAGGAGTACAAGGTGCGTTTAGCCTCTCCTGGTGAGGCGAACGCGTCATCCGAGCCGTTCGTACGCTACGCTGACGCACACCGAAGAGCCTTGGAAGTCGCGCGTCGCACACTGCTCGCTATGCGCGGCAGCGGCGAGATCGGTGACGACGCGTTTCACGCCGTGGAGAACGAGCTTGATTGGCTAGAGGTGTCAGATCCGCTGCGCGGCGCGAATGCGGACGACACCGGTTAGGCGAAGACCTGAGATCCGAGAGGTCGATGTCCATGCGGGTATTCACGCCGTTCCGCGGCACACCGCACGCCGAAGCGATGCGCGCGTTCGAACAGCGCCGCAGATCAATCCTCATCTGAATCGGCCGCCCACCATCGACGCGATGGAGTACTTCCTGAAGGCGCTGTTTCTGCGCCGGTACGTCACGTACTGCGCGCGACGTCAACGCTACGCACAAATGGAGGGTGCCGCGCGACTACTTAGCGAGTTTGATGGGAGCGCGGGCGCCCTCGCTACTCCACGGGAGCCACGCCGTCGGTTTTTGAATCTTTCGCCGTCGAGCACGGCATCGGGCAGACGCGCTAGCGCTCCCTCTATCTCCGGAAATTGATCGGTACCATCGACCGGCCCCAGCGCCACATTAGTTGAACCGCCTACCGGATCGCGCGAGCGCCAAAGCCGTCGTGTCTGAGTTCAATAGCCTGCCGTCACTGCTGAAAGGCGCGCGGTGCCGGATGCACTGACAGAGATCGGCCGGCCCCATCAAGACTTCGAGGATATGACGCGAAGCAGACACGTCCGTAGAAATGAGGTCGCCTTCACGTCAGGCAATGCATGCGTCGAAAGTTCTTACAACCCGCCGTCCGTACCGGTGCGGCGATGCGCCAACTTGCTGTTTATTCGCGTGTTCATATTGCGGTATGCAAATTGCTCACCACAACAATCCGCGCATTTGAAGCGCGCCACCGCCTAGATCCCACCGCTGACTGCCTTTGAGGGAGAAGAAATGAAATACTCCTTGAAGTATGGCGTCGCTGCAGTCGCCTTCGCGGCGCTTACGCTAACTGGCCTCGCACCTGCTCACGCAGACGTTACTTTCAGCGTCTCGGGCAACTTCTCGGTTCCTGCCTCCACCCCGCTTACCGGCTCGATGACGATCAACGTCGAGACCGGCGAGGTCACAGATCTGGATTTTGATGTGTCGGGAATCGACCAGGGTTTCTACGACGTCATCACTATTGAGAACAACGCCGACGACATCGAATTAGTGGTAACAAATGGTGGTTCCATCACCCCTGCCACCTATCAGCTCACCATCCTCGTCTCACCGCTTGGCCCGTTGTCACCACCAGCCGGCGCACCTTTCATGGGTTTCACGGGGGGAACGATTACAACGGGATTCGTCAACCAACTCACACCGACCTTTGTCCCGGGTGTCTTTGCCGGCCTCACGGGCGCCGTGGCAGCGGTTCCCGAACCCGCCACGCTCACGCTGCTGGGGCTCGGCCTCGCCGGCATCGGCTTCGCGCGGCGACGCACTCGATCGATTCAGTAACAGATTCGCGCTCGTAAGTTCGCTTACAAAATCTGGAAGCGGTGCGCGTCAAGATAGTTGTCGCGCCAGCAGCGCGCGTTCGGGGTTGAGCACGACTGCCTCAACGGGCAGCCAGTTGCGTGTGCGGCCGCTCCAGCGCTCCGGATTCGCTCGGCGCATCTGCTCGTAAAGGTTGTAGCGACTTGCGAGGACCGCGGTTTCGTGCCCGTGGTGACGTTCGTTGGGTGTTACGTAGCGGATGGCGCTGTGACGGCGCGTGCCGGCGTACCAATCCACGAAGCGATCAAGCAAGCGAGTGGCAGACGCCAGATCCGCGAAGGCTAGCCGAGGATAGGCCGGCGTGTGCTTGAGCGTTCGAAACAGCGCCTCTGAGTACGGGTTGTCGTCGGAGACATGCGGACGGCTGAACGAGGGGATCACACCCAGCCACTGCAATGTCGAGAGCATCGTGCTGCGGCGCATGGCCTTGCCGTTGTCCGAATGCAGCACAAGGCCACGCGGATCGACATTGCCCTCCGAGCAGGTTTGGGTGATCAGCGAGGCAGCGACGTCCGCCGACTCGCGTTCTGCGAGATGCCAGCCCACGATGCGCCGGCTCCAAACATCCAGGATGAGGTAAAGGAATAAGAACCTTCCACGCAGCGTGGTCGGCAGCCAGGTGATGTCCCAGCTCCACACCTGATTCGGGGCGATCGCCTGGTGCACTGGGGACGCGCGAGTAACGTGCGTGCGTGGCATAGCCCGCTTCGTCTTACGCAAACCGTGTCGGTGCTGCACGCGGTACATCGTTGACTCCGACGCGAGGTAAAGACCTTCATCTGCGAGGTGAGGAACCAGCTGCCTAGGTGAAAGCCCCGCGTAGCGCGAGCTCGTCAGCACCGTCACGACCTGCGCCTCCTCATCGCGGTCCCCGCCGGCTTCGATACCCCCGCGGCTACTGCTTGCAGATCTTCCAGATCACACCCGTTGCGGGAATCTGCACGAGCGGTCCATTCGCATCTCCGACAAAATGCGTGTCCCCGCCGTTGTCGCGCACGGCGCCGTAATCCGCGATGTAGGCGCAGTCGTCCGGGCCGAAGCGGATGTTCGTGGGTCGATTGAAGCCCGACGGATGGTCGGCACTGATGAATGCCTGGTCCCCGGTAACGTTGCGCGCGAATCCCTGAACCTTCAGCGCGAACGCCTGGTTACCCTTCTGCTCGAAATTGATGAGCTTCACCTCATGTCCGACTTCGGGCGCGCCCTCGCTCGCATTCGGCGGCGAGAATCCGAAGTCGCCTTCCAGCGTGTAGAGCACGGCAGCGGGAGCAACCGATCCGCCGACGAAACCTCTCGGAACGAAATCGAGTCCGGTGAACGACGAGTCAGCCGCCTCGATCGCTAGCGGGGAGGTGATCGATTGCGGCGGAGCGGCCAGCACGTCGCGGATCGGAACATCCTCGGTCAGGATGAGCGCGAGACTGTCCGCCGTGCAGCCGCCAGGCGTGTCGGCAGGTACACACAGGTCGTCGCTCGGTCCGCCGATCGGATTGAACACGGCTTGCGTTGATGGCAGGAACCCAAAGCGATCCGGCCAGCCGTGGTAGTCCGGGGTGCCGTCGGCATTCTGTCGCGCAAGATGAAGCGCATCCGGCGCATTGTTGGTGGGCCGCGCTCCACGCTCATCCGGTCCGTCTTCGCCAACCAGCAGGCCACCCGCGAGCGGGTGATCGTTCGGGGCGAAGCGAAGCGCATATCCGTTGCGGTATCCCCACGAGAATGGCTCGACACTGTTTTCCGGTTGCGCGGTGTTGAGCGGCGCACGCAGGATCGCGCCGTCGCATACGCCGTGATGCAATGCGCTTTCGAAGGCCTTCACCGTCGCCCCCGGCCGTTGCACGCCGAACGCGGAATATCCGCTCGTCTTGACGCCGTTGCCGGAATCGAACACGTTGTTGCTCAAAACGATGTCCTGGCAGGGAATGTCCTGTTGGTTTGCTCCGCCGCCGTTGTCGCGACCGACGACGCCGCTGTTCGTCGTCGAACCCTGAGACCAGTACACCCAGTTGTCCTTGAACGCGAGCTGTTCGGTCGGATGATCGCCGGTCGGTAATCCTGTAATGAAAGGTTTGACTACGCCGCTGTCCGGATCGATCGTCACGATGCGCGAGCTGTTGTTCTGCCCTTGCGCGTGCGTCGCCTGGTTCGAATCGGTGGCGAAGAGCCGTCCGCCATGCAGTCCGCGCTCGAACGCAATGTCAACCGCCGGTCCCGCCGGCTGAAAACCGCCGGTTGCGGTCGGCTTTCCCAGCTTCCGCAACAGCTTGCCGTTTGCATCGAACACGAGGACATCGGGGGTAAACGGGTTGTTCGGATCGAAGTCGCCGGAGCCGAATTGCGACTGCTCGTTGCAGACGCTCGGTAAGCCGTGCCCGGATTCGAGGACGTACACCTCGAAGTTGCGCTTGTCGCCACGAAATGCGATGCCGGTAGGAAAATTCAGACCAGCCTTGAACACCGAAACGGTATAGCCGGGCGGCACGACGACGTCCTTTGCCGAATCGGGGTTGAACAAGGCTGTGTTGTTGGGGCAAAGCGGATTGGCGACGGTCGCCGCCAGCCCGGCACTGGGAAATGCGAGCGTAGGCGCGATCGCCAGCAAAAGCTTACCGATAGGAAGTGAATGTTGGGTCATGGCGAAGTTCTCCTGTTTCGTCTCGTCGCAGGCAACGAGCGCAAAGTGAAGAAACCAATCGCGTCTGCCTTGTGGGCCAGCGCGGCACCGGCATTCGGAAAGGCGAAAACGCGGGAGGCGCCCGGGATCTATGCATGGTGCGTGGCGTCCTGATCTGGCTGCCATCGAAGCGCGTCGGCTCGTCAGCAGCGTCCTTTCACTTCACGCCTTCCCCGCGAACGCCATGCACCAGCCCGCGCGGCTGATCGTTCCATCGACGATTTCGCAGCTTCCGATGCTCGGATTCCCGTTGTCGGGCGCGAAGTACTTGCACTGCGCGCAGCTCTTTCCGTCGTGGGGGTGATCCTGGTACATGAACTCGCCCTTGCCCGCTTTCGCCATCGCGCGGGAACTCACGCCTGCCGTGGCGACAATCAGCGCAGCGAATCCGAGACTGTCGACGACGCGCGCAAGGAAGCGCCGTCGGCTCGCGTCACGTTTAGTCGGATGCATTGCATCCTCTTTCCTTGTCAGTTGGTGGTTCGTCGCGATAGCGTCACGGTGAGCAGGCGACCAAGTGCAGGCCTTCACAACATGAGCCATACAACGAAATAGAGCGTGTCGTTGTCCTTGGCATTGCGGCTGTGACCGTCGTAGTTGTTCCCGCCACCATTGAATTCGCGATAGGCGGTGTACTGGAGCAGGAGTCGCAAGTTGCGAACGGGCAGCCAATCGACCTCCGCGACGACACCGCTGCTGTTCGGACTGCCAGATGCGCTTCCCGTGATGGGTTCGCCGGTGTTGTAAAGCAGGTCGTCGGCAGAGCCGGTCGTGCGGAAATACTGCAGCGTCACACCGTACTTCTGGTCGTAGTAATACGTAGCCTTGCCTTTGAACGACCGCAACCTGTCGGTCGCGTTGCTCGCGCCGTTAGCGGCGAACGTCGCGTCAAGTCGTTGTTCCTCATCGATCCAGTTGATCTGCGTCGAAAAACGATGTCGGTCCGCCACGTACTGATATTGCGCATCGATGCCGACATCGCGATACCGGTCGGTGGGCCCGACCGGATCGAGACTGTCGGGAAACTTGCGAGCAATGATCCCGTAGGTACCGATCATCGCGGAATGCATTCCTTCGGCCCACACGTGCTGCAGCGCGAGCCGCCAGTATGGCGCCGCACCGTCGAGCACAGCTGCGGTCGACTTGTCGACGCCTGCACGGAAGATCGAAAACGCGCGATCTGCGGTTCGGTATGCCGCCGCTTCGGTATAGAGCGTTCGATTCCACATGCCGTACGCACCCAATCCCGCCACTTGCTGCGCGAGCCCTCCGTCGATCAACGTCGCGGCATTGGGAGCAATGGCCACACTCGATGACGCAAACGGGAAACTCCAGGCCGGCGTCGTGTTGTAGATGTCAGAGACGGTGGGGTTGTTGTTGAGCGTGACGCCGTAATCGAGGTCGACCCCGTTGCGGGCGAGCTCCGCGGCAAATCGGATGTCGACATTATCGATCGCGCTGTGATGCTCCACGCCGTCGTAGGTCCACTGCGCAAACGCGCCGAGGCGATCCACGATGCGTCCGGCATAGAACAGCGATAGCTGCTGCAGCACGGCGTCGTCGTTGCGCGGAACGCTCGCCGGGTCGACATTCGATGTGTTGCGGGTATCGGTGACCGATGCCTGCACCATGGCAGCAAGGGGCAGGCGCGGCGGCGGACCGTCGTTATGGATCGGAAGCCAGGGCCGCTCGTCTTTTGTTTCCCGCGTGAGCGTGAAGCCGCCCAGCTTGAATTGACGGCCCACGCTCGTGAGCTCGGGCCAGCTCACGTGGCATGCCGTGCACTCGAATCCCGTCTGTCGGGCGAAGCTCGGAACGGCAAATGCCGTTTGCGGGAGGCAGCACAACAGCGCGCCGACCAGCACTACCATGAGAAGGGGTCGCATTCTTTGAGGCCCAATACGGTTGTGAGTGCGTGCCGCGGGAGGCGCGTCCGATAACCGCGCGCGAACGCATGGCCTGCGTTGGCTTTGCACACGCGGCGCCTGAGTTCGGCGACGCCGCGAATCTGCAGGACGCTAGTCTCCGGCGTGTCCGCGACCCCTGCGCGGCAGAAGGTCGAGGCGTCCGTACAACCCATGCGCCTCGTCATCGGGGCCGGCAGTGAAGAAAAGCGTATTGACAGGCTGCTGCGCGAACCCATTACCGAAAGCGAGTCCCCACAACCCGTCGATGACGACGGGTTTTCCATCCGCTCCCTTCAATTGGGAGATGAATTCGCTGGTCCCGAGATCGAACGCGTTGATGTGTCCATCGCCGAAGTTACCGATGAGCAGGGTGTCGCCGAGCTCGCCGAACCCCGCGGGTGCAAGCGCCAGACCCCATGGCGCGTTCAAGGGGCCTCGGCTAGCGACGCGGCGAAGCAGTTTGCCATTCGGGTCGAACACATCGACGAAGCCGAGTCCCTTGCCTTTGACGTCGTCATGGCGATCCGCGTCCTGCTTAGCGTAGGTCACATAGAGGTTGCCCCCTATCGCCTGGATACCGAACGGCCCGAAGCCCGCCGGGATCATGGGATCACTGAACGCTCCTGCCGCGAGGTGCGCCGGCACGAAGCTGCTGTCCCAAACGTCGATCTTTGTGTTGTGAAAGTCCGTAGCGTAGAGGAGGGCGCCGTCGCCACCCGCGCTAAGCGCCAGTCCCTTGTATACGGCGCCGGAAGGTGAATTGTCCTTGACGAGGATGGCATGCGTTCGGTCAACACCCGGGTTCCATCCTGCCAGCACACCGTCCTCGGTGACGAACATGAATAACGCCGGCCCCGACTTATCGCCTTGCGTGACGACGAAGCCCGGGGAGCCGTTGAACACGATTCCGGTCGGGTTGGCGGAATCGGCGCCCGCTGCAGGTGGAATGGCGACGATCAGCGGACCGTTCGGCGGAAGTGGTTGCGCCACGCCGTTCCCGTCGTAGAGCGTCGACACGCCAGTGCCGTTATCGGCAATCCATACCGGACCAAACGGATTGAACGCGATGCCCCATGCGTTCACGAGGTTGGGATCCATGTGATCGGCCGGCAGAAAGCCGTCCGACACGAGATTACGTTGCTGGTAACGATCCTCCTGAGGATCCGCGCTCACGGCACCACTGCCGAGCAACGAGATTCCTGCGGCAAGCGCCATTGCCAGCCCGCTGAAAGTAAGACGGGGCAGTGCTCGATAGGGATTCATCCTTCGATCTCCGGGACAAGTTACGAAAACGGCGGACTCTGGCAGGGCAAGCGCACCGACTCGGCCCGACGTGACTCGCGTTTGCGTCGGTTCATTCCTCGGCTGCACGGCATGGTTCAAATTCGTGGCGCATTGAACCGATTCGCCACGTCGCGGAATTCACCGGAGAGCGGGAGTGTTCACTGCAACAGGGCAGGCATGTGATGTCGTGGCCAATGATCGCGGAACGAGGGGGTCGCTCCCAGCCGTTCGAACCCTCGGCGGTCGACGAGGCGACGCTTGTCGCTCGCATTGCCGGCAGGGATGCTGCGGCGTTCGATCTGTTGTACCGGGGTTACCGTCCTCGTCTACGGCGCTTCGTCGAGCGTGTTACCCGGCGCCCGCAGATCGTCGACGAGGTGCTGGACGACACGATGCTCATCGTGTGGCGAAAGGCGGGAAGCTACAACCTGCGCTCCAAGGTTTCGACCTGGATATTCGGCATCGCGTACCGCCGGGCACTCAAGGCGTTGAAGCGGCTGGATGACCCGGTGGAAGCGGAGGTGTCGGAGCGCTCCGATCTGGACGCTGCGGGCCCGGAAGACACAGTCCTCGCGCGCGAGGAGCGCGTTCGCATCGCCAAGGCACTTCGTGCTTTGTCAGCCGAGCACCGCGCCGTCATCGAGCTCACGTATTACGAAGGACACAGTTGTGCCGACATCGCAGAGGTCATGCGCTGCCCCGTCAACACGGTAAAGACGCGGATGTTCTACGCCCGGCGACGACTGAGAATGTTGCTTGCGGACGTGGCGGAGGAACGTCGGTGAGCGGGCAGATATTGCGATTCGACGATACCGAACATCGCAACGCTGACGCGCTGCTGCCTTGGTTCGTGAATGAAACGCTCAGCGACGACGAACGTGCCAGCGTTGATCGACATTTGCGCGACTGCGCGCGCTGTCGGCGCGAGGTCGAGGCGTTGCGCCAGTTGCAGGCCTTTTGCAGGAGCGCTCCGGCCCGTATCGATGCGACGCCCGGCCCGCGCAATGTGAACGATCGGGTCAGCGCTGCCTCGCGCCGTGGCTTTATTAGGCCTTGGTTGCAGCCCTTGCTCGAACACTGGCGGCGT
>Ga0105248_10009958_pt1 | contig 10465 bp, 18 predicted proteins | sample KBSS34metaG_FD_81524 | JGI IMG/M metagenome (GOLD analysis project Ga0105248, IMG submission 81524) | Switchgrass rhizosphere microbial communities from Kellogg Biological Station, Michigan, USA - KBS S3-4 metaG | ecosystem: Host-associated > Plants > Roots > Rhizosphere > Soil | place... | reverse complement strand
ATTCGAGAGGACCGATGCCCCGGCGACGGCCCGGGACGACTTGGTACGGGATGTGGAGCACGTCCTCCCGGGGGAGGTGCTGCTCGTTGAGGTACCACTCGCCGTCCTCGTCCTGCGTGACCCTCCCGGGGTGGAGGACGGCGAACCGGGCGGGGTAGCCCGAGGACCGGTACCGGTCGAGGCACCAGAGGATCGCTTCCCCGCCGACCCAGTAGGAGTTGCAGAGCGACTTCATGAACGCCGACCAGTCGGGGTAGAGCGAGGGCTCCGGCCCGTTGACGTACCACGAGGGGAGGTCCACCGGCTCCCGGCCCTTCAGCCCGTAGGCGGGGAACGAGGCGAGTTGCCGGCCGTTGAGGTCCGCGCAGGTCATCACCGTGGAGACCCGCTTCAGGTAGCCCCCGGGGCTGAAGCGCCCGTAGCCGAAGCCCGACCACTGGCCCCCGGAGGTCCCCCCGGAGAAGTCTTCGAGGGGCGGGGTCCCCCAGCCCGCGACGTCCTGAGTGGGCCAGCCCGACCACGCCTCGGCCCCCATGACGAAGTTCCCGGGGCGGTTCGTGGAGGAGGTCGGGCCCACGGAGACCGGGGGGACGTTCGGGCCCGGGCCGTTCTCGTTCGGCGTGTCGGCCCGGGGGTCCGTGCTGCGGACGTGCTCCGCGAGGAGCTTCACGGCGCGCTCCGGAGCAGCGGGTCCGAGGAGGCCGTCTCGAAGATGCGCCGGATCGTGGGGCTCTCGATGGTCTCCCGGACCTTCACCAGTTCGAGCCCGTACTCGTCGCGCTCCGGGAGGCCGTCCCAGTCGAAGGAGGGGTCTCGGAGCAGCGGCTGATCGAAGCCGCGCCAGGCGTCGCGGATGACGTGCTGCGGCCTCCGGTACCGGCGCGAGACCGAGACGACGTGAGGCCACTGGCGTTCGAGTGCCCGCGCCATGCGGAGCCTCCCGTCGTTGAAGTAGTCGAGGGCCTCCGTGTTCCCGCCCTTCGACTTCATCGTCTGCTGCTTGTGGGCGTGGAACACGTTGAGGGCCACCGTGCAGTAGCCCGCGGAGAGGACCTGAAGGCAGAGGTCGGTGTCCTCGTTGTACCGGCCCCTCCACCGGAAGGGGAGACGGTTGTCGAACAGGCAGCACGAGTAGACGTGGCAGTTCAGGTAGAAGGGGACCGAGGTCACGTCGGTCACGAACATCTGGTAGTTGAGCCCGGCGATGGCGATGTTCAGGTACCGCTCGGTGAAGTCCTCGACCACGGCGAGGGCCGGTCCCGAGTTGCACGGGAGCCGCTTGCCCCGGTAGAGCCGCCGCACGTCGTTGATGTTGTCGTCCAACTGCCAGTGGCGGACGTGCCCCTCTCCGATGGCGTGGTCCATGATCCAGTTCCGGGCCGGGACCACGCTCCCGAGGTTCGAGAAGGGCAGGACGAGGACCTCCGCCCCGGGCCAGCGTTCCCGGTACTCCTCGGCCTCCTCGGCCTCGACCACGAGCCGGAAGGGCACCCCGTCCCGGGTCAGGAACCGGGCCGTCTGGGAGGTCCGGGCTCGGCCCTTCGAGGGCACGTAGATCGGGTACCGGGGGAGCCGCCTAGGCATCGGCCGGAGCCCAGTCCGCCCGGTCCTCGAACCGGACCGAGGCCAGGTCGTTGAGCCCGCGCTCCGGCCAGTAGCACGTCCAGACCTCCCCGACCTTCTTGCTCATCCGCTGGCCCCCGAGGACCTCCTTCCAGAACCGGTCCCGGTCCTCCGGGGAGTCGAACTTGACCGAGATCTGCGGCGTCGCGGGCTCGGCCTCGAAGCCCGGGAGCCCGAGCCACTCTCCGGCCTCGGAGAGGTCACGAAGCTCCGACCGGGGTCGGGTCGTGAGGGCCAGCGCCGCGAGTTGGGTCTCGTCGTAGCCCGTGGAGAGGAGGAGGTCCACGTCCACGGCGGCGAGCTCACGGAGGAGTTCGGTGAGGACCCGGTCGTCCACCTCGGCCAGGTTCGAGGTCTCGTTGTCCCCGGCGAGGAGTTGGTAGGCCCGGGGATCGTCCGGCCCGAGGTCGAGACGGATCACGGGGACCTCCTCGATCCCGATGGTCCTCGCGGCAGCGACGACCCCGTGGCCGGCGAGGATCGTGTGGTCTCGGGCGACCACGATGTTCCGGTAGAAGCCGTGAAGCTCGATGCTCCGGGCGATGTGGGCGAGTTGGTCCTCCGGGTGGCTGCGGTAGTTCCGCGGGTGGGGCCGGAGGCCGTCGATCGGGACGCGAATGACAGCGTGGGAGAGAAGCTCCACCGGCCCAGGTTGCAGGAACGGGGCGCAACCTGCAAGGACCCCTGTGGATAACCGGGGCGGATCCGGCCGGAGAGGTCGTCCTACGAGCGTGTGCTCGTCGTAGCCCGGGGGTCCGCGGTAGGAAGGCCCGGGACGCGCAAGAGCCCCCGGAGGACGCTCCCCGGGGGCTCTCGTGGCTGGACTTCCCTGCTCCTCGGGAGCCTACGTGAGGGGCTCCTCGTCCGGGAAGAGCAGCGAGGTCCCGATCGTGTTCCCGTTCCCGTCGAGGATCGGGATGGCCCGGAGGACCGGAGCCCCGCCGTCGTAGCGGTCCGCGAGCCTCCGGAGGAGGACCGGGATGCTGGCCTCGTCGTCCTCGTGGACCCGGAGCGTGACCCGGAGCCGGAGGAACTCGCCGTCGCCGGTCATCGCCGGGCCTTCGTGATCCGGGAGACCCGGAGGCGGGCTCCGGCGCGCTGCGACGTGTAGCCGACGTAGCCGCTCCGGAAGAGGACCCCGACCTCGGCCGGGGTCCGGGAGGCCGCATCGCCCTCGGCCATGGTGACGACCTCGCCCTCCCGGCCCTCCTGGTCGATGACCCAGACGGTCGAGCCGTTCATGAGGGCCAGGTAGACCCGGGTGAAGTCGAAGGGCTCCGGAGACGCGGCAGAGCCGCCCCCGGAGGGGCGGCTCGTGGCCGGACGCTGGTCGGCGTTCACTTGACGACCTTGAGGGTCCGGGGCTTCCGGGGGGCCTTGGCCGGAGCAGCGGGCTCGACCATGGCGTCCTCGTGGCCGCGGCGGGCCCGGGTGACCCGGACCTTCGGGGCCTTCTCGGCCTTGGGGGCCTTCGGCTTGAAGGCCTCGTCGGTCGGGGTGGCCCCGGCCGGAGCCGGGACGGACCCGGCCGTCTCCCAGGCCTTGAACCGGGGGCCGTGGACGTAGTTCGTCCGGGCTCCGGAGGTGGCGAAGCACCGCTCGCCCTTCTTGGCCGAGCACTTGGCGCACGGGCCGTGGAGGACAGCGGCGAGGCCGTCCGGGTGGGTGGCCTCGGTCCGGCGCTCGCTCGCGGGGAGCGACTTCCGGGGGGCCTTCTCGGCCTTGGCCGGGGCAGCGGGCTCCTCGATCCCGAGGAACGCCTCCGTGGAGGTCCCGTTGACGTCGGCCATGACCGAGACCCGGAGGAGGGCTCCGGAGACCTCGGCCAGGAGGGCCTTCTTCGTCATGGCCGCGACCTCGGCCGAGTCGAGGTGCTCCAGAAGGCAGTAGCCCTCCGCCAGGGCGACGATCTCGTCCTTCGGGAGCCGGTTGAGCTTGGATGGGGTGAGGAGGGCGGAGCCCTCCGGGTTGGTCTTGCGGGTTGCTGTCATGCCCCCTAGAACTACCACCGGCCCGTGCAAGTTCCCAGGTCAGGGCAGGTATTCGGTACTTCTGGCCCACTCAGAAGATGCGGGGGACCGGGACCGGAGCAGCGGCCACGATCCCCCATCGCGCCAGGGTGGCCGCGACCAGCGGCGTGATGTCGGATGGTCCCCGGCGCTTCCAGACCCAGGCCTCCCCCATGGTCCGCTTCGTGGCCCCGAGGACCGCATCGGCGAGCCGGTAGTCCCCCCGGTGACTGAGCTTGCGGAACCGGGCCGCGTCGTAGAACTCGCCGCAGGCCCGGGCGAAGTCGGGGAGCGAGAGGAGCCGGACCGTGACCCCGGCCCGTTCGAGCGCCGGCACCAGCGAAGCGGCCGGGGAGCCCCGGTCCAGGACGACGGGGCAGCGGGCCCGGGTGGCGACCTCGATGGTCCGGAAGCTCAGCCGTTCGAGGTCGCTCGTGTGCTCGATGACTTCGAGCGGGGTCCGGTCCTCCACCTCGCCGGCCACGACGAGGCAGCCTCGGTCGCGCTCCGGGGTCATATCGAGCGCGAGGGCGAGCCGGTCGCCGGGGACGAGGGAGTCCTCCCGGCAGGCAGCCCACGTCTCGGAGTCGATCCCGGTGAGCACGTCGATATCGACCCAGAGGTTCAGGTACTCCCTCCGGAAGAGGTCCGGGTCGATCGTGAGGGCCTGCTCGGAGAGGTGGGCGGAGACCACGCCGTGGGGGAGGTCGAGGCTCGGGTTGGCGGCGAGCCAGGCCTCGTGGTCGAGGACCTCCGCCTCGTCGTCCGCGGCCCACTCGAACCAGGCCATCGGGCTCGTCGGGTTGAAGGCCTGAGCTCGGCCCGTCTCGGTGTAGTGCCGGAAGAGCCGGGACTCCCGGGTCCCGGCGTTCGAGAGGACCCAGAGTTGGGCGTGGGTCCGGGCGCTCATGGTCCCGCCGAGGGCTCCGATCACGTCCATGTTCCGGTGGGCGAAGGCCTCGTCCACCACGGCGAGGTCCACGGAGAGGGACCGGCCCGCCTTCTCGTTCGGGGTCACGATCACGAACCGGGAGCCCGAGTCCAGGAGAAGCTCCTCCTGGCCGTTGTTCGTGTGGAAGTGGACGACCCTCCGGGCGAAGCTCGGCACGGAGACCAGCACCCGGCACATCTCCTCCCACTTCCGTCGCGCCGTGATCCGGTCCTGCGCGGTGTAGACGACCGTGCGGTGGTGGCCGAGGAGCTCCATGGCGATGCGGGCCAGGACGAGGAGGGTCTTGCCGTTCTGGCGGGCGATCGAGCAGCCGACGGTCCGGTAGTACGGGAGCCCGGAAGCGTGGACCTCTAGCGAGACGTCACCGACGTGGCGCTGCCATGGGTGGAAGGTCCAGCCGAGGAGCCCAGCGACGCGCACGAGGGTCGGGCCAGCGGTACGGCGGGCCTTCCGGCGCGGGGTCCCCCACCGGGGCTCAGCCCCCGTCTGGATCGGGAAGGGCTTCGAGCTCACGGGCGACGGCATCCCAGGGGTCCTCCTCCGGGGGTGGCTCGATCCCCTGCATCTCCTCCACCGAGACGAGGAGGGTCTCGCGCTCTAGCCGAGCCCCGAGTTCGAGGAGCCGGGCCGCGGCGTAGGGCGGGATCTCGTGGGGCTCGACCCCGGCCAGAGCGGCGAGGCCCTTCTGCAGGATCGCCCGTCCGGCGCGCTGGTGGAGGTCGTGCATCTGGCGGATCGCTTCCAGGCGACGTGCGTCCTCGAGCCGGTGAAGCTCGTCATCCCAGGCGGCAGCCCGGTCCCGCCAGTCGTGCTCGGAGGACCAGCCGAGCAGGGTGGTCTTCTTCGTCTCGTCGTCCACGAGCATGTCGAGGGACCGGAGCGGGCCGAGGTCGCGGAACCTCCGGAAGACCGAGTGGGCGCGGGAGGACTCCCGGGGCCGGCGATCCCAGGGAGCCCGGGGCTCGTCGTTCACCACGACCGCGACGGACGGGGGAGCTTCCGGTACCGGCGTCGTCCTTGGAGCCTCCGGCCCTGCTCCCACTGGCAGGACAGGCAGGCCGGGCGGAGAACGCAGCAGCCGGAGCCCTCGACGTGGACGTGCCGGGACAGCGGAGGGAAGTGGTCGGCGGAGTTGGCCGGAGCCCCGTCGCAGACGAGGCGGAGGGAGCACGGACGACCGAGGACCATCGCTCGTGCTCGCTCGTAGCCCCGGCCGTAGGGGGACCCCTTCCTCGGCATGGGGAAACGATGCAGTTCAGAGGGACCTCCTTGCAACTACCTCGGAGAGGTCGCCAGACGATCGGGAGATCGGCGGATCGGAAGCTGAGCCCCGGGAACATCGTCCGAGCGGTGGCGCTCAGGAGACGAGAAGGGAGGAGGCCCTCGGATTTGGTGGCGTCCCTGGAATTCGGGCGGAGACGCTCGCGGACCGACCGCTCAGAAAAACGAGTGTCGGGGGACGTGCAACTTGCACCCCGGGGTCACAAGTACCGCTCGGAGGGCTCCACGTCGCTCTCCTGTACGGGGCCGCTCGGGAGACGGGGCTGCTGAGGTGTCTTCGCCCTCCCGGCCGCGAGGGTCTCCCGCGCCTCGTCGCTCATCGGGAAGCCCCACCGGCCGGGGGCCGTCTCTACGAGCCCCATCGAGGACGGCTCCGGCATCCCTCGGCCGTCCCACTTCTTGGCCGTGTTCGGGCTGAGCGTGATGTGGGCCCGGCCGTCCGGCTGGACGGACCACGGGACCCGGGCGACCGAGTGCTGGAGCTCACCCGAGTACCGGGCTCCGCAGCCGATGATCCCGAGCTTCGGGTTGTCGCCGCAGGTGGTCGAGATGCCGGCCAAGGGGAGCCTCCCTGTCGCTAGAGGACCGGGGTGCCCCGGGGCCACTGCGTAGTGCGACAGCAACCCGCTCGTGACCCCGGAGCCGGGCCAGCGTAGACCGGCCTCGAACACGAGAACGACTCCCGCCCTTTCACCCGAGCGGTGAGAGAGAGAGACGAGCGGAGGCAGTCCACAGGCAGTCTGAGCCCTGAAAGAACGGCCCCCCGCTTCGGAGGATCACCACCACGCCGAGCACCCCGGGGGTGTACCCACCCCACCCCGCTACCGGAGCACCCCGCCCCTCCCCCCCTACCTCGGCCACCGCGCTCGGCGTACCGCGGCCCGGGTCCGTGGTCCAGGCACGAGGGGGGTGGCCCCGTCCTCCCCGGCCAGGCCGGCGAAGCAGTGCGGACAGACCGGCTCGGGGAAGAGGTTGCGGTCACGGAGGTCGTCGTAGGTAGCGAAGCTCAACCAGACCTGGACCCCACAGACCTGGCAGGGCATGACCACCGAGGCCGTCCCCGGGGTGGGGTACGCAGCGGTGGTGATGCAGAGCACGTAGACCTCACGGTCGGGGGTCACAGCAACCGGAGCCGATCGAAGACCTCCCCGCATGTGCCGGTCCCCGGGAAGAGGTCCTCCACGTCATCGCCGGGCTGAGCTCCGAGGAGGAGCCGGACCCACTCAGCGAACCGCTCGGGCTTGGCCCCGGGGAGTCCCCGCATCCGAGCGATCGAGGCGGCGAGGTGGTCCCGGGTCACGGGGTCTCCCGGCCTCCGGTCCCGCTTGACCCGGAAGAGCACGGGCTCCCACGTGTAGGCCACTCGGATGTTCCGCTTGTAGGCAGCGAAGGGCTTGACCCACGCAGCGACCCTCGTGCCCTCCGGGGCAGCGGGGAGGAGGAGCCGCAGGGACGGGGCGGAGGCAGAGACGGCCCACCCGTCGATGGCCTCGTCCGCATCGAGGAGCCGGAGGAGTTCGACGTGGGTCTCGGGCTCGTCCCACCGGGCCGCGTCGGGGTGGTCGTAGAGGGCAGCGCAGCCCACGTAGGGGGGATCGGCGTACACGAAGTGCCGGCGAAGGAGGAGCCGCTCGCACTCCGAGCACCGGCCGTCGCGCCAGTCGTCGTGCTCGTGGGTCACTCGGCCTCCATCGCGTCGAGGAGGCCGTCGAGGTAGCCCTGGTGGTAGGGGCAGAAGAGCCCGCGCCAGGCGTCGTTGCCGCAGCAGCCATCGCGCTCGGCCCTCTTCGTGACCATGGCTCGGACCTCCTCGTACTCGGGCTCGGTCATCCGGGGCCGTCCGCTCCGAGGAGGCACCGGCGACACACGTAGACGGCGATCCCGTTCTCCTCCACCGAGAGGGCCGTCCGGGTCCCGCAGGTCGAGCACGTCGGGAAGGCCGAGCCCGGGCGCAGCTCGTCCGCCTCGGGGCCATGGCGCTTGGTGACGTGCTGGTCCCCGAGGATCTTCGCCAACCGATGGGCGGGGAAGGGACCGGAGGCGTCTCCGCAGTCGGGCCGGAGGCAGGCCCAGTACCACCCCTCCGCCTGTTGGATCACCTGCACGTCCGGGCTCACGGCCGTCGCACGATCTCGTCGCGGCGGGCGATCCACCGGACCTCACAAGCCGAGCAGCGAACGAACACGGTCCGGCCCCGGAGAGGGGCTACGAGTTCATGCGGGCAGTAGCCGCAGCGCGGGCACCCCCGAGCGATCCAGAGGGTGCTCATCGGGACCTCTCGGCTCGGGTCTTCTCGCCGGCCCGAAGGTAGGCCTGCCACGTCCCGGCCGGGGTAAGGCCCTCGACCTCAGCCAGGAGTTCCACGAGGTTCCGGATGATGCCGACCGCCCCTCCGACAGCGAGCCAGAGGAGGTCAGGCTCGTCATAGAGCAGTTCGATGTTCGGGCGGTAGTCGTCGGGGACGTCGCCCTCGGTGACGAGGAAGGTCACGAGCCCGCGGACGACGGCCATCGCCCTCTCGTAGTCATCGGCCATGGCGCGACGCCCTCTCGGCTCGGATGCGGGCCAGCGCGGCAAGGCCGGTCTTCCGCTCGTGGTCGCAGATGACGATGGCCCCGCTCCCGTCCCGGAGGTCCGGGCATCCACAGGGGCGCGGCTCCGGGTGCCACTGCGGGAGGTCTCGCTGCGGCTGCGAGCGAGCTCGCTCCGCGAGGACCATCCGCTCGGCGTGGTTGCTCGACCGCATGACGCCCCGTTCGTTCAGACAGGCCTGCCCAGCGGGAGCGGCGCAGGACGGGCAGGGCACCGATCGGATCTCGTCTCGGCTCAACATCGGACCTCCCGAGGAGGGGGACTACAGGGGGTAGTTCTCTCCTCTGCTCTGGTCTTCTCTGCTCTGGTCTTCTCTTCTCTTCTGTCGTCCCGTGTCCCGGGACAGCACCTGGGACGTCCCGTGGTTGTCCCGTGGGACAGCACCTGGGACTAGCCCTCTGGCTCGCCCCGCTCCTTCCGCTTGCGCCGGTACTCGGCCTTGCGCTCCCGCTCCCGCGCTCGGTCCTCCTCCGTGTCCTGCCACCTGGCCCAACGGCCGTTCGGGATCCGCCAGCCGTCCTCGCACGGCTCCCAGAGCCCCTCCCGGACGAGGGCCTCCCGGGCCTTCGTGGCAGCGGTCGAACGGAAGCCGTGAAGGAGGTCCGGCCACCACTCCGCGCTCAGGTGGCCGTCCGTGCCGGCCCGCTTCATGCGCGCCAGCGAGCGGATGTAGAGCAGTTCCGCGTCGAGACCGGCGCGCCGGAGCTTCGGATCGGACTCGAAGTCCACCGAGAGCCGGAACCAAAGGGGCAGACCCGAGTGTCGTTCGGCCATGGGCTCAGCCCTCCTCCACAGGGTTGTCCACAGGCCTGTCGAAGATCACGAGGACGGCCCGGAGGTCCTCGTCCATGAGCGCGTCGGGGCCGTCGAGGAGGAACCGGAGCATGAGGTCGAACTCCTCCGCGGAGAGGGAGGCGTCATCGAAGCCCGGGGGCAGCGGTTCGGTCATGGCGTGACGTACTCGTCCCGAGTGGCCTCGAGGTCCCGGATCACGGTCTCCATGTCGTCCTCGGAGAGGTCGTTGGAGGAGGAGAGGTCCGCCCGGCCGGTGACGTGCCGAGCGTGTTCGAGCCGGGCCTCCCGGGTGTCGATCCCGACTTCCTTGTAGAGCGCCATCATCCGGCGAGACCTCTTCGGCCGGTCGTAGCCCGCTGGCGCGGGCTTCGTGGTCTTCCCCCCGACCTCCGGAGGCCTGGCCCCGTCCCCCTTCGCCACGTCCTCCGTGGGGATCGTGAACGTCTGGATGAGGCAGGTCTTCAGGGCAGCGGAGAGGGCCTTCTGGGTCGCCTTGTCCCCGGTGTCGAGGGCCTCCCCGACCATGCGGACGATGAGGTTCGAGCCGTCCGGAGCGAGGAACTCGTAGTCCACGGTCACGGTGACGTGGATGCTCATACCGGTCGTCCGGCCGTCCTTCAGCCGCTCCCGGTCCACGGACGTGTGCTCGACCACGTTCGGCCGGAGGACCACGCCTTGGGCCACGAGAGCACCGTGGACGGCGTTGTAGAGGTCGTCGATGCCCCGGAAGGCAAAGGAGCCCCCGGAGCCCATCGAAGCGGTCCTCTCCTTCGCTACGGCCCCGATGGCGTCGGCCACCTTGGGGAGGAGTTCGAGGATCGTCCCGGGGGCAGCAGGACGGCGAGCGGCCTCTCCGGCAGCGTGAAGCGAAGTCTCGGCCATCACAGGACCACGAACCTTGCGCTCGGGACCGCGGAGACGATGGAGCCCCACCAGCCCGGAGCCTCGTCATCCCAGACGACCCGGTAGCAGGCCCAGCCTCCCCGGAAGGTCACGTTGCGGATGACCCCGAAGCCCTCCGGGGTCCCGGCCTCGTCCACCCAGCAGCAGCGCCGGCCGATGTTCCCGAAGGCCTCCGCCTTGCGCTGGGCTTGCAGTGTGCCCCGGCTCACGGCGCGTCCGCCCGGACGTGGTGGACGGGGCAGCCCTCGGTGATCCACCAGAGCCCGGCTCCGCTGTCCGGGTCCCTCATCGGGGGGAACCGGCCCCCGTT
>Ga0105248_10009957_pt1 | contig 10466 bp, 13 predicted proteins | sample KBSS34metaG_FD_81524 | JGI IMG/M metagenome (GOLD analysis project Ga0105248, IMG submission 81524) | Switchgrass rhizosphere microbial communities from Kellogg Biological Station, Michigan, USA - KBS S3-4 metaG | ecosystem: Host-associated > Plants > Roots > Rhizosphere > Soil | place... | reverse complement strand
GAGTCCGCCAGAGACATTGACGGGCGGCTGTGCGCAGTCCAGGTCGGGAAACACGGGACTGAGGAAATGTTGTCCCGCAATCAGACTTTCGTTGAAGCGATCCACAACTCCCAGCGAGGAGGTTTTGAGCATGGTCTCGATGGCCACGTCAAGATCTTTCGCCTGCGGCGGCGCGTCGTCCACTGATCGATGTGCCAAGAGGTTGACCTGAAGGTCGTTGCACCACTCCGGCAACCGCTCGACCAACCCAGCGCCGAATCCACCCAGGTCGGATTGATTCGCCAGATCGCTCACCGGTTCGCTCGCGCGAGGCTTCTCACGGAAATATTGGTACATCGAGCGGACGCGATCGATCGGATCCCGGAGGAAGCACAAGTCGAAAAAAAAGTAGCCGGGTGCGACCGGAAGCGGATAACGAATCTGGTGGCTGGAGAGCGCCCGCGTCTGAGGATTGCTATCGAGAAAAGACAGGACGTCCGCATTGGTCATCGCATGATCGAACGGATCGAAATCCACGCGTGCAAACTTTTCGAAGAAGCTGCGCGCGAGGATTTCTTCAATCGTCGATCCCGCGTTCTTGAAAACGTGATAGTGAAGCAGGACGAAGCGGGTCACTGTCCGAACTGGCTTCCTTCCTCGACCGCGCCACGGCGAGAGGTCGCATAATACGCCAGCGGATTGAGGCGCGCGGCGTCAGGATTCGCCCTCAAGTAAGCGCGGCAATCGAACAGCGGATGCGGGTTCACGCAGTCTGGTCCACGGCTCCGAGCAAAATGCGCCAAAGGGTTGGTGCCGGACTTCTTAGTATCCGGGCAACCAGCCAAATAATAATCGGGCTGAAACAGCGGATGCGGTTTGCGGCCCTCGGCGTAGCCGTGCCTCAGGTAATGGATCCACGGATTCGGATTCACCGCCGCCACATCCGGGTTCGCTCGAAGGTAAAATGCAGTGTCGAACAGCGGATGGGGATTTCTCTTTTCAAACGCCCCCACGGCGAGGAAATGGAGCAGGGGACTGATTCGCGCGGCGGCGTTGCCCCGATTGGAGGCGCGGTAATAATCGGCGTCGAACAATTCCAGGGGCCGGAGCGCGTACAGTGTAGGAAGCGCTTGAGCCACCCGTCTCAATTTCATCGCCCAACTTGAGAAACCCATGAACACCTTTCAGGTTGCGCAACTCGATATCCAGGACGTCCAACTGCTCGTGATCTTTCTGCCATCCGACTTCGATTCAAAAGCCGCAACGGAAAAGCTTGAGTTCCACGCCACGCTAGAACGTTGCGCCGAAACCGCCGGATTGGCCGGAAATGTCGTGATCCTGTGGCAGGACTCCTCCAACCGCACGCGGTTCATTGCTCCGCCCCAGCAGCATCCGTTCTTTCAAATCATGAAGTACGAACAACTGCTGGCGCAAGTGAACCGCACGATCACTTGCCCTTCGATTCCCGACTAGCCTGGCTTTGGCATAGTTTCAAGCCTGGAGCCCAGCGTCAGGAAATTCAGCAGCGTCGACGCGACTCCGCATCCGGCGATCACGATCGCCATCGGAATCGCAGGGTTTTCGATGAAGCCTAGGAACGTCGTGCAGAGCGCCGCGACAAAGAACTGATTCGTGCCGAGCAGCGCCGAAGCGGTTCCCGCGATGTTGCCATGGCGCATCATGGCAATCGCCGACCCGTTCGGAAATACGAACCCTTGCGCGGAAACGTAGACGAAGATGCACGTGTAGACGCTAACGAGGCCGCCCCACCCGGTGAGAACGCTGGCTAGCAGCAGAAGTCCGGCGAACAGTTGCACCAGGTTGGCGATCCGCAGCACGCGCCAGATCGGGATCCGGCGAGGCATGCGCCCGTTGATTTGCGACGCGGTGATCATGCCGACGGCAACCGATCCAAACAGCCATCCGAAGTGCTCGGTCGGGACTTTGTACAAATTGATAAACACGAACGGAGCGCTGGCGATATAAGCGAATGTGCCGGCCGAGCTGAAACCGCAGACGACGGAGGCGCCCAGGAAGGTCCGGTCGCGAAAGAGTGTTTTGTATGCCGCCACGATCGTGTCGAAACGAAGTGGTAGCTTGTTTTCTGGAGCCAGCGACTCGGGCAAGCGGAAGTGCATGCCTATCAGGAGAATGACCCCAAGGATAGTTTGCACGACGAAAGCTGCTTTCCATCCAAACCACAGCAGGAGATAACTGCCGAACAGCGGCGCGATCACTGGGGAGACGCCCAGCACCAAAATCAGCATCGAGAACACGCGGCGCAGTTCTTCGGGCGGGAACAAGTCGCGCACCATCGCGCGCGAGATCACCGAGCCTCCACACGCTCCGATGGCCTGCAGCAGCCGAAAGAACGAAATCCATCCAATGGTCGGAGCGAGCGCGCAGCCGGCCGAGGACAAGATGAAGAGTCCCATGCTGACGTACAGCGGAGGTTTTCGTCCGAACCGGTCGGTGATCGGTCCGTATAGAGACTGGCCCAATGCGAAGCCGATCAGGAACGTCACCATGGTGACTTCCACGGCTTGGGCCGAAGTGTGGAAAACGTTTTCCATCACCGGCATTGCCGGAAGGTACATGTCGATGGAAATCGGGGCGAAGGCCTGCAATGCGCCTAGCAGAACCAGCAGTTCCAGATGGCGCAAACCTGAGACCGGAGGTGTCTGGTTCGCAATCACGAGGGGAAAGGCTTAGTGTAGCAGTCCGGCAAGTAACGACTTCTTAATCTTGGCGACCACGTTGAAGCGAGGGACCGCGACCGCCGCGACATCATACTCGACAGCGCTTCCGAGCACGAAGGCAGATTCGGTCGAGTTCAGGTGATAATCCGATTCCAGCCAGTTTGCTAACGATGAGGTCGCGTGCTGCAGAGCGTTCGGCATGGAATCGTCGATCCCCATCGCCATGATGTATTCGCGATTCTCCGCGCGCGGCATTCTCGGCTGACGGCCTTTGATCACCTGCACTTTGAACTCGACATCCAGCGAAGTCTCCAGGCCCGTACTCAGGACCTCGCCGTCGCCTTGCGCGGCGTGGGCGTCGCCGATGAACACCAGTGCTCCGGGATGGAACACGGGGAAATAGACGGTGGCGCCCTCGCCGAGTTCGTTATAGTCCATGTTGCCGCCCCACGCACCCAGCCAATCCGGGCGGAACTTCATGCGACCTGCCGGAGCGACGCCTAAACAGCCCACCATCGGCCGCAGCGGAACTCGAAAATTCTTCAGGTGCTCGGACGGATTTTCGAGCGAGGCGACTCCAGCCGCTCGATCCAATTTCCACCAGACGCCGGTGCCCGGCTCGAAGGTGCTGCCCTTCAGATAGTCGCGCGTGACGACTTCCATCGGAAAACGGTTGCCGGTGCCGGCTGTGTCGCGGTTCAGACGGATACTAACCAGTTCGATGCTCACGGTGTCCCCGGGCATCGCTCCTTCGACGTAAAACGGACCTGTCAGAGGGTTCAGAGGCCTCGCGACAATGTGGCCCTTCTCGTCGCGTCCACCCGTATCCACGGTGTTGGTTCGGATCGTGTCGCCCGACGCGACTCGGAGCACCGGCTGCAAGTCGGACCCCCAATACTCGGCGAAGGATGTCGGGGAGAACGTGTGCGACTCCGGTGTGCGCGGCACGGTCTGGACCGCCGTTAGAATCGGAGCCTCCTCGGGAGCGGGCAGGTTCCACCACGCCAGGAGCAGCCAGGCTCCAGCTAGTACAGCAATGGCCGGTTTTCCTACCGACCTCAACGCCCGCGCGCCGATGAAGATGGCCGCGCATGCTAGAAAACTCATCGCCACTAGCAGCGGTCTTTCCAAGGAAGCGAGCGCGACACCTGAAGCAGCCAAGGTCAAATATTTCACGCACTCGAGCGCGAAGCCGACGGCCAACATATTCAGCCGATCCGTGATGACCGGACGCTTGGGAACCACGAGCAGGACCAGCGCAGTGACCGCCATCGTCGCGATCAACGCGGCTGCTCGCCCTAGCCAACCTTCGGACAGAACGCTCAGCGAAAAGGAAACCAGGACCAGCACGGTCGCGATCGGCATCAAAACCAACGCGAATGCGTAGCCCTGGAGGAACCCGCGGCGCTCGGTGCCTAGGCCGACTTCGAGAGGCTTGTAGAGGCCATACGCCGCAACGAATACCGCGATCAAACTCAGCCAAGGAATCGGACGCCCCAGCGAGGGACCGCGCCGGAAAAGATCCTCCATCACGCCGGGCAGAAAGCCAACCAGAGAGGTGTAAAGATAGTCGCCCAGGATCGGACGGTGGAGCATCCCGCTACTGAACGCGACGCTGAGATAGAGAAACGGAACCGTCCAGATCAGGACGCTTCCCAGGAACAAGATGGTGTAAAAGTACGGACCTGCGGTGCGCATCGAGGGCCGCATTTCTTCAATACTATCAGCATCGTGCTAGGATACTCCGTCAGAGGATCGAAAAATGAGCCGAATCTCTAAGCTGTCGGTGTGCCTGGTGGTGGCGATTTCAGGGGTCTGGATCATGCAGGCCCAGCCGAAGCAAGCTGCGCCGAATCCTAACTTCACGGGTACGGTCACCGCGGTCGAGGCGAATTCGCAGGGGATGATCGCCCATTTCCGGTTCGAGCCGGGTTCTCGGACTAAGTGGCACAGCCATGAGGGCGGCCAGATCATTCTGGTCGAAGAAGGCGTCGGCAGGACCCAGGTGAAGGGTGGTCCGGTGATCGAGCTGAAAGCGGGTGAGACGACTTATGCTGGTCCGGGTGTGATCCATTGGCATGGGGCGTCGCCGGACAAGGGCGGGACGCAGTTCAACATCGCCCGCGGAGGGATCACATGGCTTGATGCGGTGACGGATAAAGAGTTCACGGTGGCGCCGAAACGTTAACGTGCCGCTGCAAGGTTTTCCAGCCGCGTCCCGCTAGGGCGGGGTACTGGCGCTGAACCCCGCCCTAACGGTCGCGGCTGGCTTGGTTTCTTGTCACCCGCGTAACTTTTTGACACTTCCGACGGATTAGCTTGATGATGGCTCCCGGCCAGCTAACGGACCAGGAAAAAATCGAAGCGGCGCAGCGCGATCCGTCTCGCTTTGCGGACCTGTACGAGGACAACTTCCTGCGCGTGTACGCCTACGTCGCGCGGCGCATCGGAAATCGTTCGCAAGCCGAGGACTTGACTGCCGACGTCTTCCGCGAGGCGCTTTCCGGAATCCGAAAGTTCGAGTGGCGAGGCGTGCCCTTCATCGCTTGGCTGCTGCGGATCGCGTCCCGTGTGATCGCGGATTATTTCGAGCGCTCCGGCCGTGAGAGCGGGAGCCCAATATTGGAGCCGGACCGGCCCACTTTGGAGGAGACCGAACGTAACGCCATGTTGTTCCAGTTGGTGGACCGGCTACCCGAAACTCAGTTTCGCGTGATCCACATGCGGTTCATCGAGCAGAAAAGCATTAAGGAGATTGCCGAAGAACTGGGGCGAAGCGAAGGCGCGATCAAGCAACTTCAGCTTCGGGCTATCGAGAGCCTCAGGACTCAAATGGAGGGCGCACATGCCTGACAGCGCACTCGTTGAACAATTCGACCAGGCCATCGACGCTCTATTGAGTGGCGGAGTGGCGCCGTCCGAGGTTGATCCGGAGCTGATCCGGATCGCGGACGTCCTCCGCGCTATGCCCTCCGAAAGTTTTCAGACACGTTTAAAGCTTGAATTAGAAAGGATTGCATCCATGCCTACCGCTACCGCGCCCGTATCTACCGCCCCGTACATGCGTGAAGGGTTCCGCACCCTCACGCCCTATATCCGGATTCCCGAGGGAGCCGAGATCATCGAATTCATGAAGAAGACATTCGGCGCCGAGGAACTGATGCGCGGCGCGAGCGGGCCTAACAGCTTCCACGCCGAGGTTCGCATCGGCGATTCCATCGTGATGATCGGCGGAGGAGAAGCCGCGCGGGACCAGGCCCCCCGGCGTGCGGCGTTTCACGTTTACGTCCCCGATTGCGATGCCGCCTATCATCGCGCACTCGCAGCCGGAGCCAAGTCCTTGGGCGCGCCCGCCGACCAGCATTATGGCGAACGTGCCGGATACGTGGAAGACGTGGCGGGCAATCACTGGTACATTGCGACGCGCCTCGGGACCATGGAACTCTCACCGGGCAGGGGAACGGTCACGTCGTTTGTGCATCCGAACAACGTGGCCGCGTACCGGGACTTTTTGCAGCGTGCCTTTGGAGCGGAATCGCTCGCGCATTTCGAGAACGAGGGCCGGGTTGTGTATTCCGCGGTTCGGATCGGCGATTCCGTCATCGAGATGGGCGAGTTCCAAGGACAAGAGCAACCCATGCACTTCCCCACCGGCTTCTATTTCTACGTGGAAGACGCCGATGCGGCGTACCGGCGCGCTCTCGCGGCCGGAGCGACGTCCCTCTGGGAGCCCGCCGACCAACGCTACGGCGACCGCACCGGCGGAGTGCGAGATCCCTTCGGAAATGAGTGGTACCCAGCGACTCGCCTCGGGCGTGCGACGGGATGAGTCAGGGATTGTTCCCGCCTCTGGTCGAGATGGCGGCCGGCTATTTCCGCAGCCGCGCGTTGTGCGCCGCAGCGCGGCTGGGCGTCGCCGACGCGATCGGTGACGGTCGGTCTTCGGTGGACGAATTGGCGGCTGCTTGTCAGGCCGACCCTGCCTCCCTCCACCGGCTGCTGCGCGCGCTGGCGAGCTTTGGGGTCGTGTTGGAATCTGCGCCAGGGAAGTTCGTTCTCACGCCGCTAGGCGCTCCACTCCGTAAGGATGCTCCCGATTCCGTCTGGGCGGCGGTCGTTTTCTGGGCTGACTTGCTCGCGGGAAATTGGGCGTACCTTACCGAATGCGTTCGAACCGGGAAAAACGCCTCGGAGATCATGAAGAGCGAGGGCGTTCAGTCGCCTTTTACGAAAGATCCGCAGGCCGGCGCGATCTTCCGGGCTGTGATGGGCACCGGTCCCGCGGAGAATTATGTGCCGATCGCTCGCGCGTGGGACTTCTCGAAGGCGCGCGTGGTGGCTGACCTGGGGGGTGGCGGAGGTACGCTGATCCTGGCGATTCTCAAAACCTATCCTGAAGTGCGAGGCATGTTGGTCGATAGGCAAGAAGCGGTCGATCGAGCAGCGCCGTACTTTGCGGCTGAAACGGTTGCGCCGCGGTGCACATTGATTGGGGGCGATTTGAAGGAAGCCGTGCCAGCCGGTGCGGACGTTCACATACTGAAGCACGTGTTGCACGGCTTCAGTGACGATGCTGCCGTAGGGATGCTTCGAAACTGCCGCGCCGCGCTTCCCGCGGACGGCACCCTCCTGGTGGTGGAATTTGTCCTTCCGGATTTGTTTAACTACGTAGACAAGGAACTGGAGGGCCGGGTGATGAGCGACCTCAACATGATGGCCGTGACGGGCGGCAAGGAACGGAGCGCGGACCAATGGAAGCGACTTTTGCCGAAAGGGGGATTTGAGGTAAAGCGCATCGTCGCTGTACCCGGCGACTCGGTCTCGATCATTGAGGCCGTGCCGTCATGAAATTCGCGAAGATCGTCTTCTGGATCGCGGGAGCGCTGGGCCTGATCGCCATCATCCCGATGTACATGATGCCGGGCAGCAACGCGTACTACGGAGTGCTCGGCACACTGATAGCCTGGCAGCTCGCGTTCTTCTTCATTGGGTCAGACCCGCAGCGTTTCCGCCCGCTGATGATTCCTGCAGTTCTGGAAAAAATGCTGTGGATGCTGACCATGCTGTTCTTTTACGTGCAAGCGAAATTGCCCTTGACGGATTTGCTTGCCAGCGCCGCCACTCATGGCGTGCTGGCGGTTTTGTTCATCGTCGCGTTCTTGAAAACTCCCGATCCAACTGAACGGCCCTGACTCCGCGAGGCTGCCTGATTCGCCGGGTCCGCACTCTCTGGATGCCGCCTAACGCCTGGAGGCAGGCAAGCAGAATCGTCCGGGTGGTTTCGTAGGGCTCGCTTCCAACTGCACTAAGCAGGCGCTTCTCGATAAGCCGCCTTGCCCTTCTTGCCGACTGGACGGCGTGCCAACCTCGTTTGGAGAGCCGGATCCGCTTCGCACGACGATCATCTCCCGTGGCAGTTTCCAGAATCCCGAGGCTAATGAGTTCGGCCACCACCTTCGAGGCAGCCTGCTGAGTCACTTCCATGCGTCCTGCCAATTCTGTTATTGAGCGGTCGCCTTCGATCAAGTGCTGTAGGACGTACCCGTGGCTTTCCCGGACATCCTCAAACCCGGCGGCCGAAAGTCGATTGGCCACTAGTTCGTTGACGCGTAAGCCCAGGAACAGGCCCGCATACGCCAAGTCGAGTCCGGCGGGGAGGTCCGATGCGGCAGGTCTTGATTCCACAACCATAGTTGTGTATTCTACCAGAGAAGATCGATGCTGATCGAAGAACTATTCTCCCGAGGTCTGATGACCATGGGGCCATCGCGTGCCGACGCTGCGAGGCAAGTCGGAGTTTTCGATTCCGCGACCGTTTCCAAACTATCGGCCTTACGTGCCGAACAGATGGAAACCTTCCGCTGGATTGGAGGCGAATGGAATTATGAGAACCACGTACCGGCCACGCGCTTGAGTCCGGCGTACGTGGATATCGGATCGCAGCGGTTCTCCTGTTGCGAACGGGACTTATGGATTTGCGTGGTGGCGCCCGACGGGCGGGAATCCAGGCACATCACCTTCGATCCTTTCAGCCAGCAATGGATTTATGTTCTGATCCAGGGTTCGTACGGAATCCTGCGCTCTCGCGAAGGTTGGCGCGGGAACCAGATCGTCTTCTCCGGTTTGATGACGATGATCGGCATCGACTGCGACTGGCGGATGACCTGGACCAAGCAGAGCGACGACGAATTTCTGTTCGTCAACGAAGAGCGTCGCGCCGACGGCGAGTGGGACTATATCGATGAGTGGCGCTTCCGGCGCAAGCGATAGATGGAACTTACCCAATGGGATGCTCGTTACGCGAGTCAAGCGGCGCAGTGGACTCCGACGCCGCTACTGGTGGAAACAGCGAAGAGCTTAAAACCCGGCCGGGCGCTGGACCTGGCGTGCGGAACCGGCCGCAACGCGGTCTGGCTCGCGGAACAGGGATGGGACGTGACCGCAGTGGATGGATCGTCCGCTGCGATAAAGACGCTGCGAGCGCGCGACAGCCGAGTCAATGTTCAGGTGGCGGACCTCGAGAAGGGCGAATTCGCGATCGGCGAATCGAGCTGGGATCTCATCGCCATGTGTTTTTACCTGCAACGCGACTTGATCGAAACGGCGAAACTCGGCGTGGTTGTGGGCGGAGCGGTATTGGTGATCGTCCACATCACTGAACCCGGCGAGGAACCTACTAAAAATCGGTTGCGTCCCGGTGAACTGGCCGGATATTTCCACGGCTGGGAAATTCTACACAGCCACGAAGGCCAGCCTAACGACCCTGAGCACCGCCGTGTGTCCGCTGAGATCGTCGCGCGACGCGTTCGATGACAGCCAGCGCGGATGCTTCGAGTTCTGCCTCGCCGCTGACCACCAGATCGGCGTACTGTTCGGTCGGGAGCACGTAGGACAACGCCATTGGCCAAACCGTCGAATTATATTGATCGCGGACGCTTTCCCGCGTGCGTCCGCGTTCGGCCACGTCGCGCTCCATGCGGCGGCGAAAGCATTCGGCGCTGCTCGCGGTGACGAACGTCTTGAGTCCCGCCGCAGCACGAATCGCAGGATGGTGCAGCGCGAGGATGCCTTCCAGGATGACGTACGGCTGGGGCGCGACGCTGCTAGTGGCATCGGCGCGCGTGTGCTGGTCGAACAAATAGATTGGCGCGTCGATCGGTTGCCCGGCAAGCAGTGCCCGGAGGTGTGATTCGAGCAGGTCCCAATCGAGAGCGTCGGGGTGGTCGTAATTGCAGTGGGCGCGTTCTTCGAGCGACAGACCAGGCTGCGCATGATAGTACGAATCGAGCTCGACCACCGCGCAGGCGCCATCCAGAAGCTGGGTCACGCGCCCCGCGAGCGCACTTTTCCCTGAACCAGACGGGCCGGCAATGGCGATGAGGTAGGGTTCCAAGGCGGTTACTATTGTTTCATGCAAGTCGTGGCCGCGGTGATCGAGCGCGATGGCAAGATCCTCATCGGGCAGCGCAAACGCGGAGGACGGCATTCGCTCAAGTGGGAGTTTCCAGGAGGCAAAGTCGAGCCTGAGGAAGAACCTCGCGCCGCGCTACAGCGTGAACTGCGCGAAGAGTTGGGAGTAGAAGCTCTCGTGGGCGAGATTTTGGACACGTACGAAGTGCGCTATGGTGAAGGACCTCTCACCGAGCTACAGTTCTATCGGGTGACTGAGTTTAGCGGGGAACCTCGCAATCTGGTCTTCGAGCAGATCGTTTGGGAGCGTGCTGATCGCTTGGCGGATTACGATTTTCTAGAAGGAGATCTTCGGTTTATCGCTAATCTGGGCCGGGT
>Ga0105248_10009950_pt1 | contig 10468 bp, 15 predicted proteins | sample KBSS34metaG_FD_81524 | JGI IMG/M metagenome (GOLD analysis project Ga0105248, IMG submission 81524) | Switchgrass rhizosphere microbial communities from Kellogg Biological Station, Michigan, USA - KBS S3-4 metaG | ecosystem: Host-associated > Plants > Roots > Rhizosphere > Soil | place... | reverse complement strand
TCTCCTGTAGCAGCACGGGGCGATGGGGCGCGCCCATGCCCCCCAAAGGCGCAGCCATCACCACCGCCCCGTGATCTCGTTCAAAGATCCGTCAATTTCAAATGCCGAGTCTCGCAATTGCAGCTTCGTCCTCTTCCGTATAGGGATCGGCAAGCATGCGAGCCCGGAACTTGTCGAGTTCCCAAACTTCCAAATACGTCAGATACCCGAGCACGGCCACATCGCCAATTACTTCCGCGCTCTTACGAAGCAACGGGTGAATCAACAAGCGTCCCTGATTGTCGACCGTCGCTTGTTGACCGTAATAGTTCGTTCTATCAAGAAACTTCCGTCGGGCCGGATCCATCGACGGCAGCAGCGAGAGACGTTGTTCGATCGACTCACACACCGGCAGCGGATAAATCCGAACGCAATCGCCGGTCAAACTCGTGATATAAAACTCTTTGCCATGCTTCTCTTCGATCAGGCGCCGAAACTCGGTCGGCACTTTGAGCCGCCCTTTGTTATCAATGCGCGCCGTGTAATTTCCTCGCAGCATAAGTTCATAACGTGACGAGAAGCTTGGCGGGTGGCCTTGGGAAAAGTGTTGCTAATGATCGGTGTTGCTACGAGGTTGGACCCACTTCCGACCACTTTTGACCACCCGCCATCGGATACTACGCCGCGTCTAAAGCACTGTCAATACTATGGTCCGCGTGAAATGTTCGCCTTTTGTGCGCCTTTTGTGACTTCGTCATGGTGTATAGTCCCCTCACGCGATGACCTCGATTCTTCTCTTTGGCTTCCTGGCGGCCTGCGCCAACGTGCTCGGTGGACTGGTTCTGGTGAAGTCAGGCGCGCACCGTTTCGGTGAGCGTTTTCTCAAATATCTCGTCGCACTCGGCGCGGGATTCATGCTCGCCGCCATCTTTATCGAGATTCTCCCCGAAAGCGTCGGTCTGTGGACAAACGGCGCGCGCGGCGCCTCAGCGTCGGAAGCCGTCGGCGGCGCGATGACACTGCTGCTCGGCGGATATTTACTGATTCAGTTCTTCGAGCACACACTCGCGCCTCACTTTCATTTCGGCGCCGAAACACATCCGGAATCGTTCATGCGACCGTCTGCTGCCTACACGGCGGTCGGCGGACTCTGGATTCACACTTTTTTTGACGGCGTGTCGATCGCCTCCGCGTTTCTTGTGAATTTCAAAGTCGGCCTGCTCGTGTTCATCGCGATTTTGCTGCACAAAATGCCCGAAGGATTCACTGTTGCGTCGATCATGCTCGCTTCAGGACGTTCGACGCGGAAGGCTTTGATCGCCACCGCAGCCATCGGCGCGGCGACGCTCGCCGGCGTGATCACCGTCGCGCTACTTGACGCGCGCATGACTGATGCAGTTGGATATGCACTCCCCTTCTCAGCCGGCGTCACCCTCTACGTCGCAGCGAGTGATCTGATCCCCGAAGTGAATCACAAGGAAGAACGGAACCCCTGGGTATCAATTGTCGTTTTTGTGGGAGTTGCGCTCTTCTACCTGTTACACAAGGTGATAGAGGGTTAACCCGACGAGAAGTTAGTAATTGCGTTTGCTCTTGAAAAAACCCGGCCTGCGACTTCGCCTTCACTTCGGCGTTGTGGCTTTGCTTTTTTTATTAACGCCCGGCGCCCTCTACGCGCAGTCCAAGCCTGAATCACCAGTTCCCCTTCCGGTTCCGTTTACTCCAATCGTAGACAACGCGCACGTCATCGACGCCGACACGCGCGCGCGACTCGAGGCGATCTTCATAAACCTGCGCGAACGCGCACAGATCGAATATTCCGTCCTGACAGTGGATACCACCGGCGACGAGGACATTTTTGATTTTGCGATGGCCGTTGCCCGTGGCTGGGGCATTGAACCGGTGGGAGGCGAGAAGACAAGTTTCTTTTTGGTGGTCGCGATTCAGGATCGAAAGTACCACACGCTCGTCAGCGATCATCTCGAAGGTGATCTGCCTGATGGACTGGTGGGCCAGATTCAGCGCGAACAACTCGTGCCCAAGTTTCGGCAACAGCGCTACAGTGAAGGCATCTACAACACGATCCAGGCTTACGTCGCAACGGTTGCCCAAAAACGTGGCTTCGCTGTCGAAGGTATCGATCAGCGATACGCGTACGAGCAGGAACAACCCTCGAGCGGCGTTCCGATTCGGCAAGCGCCGGAGAGCAAACTGAGCAGTATTTGCTGCACCGCGGGAGGAATCATTTTCATCATCATCCTGCTGTCGGTGATCTCGCGCGGCGGCGGTGGCGGCGGCGGCGGACGTGGCGGCCGCAGAAGAAGTGGATGGAACAGCGGTGGCTTGTTGGAAGGGATTGTCCTGGGCCAGATTCTAGGTGGCGGCTTCGGCGGACGGAGCTCGGGTAGCGGTTGGAGCAGCGGTGGTTTTGGTGGCGGCTTCGGCGGCGGAAGTAGCGGCTGGGGTGGCGGCGGTGGCGGTGGTTTTGGTGGTGGTTTTGGCGGCAGTGGCGGAGGCGGCGGAAGTTTCGGCGGCGGTGGCGCAGGTGGTAGTTGGTAGCGTCGCCAGTTGTGGTTAGCAGGTTTTGTCAGGATCCGGAGCACGAAATTGACATGGTGAAGACGGTACTACAGCAAGCTCTGAACGAACTCGTCGAGGATTTGCGTGCGACGCACGGAGAAAATCTGGCGTCGGTGGTCCTCTACGGCTCCGCGGCGGCGGGCGAGCAAATCGAGCTGGAACCGGATTACAACCTGCTCATCGCGCTCAACCGCATCACGCCGGAGGATCTGCGACAGTCACAAGCGCCGATGCGCGAGTGGCAACGCCTCGGTCATCCGTTGCCGGTTTACTTCACGGTGGAAGAACTCTCGGACGCGGCTGACGTGTTTCCGATCGAGTTTCACCAGATGGCGCGCGCGCGTACCGTGCTCTACGGTCACGATCCGTTTGAGTATGCACAGCTCTCGGATGCGAACCTCCGTCACCAGACGGAGTACGAGTTGCGCAGCAAGCTGATTCAACTTCGCCGTCACTACATACCCGCATCGATCTCGATCGAAAGACTGTGCGACTTGATGAGCGACAGTTTGGCGAGCTTTGCGGCGTTGTTTCGCGCGGTGTTGTTACTGCACGGACAAGAACCGCCCGTGGCGAAGCGCGACGGCGTGCGCGCCACCGCGAGGTTGCTGAAACTCGACGCAACGCCGTTCGAGAGAATCTTCGAGTTTCGCGCCGGCGACCGGTTGCCCGCGTCCGAAAAAGAAGCGAACGAACTTTTCGCGGCTTACATGTTTCAAATAGAGCAGGTGGTTGAAGCAGTTGATGAATTGGAACGAAGGGGGAGATAGAACATGAAAATCAGAAATTTGGTGCTCGTGCTGGCGGTGGCAGTGATTTCGCTGGGCGCGAGTGGTTGCGGCTATAACACGCTGACTACCAAGCAACAGAACGTGAAAGGCAAGTGGGCCAACGTAGAGACGCAGTTGCAGCGTCGCGCCGATCTCATCAACAATCTGGTTGAGTCGGCGAAGCTCGCTGGTATCCAGGAGCAGGAAGTCTTTGGCAAGATCGCGGATGCGCGGTCGCGTTTGCTGAACGCGACGCAGCAAGCACCGCAGGGTGAAGGCGGTGACAAGTCGCCCGAACAGAAGCAAGCCGTGATCGATGCGGCGAATACTTTCGGCGGCACTGTCGGACGGCTGCTGGTATTGCAGGAAGCCTATCCGCAGTTACAGTCAAACCAGAACTTTTTGAAGTTGCAGGACGAAGTCGCCGGCACTGAAAACCGCATCGCGACGTCACGCAAGGATTACAACGACGCCACGCAGGACTACAACACGACGCGCGCGCGTTTTCCGACCGTGATCTCCGCGAAGCTGTTTGGATTTAAAGAGGAGCCGTACTTCAAGGCTGAGGAAGGCGCTACCCAACCGCCGACTATCAACTCCAACTCATTGCGGAACCCAACTAAATAGACTAGAACCCCCTCGAACTGCACATCGCACAGTGGTCGCAAGGCTTGCCGCCGGGTTCCAGGCTGCAAGCCTTTTCATTTTGGAAGTAATCAACCAGCTCGGCAACGGTGGCCTCTTCGACGCCGAACCGTTCCATACTCGGGTGACTGGTTAGCCACGGAGATTGAACGCGAGGGACTGAAGTAACTTTGGACTCGATCTGAATCAATCGGTTTTGCAGTTCATTTAGCGTCGCCCGTATTGCGCCAAGCTCCGAGCCGATATCGGTGGTGCTCGGCGGCGCAGGAGTAGCTCCAACGCGCCTGGCGATCCGCTCCGCAATTTCTCTCGCCTGATCAGCACTCATAACAAATCAATCCGATCCACCACGCCCACGATCGCCGAGTCAATTGCCGCGCCGGCCTGCCCGGTCGCCGCCGTCGAAGCGCTCCAACCTTCCTGCACGATCAACACCGTGTCGCCGACACCGGCATCGACCGAGTCCAACGCCAGGGTCGAGTAACTCGTCTCGTCGCCTTCCGGCGTGATCTGCTGGCACAACATCACGCGCGCATTATCGTAGCGATGGTTCTTCTGCGTGGCCACAACGTTTCCAATGACGCGAGCGAGAATCATTTCTACCTCAACGCTGTACATGCTGCTCGGAGTCGACGATGCCGATGATCGTGCAGTCAGTCGGCGTGTCTTCACGTTTGAACGGAAAACTCGCTTCTTTACCGCGACACCAGAAAACGAGCTCTCCGACGCCTGCGCCCACGGCGTCAACCGCCACCATCGGCTTTCCGATCGACTCGAGATTTCGATCGAGCGTTTGCACGACGAGCAACTTTCGGCCGTGGAGCGAATCATTCTTGACCGTAGCTACTACAGTTCCAATCACGCGCGCGAGTTGCATTCTTCTTCAGCCTTGCACGTCAACCGTATCGATCACACCCACGATCGCCGCATCCACCGGCACGTCTTTCATTCCCTGCGCCAGGCGCGCGCTCGATCCGGCGACGACCAGCACGCGTTCGTGAAAACCGGCGCCGACCGTATCAACCGCGACGACGTAACCCGTCGTGTCGCTGCCATCGACGTTGATCGGCCTGACGATCAGGAGTTTCTTTCCGAGTAACCGTTCGTCTTTTTGCGTAGACACAACGGTGCCGAGGATGCGAGCGATGATCATCTGGTTACTTAGCGATCCAGACCAATCGGAAGATTCTCGTCAACGCTGCCATGCGGGCGCGGAATCACGTGCACGCTGACTAGCTCGCCCACGCGGCGCGCAGCGGCGGCGCCGGCGTCAGTTGCGGCCTTCACGGCGGCCACGTCACCGCGCACGATCGCCGTGACAAAACCTGCGCCGATCTTTTCATAACCGACCAGGGTGACATTCGCCGCTTTCACCATTGCATCCGCGGCTTCGATCATTGCCACCAGTCCTTTGGTTTCAACCATTCCGAGTGCTTCCTGCATTAAGCTGCTCCTCTATTTTATGATCTGTTAACGGCTTGGCTCAGTAACTCTACTAACTCTTCACGGGTAAGCGAAATCTTCCCACTTCCATTCTCCATGATCGGCTCACGCAAATACCCGCAAGCCTGCCCGCGCGCCGACTCGTCAAGATAACCCGCCCGTTCCCGTACGTTGATCAACTTCTCGATCGCGTCCGGCGAGAGATTCTTCGATCCACCCAGCACACGCGACAGGATCGCGATCTTCGCAGTGTGCTCCAGCGTCTCCAAACGATCCCAGGCCTGCCAGAGATCCGTTCCATACGCGACCGCGCCGTGATTCGCCATCAGCAACGCGTTGTGATGCTGGACGAGCGGCTGCATCGCTTCGGTTAATTCATCGGTCGAAGGCGTACCATACGACGCGAGCGGCACACAACCAAGCGTCAAAATCACTTCCGACAAGATCGGTTGATCGATCGCGAGACCGGCCACCGCGAATGCCGTCCCGTTGGGCGGATGCGCGTGGCAGACGGCGTTGATTTCGGAACGTTCACGATAGACGAGCAAGTGCATCGCCAGCTCACTCGACGCGCGGCGATTATTGAGCGGTTTACCGTCGAGATCCGTGATCGCGAGCAGGTCTTCCGTCATCCGGCCTTTGCACGTCATCGTCGGCGTCGCGAGGATGCGTCCATCATCGAGCCTGACGCTGACGTTGCCGTCTGACGACACGACATAGCTCCGCTCGTACATCAGATGGCAGACGCTGATCAGCTCGCGTCTGGCTGTTTGTTCATCCATACCGTGTCGTCCGTGTCCCGCTGTTGACCACGCTTGTGCGTCACGCGGCTGGCCGGCGGTTGGGCCAGGAAGTAGGAGAGCGATTCCAGCGACGTCGTTAGATCGACTGTTTTGACTTTCACGCCTTTGCGCGAGTTCAACGAAACCGGCGCGAAGTTCAGCACGGCTTTTATCCCTGCCGACATGATCTGGTTCAGCACCCGTTGCGCCGCCTTCGCCGGAACGGCGATCACCATCACATCGATCCCTTCGCTGCGAATCATGTGCGCGAGCTGCTCAACGTCGTGCACGAGCATACGCTCTTCGCCGATGCGCTTGCCGATCTTTTGCCGGTCGTTATCGAAAAGAGCGACGACTGTGAAATTCGAGCGGCCAAACCCGTTGTAGTTTGCCAGAGCCGTTCCGAGCCTGCCCGCGCCGACGATGCCGACGCGATGCGGGCGGTCGAGTCCGAGTATCTTCGTGATGTGATCGCGCAGGTCTTCGACGTAGTAACCGACGCCGCGGACGCCAAACTCACCGAAGTAGCCGAGGTCTTTGCGAATCTGCGCGGAGTTTAAGTGAAACTGCTCCGCGAGCGCCTGCGAAGAGATGGTCTTGATCCCCGCCGCGTAGAGCGTGTTGAGGCAGCGAAGATAAACGCTGAGCCGGCTGGTTGTCAGTTCTGATATTTTTTCAGACTTCATTCGCGGGAACCTGTCGCGGCCAGTATAATACTCCGGCGCAAATGATTGCACATCTGAACGGTACACTGCTCTTTAAGCAACCGAATACTGTTGTCGTCGACGTGTCGGGCGTCGGCTACGAAGTGAACATCCCGCTGTCGACCTTCTACGAGCTCGCAGACACCGGTGACAAAGTCCAGCTTCGCATCTACACGCACGTCAAAGAAGACGCTTTGCAGCTCTACGGCTTCAACACGGCGCGCGAGCGTGAGCTGTTCGTGAATTTTATTTCCGTCAGCGGTATCGGACCGAAGATCGGGATCGCACTGCTTTCCGGGATGAGCGCTGACGAGCTGGTCACGTCGATCAAGAATAACAATCTCGCGCGGTTGACGTTGATTCCCGGCGTGGGACGAAAGACCGCCGAGCGACTGATCGTCGATCTCAGAGAAAAGATGACGGCGATGGCCGCGTCGCAGGGCGCGGAGGAAACGGGCGTTCAACTCGAACCAGTCAGCGCCTCGCCTGAAGAGAGCGTGCGGTCTGACGCACTCTCAGCTCTGCTCAATCTCGGTTATCAACGCTCGGCGGCCGAAAAGGCGATCGACGCTGTACTCCACGATGGCGGAGAAACTTCCGTCGAGTCAGTGTTGCGGCGTGGACTCCGCAAGCTGGCACGTGTTTGAGCCGTTAAATCAAAAAGCCAATGGCCGAACCGATTTCCGCAAAGTTAAGAGATGGCGCCGCGACCGATGAAGATCGCCAACTCGATCTCACGCTGCGTCCGACGCGTATCGAAGACTACGTCGGCCAGAAGCAAGTCAAAGAGAATCTGCGCGTCTACATGAAAGCCGCGCGCGCCCGTCGCGAAGCTCTCGATCACGTTCTGCTGACTGGACCACCGGGACTCGGCAAGACCACGCTCGCAAACATCATCGCCAACGAGATGGGCGCCGAGCTCAAATCAACCGCCGGCCCGGCAATCGAGAAAGCCGGCGACATCGCTGCCCTGCTGACCAACTTGCAGGAAGGCGACGTGCTCTTCATCGACGAGATTCATCGCCTGCTCCCCGCACTCGAAGAGAAGCTTTATCCGGCGATGGAAGACTACCAACTGGATCTCCTGATCGGACAAGGTCCATCCGCGCGTTCGATCAAACTCGAGCTCCCGAAATTCACGCTCGTCGGCGCCACGACGCGCGCCGGCCTGATCACCGCGCCGCTGCGCGGGCGCTTCGGCATCGTCTTTCATCTCGACTTCTACCCGCACGAAGACCTCGAAGTTATCTGTAAACGTTCCAGCGAGATCCTTGGCGTCGAGATCGAAGACGAAGGCGCGCGGGAGATCGCCCGCCGTTCGCGTGGCACTCCACGCATCGTCAATCGCCTGCTGCGACGCGTGCGCGACTATGCCGAGGTCGATTACGACGGCCGCATCACCCAGGCCGTGGCGAGCGATGCGTTGAACCGAATGGAAGTTGATACGTATGGTCTCGATGAGATGGATCGAAAATTACTGCTGACGATCATCGAGAAGTTCAACGGAGGCCCGGTTGGACTCGGAACGATCTCCGCCTCGATTCATGAGGAGAAAGATTCGATAGAAGAGATCATCGAACCGTACCTGATACAGATCGGATTCCTCGACCGTACGCCCCGCGGCCGCATGGCAACACCCCTCGCGTATGAACACTTCGGCATCAAAGCCCACGGATTCGGCCGCCCCAGCCTGTTCGATCACCGTTGAGCCACGGAGTCTGTGGCTGACTACCTATGAAGCGCTTCATCAACTCTCTGTCGCGTCATTCATTCGGCGTCCGAAATCGCTCGCCGTGGGGATCGATGCTCGGGCATACGCTGCACATGTTTCACGAACACGATCTGTTCACTTCAGCCGCGGCGATGAGTTACTTCGGTTTGATGGCGCTCTTTCCGGCGTTGCTGCTGCTGTTGACGTTGAGTAACAAACTCGCCGCGGGTACGCGGATGCTGGCCCAGGCTGTGGACGTCTATCCGGGTTCCAGCCAATTTTTGCGCAACACGATTGAGGGTTTTTCTGACCTCGGATTCGGGGCGGTTATCACCTGCGTGATTCTGGTGTTATGGGCGGGCTCCTGGGTCTTTGCCGTGGTCGAACGCGCGCTCAACCGTATATGGGGCACGACCTCGCGAACGTTTCTGCACGGACGAGCGCTGACTGTCGGCATGGTCGGCGTGGTTGGCTTGCTGCTCTCGTTGTCGGTGCTGGTGACCTCGCTGCTGCTCGCTTTGCGCGAGATGGCCGCCAGGCTTTCGCCGCGGCAGATTGCACGCTACACGTTGCTGAACTCAGTGGGGAGTGGATTCTGGCAGGTGTTGTTCTTCGCGGGAAGTTATCTGATCACGGTCGCGTTGTTTGTTCTCGTCTATCGTTTCATGCCGCGCGCGCCGGTCACGTGGAAAGATACGCTGCCGGGCGCGTTTCTCGGTGGGCTGTTGTGGGAGCTCGCGAAATACATCTTCGCGGCGAGTCTCGGTTACTTTCATTACGATGAGATTTACGGCTCTGTCGGCGCGGTGGTCGCCGTGCTGACGTGGAGTTATGTTTCGAGTTTGATTCTGTTGTTTGGCGCACAGCTCACGGCCGTTTTTCACTACGAACATCCTGCTCAAACGAATGCGTCTGTCTGAGTTTGATTACGAGCTGCCGGCGGAGTTGATCGCGCAGGAACCTCTCGCTGAGCGCGACGCGTCGCGGATGCTCGTGCTCGATCGGCAACAACAAACCTGGTCCGACCATACCTTCAAAGACTTTACCAACTACCTTCGCGAGCATGACGTCGCCGTGGTGAATAACTCTCGCGTCATTCCCGCGCGGCTTCGAGGGAAACGTGAGGAGACCGGCGGACAGGTCGAGATTTTTCTCGTTCGTGAAGTCGAAGAGAAGGTTTGGGAAGCGCTTGTCAGGCCCGGCGGGAGACTTAAGAAACAATCGAGAGTCGTGTTTGGTGATGGCCGACTCACCGCAGATATTTTAGATGAGCCAGGGTCAGAGCTCAGGCGGGTTCGGTTTCGTTGTGAGGGTTCGTTTGAGACGGTTTTAGGGGAGCTGGGATCGACGCCCCTGCCGCCGTACATAAAACATTTGTCGGATCGGGATCGGGAGCGCTACCAAACGATCTACGCGAAACAGCGGGGCGCGATCGCTGCGCCCACTGCGGGGCTGCACTTTACGCCCGCAGTGCTCAGCGAGATCCAGGCGCGCGCGACACTCGCTGAAGTCACGCTGCACGTCGGTTACGGAACGTTCGAGCCGGTTCGCGTTGACGACGTCGCCCAACACTCAGTCAGCGGCGAGCACTATGAGATCTCCAATACGGCGGCGCAAAAGATCAACGACGCACGCAGCAACGGCGGACGCGTGATCGTCGTCGGGACCACCACGATGCGAGCGCTCGAATCTTCCGCAAATGATCACGGCCAGATTGTTGCCGGTCGCGGCGTGGTGAGTCTTACGATCAAGCCGTGCTACCGCTTTCGATTCGCGGATGCATTGTTAACCAATTTCCACCTGCCACGCTCTTCACTACTGATACTCGTCAGCGCCTTCGCTGGACGCGAGCTC